>WYEB01000527.1_pt1 | contig 13501 bp, 9 predicted proteins | sample 6343061 | NCBI WGS metagenome assembly WYEB01 (sample SAMN13812332, study PRJNA600296) | hot springs metagenome | biome: ENVO:00000051; feature: ENVO:00002007; isolation source: sediment sample from Evening Primrose shelf | place: USA: Yellowstone National Park, Evening Primrose Hot Spring ... | reverse complement strand
CGCCTCGCTATCCCGTAGATGGGGAATGCCCCCAGCCCTATGAATGCCGACTGGAATATGAGCACCGCTGGGTAGCTGTCCAGGAGCGTCAGCGGCGAGACCACGTACACGATGCCGTTGTAGGCGAAGTACTGCAGGAACTCCTCCGGCGTGCGCAGCTGGTGGAGGACCACCCACCCGTTCTGCATGAATATGCCCAGGTCGAAGACGTACGCGTTCAGCGCGAAGTACTTGAGCACCGTGATGTAGGACCAGTAGGCGGCGTAGGCGACGAACATCGCGACTAGGACCGCGGGTGGGAGGCGGCGGGGGATGGCCATCCGGCGCGGCCGGGAGCCGGCGCGATTTCAACCTTCGCGGCCGCGCCAAGGCTAAATCGCGCGGCCACCCCCGGGGCGCGTGGGCCCGCGGCGCCGCGCCCCGCTGATCGCCCTCTCGGCGATCTACGCGGCGTACGCGGCCGCCTGGTCCTACATCTCGATCATGAGGCTGCTCTCGCTGAACGCCTTCGTCTTCGACCTGGGCGTCAACATGCAGTTCGCGTGGGACGCGGTCCTGCGCCCCTCGCTGCACTCGTTCCTCCGCGACCTCGCCTACAAGGGCATAGTGTACGTCGTGGCGCCCGTCTTCCTGACCGGGAGCTACCCAGCGGTGCTCATATTCCAGTCGGCATTCATAGGGCTGGGGGCATTCCCCATCTACGGGATAGCGAGGCGCGCCCTCCGGAGCGAGGCCGCCGCCCTCGCGATGGCCGCCTCCTACCTGATCTACTTCCCGCTCGCCGGGGTGAACTGGTACGACGCGCACTACCAGGCCCTGTTCCCTACCCTCTTCCTCCTCGGCTACTACTTCTACGTCAGGGGGAGGTACGCGCCCGCGGCCGCCTCCCTGATCCTCAGCGCGATGGTGAGGTTCCCCTACGCGGTGTTCCCCCTGATGTTCTCGCTCATGGTGCTGGGCGAGGAGCTCGTGGGGCGGGCCAGGGGGAGGGGCGCCGACGCGGGGAGGCTCCGCCTCGCCTTAGCGGTCGCCTCCTTCAGCGCCCTGATGGGCGCCCTCTGGTACGCGCTGGTCATGGGGAGGTCGGTCGTCCTCCAGGGGCCGTTCGTTGGCGCGGTCCTGAGCAGCGTGAGGGGGGCCTCCTACCAGAGCCCGGCAGTGGACCTGGGCACGAAGCTCCTGACCCTGGCGCTCTTCCTGGAGCCCGTCCTCTTCACGACGCTCCTGTCTAGGAGGTGGCTGCCTTTCCTGGCCCCCTACGCGTACCTCCTCTTCGCGACCTCCACGACCATCTACCGCTACCCCTACGTCTTCGCACTCCAGTACCCCGCGGGGGTCGTCCCCTTCGTCTACCTGGGGGCCATCGAGGGAATCGCGCTGCTCTCGAGGGGGAGGCCCCGGAGGGCCGCCATCATAGCGGCGGCGGTGCTCGCGTCCACGGCGATGTTCGCCGCCGCGTACCAGCCCTACGGGCCGCTGAACGGCAGCGTGCCGATAAGCTTCCAGCTGGGCACCCAGACCGCCGCCGACATGAGGCTCTACGGCGAGTTCTCCAGGATGGTGAGCCTCATACCGCGCGACGATCCCTACGTGCTCTTCCAGGACAACATGCCGGAGCTCCTGCCCAGGCCCCTCCCCTACGTCCCCCCGTCCGTGCCCTTCAACCAGTTCCCGCTCCTCCCGAGCTCCGTCTCCACGGATCTCTATTACGGGAGGCTCCCCAACGGCACCCAGGTGCCGGCGAGGATAGACTACGTCGTGGTGGACCCGTACAGCCCCCAGTTCACGGCCGTCTACGGCCCCCCTCCCTACAACGCCAGCATGCAGTACCTATTCGACAGGCTGTACGCCACGGGGGACTACGGTGTGCTGGCCGAGGCCTCTGGCATGATGGTCCTGGCGCGCAACTACTCGGGGCCCCCGAAGTACTTCGTGCCGATCGAGGCGGAGTACTCCCCCGGGGACAGCCCCGGCCACATCTACGCGGGCGAGCCCGGGTTCGAGCGCGGGCGGGCGATAGCGGCGTCGGACGTCTCGGACCAGATGGTCTGGTACGGCCCGTACTCCGTCCTGGCGCCGGGGCTCTACAACGTCACCTTCATGCTGTACACGACGAACTCCTCCCCGGGCAACGCGCTCCAGCTGCAGATAACCGCCGACTCGGGCGGCGTCTGCTTGGGGACCTACACGCTGAGGGGGGACGAGCTGAGGGCCGGCGAGTGGACGCCCGTCACGCTCACGTTCTACTCGAACGACATCTACGCGGGCGTGGAGTTCAGGGGGTACGCCCTCCACTGGTCGGGGGAGATCTCGATCCGCTCCGTGGACCTGGTGCAGGTCGCGCCCGCCCTGCCCAGCTCGCGGGACTTCTACGTCATGCCGTGGCAGATGGGCCGCGCCCCCGGCGTCGAGCTGGTCGGGCACGACCTCATAGAGGCATCGAACGCCTCGAACCGGATAATCTGGTACGGGCCATACGCGACCCTCTACCCCGGGTACTACGACGTGACCTTCATCCTGGGGGCGGCGAACCAGTCCCCGCTCGACGGGGCCCAGCTCCAGGTCACGTCCGACTACGGGAAGCACTACCTCGCCACGATCGGGGTCACCGGCCAGTACCTGGCCGGGAGGGAGGAGGTGAGCCTGCCGGTCTACGTGAACTCAACGCAGGAGGGGGTGGAGTTCAGGTGCGCCGCCCAGGCGTGGAACGGGACCATATACCTCCACGGGGTCAGGGTGGTGCGGGAGGGAGGGGCGCCCCCCCGGTCCGTCACCATCACCTACCCCGCGTCGCAGATGTGGATACCGGCTTCGGGGGCCTCGCGCTACGCCGACGGGGTGATAGAGGCGGCGAACGCCTCCGGCACGGTCTGGTACGGCCCCTACGCCACCCTCTACCCAGGGAGCTACAACGTGACATTCCTGGTGCGCGGGGAGGCGAGGGGAGGGGAGCTGGAGCTCCAGGCGACGTCCGACTACGGGAAATACTACCTAGCGACCTCGACGGTGGCGGGGAGCTCCCTGAGCCCGAGCTCCTGGACCCCCATCACCCTCTCATTCGACGTGAGCTCCACCCAGCAGTTCGCCGAGTTCAGGGGGATTGCGATAGGCTGGGACGGGACCCTGGAGCTCGCGAACGTCACCGTGGAGTGGAGGCCGCCGGGTTGAAATCGGAGTCCCAGGGCCATCTCGACCGCGGACTCGTAGAGCTCCTCCATGCGCGCCCGGCCGAACTCCTCCTCGGCGGCCCTCCTCCTCTCGAGCTTCTCCGCGAAGTAGCCCCCGGGGTCCGAGCGCCACCTGGCGTAGTACTCCAGGATCGCGCCCATGAACTCGCGGGCGCTGAAGCCGAGGACCCTGCCGAACGCGGGGTTCCTGCCCACTATGTACCTGGGCCCCGACGTGTCCGTGCAGAGCACCGGGAGGCCCGAGGCCAGCCCCTCCAGCAGGGACACCGAGAATGCCTCCGTGTTCGAGAGGGAGATCATCAGGTTGCCGCTGGACAGCAGCTCGGACTTGGCGCGCTGGTCGTTGACCTGCCCCAGGAACCTCACGCCGGGGCCCGAGGCCAGCCGCGCCACGGATCCCTCGGCGGGGCCCGAGCCCATGACCAGGAGCTCCACCGGGGCGCCGAGCCCCGCCGCCCGGGCCATCCCGCGGGCGACGCGCGCCAGCAGGTGGGCCCCCTTCACGAGCCTGTCGATGCGCCCCATGTAGACGACCCTGAATGTCCCGTCGTCCCTTGAGACGCGGTAGTTGGAGAAGTCTATCGTGTTCGGTATCAGGAGGATCCTGGAGCGCTCCACGCCCAGGCCCTCAAGGAAGGAGCGCTGCGACTCGTTGAGGACCTGGAAGAGGAGCCTGCCGCGCCTCAGCGCGCCGGCGATCGACCTCATGTAGAGCCTGGCCCAGGCCTGGTAGGCGCTCACCGCGAGGTTCCAGGGCGAGGCCGCGGAGAACTTCTCGAAGGTGAGGCCGTGCAGCATCAGGATCGCGGGGACCCCCAGCCCCTCTAGCTCGCGGAGTAGGGCCGCGGAGGGGGGCCTGTCCAGGGGCACCATCACGAGGTCCGCGCCCTCGAGGGCCCAGCGGGGGGGCACCGGCCTCAGGAGCGCGCCCGGGAGGGCGGAGGCGCGGGCGAACGGGATCCTCCTGTAGCGGAAGCGCGCGCCCGACATTATCGAGCCGGCGTCCGCCCTCAGCGGGCCGCCGAAGCCCTCCGGCGCCAGGTACTCCACGTCGTAGCGCGCCCCCAGGTGGTTCATCACCCGCACCAGGACCATCTCGCCGCCCCCCCAGAACTCCAGGGGGTAGTAGCCCGCCACGACTATCCTCCCGCGGGGGGGCGGCACGCCGCGCCGGCGGGCCCTCGAATTAAAAGCGTTAAAGCGGGGCGGGGCCGCGGTCCGGACGTGGGCGGGGCCGCCGGCTCCAGGGTGAGGAGGGTGGCCATCGTCTCGCCCTACCCGGCGCCCGGCGAGCGCAGCCCCCGCGGGAGCGGCGTCCTATCATATACCAGGGGGCTGGCCGAGGCCCTGGCCCGCCACTACGAGGTCTTCGTGGTCGCGGACGCCCTGCCCGGGGTCCCCCGGGAGTACGTCGAGGGGGGCGTCACCGTCGTGCGCGCCTTCCGCCCCGACCCCCTCTACCCGCTCAGGGCGGCGGAGGAGCTCCGCAGGATAGGGCCGGACGTGGTCCACGTGCAGCACTCCTACTTCCTCTACGGCGGCCTCCTGGAGGGCGCTATCTTCCCAGCCCTGCTCGCGGCCTCGAGGCCCATCGCGAGGGTCGTGGTCACGATGCACGACCTGCCCTCCCTGCGGCAGCTGGGGAGCCCGGAGTTCCTCAGGATGAACGGGATCCGCGGGCCCGGGCCCGTCCTCCGGGCGGGGGTCGTGGCGCTCAACAGGGCCATAGCCAGCCTCGCGGACGCGGTGATAGTGCACGAGGAGTTCCTGAGGGAGGTCGCCGTCCGCGACTACCGCATGCCGCCGGGCAAGGTGGTCGTGAGGCCGCACGGCGCCGCGCGGATCGCGCTGGAGGACCGCGCCAGGGCCAGGGGGGAGCTGGGCGTGGGGGACGGCAGGACCCTCGTGCTCTTCTACGGCTACCTCTCGAGGTACAAGGGCCTGGACGTCCTGCTGCGCGCGCTTGAGGGGGGGCTCCTCGAGGGCAGGTACTCGCTCATAATAGTGGGGGGCCCCCACCCCAGGGCGCCCGGGGACCCGGGGTACCGCGCCTGGCTCTCGGGGCTCCTGGGGAGGGTGCGCGAGCTCAGGGCCAGGGGGGCGGACGTCAGGATCACCGGGTTCGTCCGGGACCCCGCCCCCTACCTGTCGGCGGCGGACGTCGTCGTGCTGCCCTACCTCGAGAGGTTCTCCGCCAGCGGGCCGGCGGCCGCCGCGTCCGCCAACGGGGTCCCGGTCCTCCTGGCGGAGCCGGGGGTCGACGGCGGCGAGCTGGAGCGCCGCATAGTGGAGTTCGTGGAGTCCCGCGGGGCCGCTGGGGGGCGCGCGCCCGCCCCCCTGTGGGAGGAGGTTGCCGAGGGCTACTACTCATTCCTCGAGTCCCCCGGCTAACGGATATATCCGGGGGAGGCGGCCTGACCATGTTGCCCGTCGACGAGGTCCTGGTGGCGCTGGGGCTCGCGATGTCGATCGGGCTATACGCGGGCGTGTTCCTGGCGGACCACCCGAGGGCCAGGGCATACGTCAGGGAGAACCCGGGATCGCCGCTCGTTCTCGCGTTCGTCGCCCTCCTGGTGGCGGCCGCCGTCGCCTTCTCCTACGGGCTCGGCGGCCCCGCGGACCAGCTGTCCGAGTGCGCCTACGCGGCGCTGGTGCTGGGGGTGGTCCTCCAGGCGGTCGCGGCGGCCCGCGCGCGGGGGGAGGGATCCCGATGAGGGCCCGCGGCCCGCCGGCGCCCGACCCCGACCTCAGCGCCCTTAATATCGAGAGGGGGCCCATTCGCGACGTGCGGCCGCGCGCCCCCTACGCGCTCGTGGTCCCGACGCTGAACGAGAGGGCCGGCATCTCCTATCTATTGAGGCGCGCGGGCGGGGCGACGGTGATAGTCGTCGACGACGGATCCACGGACGGGACCCAGGAGGCCGTCTCCGGCCACCCCAACGCGGTCCTTGTGGAGAGGGGGCGCAGGATGGGCCTGGTCTCCGCCTACCTCGAGGGAATCAGGAGGGCGGTGGGCATGGGCTACGAGTACTTCGTGGTCATGGACGGCGACGGGCAGCACGACCCCTCCCTCGCCCCCGAGATGGTGGCCTTCGCCGAGGCGACCGGCGCGGACCTGGTGATAGGCTCCAGGTACGTGCCCGGCGGGGACCCGGGCGGCCTCGGGGGCCCCGTGAGGAGGACCATCAGCAGGGTCGCGAACCTGCTCTTCCGCCTGAGCTTCGACGCGGGCGTCAGGGACGCAACCTCAGGCTACAGGGTCTACAGCAGGAGGGCGGCGCTGCACCTCCTGGAGCACCCGCCGCGCAACGGGGGATACGCCGGCCAGGTTGAGATAGTGGAGATCCTGCACCGCGCGGGGATGAGGATCGCGGAGTTCCCCATAAGGTTCAGCAGGAGGAGCGGCGGGGAGAGCAAGCTGGGCGCGCGGGAGATCTGGCGCTACTTCGCCTTCGTCCTGAGGGGCGGGAACCTCTGGAAGTACGCGCTGGTGGGGCTCTCCGGGGTCGCGGTCAACGAGGGCATCCTCCTCGCGCTCTCGGGGGCCGTGAACCCGCTGATCGCGGACGCGGTCGCGATAGAGTCGAGCATACTCTGGAACTTCTCCCTGAACGAGCTCTGGACGTTCCGCGGGAGGAGGCTCGACAGGAGCCCGCGGGGCGTCCTCAGGAGGGTCTGGGTCCACAACGCGGCGTCGCTCGCGGGGCTAGCGGTGAACCTGGGGGTCTTCGCGCTGCTCGTGTTCCTCGGCCTCGGGATCCCGCTCTCGAACCTGATAGGGATAGCGGCGGCGTTCGCCTTCCGCTACCTGACCTCCTCGGGGATCGTGTGGATCAATGAGCGGCGATGCTGGGCCGGGCGAGCGCGTGGAGCTGCTGGAGAGGCTGGGCGCCGTCGGCGTCGCCACCGCGCTGATGGCAGCCGGCTACTACCTGTGGGTGCTGGGCGGGTACCTCGACGCCGCATGCATGGTGCTCCAGTGGGCCATGACCCTCGCGGGGGCCGCGCTCCTCGCCAAGTCGCTGGCGTCCGACCACCTGGCGGCGATCGCCGCCCTCAGGGGGAGGGCCGGGCTCGCGCTCGGCGCCGCGGCGCTCTCAGCGTCGGTCGCGCTGATGGCCGCGTACGGGTGGTCCCAGCCCGGCTACTTGCTCATAGAGTCCTTCGGGCTCGCGCTCTCCGCGCTCCTCATGCTCAACGGGGCCGCGGGGCGCCCCCTCCTGGAGGACGAGGGCGTCGCGGCGGCCGCCGGCCACGTGGGGTTCTCCGCCGTGATGCTGGCGTTCGCGCTCTTCTCGTGGTCAACCGGGCTCCCGCGCTTCGCCGCGGCATTCGCCGCCCTCTCGGCCCTCGGGATCCTCGGCATCCCGCTCCGCCTGGACCGCCGCGCCCCCTGGGCCCTCCCCGCCGCCCTCATCGCCTCGGTGGCCGCGTTCTCGATGGTCCTCTCGTCCACGATACCGCAGGTGGCGACGGACGAGCTCGCGATAACCGCGTACGCTGCCCGCGAGGTCCTCCGCCTGACCAACCCGTACCTCCCCGGCGCCACCTCGGGGGCGCTGGACGCCTACGGCCTCTCCGCCTACTACTGGACGCCGCTCGCGACCGGCGGCCACGTCACCTGGCTCTCCTACCCGGCGCTCTCCTTCCTGTGGCTGGTGCCGGCGGCGGCCCTGGGAATCCAGGCCAGGGCCGTCCTCGTGGCTGCCACCCTGGCGCTGCTCGCGGCGATCTACATTAGGCATAGGGGATACGGCCGCCTGTCGCTCCTCCCCCTCCTCATAGCGCTGGTCGACGCGAACGTCATCTACTACCCGGTGGGGTCGGTCCCCGACGTCCTCTGGGCCCTCCCCCTCGGGATATCGCTCGCGCTGCTCCGGAGGCGCCCGAGGGCTTCCGCCGCGCTCTACGGGACCTCGCTCGCCGCCAAGCAGATACCGGCGGCGATCCTCCCGTACCTCCTCTACTCGGTGTACAGGGAGAGGGGCGCCGGGGGGGCCCTGGAGTACGCGGGCATCGCGGCGGCGGCGTTCGCCGCCCCCAACGCCCCCTTCATTGCCGCGGACCCGCGCGCCTGGCTCTCCGCAGTCCTCGCCCCCCTGAGGGGCGACCTCGTGGGGATAGGGCAGGGCCCCGGGATGCTCTCCTTCCTGGGCTACTACGCGCTGCCCCGCTCCTACTTCGCGGCGATGGAGGCCCTCGCCGCGGTCGCCCTCCTGGTGTTCTACGCCGCGGAGTACCCCAGGTACAGGCTCTCGTTCGTCGCCTTCCCCATCCTGATATTCTTCTTCAACTACAGGTTCCTCTTCAACTACGCCCTCTACTGGCCGATCCTGGCGCTGATGGTGCTCCCCGACGCGGTCGGCGGCGGGGGCGCGGCGGGAGGGGAGGGGCGGCGCCGGCGGATCGGGGCGATCGCCCTCGCGGCGCTCGTGGCGGTCCCCCTCGCCTCGGCCCCCGCGTTCCACTCGATGGCGCCGGCGGCCCCGTTCTCCATCTCCGGGATGGGGGGGTACGGCGACCCCCTCGGGCTCCCCGGGTACGTGACGTCGATGGAGGTGAACGTGACCGGGAGCCCGCCCCCGGGCCTGCAGTTCAGGATCTTCCCGTCCGGCACCATGACGTCCGTCAACGGGCTCCTCTGGGGAACCGTGAACGCGACGCGCGGCGACGGGTGGACCGCCTACGAGATAGCGCCGCTCGCGCCCGAGTACGCCCTGCCCCAGGGGACCCCCTTCCTGCTGGAGGCCCACTACGGGGACGCGCGCGCCTTCGCGAGGTCCGGGGGAGCGCTGCCCCGGGGGCCCGAGCAGCCCATAGCGAACCCGATGTTCCTGGAGACGTCGCCCGGGGTGATCCCCGGGTGGTCCTTCGTCCCCAACCTCAGCGGGGGCAGCGCGGCCGTGGAGACAGTCAGCGGCGGCGTGGTCCTCTCAGCGGTCAAGGACAGGCCCGGGTGGGCGTGGGCGGCGGCGCAGCTTGTGCAGCCCATCAACCTGACGGGGCTTCGTGGCCTCCACCTCCGCTACGAGCTCACGGTCATCTCGCCGCCCGGGGCCCTCAGCAACTCCAGCGGGGAGGACCCCGACGTGGCCATCGGCGTCCAGGTGGACTCGGGGCCCTACGAGGTCTGGTACCTCTACTCGGGCCCCGGCCCCGGCGCCGTCCTGCGCCCCAACCCGCACACGATAGTTGTGATGGAGAACTCGACGGATGTCAGCTTCTCCGACGCTTACGCCCGCCTAGAGTCGATGGGGTGGAGCCCCGGGGACGGCTCGGCCGAGCTAATGCTCATCGTCGGCTCGCAGCACGCGTGCGGGAATTTCACGGCCGAGTTCCGGGACCTGGAAATATATTAGCGAGGACCCGCGGTCCCAACGCTTATATATGCAGATAATTCACCATCCCCGTGAGATCCTGCACCGCGATGCCGATAATGTCGATAATGTCGATAGCGTCCGCGGCCCTGCTGGCGGCGGGGATCCTCCTCATCGCCGTCCCGATGGCATCGGCCGCGGCCCTCGGCATCTCCGGCCCCCAGTACTCGAACGGCACCCCCTCCGTCACTGTGTCGAACCGCGGCACCTTCGAGGTCTACGGCCTCGCGGTCCGCGCGAGCGTCCTCTCGCCCGGGGGTCTCGTCCTCGCGAGCGGGTCCTCGGCGCCGGTGGACGTCCCGCCCGGCTCCACCGTCACGGTGTCCGTGCCGATCGCCCCCAATTACTCGTCGATCGCGGGGGCGCAGCCCCTGTCCCTCGGACGCCTGATCGTCAACGTGGAGGCGGACGCGAACCTGGCGGGCATCCTGCCGGCGCGCCTCGTCGCCTCGTTCCCGGTGAACGTGAGCGAGGCTGTGGAGCTGGTCAGCGTCCGGCCGCCCTCAATGGTCTCCGCGTCGAACGGATCCCTGGTGATCCTGGAGGACGCATCGTTCCTCTACGACGTGCCGTTCCTGCCCCTGAGCGGGGTCCTGGAGGTCCGCGTGATGAACGGGACCTCGCAGGTGGGATACGGCTCCCGGGCGATCAGCGCGTCGCCGGGCCAGGAGGTCGAGGCCCCGATCCCGGTGAACATCTCGATGCCCCCCTACGCGCTCCTGACCAGGGCGCAACAATTCAACGTGTCGGCCTACTTGGTCTCCGGCGGGGCACCGTACCCGCTGGGCAGCTGGATCTACCGCTGGAGCCCGCCTATCCAGGGGCTGAGCGTCGGCCCCGCCGCGGTCGGCCCGATGAACGGATCTTCCTACGCCGTCTCCGTCCCGATCAGCTTCGTGGACGGGCAGGCGCACGGTTTCCCCCTCTCGATCGCCGGATACCTCTACTCGAGCGGGGCCGCGCCGGTGTCCGAGGCGTCGTGGAGGGGGCTGGCGTCGCCCGGCCCCAACTCGATCCGGCTGGAGTTCACGGTGCCATCTTCCGCCGCGCCCAGGTACGCGGTGATATATCTGACCGCGTTCAACTCCACGATGGCCGAGAAGGTGAACCTGGGTTGAGGCCGAGTCGGCGCAAGGTCGCGGCCGGGGCGCTGGCGGCGGCGCTCCTGCTGGCCCTGCTGGTGGCCCTGCCCGCGTACGCCGAGGGGGCGCTGAGCTCGATGCTGCCATCCGTGGACGTCGGGGCGGCGCTGGCCGCGGCGACCGGCGCCGCCGTCGCGCTGGAGGGCAGGGCCAGGGGGTTGGCGATCGCCCTCCAGGGGGTCGTGGGGGCCCTCTACTTCCTGGAGCTGCTCCACGCGGGGACCATGGAGATCCCGCTCGCGGCGTCGACCTCGGAGGGGCGCGTGACGCTGACGCTCGGGCTCACCGTGACGTGGGGGCTGCTGCTCGCGGAGCTAGCGTTCGCCCTCAGGATAGCGGAGGGGATCGTGGCGGCTGTCCGCCCCGGGCGGGCCCATCCCGAGGCTCGCAGGGAGACCGCGTAGTGGATCGCCCTGAGGGCCTCCATCAGGCGCGGATGCCTCCACTCCACGACGTTCATCACCTCGGGCGCCAGGACCCTCCCCTCGGCGTCCAGGACGTCGCCGACCCTCACGGGCCTCGTCGCGCTCCCCCTCACCATGACGTAGGAGATGACGAGGAGGTCGGCCAGCATGGTGAGCGCCGCCCTGACCGGCACCACGTGGGACCCCCTCCCGGGGACCTCCCCGCGCGACTCCCTCCACTCGATCGGGAACTCCGCTATCCGCCCGACCCTCGAGACCCTGGCTATGAGCTCCGCGTCGAACGCGAACCCGTCCGTCCTGATGAGCGGCACCACGGAGCGGGCGACCCTCCCCTCTATGACCTTGAGCCCGGCCTGGTGGTCCCTGACCCCGGTCCTCAGCAGCAGGCGCGCCGCAGCGTTGTACGCGGCGGAGAGGGCCGCCCTCGTGGCCCCGTGGGGCCTGGAGATCCTCCTGGCCACCGCCATGGCCGCCCGGCCGGCCGCCACGTAGTCTATCATGCCCCACACGATCCGCGGGTCGAGGTCAGCGTCCGCGTCCATCAGCACCACGACGTCGCCCCTCGTCAGGGGGACCGCGTTCCTCAGGGAGCCGCCCTTCCCCAGGCGGGCCGTCAGGAAGGCGCAGGAGAACCCCTCCCTGGGGAGCGACCTCATCTCCTCGGCGGCGCGCCCGGAGGGGGAATCGCTGACGAGTATGAACTCGAGCTCGCGCCCGGCGGAGGCGGACTCCATGCTCGCCCTCAGCGCGCGGGCCCTCCCCGCTATCCCGGGCTCGTTCGGGCCAACCGGGATGACGAAGGAGGCAATCACGGGATCCGAGCTCCCGGCCGGGCTAATCTGCGTTGCGATCGGGGGGCCAGGATGGCCCGCGCGAGGGGCCTCAGCGGCCCGGGCAGCGCCCCGACCAGGACCGAAGCCTCCCACGGCTCGAGCGGCCTCACCGCGCGCGATAGGACGAGGAAGGCGGCGGCGAAGGCGGCGGCGTCCGCCAGGACGTTGAGGGGGAGGGGCATGGACCCGGAGGCCAGCTGCGCGAGCGCGACGGCCGCGCCCACCGACGCGGAGAAAGCGAGCTTCCTCGGGTGCAGCGATATCGAGTGGCCGGCGCGGCGGCGCACGAAGCCGTAGGCGATGGCCAGGGAGGAGAAGGAGCCCATCACAGCGGAGAGCGCGACCCCCATAGCCCCCAGGGAGGGCGCCAGCGCCGCGAGGGACGCGAACAGGACCCCGACGGACGCCCCCCCGGCGATCAGCCACTCCCTGGTCATGCCCATGGACTGGAGGGAGGTCCCGTAGAGGGACGAGAGCGCCCCCACGACCGCCGCCCCCGCCAGGACGGCGAACTCGGGGGCGTAGGCCGCGTACGCGCGCCCGTAGAACAGGTGGAGGAGGGGGCGCGAGGCGGCCGCCGCGGCCAGCGAGACCGTGAGGGTGGCGTACACGACCAGCCCCTCCGCGGACCTCAGGGCCTCCGCGACCCCCCTGCGCCCCGACTCGCCGAACCTGAAGCTCATCGCCGGGAGGAGGGCCGTCGAGAGCGCCCCGTAGAGTATCCCGAGGATCCCCGCCGACGCGGACGCCACGTAGTAGGCGCCTGTGACCTCCAGGCTCCCGCTGACCGCGTAGAGGAAGGAGATGCCGAGCCACCCCTGGAGGAACGATATCACCGAGAGGGCGTAGAGGGGGGCCGAGAAGCCCAGGACCTCGCGGAGCCCGACCGGGTCCGCGGCGCCCATGCCCCCGAGCCTCCCCCTGAGCCTGATGGCGGCGTAAGCGGCGCCCGCCGCCGGCCCCAGGGCCCAGGCGATGGCCACGCCCGCGGGGCCGAGCGGGATGGCGAGGGCTATCGCGGGGAGCCTGCTGAGGGCCGACGCCATTATGGACTGGATCGAGATGTCGCCGTACATCGCGAGCCCCTGGAGGGCGCCGCCCAGGGCGCTCCCCGCGTTCGACGCGAGCCCCGCGGCGAGGCCCAGGAGAACCAGCCCCTCCGGGATCCCCAGGGCCCTCGAGATCAGGGGCGAGGCGGCGGCCATGGCGGCGAGGGCCGCCGCGGACCCCACCATCGCGAGCTCCATGGACCTGGCGATCGCGCCCAGCGCCCTCCCGCGCCCCCCTGCCCCCATGTGGTAGGCCGCGAACCTGGCGGCCGCGTAGTTGGCGCCCATGAGGCTCACGGCCGTGTAGAGCCCTATCACCAGGAACAGCATGGTGACCTCGCCCATCCCCCGGGGCCCCAGGATCCTGGCGGCGGCCGCGTAGAACGCGAAGGCGATGAGGGATGTGATCATGTTGGAGCCGGCTATGTAGCCCGCCCCCCTCCCCACGCCCTCCGCGGTCGGGCGGTCCGTCGGGCGGCCGCCGCGG
>WYEB01000525.1_pt1 | contig 13505 bp, 10 predicted proteins | sample 6343061 | NCBI WGS metagenome assembly WYEB01 (sample SAMN13812332, study PRJNA600296) | hot springs metagenome | biome: ENVO:00000051; feature: ENVO:00002007; isolation source: sediment sample from Evening Primrose shelf | place: USA: Yellowstone National Park, Evening Primrose Hot Spring ... | reverse complement strand
GGTGCAGGACAGGCGGCATAGACTGTGCGGTCCTGGTGATAGAGAGGACCCACCACGGCCCCGAGGTCGTCGAGGTGATCGCGCCCGTCAAGCTGAGAGACGCCCTAGCCCTCGAAGACGGAGACCCCATCTCCATAGAGGTGCAGCTCCTCTGACCCAAAGAGGCGGGCCCGGCGGAGCCCCCTCCTCCACATCCCAAGCCCCCTCCGGCGCTCCATGCACGGCGCCGCCGACGGACGCGCTGCTATGCGGCGTCGACGAGGTATTTGGTACGCGGTTGTGGAGCTGCCCTACGCAGACGAGGGGGACTGATATGTCTAGAGGGCCCCTACGGATTATGATGATCGTATTAGCCCTATATTACACTTAGTATATCTAACAATTTTGAATAAAAATAATTTAAAGCTCAGTCTGCCAATAATGTGCGACATACTCACCCCACTCCCCCAAGCCTCCCTGAGAAAGATCTTTCTCAGGGAATTTAAAAACATGGAACAAACCAAAGTAATAAACCTCCTCATGTATCACGTTAACCTAGCCTTTTACCTCTATGTTTAGCTTCTCTTTTAGGTATTCGCCTGGGCTTAGTATATGGAGCCAATCCCTGATCCTCTGCCTATACTCTAGGGCCAGCCTCGCCACAGATTCAAGTTCATTTTTGTCAAACTGCATATTTGGAAATAGGAGTTTCACGAGTCCGCTCATTATTCTCTTAACGGCTTTCTCATCCCTAATCTTGAATTCGCTCGAGAATTCAACATACCTACCGACCTCGCCCATGAGGGATGCCTTTCTCATCGTGTGGATGGCCTCTGAAAAGTAGTCTGAGGCCACGCCATATCCCTTGGCCAGATGTATTTTCGACTGGGATATCTTGGGCAGCTCCCACCCAGGCAGTAGGCCGTGGACCCTGTCGATAAAGGCAGAGTCCCTCATCGGCACAGGGAGTACATATGTCAAGTCCTCCACAGGCAGGTAACTCTCCTCAACTGTATTGGCTCTCTCAACCTCCACATTGCCCATGAAGACCAGAGACGCATCCGACGTAGCCTTCTTATCGCCCCTCTCATACTGTCCGCTCTCCATGAAATCCTTAAGCTTCCCCATAATCTCGTCAGGATTAGGAAACCTAACCTTACTAACCTCGTCGAACACCACAACATCCTTCACAGCCAACTCGCCCGGCACACGAGTCCTCAGGTTGTAGAAAAGCGTCGCTGGAGTCACCGTCCCACCAGATATTATCCTAATGTAATTACTCACATTTCTATACAGGTAGGTCTTACCGGTTTGCCTTGGGCCGAACTCCACTATGTTAACATTGCCCTCAACAAGAGGCACTAGACGTGACAACAAGAGCAACCTCTGCCTAGGGCTATACACGCCTGGATCCAGGCCCACTGTAGTTAGTAGGACGTTAATCCACTCGTCGAGCGCGAAACAGCTCCTGGCCTCTCTAATAATGCCTGGGTCGGTTTCCGGCGCCTGGAACGGCCTAAACTCCGTTACTGCAACTGAAACCTCCCTATCCCAAACCTCGATTGGGCTAATCCTCTTCAGCGTTATTAACCCCCACATCCCGTTAACGAGCATAGCTCTATTCCTCCCAACGATGTCCACCGGCACATCAACCCATATGTCAAGCGATTGAAGAACGCCGACGTGGATGCCGGTGGCCACGTCGACATTAACCCTCAGCTCATCAATAACCTTCACCGAGCCTTCGGTTACGAGCTTGTGCTTAACAACCTCCTTCTCCTCAGGCCCATGGTAATACTCCTCAACGAACCTCCTCAACTTGCCTTGCCAGTCACCGCCGCTGGATAGGAACTCCGAGATTAGGTACTCGGCCACATACCTCGGCAATTTAGTCAATTCAAGCTCGTAGGCAAGCCTCTTATCCACCGCATAATCACCGAAACACCTCTGAACCTTATTATTAAGCTCACTCATGCAACCTAAATGTCCAGCAAAGTCCTAGGCCTCCTGGGACCCACAGGCTCAGAAACCTCCACCTCGGCCTCCCTACTATGCTCCTTACCGCGCCAAACCCACCTAACGACACCCCTATACTTACCTGGCTTAAGCGGTGGAGTATTAATCCTAAACTTCCCCTCAGTAACCCTAAAGGAGCCCCTACCCCAAGGAAACTCATATGTGAACTCTACTTCTTCACCTGATGGATTAGTCACATCAACCTCAATGTAGGATTCAACGTTAGGTTTAAGCAAGGTATTGAGTATATTAACAACCGGCTCCTTTGGAACCTCAACTTCATCCTCAACAGGGACCTCCTCGCCCGAAAGTATAGCCATCAATCTCCTAAACTCCTTAAGCTCGCCCTCGGGAATCCCGTACAGCCTAGCGACAGCCAGATCGAGCTCATCCTCGACCCTCCTAAGTTCATCCTCGGCATTGATGTCCGCACAATAATTAGGCTTATTGCTGGCGTAGACGCACCTAGCCAACTCATGAGCCCTCTTAGAAAGCTCAGCAATTCTCCTATGCAAGTCATTGTTTGGACTAAACTTGGGTATCCTAACCACATCAACAATGTGCGTCTCCTGCCTTAACTCATACGTGTAGGACGCTATGATTGAGCGAGCTACAATCGAATTTAAAACGCCGGCAATGTAATACGCCTCATCAGGCGTTTTAGCCTCCACCAATATGGTTCCATCATCAGGTATCACAGGCTTTCCATCAACTGGCTCAACAACAGCACATGCAAAGCTTACCGCCTTACCAGTAATAGCACCAGCGATTCTCTTCCACACAACTTTATAAGGCGTAAATGTATATGCGCCTATGTTATCAAGTATGTAGAAATTCTTATTAAGTTCTTCCTCAGTCCTCTCCTTATTGGCTTGGGATTTGGCCTTCTTAATCTTATCTCTTAATGAGAGAAATGGTTTTATGCTTCTCTTTTTTAGCTCGTCTTTATATTCATTAAGATAGCTAAAGGCGTTGAAGAACCTTGTAATCATTTCATTTAATCTATATGGTTGGCCAGTGCGTGGGTTATGCGGTACTATCACATATCTATCTTTAAACTCCACGTACCATTTCTTCACATCCTCACCCCTAATCAACGGATAAACGAGGTCAGGCTCAACCTTAGCCTCGACTTGCTTGACCTCTTTCTTCTGCCCACTCTCGGGCGGGTTCGTTATGACTAACATGCCGTCAGGGGTCCTCCCAAGTACCTTGACGTAATAAACCTGATTAAGGCTCGTGTACACTCCTGCATGTGCCTCGTAATATCGACTCCCGCCTATTACCTTCCTAACCGCATTTGCGATATTGGGCGTAACCTGCATCCACGGCGATGCTGGGTCATTGGGCGTTAGCGGAACCATGACTAGCTCATAACTCTTCGTTGTCTCGCGAACCTCCCCTAGCGGCGTGTCTGGGTCTACCTGCCTGCCGACCCATACCACGTGCTTAACACCGCCCATGTTTGCATTCTGCGCTTTAGCGATTGCCCTACACTTGCCGTCATTGATCTTATCTAGGTCGCATACTTTCTCAATAACAATGGCTCCCGTCCTGTTTGTTGCGCCCTCGAACGGCATTAGGGTTACCAGGTCATGGATGACGTGTATTTTTGCGTTCTTGGCTAGGAAGCTCCTGAAGCCGGCTCCGGCTTGGGTTTTGAATACAGTGAATGTTATTAGGAATGCCAGTTTACCGCCTTCCCTTAGGTAGCGATCGAAGCTTCTCGCTAGGAATAACATGGCTAGGTCTCTCTTGAATCCGCCGGTGCTTATTGTCCTTGTCAATCCATACTTTATCCATAGGCCCTTACTGATTTCCCTGTATTGTTCGGGTAGGTTTTCCCAGTTTACCCAGGGTGGGTTGCCAACCACGTAGTCGAATTTGCCCTTGAGTATCGGCGCGAAGGCGTTTCTGAGGATTGATACCCACACCTTATCCTTACCTTGTCTCTCGAGGTCCAATAGCTTATTGTAGAGGTCAAGTAGTATTTCAACCTCAGCAGGGTCTAAGGTATACAGTTTAAGCCTTTGAGAGAAATCGGAGGAGCTGCACATGTTCTCTAGGCATGTTCTTACTTCGTCCAGTACTTTCCTTAGTAGGTCGGGATTCCTCGCAATATCCTTGGGTATCCTGAATTCGCCGGCTACGGTCCTTAGCACATACACGTCTTTGCCGCCTTTAAGCTCATACCTCTCTTCGATCATTATCGAATCGGCTAGATAGATTGGGATTTCGACAGTCCCCCTAACATATGCAAGTAGGTCGGCGATGGCTAGTAGGTAATTCGTCCTTGCCGTCAACACGGCCAGTGGGTTTAAGTCGTAGCCAACAACATTCTCAAGTACGTAATTCGGTAAAGCGTCAACCAGGAAGTGTTCCTCGGCGTATCTTCTGAGCCTACTGATGTATAGCACTAGGAATGTGCCTGAGCCGCAGGCTGGGTCCAAGACCTTGAGCTTGAGAGGCTTTAACGGGTCGCCCTCGCCCATCCTGTTTAGGATCTCTAGGCTTAACCCAACCTCGTCGAGCATCAGCTCAGCGAGCCAGTCGGGCGTGTAGTACTCACCTAGGCTATGCCTTATATCCCTCGGCATGAGATTTTGATAGAGCCTTTTCAGCAAGTCCCTGGCGAACTCTGGCTCCAGCTGTGGCGTCGCTATCTCGTAATCCGAGAGCCTCCTCGCAATTTCGGCGATGGCGTCGGCCAAATCTCTATCGAGCTCCTCTAGGTACCATGAGAAGTAGTCGCCCTCTAGGAAGTTCTCGATATTTAGAAGCTTTTTGAAGATCCCGCCGTCTTCCAGTTCCTTTAGCACTGCCGCTACTCCTTCCACTCCACGTTTGGCGTGCGCGTCGTCAAGCTCCGCGACGTACGATCTATAGAACTTGCCGCTACCATATAGGTAGGCCACCTCGGCGGCCAGAAGCTTCATGATCAATGCGTAGTAGGTGTGTACCGAGAATATGAGCGCATCGTAGTTGACGTTAGACTCGCTTAGGCCGTACTCCTCTACCAATTTCTTAAGCTCCTTAAGTTTATTCGGGTCATAGCCTGTGGCTTGCTTGAAGAGCCTCATCCAGTCCTCGAATAATATAAGAGTCCTCATACTTTTAGTATTAACCAGCTTTGTATACATCAGTTTAATGGTCTTCTTGGCTATTGGCGAATCGGGGCCGAAGTCGGCGACTATGTTATTTACGCTTAGGCTCTTCCTCTTAAGTCCCCTCAGGGCTTCAATAAGCTTTATGATGACCTCGCGCCTAACCTCATAAGGCCCCCTAAGTATCCACGCGCCACCGCTCCTATCGTACCTAACAAAGGCAATCCTGTCGCTGATGATGACGCCTAGGTATCTATCCCACAATTCCTTACTACCGGCCTCACTCATGATATACCTTATGACCTGCTCCTTAGCCTTCTGGATATCGGAGTCTCTTGAGAGCCTGCCGGGCGCCTTATATTCAATTATAACATGTCCATACAATGCGTCGACCCTTGCACCTGAGATCAATATGTACTCGTATTTCCCCACCTGGGTTATGCCCAGCGGCCTCAGTATCTTCTCCTCGATACAATTCGATACTCTAACCCTAACATCTTCCTCGGTATGAGCTTGAATAATGGCATTTCTGATGCATGTTAATATCTCATCAATATCAATTTGGTGGTTGATAGAGGACATATTAGGTTACCAAAAGGAAACGAACCTCGCTGTACATGTTCTCGGAATAGTTAAGGAGCTGCTCCGTCGTCTGGTAGGCGGCCTCAGGTAGAGGCGCCGCCACTACGACCCTGGCACTTGCCAGCGGCTTCCGCGTCCACCAAAACACCATCTCCCAATGCGGCGGCCGGCCGGGCCCCTTCTCCACGGCGGAGTACTCGTTGATGAAGTCAATGGGGATGCCCCGTTCCAGGAGGGTCTCCATGTATAACTCTACGCCTTAAAAGTAACTACTCCAGCCGATATCAATAAAATTACCAGATATGATACCAGTTATATGAAGTGCCCCTACTGCGGCTCTCCTAACGTGGAGAGGATGAAGGAGTGGGACATGCCGAAGATGGGGTACCACGTCGTTCACTACGTGTGTAGGAGCTGTGGAGGCCGCTTCAACCATTACGTGGGCAGGGGGAGGGAGTTCGTGCTGAGGGTGGGCTTCAGGGGGCGGAGGTAAGTCTTCTGTGTAGGTTGTAGAGCCAGGCTATCGTCTCGAACCTCACGCGGAGCAGCTTGCGGTATTCTTCGCTGGTTTTGGCCTCTTGGAGGTTTTGGATCTTCTGGTTTATGGCTAGCTCCAGTTCTAGGAGGTCTGTCTTGCCGAATATCTCGCGTCTTATGGACGTGAGGGAGAGGGGGCCCTCCACATATTTCTCCAACTCCTTGGGGAGATTGATCACCGCATTGCGGTTGAACCACGGCGGCAGTCTCGCCTCATGTAGTTTCTCGTCTTCGCCGAAGTATGCGACGGCCTCCGCGAATCTGTCTGCCGCCCGGCGCACTGCCTCCTGCAGAGCCTCTCCGGCCGTGGGGTGTTCTGTGGATTTCTCTGTGTCGTGTACGTAGAAGGCGCCGCCGAACTGATCCACCGCTACTATGTTGGGTGGGGCCTTGGGGACGGAGATCTCCGCGTCCTTTATTTTAGCCGGGACGGCGTCGCAGAGGTAGTACACAAAGCGCGCCGCGGCTCTTCTCAACTCCTCCACCGATACGCCGTGGAGCGCCTCGGGCTCCTCCTTCTCGATAAGCATCTTCATGTATTCGTCTAGCTCTTCCTCCTCTACGGCTCTCTTCAGCGTTTCGCAGGTCAGCGTCTGGCCGCCGACCTCAATCCCCCTCATCTCCCTCAACTCCTTTAGAAGCCCCACCGGCTCCGTCTCCCACACCTTCAGCAGATTGCCCCAAGAGGGGCAGTATCTCACGAGGTCCATGTCGATGCGGAACCTCTTCCTGAGGACGGCGAGGAGGAATAGCATGGCTCTGTCTACCCAAGCCAGATCGTTGGGGTCCAGCTCTACGGCGTATGCGTAGGTGAAGAGTTCGTAGCCGTGCGGCTTCTTCGGCTCGTAGACCTTGATCTTCTCGACTATATAGCTGTACATTACCTCGTCGCCTATTTTGACTGGGTGTAGCCTCCGGGACTCTATGTACCAGTATAGAGCCTGCGGCACTACCTTCCCTCTGACGAAGCCGCCTTGGCTGAACAGAAGGTCGGTCACCACCTTGGACCACACCTTCCCTCTTCCCACGTCCTCCGCGAACTCCTGCAAGTTGCACGATCTTTCTCTCTCCTCGTCGGAAGGCAGCCGGCGGCAGAAGTCTCGGTATTTATGGACTGCCTCCTTGAGCCAACCTGGGATCCTCACGGGGCTGTCTCTGCACGTGAACGGGACATCCCAGAGCTCCTTCAGCGCGTCTGACCCCACCTCGCATAGGTACCAGTCCTCTCCGCTTTTTATCAGCCTAAGCACTATCGCCTCTGTGGAGGGGTCCAGCGACCCCGGCTGGAGGTACTCGACGTAGTCTCTCCACGGGATTCTGTCCTCGAGGACTGCGTTTTCCGGCGCCACGACGACGCCTATTTGTCCCCTCTCCGTTGGGTTGTAGAAGCGCAGGCGCTGGCAGTCCCTCTGCGTGAGGCCCAGCCGTTGGATAAACGCCGCGTATCGTTGTTGCGCCTTGGCCGGGTCTCTCAGCATCTCGCTACAGACGTCGTGTAGAGTCAAGAGCTCGTTGTGCGGCGTGTAGACAAGCGCCTCGGGGCCTCCCTCCACCCACTTGCTGAAGTCGGCAGCTATCCTAAGCTCGCTGGGGGATGTGAGGAAGACTATGCTCTCCGTGGTGCTGATCTCCTCCCTCCTCCCCTTCCTACCCTCGCGTTGTATGAAGCTCTTGACGTCGGGCGGAAGCCCCACGTGCACCACTCTGGTGATCTGGCCGATGTCTATCCCCTGCATAAGGGTCTTCACGGTCGCCACGCACCTAAGGGAGCCTTCCCTCAGCATTTTCTCGATTTCGTGTCTCCTCCCCCGGGGCACTAGGTGATGGTGGGTGGGGCACTCCACGCCCAGCGCCGCCAGCGCCCGGGAGAGCTTCTCGACCTCGTTGATCGTGCCAGCGAAGATGAGGGTGGCACCTGAGTGAGGAGCCCCAGCCTTTATCACATCGGCCAATGCTTGGGGCAATACGTCGTACAACCCGCGGTAGGCGGCATACAGCGACGTCACGCAACTCCTCGCCTTGAAGCACTCCCTCACCAGTTGTCTCGCCTCCTCGAGCCCGCCGCACTCGGTCCCGAACTTGCGGCAGACCTCGCCGAAGAGCTTGTCGCCGAGGACGAAGTGCATATGGTTTTCAGGTCTGTAGGCTACGCCCTCCACCGTCTTGGCGTCGAGGATCTTGGCCACGTGGCCGGAGCCGCTCAGCGTCGCGCTCATGACCACCAGTTGCGGCCTAGTCCCGTACTTCTTGGCAAGAAGGCCCACCAGATGTAGCAACAGGCTTGCCTTAGAGCTTCCGTAGAAGTCAAACTCGTCGAGGACCACTAGCCTCGTCTGCCTGAGGAAGGGCTCTATCCTGTGGCCGCGGTAGACGGCAAGATGTAGAACCTCGGGGTTTGTGAGAACTATCTTGGCATTTTTTACCATATAGTCTTTGATGTATTTGCTAACATCTCCGTCATATCTCAAGACGTCGCCGCGGACTAGTCGTATCTTGCCTCTCTGCTCCATAACTACGTCGAGCCCGGCCTGCCTGGCATATCGGTATATCCGCTCCTCTTGGTCGCTTGCCAGTGCCTTGGTCGGATACACAGCAAGCGCCTTGAAGTCTTCGCCTCTTGCGATCATCTCCAAGGCGTAGCCGATCCAAACCTCGGTCTTCCCGCCTCCGGTCTCGGCGCTGAGCAACAAGTTGGAGCCGTAGAGAAGCGCCTTAAGGCCCAGCCTCTGGTGTTCATACATCTCCCAGTCACAGAACTCCACGCCGCGGCGGCAGAGGGTGGGGAGGAAATTCTTGAACCTAAGCCCCGACCGGGCGATGAGCCTCCCTGGTTGCACAACCTCGACTGCGGCCAGTCCGTGGCCGGCGAGAAGACGCCTTAAACTCACAATAAGCTTCAGAGGCAATAATAAATGATTAACCCGGCGAGGTGAGCTGCGCCGCGGCTGCCTCCACGGCCTCCACCGCCCATTTGGGCGTTTGGTCGCGGGGCCATGCGGCGGGGGTTACCCTCTTGCGTAGGGCGTCTAGCCAGGGGAATTGATCTATGTCCTGCGCCAACGACGACAGAACAATCAGTTTCTTCTTGGCGCGGCTCATCGCGACGTTGAAACGTGCGTAGTTGTCGATTGCCTTGTGATATCTATCGGCCACCACGGAGTATATTACGATTTCTTTCTCCCGTCCCTGGTAGCTGTCTACGGTAGATGCCACCCTGAGGTCTAGAAGGTCCTCTATCTCCCCTAGTTGCAGCGCCTCCTCCGCTGAGGTGTAGGCCACCGAGGGCTTCCCAAGCCTCAAGAGCTCCGCCGCCTTTGAGACGAGGAGCGCCTGCGCTCTGAATGTGGCTATTATCGCGGTTTTCCCGGCGAGGCCCGCGTCGTGAAGCCTCTTGTAGAGGGCCACGGCGAGTGCGGCCTCCGCCTTGTTGTAAGCGGAGTAGGAAGTGTAAGCTCCCCGCACTACCCTCATCCATTCCTGGATTCCCCCAGCATCTATCCACACCAGCGGGCGCTCAGGCGCCAGCAAGCTGTCCAACGCGTCGCCGCTGGGCGGTATCTCAAGCCGCTCGGCCGCCTCGACGCCGTGTTCCAACATGCCTTGGTAAAACACCTCGCTTAGATATGCGAAGATCTCCTTCACGCCTCTTCTCTGCCTCAGAAGCGTCACCGGGCTCGTCAGCGTCTCGATCGCCTCGATCAACGGCGCAGTGGCCTGGGGTTCCGCCTCTTCGCCGAGCGGAGGCGGTAGCTGGCGGGAGTCGCCTAGCACCACTCTCCGCACGCCGTAGTGGAGGGGGACCACTGCGAGGGCCAGCGGCACCATGGACGCCTCGTCTATAAACACGTAGTCGAAGCCGCCTCCAAGCCTTTTGTCCAGCCCATAGAACAGGTCTAGAGAGGCGAGCTTGGCCATGGTCATGCCGAACACTCTGGCCTCGCGCAGGAGGGCCTCTAAACCGCCCGCCCTCTGCCGCCTTAGATCGGCGACGACGTACCGCCTTACGGTGGGGCTTATCTTGGCCGGGTGGCCTATCCTGGTGACGTATTTCCCCGCCTCAAATCCGCAGAACTCGAGGATCCTCTCGATGGCGTTATCCACGGCCACGTTTGTAAGCGACGTGATGAGCGCCTTGCCGCCCGCCATGGCTATCTCGCACGCCGCTGCGGCGATTACCGACGTCTTGCCTGTGCCGGGCGGGCCCTCCACGGCGAGGAAGCCGTGCGGCGGGAGGGACAGCGCCCGCTCCAACGCCTCCATCTGCCATCGGTCCAAGTTCCAGCGCTTCCTCATGGAGATCTTGGGGGCCGAGGGGGATTTGCACCTAGGCGCCTCCGCCACGACTCCGTGCAACGTGCATCTATTTTCGTCTAGGATGCGGAGCGCCGACTCGTAGAGCATAGTGGGTTCAGCTATGTGGAGCCTCCCAGTAGGGGGATGTCGCTTCGGCCTGGCGGCCAGACGTAGATACCCCCGGCAGATCTCGCCGGAGCAGTTCTTGGCCTTCAGCTCGTCTAGGACTATGGAGAGCTCGTCGGCGTAAAACACCGAGTCGAGAGGCCTTAGAGATTCGGCGTAGTCTCGTATGATTGATACATTGAGGGTCAAGACCGCTACGTCTCCCTCACTCTCCATGTCGACTTTCACCAAATCTCCGCGGCCTATCGTCACCTTGCTCTGCGCGGCCTTTTCCCTAGCGTTTTTAAGCCAAGTTGCGAGTACGCGTCGCTCCACGGGCAACCTCACCGTAGGCGGGCTGTAGGCGGCGGTTACATAGCCGCAAGCTCTGCAGTAGGTAAAGGTAAGGTTGTGGGAAGGCCTCAGCGTCAACGCGCCTCCGCATCTGGGGCACGTCGCCTCTATGGGCTTAAGGACGGGCCTCCTGCCTGGCTTCACGACAGCCGAAACAGCCTCCTCGAACCCGCACCTTGGGCAGTATAAAAACAGAGAGGCGCCCCTGTTCTTTGTCAGCATGACGGTGCCGCACCTAGGGCAGAACCTAAGACCTGTCCTCATCGCATGCCGCCGTAGACGCAAGCCGCAGGCGAGTTAAGGGATCGCCCTTAACCCATCTCGAGCGAATGACGATAAGTGAGAGAACCACATAGAGTAATAAGATAAAGGTATAAAAGTTTATAAGAAAGGGTTTAGAGTTGGGGGGTCCCCTACGGCCTAGAGATGCTCGACGCTTCGACCTCTTCGAGACATGTTATCGGCTGTAGAGACGGCGCTGCTTGCCTTGTAGCCGCTTGATATATCAGACGCCGTTGCTCGCACCTCTCCACGGCCCCCATATAGGCCATTATCTTCAACAGAGCAAGCGGCGGCAAGACGAATACGGCGTATGGAGACCTCTTTGCCTCTACTATATCGCCTAGTACCAACAGCATTGCTATGAGCAGCATTGCAACAAGCGTTATCATCAATATTTCCATCATATAGAAGCAGAAATAGGTGGAAGTTTTAATGAATTACTAGGAGACGTACCCCACTTTGCTGGCTACGACTAAGTTCCAACGCCTCCTAGGTTAAGGATATTGTGTAGCCCGTTGACAATAATACATTTTGGTCTCTGGTTTAACCAAGTCTATATTATGAGCTCTTGTGGCTTTTCACTGTGACCGCCTTTCGATGCGCAACGCGCATGGCCGCATTTCGACAATTCGGCTCTATGCGTCTGTGGGTTATCGATTTTAGCTGCAACAGCAGTACAAAGGACATGTCGAAGGCTGTGCTCAAGCTACGCAAGCCGCAACTGCTAGGTGCATAGACGCGCTCATATTCACAGATGAGATCCACGCCTAACAATATGTCAAGCATCCTGTCTCCGCGGGAGAGAACAGACGCTTGCCATATATTGAGTCGCCCCAGAGTTCCGGCTGGAAGCCCGCCGGTCCCAAGCCTCGTCTACAGCGCCGAAGACCTCCTCCAGCCTATCGCCGTAAAGACCAGGCAAGCTCGCCTCCACTAAACAGAAGGGGCTGAAGGGGCCGTCTGTCTCGAAGGGCCTATCGCCATCTTGGGCCCACATCAGCGGGCATCCGCGGCGTATTCTTTCTTCAGGGCCCTGGCGCGGGTCTCAAACCGGCTTGTGCCTTGTCGCCAGTGGCGCATATAGCCATTTCTCGAGCCCGGGCGCCTTCTCCATCGCCTCTGCGGCCTCCTCAGAGAGCTTGCGGCGCATCCACTGTGGCTTCTCGCGGCATGCCTCCGCCAACCTGTACGCCGCGGACGGCAAGCCGCTGCGGGCTCCACGGCATATACGCCGGACGGCGTTCTGAGCTTACCTGGCGGTGTCTGCTGTAGGGCCTAAGCGAGCAGTGCCGCCGTGTGCCGCTGGCTTCCGAGGGGCGGCGGGGGCTGGCTAAGCTTGGCAGTCAACTACTTCGACTTTGATGTTTCCGAAGGGTTGCGCCGTGTCGGGCAGCCTGTGGTCTGTCGTGAGGAGGCGGGCCTCGGGGATGCCGTTGTTTTGCTTGTATTTCTCTATGCAGAGCAGCTGGTATCTGTCCTCCCTATCGGTTCCCGAATCTAGGCCTAGCCATAATTCCCTGTCGTCTATTTCTACGATCTCTATATTGTTTTGCTGTAGTTCTTTTCTTATTGAATCTACTGTTTTATCTGGGAATACTGCATAGTTGCTCTGTTTTTTAAAGTAATTGTGTAGAAAGACTATGAAGTTTATTGGCGATGCTTTAGACGACAGTTGTAGCAGTATCTCTTCGATGCGTTCTTCCAGGTCCCTTATAATACCGGGCGACGACCCTAAATAGGAACGCGACATCGGCGTAGCCCCTGCGCTCTAGGAGCTGGGCTATCTTCGCGGCTGTTCTCTTTGGGCTTTCCCGTCGCCTTTTACCTTTCCTACTTAAGTAGTAATTTTTGACTAAATCTCTTATTATTTCAAATTTTTCGAGGAAAAGCTGTAGCCCCTTTTCAATTTTATGCTTTATCACTTTTAAAACGCAGCTTGTAACAACTAGCCTGTCCTCCTGCCTTATTTCGTGCCTGCAGTTTATAAGGTATCCTACGTCTAGAAATTTGATCATCCAGAGAGAATTTCGTCAACTATTTTGTCGAACGCAGCGACGGCGGCTTCTCTGCCGATCTTCTGCCTGCGGAACAGCGTGTGGATGACGTAGGTGGCCAGCTCCAGCGTCGCCAGCTTCTCCAGCTTCCGCGTCGCCTCCGGCGGGCACCCGCGGCCGCACGTCTTGCTTATCTCCACGTATTCCATGAACAGCGCCATCATTATCTCGTGGAGCTTGTCCAGGACCTCGTCTCGGC
>WYEB01000519.1_pt1 | contig 13643 bp, 10 predicted proteins | sample 6343061 | NCBI WGS metagenome assembly WYEB01 (sample SAMN13812332, study PRJNA600296) | hot springs metagenome | biome: ENVO:00000051; feature: ENVO:00002007; isolation source: sediment sample from Evening Primrose shelf | place: USA: Yellowstone National Park, Evening Primrose Hot Spring ... | reverse complement strand
CCTGACGCGCGGTCTGAACTTCCTCAGGGCCCATATGGCGGGCACTATGACGGCTGGCGCCGCGAGGGCCGTGTAGTAGATCCAGATAATGTAGTACGGAGAAAACGTCGTCTGCCACATCGCGTAAAGCCACGGCAGCAACAGGAGGTTCTGGGGCTCCACGAGGTTCAGGAAGAGGGTTGGCATCATTAGGAATACTGTGCTTTGGATCTTCGTGTGGAGGCCCGTCTTTACGTTGTTCACCAGGGACTCGAGGACGCTGGACAGGCTGGGCGCAGCTTGGTGATTTGGCGAGGGGCTGGGGCTTGTGTGAGCAGTGAAGTGGAAGATGGCGTTGCCTATGGAGTCCGTTATCGATATCAGTGGGCCAGAGAGCGCTGAGCCCCACACGTTCTGGAAGATGTTTATGGTCCCGCGGCTGAAGTAGTAAACCATCAGGAAGTCCCCGAAGAACCACGCGAGCGAGTAGGCAAGGGTCTCAAGGCCCAGGGCGACCCTCCCCTTGGCCTTAAGCCAGTCGAACTTGGTGGCCAGTACGTAAAGCCCTATGAAGAACCCCAGTATAGGCGAGAACTCTATGGTCGTCATCATCAGCGTCAGGGAGAGCCAGTAGCCGAGCCTGTTCCCCATGTAGAGGTTGTAGAGGGCTAGCGCGAAGAAGGGCGCCGTGAGGATCACAACCTCGAAGACCCCACCCAGGTATGTTGTGATCCATGGGAACAGAAGATAGGCCAACGCTGTGAGCAGGGCGTACCTCCTGTCGCCAAAGAGCCTCAGCCCAAGCTTGTACAAGGGTATAGTCGGCAATGTCGCCAACGCCGTCTGTATCGTCATAAGTGCAGGTATCCCTGGGTACGTCAAGTAAAGGGGGTATACTAAGAAAAGCATAGGCGAAGCGTGGTTGTAGAAGAACGTTGATGCTACGAAACTGTCAAAGAGCCTGTGGTACAGCGCCGCGGAGGCAAAGGACTGCATGAAGGTCGCAGTGTCAAGGCTTGACCAGATGTTCAGTTGGTAGTAAGTCATCACGGCTCTGTAAGTTATGTAATATACAGCTGCGGCGTAAATTATCATGAGGGCCCTGAAGTACTTGTCCGCAACTACCTGCCTTGCCATGTCCTTTATGTAGCCGCTGAGCATCATGAGCAGGCTGATCACTAACAGTATCGCTGATGCCCGCAGTACATCTAGGTTGTAGAGCTGAGGCACGTAGTTGGCGAAGCCGAGGGCCCAGACAACGTAGAACTGCACAAACAGCGCGGCCCCTATAAGCCTCAGGTGCCTCTCCTTAACTTCCATAACTGGCTAGGCCTCGCCTCACCAGCGGCGTAAGGGCTTTAATTCTATTATCACTCTATTATCACTGTTAGCCGTCAGGGTCCATGTAGAGTAGCAGGAGGATCAGGCTAAAGCCAGCGGCAACCTCAACCGCGAGAGTAGCTGCAAGCATTCGATAGTCAGACACGCTAAAGGCCACGACCATGTTGTGCCTAGCTTCCAGGTAACCCCCTAAGAGTTGTGAGGCTGATCAGATAGCAGGCGAGGTGCCTGGCCTTCGACTTTCCTTATAGGGCCAGGGGTTTCAGCCAAGACTCAGGGGCTTGTGATCACACCTCCCCTAAACGTCTGTTAAGTTACTTTAGGCCTGATGTTCTTGCAGTGATATGTACTTTGGCTTAGCTTTGAACTATGTCTTAGAGGCCTACACTCGAAACCAAGCTCCTTAAGTGAGGTGAGAAGCTTGTCGTTACTGACGCTGGTAATGTGAGGGTGCGTCTCAAACACTACGTGTTCGAAAGCTCTAAGCCTCTCCCTCTCGGGGCCAAGTATTTACCTGCGCCTCGCAGCCCTCGCAGTCCATCTTGAGGAGGTAAGGATCATTAACTATGTTAAGGAGGTCGCCTAAAGTGACGCCTGACACCTTACAGGGGCCACTAGCGCTGAGCGTAGAGAAACCAATAGACGAGGACACGTCATAGTCGCACGGTACACTTGTAGGCCCGCTGCCAAGGGCGGCGTTTATCACCTTTACCTTGTCAGTGGCGCCGCTTAGCCTCACGTTCTCCTCAGCACACCTAGCAACGTTAGGCAGGGGCTCAACGGCTATCACCTTCCTTGCCCCGTTGAGGACGAAGTAGAGGGCCGTGTCGCCCACGCTGGCCCCCACGTCAATTACGTCCCTGCCCTTGAGACCAGAGAGCACCTCAGGGATCTCGTACTCACCCTTTATAAAGATATCGGCGAGAACGCCGCTTACGCAATGGAAACTGAAGGCCGCAGAAATGCCGTTAACCTCTAGACTTGCCCCCTCTGGAATTATGTTAATTGAGACCTTCTTGCCTAACCTTTGTAACTTACACGCATAAGGTGCCAATAAAAGGGCCGTTAGCAGTGAATAGAGGGCCTCCTGCGGCTTAAGGAGGCTGCCGGCCGCCTTAGCCAACTCCGTAGGTAGCTGTGGACAGAGCTTAGCGGTGTAATACGCGTTTGCAGCCAACGCCTCGAAATCAGTCCTCCGCAGCGTTACGTCATCTATGTACTTCAGCCTGACCTTCAGCTCGTCCCTTTTAGCTAAGTAGCCCAGGAGAGCGCTGAGCCAGCCCCTCTCTATAAGCTTCCTGGCGAATAGCGCCTTCAGGGCCTTCTCCTTAACCTTGGCAGGGCTCAACAACTCAGCTCAGTATAACATGGATGACCTAAGATTAAAACGTATAACGCCTTCACCTTAACGCTGTCTTGTAAGCTCACTACCTCTATTAGGATTTTTGCCTTCTCAGGCCCTTACAAACACCCTCTGCAAGTCTGCCTATAATACTTCTCCCTTTAGGCGACACAGGGAGGTGGCTGAGAAGGGCGTTTCCCATTACGAAGGCTACGTCAGTGAGGCCGCTAATGTTGACGTTCTCCTCAGCGCAGCTGGCTGCGTTTGGCAGCGGCCCAAGGGCTATGAACGTCCTGGCGCCGTGACGCGCAAAAGTATATGGCCGAGTCGTCAACGTTTGCCCAAATCTATTACGTCCCTGTCCTTAAGGCTCTGGAGGGCCTCAGGGACAAAGTATTGGCCAGATATTGGCCAGCTACGAGACGTTCACCACGTCTCTGTTCAACTGCTTTTATCTTAGACTCTCTCTTTCTCTTTTTAGGGATCTTTTCGTGGTCAGGGCTTCGACGACGCCCTCTACAAGTTTGCCTATGACAAGCCTCCCTCTGGGCGATGCGAGGAGAGGGCTAAGAAGGGCGCTTCCCATGACAAAGACCACATCAACTAAGTCCTCGACTCCAATTTTATAGCAGCTTAGGGCCAACTTAACGTCGGACAGGCTCAGCCTCAGCTCCGGGGGCAGAGTGCCAAGCTCCGGCAGCGGCAAAAGTAGTAGCGCTCCCTTATTTAGCCTCTCAAGACATAGATATCTATTGATGCTCCCATTGAGTAACCTAGAACCTATTAGTTTATAAGCCTTGATCATCTTTATGACGGCCCTGGCCCGCTTTAAGCGTGTCTCATTACTTCCACTTCTCGCTATTTCCGCGTAGTAGGACCAGTTCTCCCCATGTACTCTGTAAAACGTCAGTCTTTCATTAGTAAAGTATATGAGGCCCCCAGCCTTCACTGAGCTGGCGAATACGAAGAGGTCAATGAATATCGGGAGTTCCTTAAGTAGATAGGCGCTGGCCTCGAGCGCGTCTCTTTTAACGGCCGCTGAGCTACTATTAACATCCGCTCTAACCCTTATTTTAAGTATTATGTCAGCTGTTATATCAACAATGCTCATACCATATTTTTTGGCAAACGTGCGCAGTTTGTCTACATCAACAATCACGGTGCTTCCTCCGACTATGTTCTTAGAGAGCGAAGGCCTCTCAAGCACGTTCCCATTTTCGTCAATTCTAGCCTGCGAGTTATGAAAGTATACAAGGCGATCATATGAGGTGAAGGCCTTGTAGACCTCCTCAAGCCTGTTGTCAGTATACATGTCGTCATCGTCAAGGAAAGTTATTACCTCGCCCCTCGACTCCTCAAGGCCTGCTAGGACCATCCTGCCTTGGTAGGGGTCATCATTATAGACGTCCTTCCAGCCGTTCCTGGATATTATACCGTCAGACTCCTTGTGATCAAAGTTCTTAACCACGATTACCTCAAATTTATCCCTCGGAAGCGTCTGAGTCTCTAGGCTCCTCAGGGCGAAGGGTAGGTACCTCCTCCTGTTGTAGGCAGTAACTATGACTGAGATGTAAGGCCGGTTCAACTCATCTGCCCTTTGGCTGAGGGCCTAGGAGTTTTTTAGCTGCACGCCTTCCTCCTCAATCCTCGTTACCCTTCGTTCGCTATTTTCTCCAAAGCACTCCACTCGGCCCTAGCCACGTTATCCCACGTGAACCCCTTTGAGAACTCAACGCCCTCCCTGCCAAGCCTATTCCAGTCGCCATTTCTGAGCAGCTCATAGGTCTCGTTCACAAGGCCCTTGACGTCAAGCGGCCTGACCCTTATGACTGCCCTCGTGCTAGCGTAGTTGAACCTGATGGCAGGTATGTCGTAGGCGACTACTGGCGTGCCGCAGGAGAGCGACTCAAGCACAACGAGGGGGAAGGCGTCAAACCTCGTAGGGTAGACGAAGGCCTTTGAGGAGGCCAGGAGCCTGAGGACCTCATCGCTGCTGGCGTTGAACCTGAACTCTATGTTCTTGGCCACGCCCAGGTCGGCCGCGTAGCTCATGACCTCCTTTGCCATGCTCTCGCTCGCGCTGCCAACCACGACGGCCCTGACGTCCTCCTTTAGCTCGGAGAGCCCCTTAACGGCCTCTATGAAGTCGAAGACCCCCTTCAGCCTCTCGATCCTCGCGTGGAATATCACGTCGTAGGCCTTCTCAATGCCAACGTATGGGCACGCCTCAACGCCGTTGCCTGGGTCAAGGACTATCGCGTCGTCCCTTATTCCGACCTTGTTGAGCTCGTACGGTATCGATGCCGACACTGCAAGGGTCTTCATGCCTGCGGAGGCGCGGCCTATAAGCCATAGCTTAGCGTAACTACTCAGGGCGATCGTTGTCCCTATCCCGTTGAGCTTGGCCACCTTGAGGAAGAGCCTCAGGCCGCTCCCGTCCTCTGTCACCAGTGAGCCCACTGGCAGCGAGTTCTGAAGGAGTCTGACCCACCTAACGGGGCTCATGTTATAACCTATGAAGTGATCTGCCCTGGGTCCAATGAATGGCCTATAAATTAGGTCTGCCCCGAGCCCCTTCGCCACCCTCTCGACGTATCTCCTGTAGCCTATGGAGCATAGCGTGTTCCCGCACTTATAGTCCCTCAGCTCATACGCCTCCCTCAGGATGCTCACAAGCTCCTCCCTTAGGCCCAGCCTCACCGCCGCTTCAACGGCCCGCTCCTTGACGTTCCTCGGCGCAAGGAGGACGTAGCTGCCCTTAGGGAACCTCGACAGGACCTCGAGGGTCCTGATCTCTGAGCCCCCCATGGTGTCGCTACCTCTTAGCATCTGTGGCAGAATGAAGTAGACCGCTACCTTCAAGGCGTCTGCCTCCTCGGTCCAGGCTTGACCACGAAATAAAAACTTGTGGCACTTAGTTAACTTGGTCTTTGTCTTCCTTTAGGAGCGGCCTGATAAAAACTAATGGCGAAAAGGCTAGACTTTGACATTGTCACAGCAGAGGCCGCAGCGGCTGGCCTTGTGCCAGTTGTCTACACGGACAAGGGAGGGTGGACTGACATAGTTTCGAAGATAGGCCAGGGCCTTGGGTACATGAGTGTTGAGAAGGCTCCTCATATCATTAGGTCTCTGCTTAATGACCCTGAGAGGCTCAAGGCGCTCTCGGCGAGGGCGAGGGAGGTGGCAAAGTGCTTCAGCTATGAGAGGTTCAAGGAGAGGCTTAACGAAGTAATTAGCTCTCTGAGCCCGGACCTCTCAGCTAAATAGCGTAATCAGATAGCGTGATCAGCCTGTGCGAGGTTACAGTTGATCGTAGCCCGTCTATGAGCTTTTACTGCGACCTCTGAGGATCTGGCATTGGAAGGCCGAGGAGGGACCAGGTCCTCGCCACGAGCCCTCTCAGGCTGACTGGCGTCGCCTCCATGAGAGCTATATAGTCGTCTGCCCTTAGGACTCTAAGGACCCTTAGCGAGGCCACCATAGCTATGCCGCCAAGGGCTATGTAGAGGGGCAGGAGGGCTAAGCCAAAGTCTGTGACAACCTCAGCTACAAGCGTGACCGCGAACGTTATAATGGCTGCCGAGATGGTCTTAGCGTACTCCCTTAGGTTGACCTTTAGGAGGCCTAGCGACTTGGCCTTTGGGGCGGCCACGCCAAGGAAGCCAACAAGCCTCGCCAGGACATACGCGACTGCAGCGCCTGTAGCGAGCCAACGCGCAATCAGCGGCGGGCTCAGCGCAGCTATGACGGCCGCAGACACTACAGCCTGAATGCCAAGCGCCTTCGTGGCCTTCCTGGCCTGGAGGGCCTGGGTTATGGGCAGGTCGTAGTTCATGGCGGCGTGGCCCACCATGAGGACGGCGAAGGCCTCCCAGTCGTGGATGAAGGCTGGGCCGAGGAGGAGCTGTATCAGGGGCCTGCCGAGGGCCGCCAGGAGGAAGAAGGGGGGCGCCGTGAGCACTGTGACGTACCTTATTGCGGCTGCAACAGCCTCCCCGCTCAGAGCGCCGCTCTCCTCAAACTTAACGAAGGCAGGGTAGATAGCGTTTGATAGCGCGTTATAAACGACCATTTGGAGCGTAACTGATCCTATCATTATAATAGAGTAGGAGCCCATCTCGGCTAGGCCTATGTACCTCAGGACGAAGAGCTTGTCGATGTTCTGAAGTACGGTTGCCATGAGGTAACCTATGGCTATGGGGACAGCTATGGAGAGGGCCGGGAGCAGGGGGGCCTTGCTCCTGCTACCTACTACAAAGTCCAAAGACCAATAGGTTCCTAAGGCTGCTGAGGCGGCGTCGCCAGCTACCCAGCCGGCTATCAGGCCTGCGGGGCCAAAGCCGGCAAAGAGAAGGGCGAGGCCCACGCCGTACCTAACGAATGCCCAGACGACCTGTGTAAGGCCCCACCTGCCGAACCTTGTGGAGGCCTGAAAGGCCACGTAGTAAACATAGTTGTAGTAAGCATATACTACTAGGTCAAGGGCCGTGAGCCTTAGTAGCCAGGCGTAGTGGGTCGTACCATAATATAGTTCTGAGAAAGGCGATGCGAGGGCCCAGATGGCCATGGCTACAGCGACGCTGAAGGCGAGCACCATCGCAAGGCCCTTAATGTATAGCCCCCTCGCCTCCTCAGGCCTGCCCGTCTGGTAGTAGCCTATGACGTACCTGCCTATGCCGTATATGGGCCATACAACGAGCGGCAGGAGCAGCGCGAAGAGGGTGCCGGTGGCTGCGTAGGCACCAAGGCCCTTGAGGCTCAGGACCCTCACTATGATCAGGTAGAAGGCCGCCTGCAGGGCCAGGGTTACCACGTAGCCGCTGAGCAGCTTCGTGGCGCCGGTGAAGACCCTGGCCCTGTATGACGTACAGCTACTCCCAGGCGATAGACTATAGCGAGGATAAAAAAGACTTGAGGATTAGATCAAGGCGAGGGCTTTACTTTGTTTTAGGTGCTGCTATATCTAAGCTTTGCAGTTAGGACTGCAAGAGGTCTAACTCTTAGCTTTAGGTCCTGCGAGCTCCTTAATTACCTCGTTAAGCCTCTCCTTGAACCTCTCATAGCTGAACCCCTTTGCCACCTCCCTGGCCCTCGCCGACAAGGTCTTGAGCCTCTCAGCGTCGTTAAGTAACGACCTAATGATATGAGCAGCCTCCTCAACGCTCGTGTACCCAAGGCCCTGGTCAATTCTTGAGGCTATGTCAGTCCAGCCTCCCCCGTCCCTGTAAACTACCGGGACTAGCCCAGCGGCAGCGGCCTCTGCTATAGCCATGCCGAAGCCCTCTGCTACAGGCGGGTGTAAATATACAGAAGCCTGTGACATCAGCTCAAATATTCTCCTCCTCGGGACGTCAATCACAAGGTGGAAGTTGCTGAGGCCTTTAGATCTCTCCTCTATAAGGTCAAGGATTCTCCTCGAAGATGGGCCTGTATTTCCGACCAGATAAAAGTCAGCGTCGGGCACCAATTTAGCTATGTTTGAAATCTCCCAAACTCTCTTGCCCCAATCTATCCTGCTTACCGTCAGCACTATCCTGCCCCTGTCCCCTCCCAGCGGGAGGAGCTCCTCGACGTTAACCGGGGGGTGAACAACGTAGACCCTCTGGCTTCCGTATGCCCTTCTCACATATCCAGCCGTCCATGAACTATTGGTCATAACGGGCTTAGTTTTATTAGCGATCGATCTTGCCCACCAAGCTACTAATGAATTATAGGCCCTTTCGTGTAAACTTAGCTTAAGTCGTTCTATATGGAGATAATACTCCGGGAGCTCCGCGAGCGGGAAGGTCTGTATATAGGATGCGTCAGCCCATCTAACTGGCACGTTGGTCTGAGTCTCAATAACCAGGTCGTAGCGGGACCTGAGCCTTCCGACGGCCTCCTTTAAGTGCGATGCCGCTAGGAGCGACCTGAGGGTCATAGCGCTACGGAGGAGCTTACTTATCGGCGGCTCCCCAAGGACCCTTGGCCTTGGGACGTTACCCATACCACTGGTCAATATCTGCCAGGCCCTCTCGTCTACGTAGGCCGCGTACAGGTCGACGTCATGGCCCAGGTCTTCTAAGGCCCTATATGCTTCAATCGCTAGCCTCTCGGCCCCTCCGGCCACGAACAGCAGTGTATGGACTAACGCTATTCTCACACGTCTCTCCGGAAGCGGAGAGCCTTCAATCTGTTAAAACCTTAAAGGCTGACTATTGACCTCAAGTTCTTGGCGTTTAGGAACCTTTATTTACACCTCAGGCCAGGCTACAGTCCTCCTTAGCTTCATTCAGGCCTCCGAAGCCTAAGCTCCTCAAAATACTGACAAGCTCTTTGTCGCTGAGCCTGTTAAGCGGGACCTTTCATGAGCTAAGTCGTCACTGTTAGGGTGGCGGACAAGATATTATGTCGGGCTGCGTGTAAATTATCCTGGCGTAATCATGCTCTATGACCTCGGGCCCATAGGGCCTCAGCCTCCGTAGGAACTCCTCAAAGATGCTACGCCAGTCCCTCACGAAGTATATGTCCTGGATTATGTACTTGCCCTCAGGGCTTACGTCCTCTATTTTGCCCATGTTCCTCAGCTCCTGCAGGTAAACGAGCTCCGCGTTCGAGAAGCCCCTGAAGACCCTGTCCCCGATCAAGCCCGAGAGGGGGCCTAAGATGAAGAGGCCGCCTATCATCAGGGGGTCACCTCCCCTGACCACTTGCGCTACCTCTGAGGGAGACAGGGCCAGCCCCCTCAGCCTGTGGACCTCATTCTTGAGCTGCCTAAAGATGAAGTGGAGGAGGCCCTTCGTGTAGCGGCGCTCGCCTCGGTAGCCCCTCACTGCGTAAAGCCTCGGCGCGTTGCAGGCGACCCTGATTGGGTAGTAGAGGGACCTACAGAAAGTGAAGGCACGAGCCCAGAAGTGGAAGTCCTCGCCGAAGTTGAGGTCTGGGAAGCCGCCCGTTAGGCTATAGCACCTCCTGGAGACCATATGGACGCCCGTGTGGGCCAGCGAGAACCCGACCCTCCTTTTAATGGTCGTCGACAGGAAGTTGTAGAGAAGCTCCCTGTTGGCGTAGGCGTCAGCGTCGTAGAAGAGGAGGTAGTAGCCCCTGCTCATTGAGGCGGCCACGTGCCTGCCGAGGCCCCTCGTGCACTTCATGACCTTTACCCTGGCGCCGAACTCGTTAAGAACCTCTACCGTGCTGTCGCCTGACTCGTTGTCTGTGGCAACGATCTCATAGTCGGCCCCAAGCTCACTAAGGACTGACGTCAAGCCCTCTAAGGCCTTCCTTATAGTCTTCTCAGCGTTGTATGTCGTCATGATGACTGATATCACTGCTGCGGTCCCGCCTACATCGTTGGTTAGGAAAACGCCTAGCCGGTATTTATAATGTCTGTTAGCACGGTGAGCTCTAAGCCATGGTAAAGCCTTGGCTTGACTTGGGAATTTAGAGAGGTTTACATTGGATGCGGTCTTTCCATAAGTCACCGCCTAGGCCGCTCACGCAACTTTAACTGAAAACGGACTGGGGCTTACGCCTTACTGGCAGAGGCCAAAAAACTCTAGAGTAGCCTAACCTCAGGTCCTAGCTACAGGTTGGAGCTTTACACGGACTATAGTGAAAGCCACTTACGGCCTAGTAGGCCATTTATGCAACTTCGAAACGAGATTTAAAGCTGCCCATGGTCTGGCCTCGGCCGGCCTCAGGGCTGACCGCGGCTGGCGGGCTCAGAGCTCGGTGCGCACGAGGGCCGCCGCCAGGAGATCTTCGTCGAAGCCCTCCTTCCCCTTCAACACATTTGCGATCTCTATGAAAAGCCTCCGCGCCTTGGGGATCACGTAGGCCATGAGGAAGTCCCTTGCCTCCTTGGGCAGAGCTGGCGAGCCCTTCTCATAGCCCTTGGCCAGCTGCCAAAGTTCCAGGACGAGCTTCAGGGACTTGAGCAGCAGGGGCCTGTAGGCGTTAGAGCACTTACTAAGCTCCTCAAGGCACTGTCGCTCCCTCTCCTTGAGCAACCCCTCACAGCCCCTTGCCCTCCCACCTCTCTCGGACCTCTGCGCCTCGTAGAGCTCAGCGGCCACGACTTCAAGGTCCCTTGAGACCCTCTCCCACCTCCCTCCCGGCCCCCTTATCTTGAAGCCCTTCCTGTCCCTCGTGAGCCTCCAGCCCTCCTGGACCCTCCTCCTCAGCTCCTCCTCACTCTGTACTACCATGAGCCCTCCGTCAGTAGGGCGTCGAAGGCTATAACGTGCTGGGTTTGCGGAGACACCAAAGAGGTGTCTCCCTCAAGTGTCTCAGCCTTGGCCAAGGGGCACGGCCCAGGAGCCGAGGCGGCAGGCCGCGTCATTGTGGGTACAGCCTGCAGCCTAAGGTAACGGCAGGGGCTATGGACTACGCGCTGAGAAGGGCTGGGACGCAGGCCTAGACTTCCTGGAGACGTACCAGAGGACGCTCACACACTCATGAAGACCATGGTGCTCCCTGAGGGGCTGAGGGAGGGGAGGCAACTACTTCAGGCCGCCTGCGCCAGGCTCTCAGCCCTCAGGAGCCCAAAGCAGGCAGTCAAGACGTACTGTAGGACGACGTATGAGTTCAACACCCACAGCCTCAGGTACGCCTTCATCGCGCACCTGCTGAGGCTCAGCCGCTCGCCCTCAATCGTTGCCAAGATTATGGGCCACAGCTCCCTTGACCACATCCTTCACTACGCTGAGGTGGAGGTAGCTGAGGAGGTCCTCGCTGGCCTCAGGAGGACTTGCAGCGCTAGAGCGCTTGACCGCTTTTCCCTGAAAGCTTCTGGGGAAAGGTGGTCAGGCTCGAGCGCCTTAACGTGGGGCCTGGGCCCTCTTGAACTCCCTCATCGCCTCCAGGAGCTCCCTTATCTGCCTCTTAACCTCCTCAGGCGTCAGCCACACGAGCACCGAGGCGGCCCTGTATGCCTCCCCCTCGCCCTGCCTGGCCTCCGTGGCCTGGGGCTGCGAGGTCATGGGAGGCGCCTCGAGGGGCTGGGACTTAGCGACCGTCTCGCTAACGGCCTCCTTGGCCATCTCCTTATGGGCCGCCTCCCCTGCGGCGTACTCACTCAGTTCCCTAGCGAGCTCCTTGAGCTCCTCACTGAAGCGGGAGAACACGGCGGCGAGCTCCCTGGCCCCCTCCGCCGTCAGCCTGCCGCCCCTGATCCTGTCCCTCACGGACTTCACGAGCGCCTCCATGTAGTCCCTCTCCCTCCCCTCCTTCATGAGGCCCTTGAGCGTGAGGCCCAGGTCGCTGTGTAGCTTGCTGACCTCTATGTACTCGGCAGGCCCTAGGTAGCACTTCCTGACCTTCTTGTGTACCCTGCCGTCGGGCCCCCTCTCGTAGCCAAGGTAGTGGACGGCAAGGTAGTAGACCTGGCTGCCGCGCCTCTGCCTCTCCACGTAGCTTATGGGCTGCCCGCACCTCGGGCAAACCATGACCCTGGGCTGGCCCTCCAAGCCCCTCACCACGCTCTGGGGGTTGCCAGGGGTTAAGCACCTTTCCCCAGAAGTTTCTGGGGAAAAGCGGTAGGGACCGTACGGCCTGGGGAGAAGCTGCTGATGCTAGCCCCTAGGCCCTCCATGAACTTTCAGGTTTTGTGTTTTATTCCATAATTCTTTTCCTATTTTTCTATGTGTCCCTTAGGACCTGTGCGTGTGTGTCCTAATAATTAATTAGATATACGGACCTATGCTTGTGTGTCCCCAGGACCAAATGGGCGCATTGGAGGCGCGTCCCCAGGTTTGTCCCAGGGACAACGGCGCGCCCTGAGCACCTGGCCCAGGTTGAGCGCGGGTCCCCAAGATGCGTCCCAGGGACGCAGGCGTCAGGCCCCTGTACGCTGGGTGAGGCTGCAAGCTGGGCCATACTATGACGCAGGGCCCAGCTGCGCTCGGCCTGCCCCAGGCACGGGCGACAGCCCCCCGTAAGTGCCAGCCCTCAGCGTTTTCCACACAAGGTTACGTGGAAAAGGGCAGCGGTAATGGGAGGAGGCCTCATGACCGCTCAGGACCACGTCCTGGCCCGGTCTCCAGGCCATCGCTCGCCCCTCAGGTCGTAAGGGCCTGACAGTCCTTGCGACCTGCCCCTCCTGTAAGGCCATGCAGCTACCAGGAGTGCCTGCGGACACTTGACTAGACGCTTGCGTGTCTTGAGAAACCGTCATCGGTGTCTGCAGGGCGCTCAGCGGCACTGGCTCAATCGGAGTAGATATTACAGCGGACACTGACATGTCCGCTGGACCGCCTAGGCCTGCCCCTCCTGCCCTGCGTACTTCTCAACCTCTCCGCTACCCTGAGAGCTCAGCACGGCCCTGCTGGGCCGACAACATGAGTCAATGTTACAGGACGGGGGCCCTGACAGGGCCTACGGCATTATTGTTTTTATTTAAGCTAACTACATCTATGTTGAGCTGGGTTGCCGAGCCCTGCCAAGGCTAAGGAGAAGGCCCTGAAGGCGCTGTCCGTGAGAAGACTCGTAGAGAGGGGCTGGCTGACAGCGCTTCTAGGTTATTTGATTAAAAGGGACGAGCTGAGCGTCAGGCTGAAGTATGTAGGCGATGTAAAGTTACGAAGGACGACCTTTGGGGCCTTAGCAATAGCTACGTACTATGCCACCAAGTGCTGGCCAAAGCTACCTGATGAGTTAGCTAGGACCGCCGGTCGCCTCCCTAAGCCTCAGGAGGCGTTCTCTTGGCTAGCGACAGCCCTCCCTTTGGCCTCCTACGCGTGCAGGCTTCAGGCCTCAGGCAACAGGGTCTCGATCGACGTGAGCCCAGAGAGGGTAGGCCTAGAGGTCAACGGCGTCTCTGTGGCCTTCAATATCCACTGCGTGAATGCCGATATCATAGGCGAGATCTTCGCAGGGGACGAGTACGAGATCCCTGAGGTGCTCTCTGGTCTCAAGGGCAGGGACGTAATTGACGTGGGGGCCAGCGTGGGCGACACGGCCCTCTACTTCGTCCTCAACGGGGCAAGGAAGGTGATAGCCG
>WYEB01000513.1_pt1 | contig 13716 bp, 14 predicted proteins | sample 6343061 | NCBI WGS metagenome assembly WYEB01 (sample SAMN13812332, study PRJNA600296) | hot springs metagenome | biome: ENVO:00000051; feature: ENVO:00002007; isolation source: sediment sample from Evening Primrose shelf | place: USA: Yellowstone National Park, Evening Primrose Hot Spring ... | reverse complement strand
CCTCGTGGGCGAGGGAAGGCGGGGTAGGGCAGCGGGGTAGGGCAGCCTGGTAGCCCGCGGGGCTCATAACCCCGAGGTCGGTGGTTCAAATCCACCCCCCGCTACTACCCTCGCCCGCTACATTATCAGGTCCTCCTCGTGCTGATGAAGTCATGGGCCTACCATAGGAGGTGGCGTCAAGTCAAACGGCCAGGGTTGAACCCTCGAGAAGCCTCCTCACGGCCTTCACGAACTCCTCGTAGAGCTCGTCGTCAAATGCTACCAATACTACCTTAGCGGGCGGCGGGCCGTTAAGATCTATGAAGGCCCTTATCTCATCAACCATGGCATTGGAGGCTACGCTGTATGGAACTCCCCCAACGCCGGTCCCCATGCCCGGGAACGCTACAGAGGATATGTTGAGCTCCTTAGAGAGCTTAAGTGAGGCCCTGACGGCCAACCTCACGTTATCCTCGTTGGTCCTTGAGGCCGGGTAGCGCATAGTGGGCGCATGTATAACGTATTTTGCCTTCAGCCTCCCAGCGGAGGTCGCAATAGCGTGCCCTATGTCGACAGGCGCCTTTGCCATGGCCTCCTGCTCAATTGATGCCCCGCCCTTCCTCTTGATAGCGCCAGCGACGCCTCCACCCATTATCATGAATGAGTTAGCGGGGTTGACGATAGCGTCTACCACTTCCTCAGTTATGTCGCCTTTTTTGACGACTATTTCAACCCCTTTGTAATTGAGGGCAAGCAACGCTCAGGCCCGACGTAAAAACTATAGGGCCTTCTTAAAACCCTTCAGGATTCAGACTTCAGCTGCCGCTGACCTCTAGCTTCTCTATTACATCTGTGGCGCCGGACTTTACCTCCTCCAGCTTGTCAAGTATTTCGTAGAGGTTGTTCATGTTTGTTGGCATGAACTTGACGTGACCTTTGAGGGCCTTGTAAGCGTTCTGGCTAAGCGTGTCATCCCTTACAATGACGGCCGAGGCCCCTAGCTCTAGTATGCCCTCTACGGCGGCCTCCTCGCCAAACTCAGGAGCCGGGTTCTCGTACTGTTCAACGACCTTCTGCTCCTCGTCTATTATGGCCAGGATGTCCGCGCTCTTCAATGGCATCAGGACAAAGTCCTGCGACCCGTAAAATACCGCTATCCGCAAACCCTTGCATCTCCAGAGAGCCTTTGAAGGCCCCAGGGTATTTAAGTGGAGATGAACTACGTCAGGCCCTCAAGCTTCATGACGTCACAGAGGCTTTCCACCTTGTGCGCCCCGAGCCTTTTGAGCTCGGACTCGTCGATGGGCACCTCAACGTCACCCTTTACTAGGTAAACCCTGTCTATGCCAGCTGACCTGTAGGCCTTTACGTCATTCATTGTATCACCGACGGCGAAGACCTCCTTAGGGGATAGGTCGGCCAGCTCCAGCGCCAGCAGTACGGGCTCAGGGTCTGGCTTGCCGCGATCTACGTCATCTCCTGTCACAAGAACGTCGGGCTTCAGCCCTATGCTCTCCAGGACGCTTAGGGCGTTTCTCCTGAGCGATGAGGTAACTACAAGGAACTTCATGTCTCTCTCCCTTAAAGCTCGGGTCACGTCTACTGCGCAGGGCATTGGCCTGACGAGGGAGGGCACTATCAGGTCGAAGTGCTTGACCTTCAGCTCTATCAGCCTACCCATCATGTCATAGTTTAGGCCGGCGGCCCTAACTATCTCTTTAGCTATGTCATAGGCCCTCATGCCGAGAAGCCTCCTTATTTCAATGTTGACGTTCGTTACGCCGACCTCCGCAAGGGCCAGCTGCCACGCCCTGAGGTGCGCCATGGCAGTTGATGCTAATGTGCCGTCCAGGTCGAAGACGCCGCCTAGCAAGGTCTCTCCAGCTTGAGGTGGCTGACGTTTTTTATATTAAGATGGAAAAGAGTTGAAAACCTTACCCTTAGGATGGGGGAGGAGGTCAGATCTCGTCTTAATATATTATGTCCGCTTTCACAGTCCTTTATAATTTGCCACAGTTAGATCAGCGGGGAGGAACCGCTTGAGCAGAGAGCAGCTAAGGGATCGGCTGGCGCGGCTGGCTTCGGACATGATAAAGATCGACACTAGTAACCCGCCAGGGAAGACGAGAGAGCTGGCGGACTTCATAATTGACTACCTTCAGATAAACGGCCTCTCCGGTGACACCGTGCAGTTCGAGGAAGGCAAAGTCAACGTGATAGCCAAGGTAGGCAGGGGCTCCCCTACGCTTATAATTAATGGCCATATGGACGTCGTGCCGCCTGGCGACGTGAAGAGGTGGACGCACCCTCCCTTCTCTGGCACGATAACAGAAGACGGCAAGGTGTGGGGGAGAGGGGCCACTGACATGAAGGGGGGCCTTGCCGTCATAACGGCGCTATTTGTCGACATAGCAGAGGCCGTCGAGAAGGAGGGTCTCGGCACTTTGATATACGCGGCCACGGCCGACGAGGAGGTAGGAGGCCAGAACGGCATAGGGGCCCTTGTGGAGCAGGGCGTTCTGAAGGGCGACGCCGTGATAATAGCGGAGCCCTCAGGCGTCGACACGGTCTCGGTGGGTGAGAAGGGCCTGTGCCAGGTGAGGCTGACGGCCAAGGGGAGGCCAGCCCACGGCAGTATTCCCATACTCGGGGAGAACGCCATACTTAAGGCCATGGACGCCGTCCAGATACTGTCCAAGGCTGTCTCGGCGATCAACTCGAGGCTCAGCGCGCCTGAGAACCTGAAGCCGCTGCTAACGTCGTCAGCCGAGACGCTATTCGAGGAGGCCTCGAAGAGGAGAATCAGGCTTTCAAGGGAGGAGGCCGAGTACGTCATAGAGAAGATAACGTTTAACCCGGGCAAGATAGAGGGAGGGACCAAGGTCAACGTGGTCCCAGAATCGTGTAGTGTAGAGATAGATATGAGGACCCCGTTATCTATGGTGTCACCTTCAGGAGGCCCTTCAGCCTGCGAGAGGATAGTGGAGGAGGCCTATGACCTGCTTAGGATGGACCTGGGAGAAGGCAGCAAGGATATAGAGCTCAAGATAATCAACTCCAGCGAGCCCAACTACACAGACCCCTCCAGCCCCCTGGTCAGGGCGGTCAGCGAGAGCGTTAAGGAGGTCTTGGGCAGGGAGCCGAGGCTGAGGATAGAGACCGGGGCCACGGACGGCCGCTACTTCAGGGAGAAGGGGGTACCCGTTGTAATATACGGTCCAGGCGAGCCCTTCCTGGCTCACTCATATGATGAGTACGTGATGATCGATGACCTGTTGACTGCCTACGAAGTCCTCAGGAGGGCCGTTCAGAGAACGTTTACACAAGGAGAGAAAGGCATGGCTGGTCTAAGCTAATAAGCTTGTAGGTGCTTATTCTAGTTAGAAAAGCTTTTAAATAAGTGGCGCTTCTCTAACGCTGAGGCGAGAGCATGATAGAGGTAGGTTCGCCTGCACCTGACTTCACGGCTAGGGCTTACTTCCCGGACACCAACGAGGTCAAGACCATAAAGCTCAGCGACTACAGGGGCAAGTGGGTCATCCTCACCTTCCACCCTGGCGACTTCACTTTCGTCTGCGCCACCGACCTTGAGGCATTCCAGGCATACTATGACAAGTTTAAGGCCAACAACGCCGAGGTCCTTGCGGTAAGCACCGACAGCGTCTACTCGCACAAGGTCTGGGTAGAGACGAGCCCCAGGGTTAGGAACGTCAAGTTCCCCCTCGTTGATGACATAAGCAAGCAGATCTCTGCTGCCTACGGCTTCCTTAACACACAGACCGGCATGACCAAGAGGGGCACAGTCATAATAAACCCTGATGGCATAGTTGAGTACATATCAGTCCACAACGACAGGCTTGGCAAGGACGTGGTACATATCTTCAACGCATTCATGAACCTGAAGTACCTCTACGAGCACCCGCCCTCGCCTAACGAGTTCGACATAGTGGCAGCCAACAAGGGCGAGGGCCACAAGGTGCTCCACATAAGGATACCCGACGACATAGGCAAGCTCTGACCTTTAACCGGCCTCTTTTAACTTAGGTTAAAATACCCTTTTTGAACCTGTATTGTCAGCGAGCAGGATGTCTGAGACGAACGAGGGAGGTCAGGAGAGGAAGCCCTCAAGGATGGCGCTTCCGCAGAGGTCAAACCCAGGGGCAGCCCCTGGGGGAGGGCAGAGCTACAGGGAGATAGCGGAGCGAATGAAGAAGGTGCAGGAGGAGCAGAGGCTTGTCGTTGAGAGGATGAGGCGAATACCCTACAAGGTCGCGGTGCTGAGCGCCAAGGGCGGCGTTGGGAAGTCCTTCGTCACCGCCAGCCTAGCCATGGCCCTCGCCACGATGGGTAAAGTGGTTGGGGTCTTCGACGCTGACTTCCACGGCCCCAGCATGCCGCTCATGTTGGGCCTCAGCCAGGTCAAGGGGCTGCTGGCCCGCGACGACGGCAGCATAGTGCCGGCGGTCAACGTCTACGGGGTCAGGCTGGTGTCGGTGGGCCTGATGCTTCCGTCGGAGGAGGCCCCCGTCATATGGAGGGGGGCACTGAAGACGACAGCCATAAGGCAGCTCCTCGCTTACACTGACTGGGAGGGCGCCGAGTACCTCCTCATAGATCTTCCGCCCGGCACAGGCGACGAGCAGCTGACGATCGCCCAGACGATACCTGGCCTCACCGGGTTCCTCCTGGTCACGATGCCAAGCGAGGTGTCAAAGATTGTCGTTAAGAAGGCGGCGGCCTTTGCCCAGAAGCTCAACGTGCCGCTGCTTGGCATTATTGAAAACATGAGCTACTTCAGGTGTCCCGATGGGTCTATCCAATACATATTTGGCAAGGGCGCTGCGGAGGAGATAGCCAAGGAGTTCAACGTGCCGCTCCTCGGCCAGATCCCGATAGACCCAAGGATCAGGGAGGCCACAGACGCTGGAGTCCCGTTCTTCCTCGAGTACCCTGACAGCGAGGCCGCCAAGGTCTTCCTCGAGATAGCGAGGAAGTTCGTAGAGATAGTGGAGTCCAAGGGGGGTAAGTCAAATAACGCTCGCGGCTCAGAGCAACCCTAGCTTGGCAGCCAGGTCGGAGGCCTTATACTCCTTTGAGAGCTTGACGTAAGCCTTCTTCTCGCCTTGGGGCGTTATAAGGGTGTTGACCTTTTCCACCTTGACGCCGTAGAGCCTCTCAACGGCCCTCTTTATCTCGTGCTTGTTAGCGTCCCTTCTCACTATGAACGTGAGCGTGTTCAGCTCCTCGAGGAGTCTGAGGGCCTTCTCGCTCATCACGGGCCTGATAATTACCTCCCTCTCCTCGCTCATGCCACCTCACCCAGCCTGAACCTTGAAGCCAACAGCTCAAGGCTCTTCGTTGTGACCACAGTTAGCCTGCCAGGTACACCTCCAGGGGCCAGCTCAAGGACGCTCACAAGCTGAGGTTCAGCTATGTCAACGCCTGGAAGGCCCTTAACCGCCATAGCGAAGGGTGACGTATGGTCCTCGAGTATGAAGAGGACGCTCTTGGGCTCAACGTACCTCCTCCCCCTCATCTTGCCCTTGCCAGCCCTTATCTTGGTGCCTTCAGCGGCCCTCTCTATGTCGGAGTAAACTCCTAGCTTCTTAAGGAGCTCACGGGCCTCACGGGTCCTCTTGACCGACTGAAGGACAGCCGAGTCAACTACTATTGGGACGGCGCTGGCCTCAAAGACGTGGCCTCTGGCCCTGACTAAGTCGACGTAGGCAGTAGCGGCCAGCGCGCTCATGGTGCCCATGAGCCTCTCGAGCTTATTGACCTCCTCCTTGATGTTCTTGTCAACCCTGGGTGGATGGGCAAGCCTTCCGCCTCTTACGAAGGGGGCAAGCCTGGCCCTCGTAGAACCCTTGACCCTGGGCACCCTGGCCAGGCCGTGGTGTATGCCGAGGCTCACCGCGGTGGTCCTCTTGCCGGCCATGGGGTCCCTGCCCTTGGGCTGGATGGCGGCGGTGAACTCGCTCATGAAGACCCTGTGTATGAGGTCCCTCCTGACCGGGACCCTGTAAACGTCAGGTAGCCTGACGTTCCCCTGAACTTCACCGGTCGCGCTGTAGACGGGAACCTCAATAGGCGGGTTCAGGTAAAGCAGGAAGCCAAGCCCTACCTGCCTGGCCACTGTTTACACCCCCTGCTTGCTCTGGAGGCTCACAAAGGTTATCGTTGGCTTAGTCACGCCCATCTTCAGGTACCACTCAGGCGGCCTTATCGGGTACCTGAGAACTATGGGCCTCTTCACGACGCCAGGGACTGAGCCCTCCAGGACAACTACTGTGCTTGCCGGCACGCCGTAATGCAGGAACCCGCCGGCTGGCGTGAAGGCCAGGGCGTTGTCAGTTATCTCAAGGAGTCTTTTGTTGTACTCTGTCCTCCTGTGGAACCCGAGCTGTCCAGGCTGAGGTATCTCCCACCAGGCCCCTCTGCCATGGCTCCTAGCTCCAATGCCCCTGGCGCCCTTCCTGTGCTTATGCCACCTTGGGAGGATCTTGACGCCGAACCTCTTGACCTCGCCCTGGAAGCCCTTGCCCTTGGTCACCGCGAGCACGTCAACTACCATGCCGGGCTGGAACACGTCACGGACTGAGACCGTTTTACCCAGTATTGACGTAGCGTAGTTGAATGCCTCCTTAACGCTATTATTAGGCGCTGCTACCTTCACCTCAATGAGGTCAGGGGCCTTCTTGCTGAGGCCCCCCGTCAGCTTCGGCTGCGAGGCCAGGACGACCCTGACCTCGGCCAGGTCTGAGAGCTTGGACTCCAACGACTTCAGTGCGGCCTCGGTGTCAAATGAGCCAAGCGTGCTGATCCTCCTATTGAGCTCAAGCTCAAGGGGTGGCTTAGCCCAGGCCTCGCTGACAGTGTAGAGCCCTCTGTTCTCATCATAGGCGTAACCCCTGACGGCCAACACGTACATGGGCGGCGTCTCAATGACTGTGACCGGCCTGAAAACCTCCTTACCGAATGTCGGTGAGCCCTGCCTGTTATCAACTATGAAGACGTGGGTCATGCCGACCTTATAGCCCAGGAAGGCCAGCAGCGTGGGCTTCTGGACGTTGACCTGAGGCCACGACTTCACTCTGGGCACTAGCTCCTCGGCTCTCTTCCTTGGCATGAATCCTAGGCTTCCTCTTCTTGGCGCTGACTTCTTACGATGGCCCACTCCTTAGCACCTCTGTCAAGTTGCCAGAGCAAGAGCGCAGAGGGACGTTTTAAAGGTTAAGGGGGGCCTTAGCCCTTCGTGACGCCTATTGGCCTCATCCTGGCGACCAACCTCGCAATGCCTACCTCATGGGCGACCTGAGCGACCCTGTCGACGTCCTTGTAGGCCTCGGGGGCCTCCTCAACGACCGTGGCCACGTTGCTGGCCCTGATGTATATACCCTTGACCTCTAGCTCGTGGACGACCTCCTTATAGCTCTTCTCCCTCTTGGCCCCTGACCTGCTCATCCACCTCCCAGCTCCATGAGGCGCGGTGTACCAGGCCTTCACGCCGGTCTCAACGCCTGCCAGGACGTAGCTCGCGGTGCCCATGCTGCCGGGTATAAGGACTGGCTGGCCATAAGGCCTGTATATGGCAGGTATTTCAGGGCTGCCAGGCGGGAAGGCCCTTGTGGCCCCTTTCCTGTGCACGACAACCTTCTTCCTCTTGCCGTCTATGTCGTACTCCTCTATCTTGGCGATGTTGTGCGCAACGTCATATACTAAGTGAAGGCCTAACTTCTCGGCGTCCGTCTTAAAGACGCTCTCAAAGCTCTCCCTGACCCAGTGGGTTATCAGCTGCCTATTTGTCCAAGCGTAGTTGGCAGCGGCCGCCATGGCCTTGGCGTAGTCCTGGGCCTCTGGCGTGTTATATGGTATGCTCGCGAGCTCCCTGTCAGGTGGTACGGTGCCGTACTTCCTCATAGCCCTCTCCATTATCTGCAGGTAGTCGCTGGCCACCTGGTGGCCGAGCCCTCTGCTGCCTGTGTGTATCATGACCGTTACCTGGCCCTCGAAGAGGCCGAAGGCCTTGGCCAGCCTTTCGTCGTAGACCTTGTCAACGACCTGTACCTCGAGGAAGTGGTTGCCGCTCCCCAAGGTGCCCAGTTCGGGGGCCCCACGCCTCTTGGCGGTCTCGCTCACCTTGCTTGCGTCAGCGAGCTTCCATGAGCCGTTCTCCTCTATCCTCTCTATGTCCTCGTCCCAGCCGTAGCCCTTCTCAACGGCCCACCTAACCCCCTCGTTGAGGACGTTGTCCAGCTCCCTTACGGAGAGCCTCACCTTGCCGGTGCTCCCAAGGCCGCTAGGCACGTTCTCGTAGATAGTGTCTATCAGCTCCTTTATCTTGGGCTTCACGTCCTGGAGCGTTAGGTCAGTCCTCAGAAGCCTCACGCCGCAGTTTATGTCATACCCTACTCCCCCAGGGCTTATGACTCCCCCTTCGTCGATAGCCATCGCGGCAACCCCTCCTATTGGGAAGCCGTAGCCCTGGTGGCCGTCAGGCATGACCAGGCTGTACTTCTGTATGCCCTGGAGGCAGGCCACGTTGGCCGCCTGGACCAGGGTCAGGTCCTGCCTCATCTTCTCGATGAGGAGGTCGTCGGCGTATATTATCGCGGGAACCCTCATGCAGCCCTTGAAGCCCTTCTCTATGGTCCACGTGTTCCTGTCAACCCTCTTGAGGGGTACCTCTGGCACCCTCTACACCACCTCCTATTGTCTGGGGGGCCTTTTGAGTGTAAGCTTTAAGCGGCCTTCAATTAAATAAAGCCCGAGAAGGCCTAAGAGTCTGGGCCCGGAGGGAGGCGCTGCCAGCGCCTGTGACCTAGAAGCCGTAAGGGGCCCCATGGCCCGGGTAGCTCAGCTGGCTAGAGCGCCGGGCTGTGGACCCGGAGGTCGCGGGTTCAAATCCCGCCCCGGGCCCCTCCTCACTTAACCCTTGACGTTGAGAGGCCTGCCAGCCAGTCAGGGCTTACCTCCTCTGTGAACAGCGCTAGGAGCTTAGCGACGCCCTCAAGGTCCGATAACCTCAGCACCTCCGAGGGGGAGTGGACGTACCTTGTCGGGACCGAGACCACGGCGGCCGGTATGCCCTCCTTAGTGAGGGCTATGGCTGAGGCGTCGGTGGTGCCTCCCTGCAGGACCTCAAGCTGGTACGGTATCCCGTGCGACCTAGCCACCTCCTCAAGCTTCTCCCTCAGAGGCCTGTTGGCCATGAGTCCATAGAATGACGCTGGGTTGTCGGCGACCTTTATGGCCGGCCCTGCGCCTAACCTCGTTATCCAGTCCCTCTCCTCGTTCCCTGGGACGTCAGCCGCTATCGTGGTGTCAACGCCTATCGCTGCGGTGGGCGAGATCTTATAGGCGGCCACTTGGGCCCCCCTCAGGCCTACCTCCTCCTGCACAGTTGCGACGAGGTAGACGTCCACGGCCTGGTCCTCAATCGCCTTGAAGGCCCCTATCACCGCCGCCAGGCCCGCCCTGTCGTCAAAGGCCTTGCCGACAACGGTGTCCTCATTCAGCCTCTCAAGCTCCCTCTCAAAGGCCACCGGGCTGCCTATGGTTATTCCCATCCTCTCGACCTCCTGGGCGCTTGTGGCACCTACGTCTATGTAGATGTCCCTGACCTCAGGGCACTGCTTAGCCTCGTCAGGCTTCATGACGTGAGGCGGCTTGCTCCCTATGACGCCCCTTACCAGGGAGCCGTCCCTGGCCCTGACCAGTACCCTCTGGCCCTGTATGACCCTCGGGCTCTGCCCCCCAATTGGTGCGACCCTGAGGAAGCCCCTGTTATCAACATGCGTCACTATGAAACCTATCTCATCCATGTGGGCCGTGAGCATTAGGCTGGCGCCGCCCTTCCTTCCCCTCTTGAGCGCGAACAGGTTCCCCATGGAGTCGACCCAGACTGAGTCAGCTACGCTTTCAACCTCCTTGATGACTATCTCCCTTACGGCGTCCTCGAACCCTGAGGGCCCAAAGGACTCTGAGAGCGACCTGAGCAGGCCCAGAAGATATCCCTTGTCAACGAAGCCGCCCTTCAAGGCCCTTCTCACAGGTCTTTAGGCGATGAGGTTTAAAACGAGTTCGCTATTAGCTTTCTTAACGGCCCCGGTGATTGGTAGCAAACCGCCTGACTTGATGAAGAAAAGCTCTCGTCTGAGGGGTTAGGTCCCATTATGGGTTCATGCAGCTTACGGGTCATCGCCCTATCGTTCCCCCGCACCCCGCTCGGGGCCTCATTGGGCTTGGGGACGTTCAGGGTCGCCCCAGGAGCCCCACGTCTTGAGCGCTCTGTTACATACCTCCTGTAGACGTCGGTTAGATGACATCCTACAAACTTATTATATGAAAACCGAAAACAGCTATGGAAGGCTACGTCTGCACTTCTTCTGTAGTTGCTCCGCTAAGCCAATAACAAGGTCGGCAGAGCTGGCGGGCCCGCCGGGACTTGAACCCGGGACCTCCAGCTCCGCAGGCTGGCGCCCTGATCCTGGCTGGGCTACGGGCCCCCTTGTTGAAGGCGCTTGGGCGTTTTTAAGCGACCGCAGGCTTCAGCATCTCTATATTAAAGGCTCCCTTGCCCTCCAACGGCTGAGGAGGTAAGATTTGCAGAAGGACCAGCGCAGGCCCGTGCCCGCCGGCCTCCTGATAGTGACCGCCGTGTTCCTCGGCCTCGCCGGGGGCATCCTAGGGGTTGTCTACGCTTACCCCGTCCTAAAGGCCGCGTCTAACGCTTCATCGAACCTGACCCAGACCCTGTACAGGGAGGCCCAACAGCAGGGCCTGAACTACACGCTGTCGCAGGTCCAGAGCCTTATGAGGCAGACGGCCTACTCCCTGATAGCCGTGAGCGCCTTCCTGGCCGCCCTAGGGGTCGTGGCCTGGGCCTTCGTCTACAGGCCCGCCACGTCAGCCAACTACGCCAGGGCCGCTATGGGCGCCCTCTTCACGGGCGTTCTCTACATATTGACAGCCATAGCAGGGTCCTTCTACACGCTGTTCTTCGGCCTGCTGGGGGGCGTTCTTCTCCTAGCGGCCTGGTACAGGATAAGGTCCTTCTCGAGGTCCCTGGGGGCTCAGGAGACCGCGGCCGGGCCCTCAGAGGCTCCGTAGAGCCGTTTTTAAGCGTCCAGGTCGCTGTTAAGGACAGTCATGGCTGTGCTGCTGGACGGGGCAGCGGTCAAGGTCTACTCCGAGCCCAAGGGCAGGTGCATTAAGTGCGGGCGGCCAGCCAGGGTCAGGTTGCTTTACGCGAGGGCCTGGCTCTGCGATGAGCACTTCCTTGAGTACCTGAGGGAGAAGGTGGCCAGGGGGCTGACGAGGTATGGCATGACCAGGAAGGGGGACAAGGTCATAGTGGCTGTCTCAGGCGGAAAGGACAGCATGACCCTCATGGACGTCCTCAGCCACCTCTCAACGAGGCTGGGGATAGAATTGATAGCTGTTCACATAAACTTGGGCATAGGGGACTTCTCACAGCAGTCCCTCAGCGCCTTCAGGGAGGCATGCAAGAGGTACCAGGGCGTTAAGTGTCTAGAGCTTGACCTCAAGGAGCTCACCGGGTTCTACCTGCCAGATTTGCTGAAGGCTGTCAGGAGGCCCGCGTGCAGCGTCTGCGGACTCGTCAGGAGGTACATCCTTAACGCGCTGGCCGTGGAGCTGGGGGCCTCGGAGGTCGCCACGGGTCACCACATGAATGACATTATGGCCTATGCCATCAAGAACTTCCTCGGTCAGAACCTTGAGCAGATACCAAAGCTCGGGCCCTTAGTTGAGGGCGAGGAGTCAGCGGTCAGAAGGATAAGGCCCCTCTTCGACGTATATGAGGACGAGACGAGGGCCTATGTAATCATAGGCGGGGTCCCTTACACCTCAGCCGTGTGCCCCTTCAAGCCACGTGACAGTATGGAGGACGTCATAAAGTGGATGTTAGAGACCATCGAGAGGAGGAGCCCAAGCCTGCTTATATCGAGCGCCAGGAAGATGGCCGAGAGCCTGGAGAGCTACCCTAGGTCAGAGAGGCCTATGGGTCGCTGTAAGTACTGCGGGATGCCGACTAGCAGGGAGGTGTGCTCGTTCTGCTCCCTGACCCAAACGATAGCTGGTAGGCCCCTTGGACCTGAGGTTAGGTCGAAGATCAGGGACATAGCGGCTAAGCTGGCCCTCATGAGATGATCCTTGAAAGCCTTGTAAGCAGCCTTGCGCCCTTCTTAGTGACAAGCACCATGTCTTCTACCCTGACGCCATGGACGCCAGGTATGTAGAAGCCCGGCTCAACAGTTACAACGTTCCCGGGCTCCAGCACGTCCTTTGAGCTTGGGGCAAGGTAAGGAGCCTCATGTACCTCAACCCCTACGCCGTGGCCTAGGCCATGGTTGTAGAACTTGTCAAGGCCCTCCCTCGCCAGGACCCTCCTTGAGGCCATGTCGGGGTCGCGGGCCTCCACGCCGGGCCCTATAACATCTATTGCCGCTCCCTGGGCCTCGACGACTAGCTCTATCAGCTTCTTGAACTCGGCACCCCCTCCCCCGTGCCAGAGCGTCCTGGTAGTGTCGCTCACGTAGCCGCCCATGTTGGCCCCGAAGTCTATGAGCACGGGACCAGGGTGCTGAAGCCTAACAGTGGTCGGCGTGTGGTGGGGCAGGGCTGTGTGATCGTAGAAGGCCACTATGGTTGGGAACGCCTCCCCCCAGGCGCCCTGCCTCATAAGGGACGAGTAGAACGCGGCCTCAACCTCTGCCTCACTGGGCGAGCCCTCGAGGGCCTGCAGGGCCTCCCTGAAGGCCTGCTCGGCGGCCGCTATGGAGGCTAATATGGCCTCGACCTCCCAGTCGTCCTTCACCGACCTGACCTTACTGATGTCCTTACTTACGTCCTGGAGCCCTATAGCTGAGGCCAGGCTGTTAACGGTGTATGAGGCCCATGAAAGGTCGGCCCCCACCTTTTTCGCCTGGCAGGACGAGAGGAGGTCCCTTACCGCGTCGTCAAGGCCCTTAGGCACCAAGTCGCTTTGGGGGACAGCGCCTAGCCCTACCGTCATCTCCCTCTCCCTTCTAATGTAGGCCCTCACGATGACGTCCTTTGGGGCCTGGGAGGCCAGGCGGTTGTAGTCCAGGACGGGGGTCAACAGGTAGTCGCCGCACTCCTTGGTCAAGATCATGACACCCGTGGGGTCTCTTATGCCTGTTACGTAAGTTATGTTAGGGCTTCCTAACAGGACTATCGCGTCAAGCGACGCGGAGTCGAGGAGCTGTCTAACCTTTTTCCTGTTCAGGTCCCATCGCGGCTCCAACGCGAGCACCAGAAGACCTGGCAGACGCGACAAAATAAGGTTGGCCCTAGGTTAGTGGCGGGGCTTCAACGCCTGGAAGCGTTTCGAGCTCCAGCATAATTCATTACGCCTCCCCTTTACTTAACAATATAAGTATGGTCTCAACAAAAGCGCCGAGGACCAGGAGGGCCTAAAGTATATTAATGACTTCTTAAGCTCAAAGGACTGACCCTGATTAACGTCACCTCAGTTGAGGCCTTGCCCTTCAGGGCGGAGATCCGTTAGCCAGACGTAAGAAGCTCACCCGTAATAAGGGCTCCTAAGCTAGGCCCTTCAGGAGGGAGGCGACCTCGTTGTCCAGGGAACGGGCCCTAAACTATCCTGACCCTGTTGACCTTTTTGTTCTGCCACGAGTACCTCCTTATCCTCTTGCTTCTGCCGAAGCCGCAGGCAGCGCAGTAGCCCTT
>WYEB01000511.1_pt1 | contig 13767 bp, 10 predicted proteins | sample 6343061 | NCBI WGS metagenome assembly WYEB01 (sample SAMN13812332, study PRJNA600296) | hot springs metagenome | biome: ENVO:00000051; feature: ENVO:00002007; isolation source: sediment sample from Evening Primrose shelf | place: USA: Yellowstone National Park, Evening Primrose Hot Spring ... | reverse complement strand
CGCCACGCCTTGGAGCGGGTGGCCCGTGGCTAAGTGGCCCATCAAGGTCGCCAGGCGGTACCTCGAGATCTTGGAGAATTTAGAAAACAACGCGAAGTTTAGGGGGCTGGACGTGGAGCGGATCGTCGTAGTCCACGCCGCCGCCCACAAGGGGATCAGGATCCCCAATATACTGCCGAGGGCCTTCGGACGCGCCACCAGGTTCGACGAGCAGACCGTGAACGTGGAGGTCGTTGCGGTTGAGTTGCCTAAGGAGGTTGTTCCGAAGCGCTACAAACTAAACTTAGCGAGGCGGTAAGCAAGCATCAGCAAGGGGTGAACCGGTCATCTCTCTCCATAAAGGAATTTCCATCATTCGTCTCTTTAGATGTTGCGTGTTTTTATGTTTAGAGGGCGCGTCTCGGAAAAATTTAAATATGGTGTTGATGGGGGTGGCGATGTCTACTGCTCAGAGGAGGTTGCCTGTGTATAAGAAGATCTTGGAGGAGAACAAGAAGAAGTGGATGATTAAGGAGTTTCTGGAGTATAGGCTGAGTAAGTATGGATACATCGACTCTGAGATTTTGAAGACTCCCCTGGGCACGCGCATCGTGATATACGCGGAGAGGCCTTCTAGGATCATCGGCAGGAAGGGCGCCATCGTGAAGGAAATCAGCAACATCCTCACTAACAAGCTCGGCGTGGAGAACCCGCAGATAGACGTGATAGACGTCTCCAAGATCGAGGCGCCCGAGATGTTCCCCAAGGTTGTGGCGTACCGTATAGCCAACGCCATGGCTAAGGGCGTCAGGTTTAGACGGGTCATGTTTGTGGCCATAAGGCAGTTGACGGAGGCTGGGGCTAAGGGCTTTGAGATCGTGGTAAGCGGCAAGCTGTCTACGGAGAGGGCTAAGTTCGAGAAGCAGACCTTCGGGAAGCTCTACAAGATCGGCTACGACGCCAAACAGCGGGTGAGGCGGGCAGTGGTCCACGTGCTTCTGAAGCCGGGCATCTACGGCATAGAGGTGAGGATCACGCCGGCGACTATGCGGTACAGCGACGAGTACAAGATCAAGCCGCCCACAAGACCCGAGGCGGCGGCACCTGCTGAGGCGCAACAATAAACCGCGCACCCTCATCCTCTTGGCGGCGTTTCTGACGCTGGCCGGAGTTGTCCCAGCCGCCTCATCCAGCCTAGCCAGAAGCCCCAGCTGTAAAACAGAAGATAAGACGGCGGGGGAGGGGGTTGGCGAAAAGGTTGGTTTAGAGACGGCGGTGTCTCGTCTGTCTCGCCTAGAGAATCCTCACGTATTCCCTCGCCACCGCGGCAAATGTCAGTAGCCCCTTCGGCCTGTACACCTCTCTCATCTTCTCCTCGTATACTTCATATCGCTTAAATTCCAGCTCCAGCTTTGTCTCCCTTACGGCTCCGTTTTGGGCACAGTACGCCTTCGACGAAGTGAGGGAGAGACATGCCTCCGACCTGTCCACCGCCGCGTACACCTCCACTGTATATGGGTGGAGGATGCTCATAGGTCTCTGTCTTATTACCTCAACCATCCACGGATATCTGCGCATAACTTTCGCGATTTCGATCAACCTCTCTCTAAGGTCTAGCCACTTCCTCACCCACTCCACGCCGAAGGCGCTCAGCTCCGGCCACTCCCTCAACAACTCTTCCGTCTCAGTTGTTTTCTTTGCGTATAGTTGTTTTTAAACTGGCGCATGGAGATGTGGCGTAGACGTGGAGAGGCCGCCTCAGCCGCGGCGTTGTATTCTGTGTATAGCGGCCTCTACTCGGAGGCTGTGGTTTCGTCTATGGCCTCCGCCGTGGCGTTGGCAGAGGTGGGTCGGTTTAGGGAGGCGGTGCAGTACGTCCAGAGGGCCGCCAAGGCGCTGTATGAGGGGGCGAAGGAGGCGTTCGAGAAAGTGAAGGTGACGGTTCAGCGTCTCGTGGAGCTGTTTGTGGAAGCCGTCACGAGGGTGTTGGCTTGGGTGGATGAGCACAAGGCGTATCTCTTCTTGATGGCGGCTGGGGCTGTTGCGCTGTCCGCCGCGTTGAACATGTGGGGCCTTGTGGAGTTTGATAAGCTGGCGTATGCGGCGTCTCTGACGCCGTTTATACCCGCCGGCGTTAGGGAACATCCGCGGGAGGAGGCGTTTAAGATCTTGAGGGAGGCTCCCGATCCCTACAAGAGGTTCAAGGAAATCGCCAAGGCGGCCAACGCCGGGGAAGTGAAGCTGGCGGAGCCTTGGGAATCGCTGAGGGTTTTGATTATGCCGAAGCCCTCCGAGGAGAGGAGGCTTATGATGAGCAAGACGTATAGAGAACTTGACGAGGGAAAGAAGAAGGCCCTCTTCTACGCCGTCCTTGCGCTGGAGGAGGCCTTCGGCGTTTACAGATCTGCGTTGAGAGAGGCCGCGGCTAAGAAGGCCGTGGAGAAGAGAGAGGTGGGCGAGTGGCCGTTTAAGCGGGTTGCGTACATGGCGGACCTCGGCCGTCTAGCACAGCTGGCCGAGAAAGAGGAGGCGGCCTTCGAAAATGCACTGGAAATCCTCAGGAAGCGGCTGAACGAATACGCCGTCAAGTACGGCCTGAGAGACCTCATAAACGTGAAGGAAGACGTGGCCAGAAGGCTGGCGGAGGCGGAGGACAAGGAGCTCTCCAGGTTCAGCGGCGTGAGCTTCGGCGTTAAGGCTTTGGCGGCTTTAATGGCGTATAGGGAGTATGCGTTGGGGAGGAGAGGCGTCTTCGGCAAGGCGGCTTGGTATTGGCTTGAGGTGGGCGGGTCTGCCCGACTCCTCTATTACACGCCGAGAACGGCGTATGTCAAAGCCGAGAGGGCGGGGGTGGAGAAGCCGGCGGCGGTGGAGGAGATGTTGGTGGAGGCCCTCCGCCGCCTGTTCCTAAAACCCGGCGCCGACCACTACAGCGACTTCATCGAGGAGCTCGCAAAGGTCGGCAAACTGGCGCTGATACTCGAGAGGGGGGACGAGTCGTCTTACGTGTTTAGGCTCTACAGCGTGAAGGAAAGCGGTGGACTCGAGGGGCTGGACATAGAGCTCTGGATTTCAAAGGTGGGGAAGGGCATAGTCTACTTCTTGAAGTTCGAGGATGTGGAGAGGTGGCAGGTGTTCTTCAAGCCGGAGCTTGAGGCGGCGATGAAGGCGGCGGAGGAGGTCGGGGGGCGCCTGCCCGTGGAGGACCGCCTCCCCTACATGCTGAGCTGGGTTAACTCCGACGTGGCGATAAGCAGAAAGAAGGGCGAGAGGGTGTTGCGGATGTCCACCTCTCATCTGTGGCAGTTTGCTGAGACTCACGCCTTGTTTGGCTGGTCTGTTGTGGAGCTCCGCATGACCTTGACTCTTGGGGGGCCGAAGTTGCAGGTTGTGGTTGAAGCCCCCCTCGAGAAGCTCGACGAGGCGATTAAGAGGGGCGCGGAGGGCGGGTGGCTCAAGATGCTGGAAACCAAGGCGGAGTTGAAGGGCCTTAAGCATGTGAAGAGCTGGGACAACCTCAAGCGGTGGGTTGCGGAGAACTGGGACGTCGTGGTGGAGGCCGCCGTGAAGCGGCTGGGTGAGGAGGTCCGGAACGAGCTAGAGGCGCTAAGGGATAAGCTGAACGACGACAAAATTGCAAGGGAGGTTGTGGCGCCGGCCCTTCTGCTTATTCAGGCGGAGAAGCTGGGCGTAGACGAGGAAACGCTGAGGTACTTCGGCGCTGTTATCTCCGGCGCAATAGGCGGAGACGGACACGTGTCCGCGGCGATGAAGAGAATCGAGCTGGCAAGCGGCAAGCGCGCCGTAGCTCTGCTCTGGAAGGTTGCCTTCGCGGCATACGACGTTGAGGCGGAGGTGAAGGACGGGAGGGGGTTCGACGTGGCCGCGTCTGGCGTCGGCGCGGCTAGGCTGGCCGGCCTATACTTCCGCTACGGGTCTCCTCTGCTTGAGGGGGACGATAGGCTTAAGAACCACAAGCTGGCTGAAGCCGTGAAGCTGGGGGCCGAGGGGCTTGACATCCGCTGGGAGGGGCTGAGGAGAACTCCAAGCGGCCTAGTCGCCGCCGACTTGACCATATCGGAGGGCGGCGCCGCCATGAAGTACAACGTATATCTGAGTGAAAACGCAATCGAACTCAACTTCCAATCGACGGACAGAAGCCGCGCCGAACTTGCGGTCCGCCTGCTGAGACTTGCAGGCATCAGCGCCGAGGTGAAAAAGGTGAAGGTAGGCGGCAGAGACGTATGGCGCGTCAGAGCCTACACCGACACGCTTGCGGCTGGGCACAAGGAGCTTAGAGACGCCCTCGCCGAGCTCGTCAAGAAGGCCGTGGAGAATGGCTGGGTGGACGCCGGCAAGGCTGAGGGCTGGCTGAAAAAGCTGGAGGTGGGTCTCACGCTGGAGGAGGGATGGCCGAGGTACCACGTGGGGCTGAAAGATGGCGCGCTGGTGGTTAAATTCGGCTCCACCGACCCCGACAAAATAAAGCAGGAGGCGAGGCGGTTGATGGACATGGGGCTTGAGGAGGGTAAACACTTCACGGTGAAGATGCCGGAGGGCGGGGATGCGGGTTACCTGTATATCCGTAGGGAGGGTCTTGAGCGTGCCGCTTGGCTCTCCGTATACGGCTCCGAAGAACAGCAGAGGTGGGCGGCGGAGTTTGTGGAGTACATACTCCAGAGGGCGGAGGAGGCTGGTAAAGAGGTCTCCGAAAAAGCCAATAAGATCATAGATGAGGGCAAATCGAGAGGCTCCTTGACGTTAAAGGGCTTTGAAAAGGATGTCGAAGTGGACGGCAGAAGGCACAAGGTGAAGGTCATAGACGGAGAAGCCGTTGAGGAGGAGAGAGACGGCAGAAAGTTGCTTAGGATTAAGATAACGGCGGAGGTGGGCGGCGTAAGGAGCGACTACACGATTACCTATGGCAGGTATGGAGACGACAATGAGACTAGGGGCTTTGCCTACGCCAGGGCAGACGCGCCTGGGGGCAGGGAGGAAGACGCCGAGAGATTCGCCGCCGTGATAGAGGCCCTAACGGGCGTAAAACCGAAGGTCTACCGGAAGAGCGACGGAGACATAGAGATCGTATGCGGCAGGACACATCTAGAAGGCTTCATGCGCTATACAGAACTCGCAGACGCCATAAAGGAGTGGCTAGAAGAGACGAGCCGCCGGTAGCCACAGAATGCCCCCGCGCTGTTTATACAGGGCTATCTATCGCCCTCTGTGATAAACGACTTCGAGTACTGCCCGAGACTCCCGTGGATGCAGTACAAGCCCAGCCTCAAGCTCTTTGCTAAGAACGCCGACCACCATGCGGTAGCTGAAGCGCGGCAGTAAACTTAAAAACTGCGGGTTTACACACACCACATGTCTGCTGAAAAGAAACTAAAGGCCGCAACGTTGAGAGAGCTGAAGCCGGAGGAGAGGCGTCAGTTGCTTAACCAGCTCAGGGCGGAGCTGGTCAGGCTTGAGACGCAGAGGGCAAGGGGATTCGTTGAGAAACCTGGCAGGGTTAAACAGATAAAGAGAGCCATCGCGAGGATTTTGACAATAGAGCGGGAGTTGACCAAGTAGCCTTGCGTCCAAGTTGTGTAGATCTGTTGGGGAGAGAGGTTTCTACATATCGTTGCTCCTACGGCGTTAGAGGCGTCGTAGTCGGCGAAACCTACAACACCTTTCTGGTGCTGGCCGGGAGCAGAGTTGTCGCTGTTCCGAAGTCTTTATGCCACTTCTACGTATACGGGCTCAACATACTGGTTAACGGGGTTTACCTAGTCGGGTACAGAGACCGGAGGCTTTTTAACTGCGGCGTGTTTTGACTTGTCTTGCAGAGGCTTCACGTCTGTGGATTTTAGCCACGGCGTGTTTTTATCTGTTTCAGTAGCCCTACCAAGGCGTCGAAATCTCCCGGAACCGAGATGACGGCTCCGGGCGCCGCCCCTTCCAGCGCCTCCACCAACGCCAAGGCCTCGTGGGGCTCCACGGCGGTTTGTCTAAGCCTATCAATCAGCTCGGAGTTGTTGCTTGTTCTCACCATGACGTAGGGGTAGACGATGGGGGGGAGCCCCTCCAGTTGCTTGGCGTCTGTGAGGTGCAGGGCTAGGTAGAAGTCGGCTCTGAGGGTCTCCACGCGTTTTCTGTGGTCTCTCCTCAGGCTCAGCAGGGCGCCTGCTCTGAGCCCCATCTTCTTCGCCTCCTCCACCGCCTCCTCGGTGGATACCTCGCCCACGGGTCTGCCCTCGGCCGGGGGGTCCCCCTGCAACACCACCACGTCTTTTATGTCCAGCAGGTAGGCTCCGCCGAGTAGAGACTTCAGACCTGTCTTATTCACGTCAAGGAGCCGTATGTGTACGATGGGCTCAAACCCCATCTGCTTGGCGAGTGCGCCCACGGCTAGGGCGTGCGCCGTGGGTTTGCCCCCAGGGGCCTCCGGTATGTCTATTCTGTTGACCAACGGCTTGAGCGCCTTCAGCTTCTTCAGAAGCTTCGCTCTGTCTCTGACCGGGGTGACCTCGGCGATTATCTCCATTAGGGCAGAGCCAGAGGAGCGAAGAGGCGTCCTCTGCCCTCGTAGAACTTAGAAAGCGTCTCGTAGAACACGAGACGGAGGGATTGCACCATGGAGAACAGGCCCTCGGCGGCTGCTATTAGGGAGTGGCCAAACACGGCGAAGAGGATGCCGGCGGGTCCGAGCGAAATGGCAACGCCGTTTACCAGCTTTGTCAACACGCCGTGTATCAGTATTAGGATCACGAGACGGGCGAAGCTCGGTATGTTTGCCAACGCGCCGAGGGAACTCTCGACGAAGCCCATTATAAACTCCTCGGTGACGGGAGGCGCCTCCTCGTGATGCTTATATTTAGCCCTCAAGGCAAAGGTCCCAGCCGCGCTCCATATGAAAGCCCCCACGAAGATGTAGAGCCACGGGAGCTGGAGAAGCGGCGCCATGAATTCCAGGTGCAACGCGTCTTTCACAAGGGAGAAGAACACCATGCCCAGCGAGAAGAAGAGCACTACCTGCGGCAACACCACCGCCACCGCCACGTCGGGTTCCCCCTTCAGCAACGTGTTTATGAATTTGGAAAGGAAGGCGAGCAAGATGAGGAAGAAGCCTAGTATAAACGCCGCTTTGATCCCAGCCAGTACGCCCTCCGTCGTCACCAACTCGTGTCCCTCGCCGAAGAGGTGTAGTACAGGCAGAGTCGGCATTTTTATGCCTAGTTCTTTAAACCCGAAGCCGAACACCTCCTGGTATACAAAGGCGCCGAAAAACATGGAGACGAGACCCGTCAACGCCCATATTATCCCCCAGTCTCTGTACCTCCCGCCGTATAGCTTCTTCAGGAGGAGTAGGCCCAGGAGGAAGAGGAGGAAGCCGTGGCCGAGGTCGCCGTACATCCACCCGAAGAAGACTGGGAAGAGAAGCGCCACCAGCGGCACGGGGCTTATCTCGTTTGGCCTCGGCACGCCGTACATGTAGACGATCTTGGTGAACTGCCTAATAGGCGCGGGGTATTTCTCCAGCGTTGGTCTCCTCTCCACGGGCACGGCGTCGAAGTATTTGTAGCGCGTCCTCCTGACCACGTCCAGCTTGCCGAGGTTGTGCTTCACAAACTCCGCAAGGGCGTCGTCTATCTTCTTCACGTCTTTCTCAAGCACGTAGAATATGACCGACGCCGTGTCTTTATGCTCCTCCCACCTCCCGTCGCCGTATATCGAGTATTCGCGATACAGCTTCTCCAACATCTCCTGCTCCTTCCTGAGCCTCTGGAGGGACGCCTCCAGGGACTTTATAGCGTTTTCCACGAGCTCCCTGCCGGTTTTTATGTCGGAGAGGTACTCCAGAGGAACCTCAACCCCCCTCGCCACGCCCCTCACTAACGCCACCTTAACCCCGTTGATCTCCTGCAACATATGCGGGGCGGCTATGGGCGTTTCTGGGTCGACCACTAGCTTAAACCCCTCGGGCAACTTCAAGCCTCCTCTTCCAGAGAGGGCATCCAGAACCTTCCTGATCTTGGAGAGGTTGGCCAACTGCTCCTCAAGCTTCTTTATCTCTTTCTCGTAGGACTCGAAGAGGCGGCCCGTCTCCGCGCCCTCGTCTATTGCGGATTTGTTGAAGGTCTCGGCGACGGCGGCCGCCGCGTTTCTGAGGGTGTAGGCGTAATTTATGAGGTCTTTCTGCCTCTGCACCGCCGCCTTCAGCTCCTCCTCCGCCTTCCTCAGCCTTTCCTCCAACACGTTGGGAGGCTCCATGTCGGCGACCTCCTGCAGAGAGAGCACGCGTACGCCCAGCTTCTCAAGCGCGTTTCTCAGCTGCGGCGCGTTTCTCCGCTCCACCGCCACGATGAGGGCGTTGCCTTGTTGCGCCACCGTGGCTTTCAGAGACTTGGCCAGCTCCACAGCCTCCCTCACGGCTCTTCCAGGCAACGCCGCGAAGACCTCCAACGCCTCAGTCCTCGGTAGCACCGCCGTCTTGACCCCGGCGATTTCTCTAGACACCGCCAGCTTGGCCCGCAACTCGTCTATTAAGCGGGTGTAGTAGGAAACCTCCTTGTAGAGAGCCTCCAGCTTTTCCAGCACCGAATCTAGCTGCGACTCCAGAGTAGTCAGCGGCAACGCTACCTGTTGCGGCTGTACATAGAACAACAGCTGGTTCAGGAACTCATCTATCTTCTTAGCCTTCTGGAGCGCGGCGGGGTCGCGCGGCCTCGGAAGCTTTTCAGGCCTCTCCTCAAACATGGCGGCGCCAGTCTTGCCGATGAAGTATATCACTTCAGGAATCAGATCCACCTGAGACGCTAACCTGAATTCCACAACACGCTCAAGAGGCACGGAGGCAGTAATTTTACTGCTTTAAAATATTGTGTATACGTATTCAATACGTAGACGCCATGCGGGCTATAGAGCCATTGCCAAAAATTTAAAAACCAGGGGGGATTTCTCCTTTATGGCCGGGTTTGCACTATTTGGGGTGGTTGTGGGAATTTTGGGCGTTTTATATGCAGTGTACCTCGCCAGGTGGGTATTGAGGCAGAACCCTGGAAACGAGAAGATGCAGTTCATCTCGCAAGCCATAGCAACAGGTGCTTGGGCATACCTCTTCAGACAGTACAGGACGCTGGCGGCGCTCTTAACAGTCCTGGCTGTGCTTATACTGTTGGCCATAGACCTGCCGCGGGGCACCTATGGGCTTACAATGCTGGGCTTCGTCATCGGCGCACTCGGCTCGATGCTGGCAGGCTACCTCGGCATGTACGTCACGACCAGATCCGCCTCGCGCGTCGCCCAAGCCGCCGCCACAGGCGGCATGGGGGGTGCGTTGTTAGTTTCTTGGCGTGCCGGCGCCGTCATGGGGCTGTCTCTCGCCAGTATCGCCTTGCTCCTGATTTCGGGGTTCTACCTAGTGTTTAAGGCCGTGACGCACGACTGGGCTGTGCCCCTCGTGGCGTTGGGTTTCGGCGCGAGCTTGGTTACTCTATTTATGAGAGTCGGCGGTGGTATATACACCAAGGCGGCGGATCTAGGCGCGGATCTAGTGGGCAAGCTGGAGGCCGGCATCCCTGAAGACGACCCGAGGAACCCAGGCGTCATCGCCGATAACGTGGGAGACAACGTGGGCGACGTGGCGGGCATGGCGGCGGACGTCTACGAGTCTTACGTTGTGACCGTCACCGCTGCTATATTCTTGGCGGCCATCCTCGGGCTTCCGGCACAGTATATAGAAATGATTATACTCTTCGCAACCCTAGCCCTGGTGGCCACCTTCGTTGGTGTGAATCTGCTAAAGACGTCAGGTGTGAAGCACCCGCTCTCAGCTATCAGCATGGCTATCTACTCCACTATTGTCCTCTCTGTGGTGCTGTTTTTCATCGGGTCATTCCTATTGGGCCTTGAGGCTTGGAGGGCCTTGGCCCTCGCGGCGTCTGCGTCTCTCGGCGCCTTGGTGGCTCCGATTATAGTGAAGATAACCGACTACTACACCTCTTACAACTACGGCCCTGTGAGGAGGATCGCCGATCAAGCGAAGATAAGCCCCGCCACGGTGATCATCACCGGCTACGGGGTCGGCCTCATGAGCGCCATACCCATCATAGCCGTGATAGCAGCCGTGCTCGGCGTGTCGTATGCCATAGGCTTCTACGCCGTCCCCGTAGCGGCGTTTGGGGATTACTCTAAGTACTTAGCCGGGATCTTCGGCACCGCCATGGCCAGCGTTGGGCTGTTGGCGGTCGCCGGCATCATCGTTACCGCCGACTCCTACGGCCCCGTCAGCGACAACGCCAACGGCGTCGTCGAGATGGCTGGCTTGCCTGAAAACGTGAGGGAGGTGACAGACGTGCTGGACTCCGTGGGCAACACCACCAAGGCAACTACGAAGGGCTACGCGATCGCGAGCGCGGCGCTGGCGGCGCTCGTCCTCTTCATAGCTCTAATATTCGAGATAGTAAACGCCGCCGCCGCGATCAAGGGCATGAACATGTTGAATATACTGGATAACAGCCTCAAGGCGCTTCAGGTAATTAACCCGAGCGTCTTGATCGGCGCCCTTATCGGCGTCTCGCTGGTCTACTTCTTCACCAGCCGCACCCTAGAGGCTGTGGGCAGAACCGCCATGGAGATCGTCGAGGAGATCCGCCGCCAGTTCAGGGAGAAGCCGGGCATTTTGGAGTGGAAGGAGCAGCCAGACTACGCCCGCGTCGTTGACATCGCGACTAAGAGGGCGCTCGGCGAGTTCCTCGTGCCAGGTCTCGCGGCAATTATAGTGCCCCTCTTGGCGGGCCTTGTGCTGGGCTGGAACGCCTTGGCTGGCTTGATCATGGGCGCCATAGTGGCCGGCGTTCCCAGAGCGTTGCTTATGGCTAACGGGGGCGCCGCTTGGGACAATGCGAAGAAGTATGTGGAACTTCAGGGCCTCAAGAAGACCGACATACACAAAGCCGCAGTCATAGGCGACACCGTGGGCGACCCGTTTAAAGACACAAGCGGCCCCTCGCTTAACCCGTTGATAAAGGTGCTCAACACCTTGTCTGTGGTTTTCGCGTATGCTATAATATTTACAAACATCGCACTTGGGATATATCCATTTGGGCTACTCCCACTAGCGTAATCTAAACAAACCTTTTTTCTCTCCTTTTTCTCTAATAGGTCTACAAGAGCTCTCCATGGCATCTCTGAGGCGGCTTCAATGTTGTGTTGGATATGGTAGCGCGTCGTCTTTTTGAGATGGGCGGCTTTGAGAGGAGTTAAAAATTCTGTATAAGGGAACGGCATGGGGCTTCTCCTGAATGTGGATTACAGCGACCCCTTGGCCCGCGCACGTGCGTGGAAGCTTCTACGTATTGTAGGTAGCGACGTGGTTGGCGAAGAGGAGGCGATTGACGCCTATTATCTACAGGTCCCTCTTTGTGGGCGCACCTCCGCTGTTTCTCTACAAGTCGCTCAGCGGCGAGTTGTCTCTAAACGCTAAGGAGATGTCCAGCGACGGCGGGGTGTACCTACTTATAGACAAGTCCGGGTCTATGTACAGCGCTGTTGACGGTGTGGAGAAGATCGTAGTCGCCACGGCTTACGCCCTCGCAGTTCTAAAGAGCTACAAGAGGGTTGTGGTCAGGTTCTTCGACGCCGAAGTTTATGAACCTGTCGAGGATGTGGACAAGTTGGTGGACATCCTCCTGCGGACTGTTGCAAGCGGCGGCACGGACATATCCAAGGCTGTGGAGGCGGCGTCGCGCGACGCGGAGATGCGTAAGTTGCGGGGCTATACGTTGGCGGTTGTAACCGACTTGGAGGATGAAAAGCTAAACATGGAAGTAATAAAGAGGGCCAAAAGTATTTTCAGAGAGATCGTATTTATCGTAGTGGGCACTGCAAGGCCGTTACAAGGCGTTAAAAGCATCCGCCTGACGCCTCCCCCTCCAGCTACTTTATTTTTTAACACCCCTCAAATATAGTGAACTTCCCCCCAGAAAGTGAGGAGGGCAACGTGGAGTACAAGCTTACCTTGGGTAGTGACGTTGATAAGTTGGCTGGCCAGATGAAGAGGCGCCTCTTGGAGGGCGGCGGGGAGGCGGTTTATTTAATAGGTGTCGCGGATGACGGGAGGCCTCTGGGGCTTCCAGACGACGAGTTGTTGAAGGCGTTGGGGACGCTTCGGGAGGTGGCTAAGCGGGCGGGCGCCGCGGTGTATATCTTGAGGGTGTCGGAGGGGGTTAGGGGGAAGGTGGCGGAGGTTCTGGTGAGGGTGGCTGTGCGGGAGGAGCCTCCGCCCACCGTGACCGTGGCGGCGTTGGGCAACGTAGACGCCGGCAAGTCAACTCTTGTGGGGGTTTTGACCACCGGGAGGCTGGACGACGGGAAGGGCCTTGCCAGGTCCTACGCCTCTCGGTACAAGCACGAGGTTTTGACGGGCCGCACCTCAGCGGTTTCGATGAGGCTTCTGGGCTTCAGCGGCGACTCAGTGGTCAACCACGGCCTGGTGGATCCGCTCGACGAGGCCGAGGTGTATAGGAGGTCTGACAAGCTGGTGCTCCTCGTCGACGTGGGGGGCCACGAGCGGTACTTGAGGACGGCGTTGAGGGGGCTTTTCAGCTCTCAGCCGGACTACGTCATGTTGGTGGTGGCGGCCAACTCGGGGGTTCAGAGGATGACGAAGGAGCATCTAGGCATAGCGGTGGCGTTGGGGATACCGGTCTTCGTCGTGGTCACGAGGGTAGACATCGCGCCTCAAGAGGTGTTCCAGAGGACTGTAGACGAGGTGGTTAGGGTTTTGAAAATGCCGGGGGTCAGCAAGATACCGTACGTAGTGAGAGATGTGGGTGACGTGGTTCTGGCGGCTAGGGCCATCTCCACCGGCCGCATCGCCCCGGTGTTTTTCACCTCAAGCGTGACCGGCCACGGGCTTGACCTGTTGCTCCGGTTCCTCTCTCTGTTGCCCAGGAGAAGGAAGTGGGACCACAACGGCGACCTCCTCATGTATATTTCCGACATCTACTTGGTGAAGGGCGTCGGCGTAGTTGTCGGCGGCCTGGTGGAGAGAGGCGTCGTGAGAGTCGGCGACAGAGTCTGGGTGGGGCCGTATAGCGACGGCAAATGGGTTTCCGCTGTCGTGAAGTCCATCCATCTAAACAGAACGCCGGTGGAATCCGCTAGGGCTGGCAACTTCGTCACTATCGCGCTCGACAGGATAGAAAAGGTGGAGAAGGGCATGGCATTGTCTAGGCGACCGCTCGCGGGGGTTAGGGAGGTGGTGGCCGACGTTTTGGTGCTTAGACACCCCACGGTGATTAGGGCCGGGTTCTCCGGGGTTTTCCACTACAAAGCCATTAGGGCTAACGCGTATATAAAGGAGATAGACAGGGGGGAGCTGATGGTGGGCGACAGCGGGGTGGCGAAGATAGAACTAACGCGGCCTTGGCACATAGACGGGGGAGTGTTCATCTTCAGAAACGGCCCGACGAGGATATTCGGCAGAGTGATTAGGGCAGGAGATGGAGCTTCTACTGCCTAAGCCGATTTGTAGTCTGGTCAACTGCGACGACTTGGACAACCTCGACGCGGAGAGCGCGTTGGCAGAGATGAGGAAAGAGCAGGAGGTGTTTAAGTTGCTTCCAGACGTCTACGCGTATAGATACGACTTCAAGCGCATCTCGCCGTCTGTGATTAACGACTTCGAGTACTGCCCGAGGCTTCTGTGGGTGCAGTACAAGCTCGGCCTGAAGCTCTTTACTAAGAACTCCGCCGTCTCGCTGGTCCGCGGGAGGTTGTTGCACGAGCGGTATGAGA
>WYEB01000507.1_pt1 | contig 13806 bp, 16 predicted proteins | sample 6343061 | NCBI WGS metagenome assembly WYEB01 (sample SAMN13812332, study PRJNA600296) | hot springs metagenome | biome: ENVO:00000051; feature: ENVO:00002007; isolation source: sediment sample from Evening Primrose shelf | place: USA: Yellowstone National Park, Evening Primrose Hot Spring ... | reverse complement strand
CCCTCTCCAGATAGAGCAAATCAGCCCCGTCCTATGCGCCGCCGGAGCCTGTCGCCTTCCATGAGGAGCGAGCCGTACATCACCTGCACTATCGCCAAGGCGGCATAGACCGACTTAGAGACCTGAAACAAGATGAAGTTTTATGAGAGGAGAAGATCGCCACCGGCCGTAAACATGGCATATATGTCGAGACCTCCGCAGTGGCGGGGAAAGCGTCTGTAAGGGGCACCGCTGATAAATTTCCTCATGCGGAACGGCGCTGGAGATTCACGGCTCAATAATTCTGCGATGGCCATAGGCAGAGACATAATTGCGTTTATCAACTAGGCGATAGATACTGAGGGGTTAGGCCTGACGACAGAAGCACGCACGAAGTTTATGTCTGAGCCGCGTAGTCAAGCGTAGCAACGTCCTCGCTAGTACACGGAGAGGTATGCGTCAACCGGCCAGGCAGAGTGTAGTAGAGCACAAAACCTGTTGCGAGAACTGCGACATACCATACGCGGTTACGTATGTCACAAAAGAGAACCACCTCAACAGATGACGCTATGCCAATCCCGGCTGGTTCGGCGTAGCGCCTCGGTTGTTAGTAAATATAGCGGATACCAACAGTCGCGTAGCCAAGCATTACCGACGCCTTTAAAAAGCCGGCATTAAGCACCGTATATGTGGCCAGCACCTCAGCGGGAAACCGCCTCATTAAGCTGAACGAAAACACAAGCGAAACAACAAGAGAATAGTAAGCACCCACCACAGTAAAGGATGTTTGCGCCTAATTTCATTGTGGCCGCGTTTAAAACGTTTTTTAATATCTTTAAAAGCAGACATATGGTGCTTCTAAAAGGCATTAAATTGACGCTAAGGAGCATGGGCCCCAAGTGAGTTGCCGAGGAAATTACAAGACGTATAGCGGGCAAACCCTATACCTATAACGGGATTTTGGTAAAGGACGACGCTACATTCCGCCTAATAAGGATCCTCGCTTCCAAGGGCTCCGTGTGGGGACAAGGAGACACGGTGTTTTTCCGCAATAAGCTGGGCGTCTTCGCCGTATCGTCCAAAGATATACAGCTTCTTCGCCCGCTTGCAGATGAAGACTTCGAGATGATGTACGGCTATTTAGATGTCAAGGGCAATACCGTGGCAGACATAGGGGCATATTTGGGGGAGACTACAGTTTTATTTGCGCGGATGGGCGCACGTCATATCCATGCTTACGAGCCGCTTTTCTTCAAATATGTAGAACTTAATTTAAAGTTGAATAATATTACTAATGCTACAGTCTATCCATATGGTGTATTTATTGAGGAAGATACATACGGGGTGGCCATAACCGGTTCGAGTAGCGGGCTTCTCGCAGGAGGCACCCAGATAAAGGTAATGCCTATTGAAGAGGCAATAGCAGATGTCGTCAAAATGGACTGTGAGGGATGTGAATGGAGTCTTTTATCAATACCGTGTGATGTGATTAAAAGAGCGGAGGAGTACGTAATTGAGATACATGGGCCCGAGTCTCTAATACTACGAAAACTAGAAAAATGTGGATTTTCAGCGAAACTACATAGTAGACCTAGTCTACAAACCTCAATTTGGCATTTTAAAATAAAAAATTAGCATCTTTTAAATATACAGTAACTACAAAGTTGTTTTTGGCACGTATTTCTTACTTTTTTGTGGCCGATGAGTAGCGTGGGTCATGCAAGTAATAATGCCTTACGTAAAGGATATTCTTCCTAGTAACTAAAACAAGGATTTTTTAAGCAAAGTGAAATATGTCACTTTATGAGTGAAATTAAATTTTGATTGATATTCAATTAATTGTGTTTTTAATAAAGTGGTGATGTGTTATTTGTTTCATTAGATAATTTGCTATAACCGGTTAACTGGGGAGTTAAAGCTATGGCGTATCCTGCGTTGAAGACGGTCAACATGGTGAGCTACTTTGTGGGCAAGCGCCTAGTCACCACCATCCTGTAGACGGCGGTGACTACAAGCGCATAGATGTGGCTCAACACGGCCAAAATCAAACCCGAGGTGCGTAGAGCCGCGACATCTTGTGAGCAATGGTTATTGTTTTATACTTTAACTTATACTTAGCCACGGATGGCGCATATGGCTCTGTCGATGATTACAAAGAACAGCTATGAGAAAGTCGGAAACTACTTTAGTAAGGTGTGGGAATCCTCGCTGCAAGTGCCCTACGATGTGATTATACTTATCGATGACTCAGACACAGACAAGACAAGGGAGTATGTGAAGAGATTCGCGCAGGTGCACGGCAAAGAGGTAATTGTAGAGGGGAGTAGGCTCTACAGCTGGCACAAGCCAACACGGGCCACGGCGAGACAGACTGCGATAGATATATTCTTCCAAAACACCACAGCCCAGTGGCTTTTCTTCCTGGACGACGACGTAATACTTAGAGATGGGTGGTGGGAGGAGGCACGAAGCTACTTGTCAGAAGAGACGGTAGGTCTTGTGTGGGGGGTGGAGTACACAGAGATGTGGGAGGAAAGGATGAAGTACTTCAACATACGGAAACTGGACTATACAGAATATGCGATAAACGCTTTCAAAAAGAGGGGAGGCCTACACGACACTCTTCTTAGGCGTACCGCCATAGAGGGTGTGATGTTGCCGCCGTGGCTTAATGTGTATGAAGATGCGTGGATTAAACGGTACATAGAGTGCAGGGGATACGAGTGGCGGATAGTTAGGAGGGGGGCTCTACATTTGAGAAGAGAAGGGAGGACGGGTTATACCTCACTAGACATGAAAATAGCTATATACGCAGACTCAATACTTAGATTAGAGGCGCCGTCGTATCTGGCTTTCCTCAAGGCCTTATTTGGCCTGCCTGCATATCTCTACTACGGTTTTCGCTCAGGGAACAACGGGTGGGAGATTTGGAAGACGAGAGTATCTTACCGATATGGGCTTCTCAAGACACATAGTAAGTGTAGATTTGAGCCGTGCGAAGTAGTTCTCGGATACCGTTCTGATGACATGACTAGGAGAAAGATCGATGAGTGCGCAACGGCAGAGATAGAGTGACGAAACTACGCGTATAATGCGGAGATGTTCGCTTTTTCGCAATAATGAGGATCTATTACGCGCTAAAAGAGAAACACTTTTGCATCTAACCTCCTAAAATACTTGGGACGGATGTATTATCCATAAAGCTCTTTATTGCAGTAGTCTATGGATTCTATGGACGTTTCCATCATATGGCTAAACTACAACAGTAAACCTATCCTAGACCTTGCAAAACGAAGCCTTGAGTCCGTGCTCACGTTAGATTACCCCTCTTACGAGACAATTATAGTAGACAATGCATCAACAGATGGAAGTGATCAAGATCTTCTATCTATAGTTGATAAAGAAAAGAACGTGTCATTTCTTAAACTTAGAACAAACTTAGGATATGCCGGCGGTATGAGTGAAGGATTTAAACATGCCAAAGGCCGGTATGTAGCCTTCATAACCAATGACGTAGTAATAGAGCGCATGAGTTTGAGGCAAGCCTTGAAGTACTTAGAATCTGAAAACGCGGCTTGCGTAGGTGGTTATCTCCTGAATCCCTTGGGCAGGATCTATTCTGCTGGCAACTGGATTGATGCACTGATGCGAGTAGGTAGCGTATGTGGAGGTCTTTCCGAAAGTGAATGCAACACCTTGCACATGACATGGCCTGTCTCCTACATTGACGGTGCCTACATAATATGTAACGCCGAGGTTATAAGACGTGAAATTGAGCTACCATTCATACCAGAAACCTTCGCATATCTTGATGATAATTTACTTAGCTTTAAGCTGTGGAACCTGGGGTATAGGGTTCTCTATGTGCCCGTCTTTTTTGGTACACATTATATTTCTCAAACCTTTAAGCGATTAGGCATAATTAACAGACTCTCGATCAAAAGTACACTAGTACGACTTCTTGTAATAAAGTCATGTAAGGATTTTATTAAAAAAATATATCTAAAAAAGATTTTATTAAAAAAATATATCCGTAATGTTTACAATGAAGCTGTTGAAACAGCTAATATAATAAAAGCCAAATTCGGAATACTAGATCTCAACTATATTCCCCATGTACATTTTGGGGATGAAACACTTATAGCAACTATGCCATTTTATAGGTCGATAAAGCTAAAATTCAAAACACATAATATAGTTATGCATAATTTTTTGACTACTCATAGGTGAAGTTGTTCTCCGCCTCCGCTAGCGGGGGGCAGTTTCTGTCTTTTTGGCTTAGTATGGCTTTGTCGGGGGCGGGCCACCTCACGGCGATGGCAGGATCGTCCCACCTAATGCATCTATCGCGCTGGGGGTCGTACTCCTTGGTGACGAGGTACAGGAAGTACGTCTCCTCCAGGGCCTGGAAGCCGTGGGCGAAGCCAGGAGGGATCCAAAGCGCCTCGCCGGGCCCCAGCTCCGCCGCGGCCCACCTGCCGAAATACGGCGAACCCCTGCGGATGTCCACCGCCACGTCAAACACCCGGCCCCTAACCACAAACACCAGCTTCCCCTGCTCAGACGGCTTCAGCTGGTAGTGGAGGCCCCTGACTACGTACGGCCTCGAGTAGGACAGGTTCACCTGCACAAAGTCGAAGGGGAGCCCCGCCGCAAGGTACTCAGTCCGCTTCCAAAGCTCCGCGAAGAAGCCCCGCTCGTCTTCAAACAGGCGGTAGCGGAAATACATCACCTCGGGGATAGCCAGCCTCTTGACCTCAACCAGTGGCATGGCTCTGCTCAAGCCACTCTCTTTTAAATATTGACAAGGCGTAATTCACATCGTCTATGGGCACGCCGAGCACCTCGACGGCCCTTCTGCTGACTAGACTAGAGTCTCTGGGCCTAGGCGCCTTGTACCCCACCTCGGCCATGGAGATGGGCTTGACCAGGCTCTTGGGGAAGCCGAAAGTCTCTGCAATCGCCAAGGCGAATTCGTATCGAGACATCCGGGGCCCAGCGGCGTGGAGCACGCCTGAGTACTCCCTCTCTGCCAGTCTCGCCACCACCTCGGCAATTAGGGTGTTCAGCGTCGGAGACCCCCACTGATCTGCTATTGCCTTGACCTCCTCGCCGCGCGCCAGCTTCTCCACAACGACGCGGCCGAAGTTAACCCTCCCGGGCCCGAAGCCGTATATCCAAGCCACTCTCACCACAGCGCCTCCCACCGCCAAAACCGCCTCTTCGCCCAGGAGCTTAGAGAGACCGTAGTAGTTCACAGGCCGGGGCGGGTCCTCCTCTCTATACAGCCCCCGGTCGCCGGGGAAGACGTAATCCGTCGAGAGATACACCACCTTAGCCCCCGACCTATACGCCTCGCCGACGACCTCCCTAGTCGCAACAGCGTTCATCCTGTAGCAGAGCTGGGGCTCCGCCTCGCATCTATCTACGTCGCCCAGAGCCGCGGCGTGGACCACCAGAGACGGCTTGTAGAGCCTCACGACCCCGCGGGGGTCCTCCGCCAGATCCCACCTAACCGCAGGCACGCCCTCCACGGGGTGTTGGTTATATACGCCGAGCACCTCCCAGCCGGCGGAGGCTAGCCTAAGAGCCGTCTTGTAGCCAGGCGACGAGCTCACCCCCGTAACCACCGCCAAACCCCTCATCTCCCCAACAGCCTCTTGTACCACTTGACAGTCCACCATCTCTCCTCCGGCTTCAGATGGCTGAGGAGGAGCTCGTGGTAGATCTGCCTCACCCCCTCCCCCAACTTGTAGAGGGGTTGCCACCCCAGCCGCTTTATCTTGGCGAAAGAGACGGCGTAGCTCCGCCTATCCACCTCACCCCTGAAAACTACATCGCCTCCCGCCACCTCCTGCACCGCCTTCGCCACGTCAATAATTCTGTGGTTCTGGTCATCCGACCCCACGTTGAAGACCTGGCCCGACACTACGTCGGGCGGCTGCTCCAGCATAAAGACTACGGCCCGGGCCACGTCTGCTACGTGGACAAGCGGCCTCATCTGCATGCCGTCTCCCTCTACATATATCTTACCCTCCGTATAGGCGGTGAGAGTCATGGCGTTGACAACTAGGTCGAAACGCATCCTTCTGGAGGGCCCATACACCGTGGCGAACCTCAAGGCGACGGGGGAGAAGCCGCGGGATGCCAGAGGCAGAACCTCCTGCTCAGCCAGGAGGTTGGCCTTGGCGTATGTGGTGAGGGGGTTGGGCTTCGCGGCCTCGTCCACCACGCCGTCCTGCTTGCCGTAGACGCTACAGCTGGAGGCAAGGACGTAGCGGGGGACTCCCCTCTCCGCCGCAAGCTTGGCGTTTCTTGCCCTGGCTCTGTAGTTTATGGAGAGAGTAAGCTCGGGGTTCAGCTCGCCCGCGGGGTCGTTGGAGATAGCGGCGAGATCCACCACGGCGTCTACGTCTGCGAAAACCGCGCCGTCTACCTCTCTGATGTCTTTCTTAACAAGCTCGAAGTTGGGGTGGCTCGTCACGTGGCTGAGGACGTCGTCGCCAAAGACAAGCCAGTCTACACAACGCACTTTGTACCCTCTCTGCAGGAGGAGCGGCGTAAGCGTAGTCCCGATGTAGCCGCCGCAACCAGTCACCAACACCCTCATAGCCGCCACTAAACCCCAGTTTAAAACTCTACCGCCGAGTAGTCCGAGACGTGCAGACGGATGGTCCTCCGGCCACCCGCGGCAACTCTGGCGTATCTGCCGAGTATAGACTCCTCAAGTCTCTCCACACCCTCCACCACAGACCCCTCCATCAAGACGCTGTACTCCACCGCGCTACCTCTAACCACCGCCCTAGACCCCACGCTGGTGTAGGGGCCGACAAAGGAGTTCTCAACCACTGCGCCTTCGCCGATAACCGCCGGACCCCTCACCACGCTGTTTTTAACCACGGCGCCGGGCTCCACCACGACCCGGCCCTCCAGCCGGCTGTTCTCAACGACGCCCCCGACGTCCAGGCGGGCGTACTCGTCGAGGAGGAGGGCGTTTGCGGCGAGGACGTCGTCTTTTTTGCCGATGTCCAGCCACCAGCCCTCGTGCACCGCGTACTCCACCCGCCTGCCGTCTCTCAGCATGAGGGCCAGGGCGTCCGTAATTTCGTACTCCCCACGCCAAGAGGGCTTGAGTTGCTTTATGTAGTCAAACACCACTGGCGTGAAGAAGTAGAGGCCTACGAGGGCCAGGCGGGAGGGGGGCTCCTTGGGCTTCTCCACGAAACCCACCAGCCTCCCGCCCCCGTCGAAGACCGCCACGCCGAACCGCGTCGGGTCCTCAACCTCCTTAAGAACCACGAGGGCGTCCGCCCGCGTTGCGAAGCGCTTTAGATACGGCGCCACGCCACCCTTAAGGAGGTTGTCACCCAGGTACACGAGAAAAGGCCCAGAGACGTACCGCTCCACCAGCGACACAGCGTGGGCAAGGCCAAGAGGCCTCTCCTGCAGGAGGTACTGGACCGACAAGCCGAACCTCGACCCGTCGCCCACATACTCAGCAATCTGCTCCCTATTGTGAGGACCCACCACGATAAACACCTCCCCCACCCCGGCCTCCGCGATCTGAGACAGAACCCAGCCCAGCACCGGCCGATTCGCAAGAGGCACGAGGTGTTTAGACATAGAAAGCGAAGTCGGCCGCAGACGCGTCGCATAGCCGCCGGCGAGGACAACAGCCTGCATAGCATAGAGACAACCTATAAATATATCTCACGGATCCTTACAGAAATCGCCCTTTGTGGCGGTATGTTCAAACCTTTAGGAGGTTTTCGTAATTGACAGGAGCCCAACGGGGCGAACATGGCCACGGCGCCGGTCCGCTGGCTCTGCAACCACTGCTGAGGGCCAGCGAAGGTCTGGCGAGGACGACGATATACCCAGAGGGGACTCCCGAAGTGCGGAGAGTAGGTCATTAGAGGGAAGGCAGGAGGCAGGCTACCTTCTCGCCACCACGTATCCTTGCTTCTCCATCGGAATCGCCACGCTCCTTATGGGCTTGATCTCCGTCGAGAAGCCAGCCGCCTCTAGACGTTTCTTTATTTCGCGGTAGCCGTTGTGGTACTCGATTATTACCTGGCTAAAAACGGCGAGGTCGCCGGGGTCTGCGTTCAGCACCGCCTCGTATTCACACCCCTCACAATCCATCTTGAGGACCGAACCCTCCTCAACCTTGGATTCTTTTACCAACGTCCTCAACGTATACATCCTCACCTTGACGCCGCAACGGCCGCCAGGCCTAAAGACAGAATATTCCTCCACATCGCCGAGGTCGGCGCAGACCTCCTAAAGCGCCGAGGCCCGCGTTAACCAAGACAACTCTATTCACGATGTTGAACAACGCCTCTCCATAGAGCTACGGATGCGGCTCAAGGGCAATAACCCTAGATTCAGGATAATTAGGAAATTCGTTGAGGAGAAAAAGCCAAGCAATGTTAGGGTTAGGTTGTTGGGAGCGAATGCGAATAGAGACTATGCAGGTGGCATGAACCTGGATTGGGAAGCAAGAGTCCCTGTGGCAAGGTATGTAGCCCCCAAACAACGCCCTAATTCTAGAACTTATATGAAGCAATCATGTATTGCGACACGCCTGGTTGACTATCGACTCCTCTGCTTAATTAGTAGGCAAAGGCATGAAGAATACCTAGAGAGCACTACATACGTCTTCAGTCTCCAACAGTTGCTTCTCGTCTCCATCGAATAATAGCCACACAGCTGACTTAGTATATTTGCCTTTCCAAATCAAGCTCGTGCTGGGACTGCGCCGATTACCTCTAAGCTTAAATACTCGGGTTACGGCTGGGAGCTGTGAAAGATGCCCTTATATCTCACCATTATTGGGGCTCGCCTGGCGGCGGTCAGCTGGTCTGCGCCTCTGCGGCGTTAGCGCTTGATGAGTTGGGCTACAGGCCGGTGCTTGCCGGCACTTTCAAGTTCGACGCCTCGCGCTATTTGGAGTGGTATGGCATAGATCTGCGTAGATACGAGGCCGTGACTCTGCCGTTTGGCGCCAGGGCGTTTGGGCTGTGGAGCAGACTCTTCGTGTGGTATCCCGCGTTGAAGGCTGTGAAGAAGTTCAAGCCCGACTTTGTGTTTATCGACGAGGTGGCGTATAGGCCGCTTCTGAGGCGCAAGGCGTTCCGTCTTGTGGAGTATATCCACTTCCCCTACGAGGTGGCTGTTGACCCGAGGTTTAGGGGCACTGGGCTTGCGTATGGCGAGGATCCGTACATAATGGAGCGGTACGGCAGGTTTCCGCTGAATCTGTACTGGAGGGTCTACACGTGGCTTTTGCCGAGGTATATGCGGGATAACCCGTTCCGGGCGGCTGATGTGGTGCTTGTGAATTCGCGGTGGACGGCCTCGGTGGCTGAGATGGTGTATGGCGAGGAGCCGGAGGTGCTCAACCCGCCGCTTCCGCCCAACGTCGAGGTGGTGGAGAGGCCGAGGCCCTTCGAGGAGAGGGAGGCGGTCGTCGTGATGCTGGGCCGCTTCTCGCAGGAGAAGCGGTATCACTGGGTGGTGAGGGAGGTGGCTACTCGCCTGGTGAAGGAGGTGCCTGGGGCCCGTCTGGTGATATTCGGCGGCGCCGCTACGCCGACGCTCCAGGCGTACTACCGCCGGGTGTGGAGGCTGGCGGAGGAGGCGGGGCTTAAGGTGGCCGACAGCTTGGAGGCCAAGGCCGACGTGTACCTCGTCGCCAACGCGCCGCGCAGGACGATAAACGAGACCATGGATAGGGCGAGGGCCTTCCTCCACGCCACTATCAACGAGCACTGGGGCATAGCCGTTGCGGAGGCCATGGCGCGGGGACTGCCCGTGGTGGTGCATAAATCCGGCGGAACCTGGACGGATCTGGCGGAGGAGGGGCGGTACGGCCTCGGCTACGAGACCGCGGAGGAGGCCGTGGAGGCTTTGGCGCGGCTCCTCCTGCAGGAGGCGAAGTTCGACACCACCGAGAAGGCGAGGGAGCTGACCTACCCCAAGTTTAGGGAGAGGCTGGCGAAGGTGCTGTGGCTGTGATCCTCGCTACTGCCTATTTTTAGGGCGCATGAGCTCCGTATATTCCAGAAGAACGTGGAGATGTTGCGGCCGGACCAAGTGTTGGTCTGTGTCGACTACTTCTTCGACGAGAGGCAACGTGACATGTTGCGGCCCTATCTCCCGCCCGGCGCTTTGTTGATCGTCGGCAATTGGCGCAACCGCACCTCCTGCTTGCTGAGGCTTGTGGATGTTATAGCGAGGGAGGGGGACGGCTTAGTTGTGGACTCCGATGTGGTTCTCGCTGGGGAGTTACCCGAAATAGACAGGTGGGTGGAGGAGCCTCTGTATCACGTGGCTGAGGCTCCTTGGCGCCATAGAAGAGTGGTGAGGGTGGAGAGGAGGGGCGGCGTGGATGTCTACTACTGGCGCCTCAAGGCGTTGTGGAGCAGGTATATGCAGGTTTTTGTGGGGCCTAAGCTCGCCGTCCGGATAAAGAAGAGGCTCCCGCTTGACGTCAAGCCTGTGCTTGACGTGGTCGAGTCTATGGATCCTCTCCTCGCCTCCGTCATCGCCGACGAGACCACGCTCGGCGTAGTCTACGACAGGGCTGGAATAGCCGAGGTGCCGTTTGTCGTGGCGTGTCGGCACTACCCCCACGGCAGCTACCCCAAGGCGCCGGAAGACCGGGCGTTGCGGAAGCGGATCTACGCCAAGGCTCTGTGGTTGTTTTTCCGCAGGCTGGGCTACTGGCCGCCGGCGTTGCGATACCTATTGACGTACGTAGCGCAGTCTCTGCGCTGAGCTAGAGGGGCCGGTTGCAACAGTCGCGAAGCAGTAGCCCGCTGACAAACTCTCTGTGTGTTTGAGCCGATGGCGTCGTGGTTACCGCAACTGCAGGGAGGGGCGTTTAATATATCCCCGCCGTATGTGGTGCCGTGTTGAGGCTAAGCCACTGGGCGTTGTAGGTTTTGCCGCGATGCAACGTTTCGAGTTGTGTAACTGGTACGGCGGGAGCTGTTGCTGGGGCTCTTGCGTCGCCTTTTTAGCTCGGCCGCTGGCCCCTCTCGCCATTTCGTCGGCTTGTTGCCTATCTGTCTCTAGCTAGTTAATTGATCGTCCTAGACGCCGTAGCTGACTCTTCGCGCGGGTTGGGGTTCTTTTTTATTCCTCAGCGTCGCTGGCGGCCTTTGGGGCTTGTGCCATGTGACGCTTGCCGTGCATCTGCGGCTTCCCGGCGCTGGAAGGTTTAAGTACGCAGATATCAGCAATGCCGTGAGGAGGATTGTGCTTGAGCTTGTTCCTGGCGTCAAGATGGAGTTCACGGACAGAGATCGCGCCCTTGGGCAGGTGGTGGAGTGGGCTGAGAGGAGTACGAGGTTTCCTGTCGTCGTGTTTGGGCCGGAGGGTTGTGGTAAGTCTGCGTTCCTTAGGCAAGCCGCCGAGGCGTTGGGCGGGTTTGGCTTTGATGTCGTGTATGTGGATGCGGCGCATAGGGATTTCGTGGCCTATACAGATGTGGCGGAGGTGGCTAGGCGGCTTCTTGACGCCGCCTCCGACGTCTCTGGCTTGGCCCAGCTGAAGCTGGCCTACCTAGCCGTAGATCTGGCCAAGGAGCTGATCGGGCGGTGGGGCAAGAAGAAGGTGGCGGTACTTGTGGACGAAGTGTTTCAAGCCGTCGGGCTGGATAAGGCTGGCATATACGTAAAGAGTCTTCTAAACTTAATCGAATACCCGCCGAGGAGTTACGAGAAAATCGTAGCCATCGCCGCCACAAGCGAAGGCGTGACGCGGGAGGAGATTGGGAGACACCTCTGGGCTGAGTTGCGGCCTATGTGGAACATGCCTAGGGAGGGCTTCCAGCAGCTGTATGAGAAACTGCCAGGCTCCAAGCCTCCTTTCGAGGATGTGTGGGGGTGGACCGGCGGAAACCCGAGAATGCTGGGGAGGCTTTATGAAAATGGGTGGGATGTTGAGGAGGTAGTTCTCCGGCTGATGCGGGAGAAGAGGTTGACGGCGGAGTTTGTTAGGCGGTGGGGGAGGTGGCTTGAGGCGGCGGTGGAGGATCCAGATGCGCTCTGGACAGGCGACGTGCCGGAGGAGCTTGTCAAAGAGCTTGAGGCGCGGAACTTAATCGTATACAACATGTACGACAGAAGGCCCAGCTTCTGGATCGACGCCCCGCCGCCCGAGAGGGACCCGGAGCTGGGCATAGGCAAAAACGTCGCCTGGCAGACCCCCATCCACAGAAAGGCCGTGAGGAGGGCGTTGGAGAGGGCTTAGTGTTGCTCTGGCTGGAGCTTCTAGTTGGCGAAGCCCGGCGTCGGCGGTAGTGGGACGTTCTGTGGCTGGTGGGGATCAACTGGGCCGTTGCGGAGCGGCGTCGTTGGGGTGGTGGGTGGGGGTTTTGACGTGTTGCGGCTGGGGGAGTCGTGGGGCTGTGTTGGTTTTAATGTTTATATTTGGGGTTTGGTTGGGGGGTGTGCGGGGTTGGGTGTGGGATTTGGTGTGGTTTGTGGGGTTGGTGGTGGTTCTTGTGGTGTATGGGGTGTTGGCTGGTGTGCAGTGGCCTATTGCGGTGGTTTCTTCCTACTCTATGGAGCCGACGATGCGGGTGGGGGATTTCATCGTGTTGACAGGCGCCTCTTGCCAGTCTGTAAACGTGGGCGACGTGGTTGTGTATGTGGCTAGGAACCCCATGTGGTACGGTAGCTGGATTATCCACAGGGTGTATCAGAAGGAGGGGAACTGCGGGTTGATAACTTGGGGAGACAACAACCCTATGCCGGATCAGGCGGTGGGGGAGTCGCCGGTGTCTAGCAACATTGTGGGTAAGGTGTTGTTTACTGTGCCTTACGTCGGCGTGTTTCCCCTGGTTGCAAGGCCCCAGGGCGTCGGCGCAGAGGCCATGGCGGCTTGGCTAGGCAGAATCGCCATCTTCGGCGCCTTAGTCTACCTCTTCTACCTATACTTCAAAGCCGCGGAGCCCCGGAGGGGGAAGAAGGCCGGGAGGGCGGCGAGGCTCCGTGGTTAGCGCTGCCCGTATTCACCTTTGGTGAGTCTATTTTTTATAGTGGGGGTATGTGGGTTTTTCATGAATAAGTGGTTGACTGCGGCTGGAGTGTTGGCGGTGCTGCTGATCGCTGCGGTGGCGTTTGCACACGGCTACGGGGCGCGGGGTAGCGACTGGTGGGGCTCAAAGGCAGGCTGGAAAGACGTCGGCGGAAAGGGGTGGAAAGACGGCGCTGGTTGGGGTCGGGCGGCGGGTTGCGGTGCTAACGTCACGTTGAGCGTAGCCACTAGACAAGTCACTATCTCTGGCGACGGCATAAAGGCGGCGTTTACGGTGGATGTGGTGGGTGTAAATGTGACGCGGTTTGGCCGGGTGGTGTACGGCACGGGTTCCGTGGAGCTTGGCGGCGTGTCGTACACGGCGAAGTCTGTGGCAGGCTTCCTAGGCAGAAACGCCGCCGACTTGACCATATACACGGGGAACGCCTTGATCAAGGTTATGTATCACAACGGCAGGTACTACGCCGTGGTGAAGCCGCTCGGCACGGCGGGGTTCCAACGGTTCAACGGCACAGCCACCCTCACAGTGTCGTAAGCCGCGTAGTTAATTCGTAAAACTCCCCTCTTTTTCCCCGGCTTCTCCTCCTCTGGTAATTATTTTCACTACACGACAAGGGGTCGTTGCGGCATGGCGATATCGTGGCCTGCCACCTGTTGGAGCTTTTCGGCGCCGGGGCTTGCGGCTCGGGGTGCCGAGGTGAAGACGCGAATAATGGGTCCGCCTCGTTGAACGCCGCGGCACTTGACGTATCTAGCGAAGCCGCGTCGGGGACTCGG
>WYEB01000505.1_pt1 | contig 13842 bp, 21 predicted proteins | sample 6343061 | NCBI WGS metagenome assembly WYEB01 (sample SAMN13812332, study PRJNA600296) | hot springs metagenome | biome: ENVO:00000051; feature: ENVO:00002007; isolation source: sediment sample from Evening Primrose shelf | place: USA: Yellowstone National Park, Evening Primrose Hot Spring ... | reverse complement strand
GAATTGATCAAAGAAAGGCACATGTAATTACAATTGAATATGCTGATAAAATAAATTATGATTTAATTGCAGTACATCATCAATTAATAACAAATCTACAATTACCATATGAAACATTCCAAAAATTAAAATCTGGAAATATAAAAGAAGCTAAGGAAGAATTGTCTGAACTAAAAATGTCAAAATCAATACCAGGTTCTGCAATATTTGTTCATGATAGCCCTTCAGAAGTTATTGATAAAATAAATAAAGCATTTTGTCCACAAAGAGAATTGGAATTCAATCCAATATGGGAAATAGTTGAATATTTAATATTTAGGGACCAGGAAGGTTATGGAATAATAAAATATTTGTATGAAAATAATTTATATAAAATAGAAAATATTGAAAATATAAATTATGACATATATAATGAATTGAAGAATAAAAATAAAATAAATTGGAATGAAGTATATAAAATAATTGATAAAGAATCCAATGAATTATATAAATATTCATATAAAGATATTGAATTTGAAATAATTAATGAAAAAACTGGAGAAAGAAAAATATATAATAATTTATGGGATCTGAGAAAAGATTGGGTTGAAGGAAAAATACATCCATTGGATTTAAAGAAAGCTGTTGGAAAATGGTTGGCAAATAAACTGGAACCTGTATATAAATATTTTACTGAAGGACCTGGTAAGAAATATAAGGAAGAACTAGATTCTGTTAAGATCACAAGGTAGTTTCATTTATAAATTTTTTTATCAATGATAATTTATGAAGATTGACAATATGATTAACAACTTGACCATGTTAATTAGTTTGTATAGATTACATGCAAAAAAATTATTTAATAGAATACAAGATAGTGAAGCAAAAATTTTATTATTAATGTCATTTAAAGATAATGATATATTAAATATTTTGGAAGATATTGTTGAAAGAAAGAAAATATTTGATGAATATATGAAAAATAATCAAATTAAGAAAGCTTATATGGTATATAAAGATATTGAATATAAATATAAGTTAGCTGAATCAATATTATATGATAGAATTGAGGATTTAGTTAAAATAAGAGCTTTAGATATTGCAAAATCTAAAAAGAATTAATCTTTTCTTTTTACTTTATATAAAGGTATTTTTCCTTTATATGATAAATATACATAAACATCTATAATAATTAATGTTAATATAATTAGTGTTGACATGTAATATAGATTTCTATATGGTAGATTGATTAATGTATTTGTTATTATTGCAATAACTATCAATGTAATTACTAAAGAAATATAAACCTCATATTTTGTTGCATACAATTCTTCTTCCATTAATAATTGTTCAATAAAATATTAAAAAATCTGAGCTCAAGACCCTCATCATTTATCAGCCGATGAGTTTTTCTTCATTATAAAGATATTATAAAAATTTTATTTAAAAATGATCATTTATTTTCCAAATCTATATAATTATACCTGTTTAAATAATATTTTCTTAATTTATTCCTAAAAAATAAATATAATAATGTATGGATAATTCTTTTTATAATATTACTATCTAATATTGTTAAATATTGTATATATTCTTTTAGAGATAATAAAAGACCTTAATAGTTTAAATAGGGCATATATATTAAGGCTTATAAAGATCCTAATCAATCTCAATTGTTCAGATATTATTATATTCATATGGTGTTCTTTGATAAAAGTGATAGCTGGCATTAATTAAGTGATATTATATGTTATTTAGAAGGACATGGATCTAATAATAAAAAAATAAAATAAATAAAGATGGCTTTTATTTTTTATCCATTTTATTGCTGTTTATATTTTTGTAATATTTCCTTTATTTTTTCAGTTACTTTTGCATTTATTTCAGGATCCTGGGTTACTACTTCACATATTAAAGCTCTTAACTCAGGTGGCGTTATACCTAAATCTATAGCCATCTTAACTATTGCCTTATCAATTATTTCCATTTTATTTATATCTAAATACCTAAACCAATAGTGTTTTCCACCATATCCCCACCCATAGCGTCTTCCACCTATCATGTTAGTATATATGTTTATAATGTTTAAAAAGTTTGACATGTTTAACATGTTAATAAAGTTTATAAAGTTTAACATAGTTGAATATAACACAACTACCTAAACAATAATATAAAAGCAAGTAATCTTTTTATTTCATCAGAAACAAAGGAAGAAACTTAAATTAATTTCAGTATATGAAAATATAAGAAAAGATTTTATAAAAGATGCAATAGAACTGTATTTTAAATGCGTAAAACCTATAAGAAACTCAGAGTCTATATAATATTTGTATAAAATACGAATTTTTCTAATGATTTTTCTAAAATCTTTTCGTTTTTATAATATTTATTAAAAAATTTTATTAAAGAAAATCTAGAAAACTACTTCCTCGCCTGGAATTCTTGGGAATAATTGAACTTCCCTTATATGTCTCTTTCCTGTTAAGAATCTTAATAATCTTTCAACACCAACCCCTCCTCCAGCACTTGGTTTCAATAATCCCATTTTAGCAACTTCTAGATAGTCTTTGTAAGATGAATAATCTCTACCTTCTTTTTCTAATTCTTTCATCTTTTCCATAATTCTCTCATATTTATATTCTCTTTCTCCTCCAGATAAAACTTCTCCATATCCTTCCGGCAAAATTAAATCATAGTTTAAGAAATGACCTGGATGATCTTCATCTTCTTTATCATAGAACTCTCTTTTTATATCAATAATCCAGAATGGATCTTTTTCTTCCGCACTTAAAGCATCATCACTACCATATTTTTCTAAAACTTCTGAATATCTGTAAACTTTGAATGGCTTTGAAGGAACTTTTAATTCTCTACCTAAAAGATCTAATTCTTCTTTACATTCTTCTCTAACTTTTTTGATTACATGAATCATTAAATCCTCAACCAAATCCATTACATCTTTCATCTTTGCATATGCCATTTCAAAATCCATCTGTGTAAATTCGAAAGCATGTCTTCCAGTTTTAGCTTTTTCACTTTTTTCTAATCTAACGTTTGGTGAAAAAGTAAATATCTTATCCGCCGCTATAAGGGAAAGTTGTTTATGTAAAATCATACTTTGTGTTATCACTAGTTTTTGCGAATAATACTCAAATGATGGAGTAAAAATAACACTAGATGCTGGATCTGGAGCCAATGGATCTGTAAACTTTGAAGTTATTACTGGCAATAATTGTACAAATCCTCTATCTACCATAAATGATTGCATTTCCTTTAATACTACTGTTTGTATTCTTAGTATTGGCTTCATTTCTTTTAGATGAGATATCATTTCTTCTACCGCCATTCGCTAATATTTGTATTACTTGTTCTTAAATTTTTTATAAAATTTTTTGAAAAAAATTCAAAAAATTACTTAAATTTTATACAAAAATTGAATATTTTTCAAAATTTAATTTATATATTGATAGAATATAGTATGTATAAATTTCATAAAATTCGAAGATATTTTGAATAAAATACTTAAATTTTTAAAAAATATGAATTTCTTATGAAGATAGATGAAAAAGATAAACAATTACTTTCACTTTTACAGAAGAATTGCAAACTTTCGCTAAGAGAACTTTCACAAATTACAGAAATGAGAGAAACTACAATTTTCGCTAGAATAAAGAGGTTAGAAAAGGAAGGAATAATAAAAGAATATAGAGCAATTTTAGATCCTAAAGCTATTGGTAAAAATGTTTTGGCTTTTGTTTTGATAAAATATGATCCTTCTTCTGGTTTCACACAAAGAGAAGTCGCAGAGAAAATTGCAAACTTACCAGAAATTCAAGAAGTTCATATAATAGCTGGGGATTGGGATATGATTGCAAAGGTTAGAGAAAAAGATGTTGAGAGTTTAGGAAAAGCTGTTTTGGATAAGATAAGAGAAATTAAAGGAGTAAAAGAAACTGTATCTTTGATAGTCTTTGAAAGTGTAAAGGAAGCAACCTTTATTAATTTATAGTAAGAATTTATCCTTTTCTATCTTTCTGGAAAATAAATTTTATTAATTATAAAACAATTAATATTTTGGCAAACATAAATAGACATTATTAATCTGAATAAATTATTTCTGTCAAAATTCTTCATAGAGATGAACATTTCAATTACAACAATAATGCTCTGATAACCATCGAAATATATTTTTATATGAGTTAATAATGTATTATAAAAAATGGACGGTTTAAGCATGATAACATCAGTAATTATTGCAATAAAAAACCTTCTAATATTCTTGTCACCTTTTATATTAGGTTAGATCGCATATTCATATATATTTTCAAAACTTATTTATTCATTTGCTAAACATTATTTTAATATAAATATATCATTTTCTAGAACTTGGGCTATTACTTTTCTTTCAGGAATGACATCTTTTATAATTTTTATTTTTACAATAATAATCAACCTTTTCTTTCTACATTTCACATATTCTGTTGATACAACAATAATAATATTAGAAATATTTACAGTCATTTTAGTTGTAGTTTTTATAACAAGTTTAATTGCTTATAAATTTCTGTCCAATGTAAATTTAAGAGTAGCTATTGTTATGTCATTTGCAACTTTTTTGGCTTATCTTATTTTTATTATTATTGCACTATACCTTTATTTTACTCTCTTTTCTTCTCAAATCTGTTGTACATTACACTATACAAAATAAGCATTTATATAGATAATCTATAACTTTATTATGTCGATAATATTTTTAGTTTAATTTATTTTATTTATTTTTTATACATTTTTATTGCTGTTTATATTTTGTAATATTTCCTTTATATAATTTTAATAAAATTACATAATTAATCTTCAATAAATTTTTTCTTTTTCCATTAAATTACATACAGAGACTGTAAATCTTCATAATTTTTTCAGTAATTTGATATTTAATAACCTTGCTTAATCTTGTTAAAACTTATATCAAAAAAATTATGTCAAAATACATGCTCATTCACCCCGAGACCCATGACGGATAATTTCTGTTATACGACATAAAATTAGATTAAAGATTTAAAAAACATTTAAGATGTCTCAACCTAGGTTAAAGCCATGAAAAATATTGGTTAGATTGAATAATGGGGATACAAATGATTGCAATTGAGAGCTACCAAGTAAATGAGAGATACCAATACCAAACAAGGACAATATCAGATTAAAGATAATTACTATTATAATAGATACAATTATTATACCAAATGCTGCCCCCAACCCACATTAAACATAGATTTATATACACCCAAAACAGCTATAAAATCTATAATTAATCCTGAAATAGCTAATATGAAACTTTTATATGCAATCGAAATAAATAAAAAGATTATTATTACTATAAATGCTACTATTTCTGAAAGTAGAACAGCACCCATGGCCCTTAAAAATGATGCATCACTACCAAAAAGCTTAGCAGCCAAATAAACAGGTATTGTAACAATGATCCATCCCAATATAAGAGCTACTATTACTATACCACCAATCCCAGCTATTATCGTTCCCAGATCACTCATTTTATAATAATTTATCATTGAAATATAAAAAGATATTTAAATTGGTCAAATTAGATTAATACATAAGTTTCAAAGACTACAAAGATATTTAATCGATAACAAATTATCAGTAATAAATTGTTAAAAAATATTTATAAAACTAACAAATAAAATATTAAAATGAAATTACCGTTTTCTTCAAATGTACTATATAAGAAATATGAAAATAAAGGTCAAAATATAAAAAAAGAAATTATAAAATACTATGGATGATTTAGATGAAATAATAATAAAAGAAGAAAATAAAGAAGAAATTATAGATTTTAAAAAAATTAGAAATCTTATTAACCATTTTATATTAACTTATACAAAAGATAGAACTGAAGTAGTTAATAATATCAAAGAACTAAAACAAACAATCTTAACATTATCAGAATATGCGCATACTATAGTTTTTTTATATGAAGAAGATGAAAATAAAAGAAGAGAAATATTGGACAAAATAGATAAAATTGAAAACGAAATATATAAAATTGATGAAAATATTATTAGTAAAGATAAATCTGTAGCCTATTATAATTTAATAAAAAACGATTATGATGAAATACTTGATATCTTTAGGAAATATATATCTGAAAAAGGTGAATGCCAAAAATTAGATGCCTATCATCAACAAAATAGGCAATCACCAATAATTCATTCATAAATATTTCTTTTTAGTTATAATTTAAATGATAAACCAAATTTAAATATTTTTATTTACTAAAGACCCTAACTTAAAAATGGAAAGAATATATAATGAAGACTTAAAATTAATATCTCAGGAATATAATGTAAGGAATTTTTTTAATAATGAACTTGAAAGATTTATAATTGAAGAAAGAATCGACCCAATAACTAATTTCAAGGTAAGAATAAATAAATCTATAAAAAATAAACCAAGAAATTATGGAAAAATTTATTCAAAAAAATCAAAATGTCCTTTTTGCGATCCTGATAATGAAGCTCCAGATTTTGATTTTTCAAAGAAAATATATAGTGGAAATTCTGTCCTCTTTTCAAATAGATATCCATATGGAAAATATCATGCAGTATTAGTTCCAAATTATAAAAAACATGTAAAGAATTTCTCTCAAATAGATTATTTAGATCTTTATAATTCATTTATGCTAATAAAAGAATTCTATGAAAGGGTACCTGAAGGAGATTATAAATATATATTTATTAATTTAAATAAAGGATTTCCTGCAGGTGCATCACAGGAACATTTACATTTTCAAATATTGATTGAAAAAGAACCAACAAATTATTTTAAGATTTATCTAGATAAATCTAGCAAATATTTTGATAAATATAAAAAATTCTTTATAGAAGATTATTTTAACTTTGAAAAACAATTAAATGAAAGAATAATATTGGATGGAATAATTAAATTATGGTCATCATTTGCTCCATTTAGAAATAATGAATTAATTGGATATATTGATACTTTTGGCATATTTTTCTTATCTCAAAATAAATTTGAAGAATTCATTAAAAACTTATATAATATTTTGGTAACATATGAAAAATTGTATGAGAATTTTAATTTAGTTATATTTGATACAACATTATTAAAAGAATCAAGATCATATCCAATTATTAAAATAGCACAAAGACCTTTATTTGATATAGGTTATATGGAAATTTGTCATTTAGAATATGTTATTTCATCAATACCCGAAGAAACTGCAAAAGAATTTAAAGAAAATTTAACAAAATTTTTATAAATTATTTTTCATAGACTATATAACTAAATTTAAAACTATTTGGAAAATCCAACTCATTTTTACTTTCTTCTCTATTATTATATTCATTTGTTTTCTTTTCTACTAGAGCAGAACGTATAAAAGCTGGTTGATCTTTAGATCCAATCTTCTTTAAAGCTGGAGGTTTTTCAAAGATAATATCTTTAATTTCTTTAGTTATTTTCTTATAGCTCGATGTATCTCTTCTGAAATATACCGATACTGAATGACCTCTTAAAGGATCTAAATATAAATTTCTAATTTCATTGTATAAGTCATAAGCCCCACTTTCTATATCTCTTACCATATATTCTATTTTATCAATATCCTTTCCCACATATTTAATAAAAGCAATCCTGTAACTATTATCGTAACTTCTATATCTACTGTAATATATATCTTCTTCACATGAACTTGAGTTACAATTCCTTCCATACTTAAATTCATACATTTTTGATGGTTTAACAACCCTACCTCTTCCATCGTATCCGATACCGTCCTTTTCTATATCTAAATCTATCCAAATAACTTCTCCCCACTTACCCAATGCAAACGAATATTCAATAGCTCTCCTAAGTATATCTTCTAATCTCCCAGGGATATTTTGATCACTCATAGAGTATAATAATTATAGAAACATTTAAATATCTTTTATAATAAAAATTAAAATTTAAAAGAATTTACAATTTATTTTTCATATACCATAAAACTAAATCTAAAGTTCTTTGGAAATTTTAAATGAGTTGCATCAACATCTTTATCATCAGGTATATTTTCTTTCTTTCCATATGTAGCAATAAGTGAAAAAATTGGTTGATCTTTAGATCCAATTTCCCTCAAAATAGGAGGCTGCACAAAATAAATTCTACCTTCTTCAATTTCTCTATATATTATATAAAGATCTTGTGTCTCTTTTTCAAAATACATTAATAATCTTGGATTTGAGTAATTTTTTAAAGAATTTGGATATGAGTATAAACTTTTACGATATGCTTCAATAAGTCCAATTTCCATCTTTCTTATTAGATCCTGCAGTCCTTCTATCTCTTCTCTCTCACCTTTTATATGATTAAAAGTAGTCCTATAACTATTATCATCGCTATTATATCTACTGGAATATATATCTTGAAAACATAATTTACAAATACTTTGATCAACATTATACCTCTCCGGATATAATTTACACTTAACTATATCACAATCAGGCGTATAAATTTGGTTATCAGTAAAACCTTTCCCCTTATATTTATCATCTTCTTCTATATCTACTAATATCCAAAGATATCTTTTCTGCTTACCTAAAAAAATTGAAAACTCAGCAGCATCTAAAAGTAGTTTTTCTAAGGTTTTGTATAATGATTTTTGATCACTCATAGAGTATAATAATTATAGAAACATTTAAATATTTTTCCCAATATAGAAGAATAGAAAAATATATTAGAGAAAATTAATGAAAGATTAAAAAAATCTAGAAAAATTACAGAGTTTTATATAACTTATATCTTTACAAACTGCAAATTCAAATTTATACTTTTTTGGATAATATAATTCATCTTCATTATTTCTATTATATTTATTTATTTCATTTTCTGGAGTAGAAATTTTATAGCCTACTATTTTTTTATATTCATCCCGTATATAAGATCTACTAAATTTTGTCTTTTTAATTTCCCCGCGTATTTTTCCATAGTTAAATGTTTTTATTTCAAGATATGCAAATACTTTCGAATATTTTTCTGAAGGATATAAACGAAAGTATGAAATTGCACTATATAAACGAATCATACTTCTTTCCACAATCCTTACTATACTCTCTATTTCAGGAAGATATATTTTTATTCCTTCTATCTTATTAACAAAAAAAGAGTAATTATTATCTATACTATTATATTCGCTATTATATAAAGTTTCAAGACATGATTTACAACTACTTCCATACTTAAATTCATACATTTTTGAAGGTTTAACAACTTTGACTTCTCCCTTATATATTATTTGTCCATATGTCCCTCTTTTTAGAAATTCTATATCTTCTATATCCATTTTTATTATAAGATATTTTGTTGGAAGACGTTGATTCCATAGATACTCTAAAAAATTAGTCATATTCCAAGCTAATTTCCTAGCTTTACCATTAATGTCTTTGCTAGCTAAAAGTTCAATCATATCCTCCAATCTAAGTTGTTTTAATTCACTCATAAATTATAATAGATATAAAAAGAATTTAAATGATCTTTATAATATTAAAAAATTCGCAAAAACATTTTTTTAATATGGCAATATTACTTAGTAGAACATATAGTATTTTTATATTATTTGATAATAATTTGGTAAATTATGAAAAAATTAAAAATAATATAAAATTTTTAGAAGAATGGACAAAAGATCTTAAAAAAGAATTAAATAATCAATATAAAATAATTTTTGATAGATTTGAATCTCTTAAAGAACTTAGAGGAAAAATAGAAAGATTAAGTAAACCAATAAAAATAGGAAATTTATTAATTCCGCTATTTTCAGATAGATTAAATAGAGATATAAGGATTATATTTTCTATATTTAATAGAACGCATATAATTGTTGTATGGGGAATAGACTTTCATGAAAAAGCTTATGGAAAAATAATAAAACATGCTGAAGGTTTTGCAAAAAATCATCAAAATTCAATATTAGAACTTATGGGAATAAAAACAATATATAGATAAAAAATTATGGATATAGCCAGCTACCCCTCAATCTTGGGAATGGTTGTGTATCTCTAATATGATCTAGTTTACATACCCATCTTAAGAATCTTTCAATACCCAATCCCATTCCAGAATGTGGAACAGATCCATATCTTCTTAAATCTTCATACCATTCATATGCGCTTATTTCTTCATTTCCAACCTTGACTTTTAGTTTATCTAATCCCCATTCTTCAATCTTTTTATGCAATATATCATACCTCCATTCTCTTTCAGATCCACCAATTATTTCTCCATATCCTTCTGGAGCAAGTAAATCAAAGTTCTTTACTGTTCCATCTCCAACTTCATACATATAGAATGCTTTTACTTCTCTTGGATAATATGTAACAAATACTGGTACATCAAATTGTTCTGTTAATAATCTTTCCTCATCAGATCCAAGATCATCTCCATATTTTATATTAACACCAAGATCTTGTAATTTCTTTATTGCATCTTTATATGTAATAACTTTCCATGGTTTTTCAACAAATTGTTTTAATTCACTTATATCTCTTCCTGTTATACTTTTTAATTCTTCAAATTCAGATTTTCTTTCCTCAATTGTTTTTTCAATTGCATATTTCAATGATTCTTCCATAACTTTCATAACATCTTCCATATGGTACCATGCAGCTTCAATTTCAAAGTGCCAATATTCATGTAAATGTCTCTTTGTTCTAGATAGCTCTGCTCTAAATGATGGTGTTAATGAATAAACTTTTTCCAATGAGAATATTAATGCTTCTAAATATAATTGTGCTGATTGTGATAAATATGCCTTATCTTCAAAATATTTTACTTCAAATAATTCTGTAGTGTTTTCTGCAGCGTTTCCAACCAATATTGCTGGAGTTACTTCATACCATCCATCCTTTATAAACCAGTCCCTTACATATACAATTAAACTATGCTTTATCTTTAATACATCTGCAAACCATCTTGTTCTTATCCATAAATGTCTATACTTTTGTATTGTATCTACATCCTCATCTCCCTTTAATGGAAAAGGCTTTCCATAGTCATATACTTTTATTTCCTTTACTTCTATTTCATATCCTCCAGGTGCCCTTTCATCCTTTCTTAATATTCCCTTTACTTCTAAAGAACCTTCAATTTGGAATTTTGTTGCATCTTCCCATGTTTTTTGATCAACATTTTCCTTTTTTACAACTGCTTGTATTATTCCTGAAGAGTCTCTTATTACAAAGAAAATCTTATCCTTCATATCCCTCATTCTATAAACCCACCCTTTTATATCAACCTCCTTATCTAAAAAATCTTCTCTCAAAATATCTTTTATAAATACAGTTTTCATCATAAATTCACTCATTCCGGCTTTCCATTGAATATTAAATATTTAAAAATATTTATAAATGATAAGGAATGAAAGCTGTAAAGATAATTATATATGGAAAAGTTCAGGGTGTTGGGTTTAGGAATTTTGTATTTTTACATGCTAAAAAATTAAATATTAAAGGATATGTAAAGAACAATCCTGATGGAACTGTAGAAGCTATTTTTGAGGGAGATGAAGATAATATAAATAAGATGATTGAACTATGTAAAAAAGGACCTGAAAGGGCTAGAGTTGATAAAATTGATATAATAAATATAGAAATTAGTAACTATCAGGATTTTAGAATAATAAGATAAATTTATATAGTACTAAGATTTTTATATAATTATGGAAAAGAATGAAAATAGAAATATTTCACCAGAATTAGAAAAGATATATGAGGAAATTGTTAAAAATTTAAAGAAGATTTATCAATTAAAAATAAAAGATAATAGAGATATAAAAAGATTTAATAAAGAATATGCAAATATGTTTGCATATGAAGATGCCTTATATAAATATTTAAATTCATTTGCTGGAAATATAAGCACATATTACAATAGTAATTATGATAAAACATTGAAGAAGTATATGAAGATCTATAGAAAAAGCTTAAGAAATGCTGAATCTATATTTAAAAAAATAATTAATAGAAGAAAAAGAATAAGAAGATATATTGAAAATACAATAAAATCAATAAAAGAAATAAAGAATATATAAGGGACCGTAGTCTAGGGGTCATGATGCCGCCCTGACTAGGCGGAGGTCCGGGGTTCGAATCCCCGCGGTCCCAATATTTCTTGATAAGATATCATACAAATTTATCTATACTTATAGCCTTTATTTATAAGTAGTAATAATAATGGTATATCCAAAGCTAGATGAATTATTAGCAAGGATCCAAATAGAAAGTTATATAAAAAATCAACCAATATTAAAAGGCGTTGTTGAAAGAGATACCATTTTATCTATTCTAATGAAAATACATAATAGACAATTATCAGAAAGAGATATAGCTTTTTATTCATATCTTCTTCCAAATCTTTTTAAGAAAAATTTAATAACAAAAATAGATAATACATATTATCTAACAGATATTGGTGAAGAAATAATTGAAAAAATTGAATATGAATTAAAGTTATTTAAAAATATCGAAAATTTAAATGAAAATAAAGATATTTATGATTTATTAGAATTAGCTTGTGAAAGTATAATAAGAATTAAAAGATCAGAATTTATTAGATATCTTCTATTTTATATAATAGAGCAAAATTATAAAAAACAAAAACCTCTTACACCATATTTCATAGGAAGACCAGGACTAATATTATTATTTTTATATTATTTACAAGGAGAAAGAAAAGATATAAAGTGGTGGTTTTCTTCAAAAGATATAAAGAAATTTTTATTTAAAATTGATTGCTATGATAATTTTGGAGATATAGTTTATAGTGGCTATTTAGCAAAACTTGGACTTATAAATTATAAAAAAATAAGAAAAAATTTCTCAAAATATAAGTTAACAGAAGAAGGTTATAATGTTGCAAAATTTATAATAAAGAATCTTAAAGTAGTAAATAAAAAATATAAATTAATATCTTATTCTTAATTTAAATTATGAAAGAAAAATTATTAGATGAAAAATATTTAGAAAATTATTTGAATAAATTAGGTATAACATTTCAAATTATTAAATATGAAAAACCAGTTATTTCTTCAAAATATGCTGAACAACAGGTTAATGGAATTATTGCAAAGAGTATTATATTAATTTGCGATAAAAAACCTTTATTATGCTTTTTATTGGGAAAAGATAAGATTGATTTAGATAAAATAAAGAAATATTTTGATTGTAATGAAGTAAGATTAGCAAAAGCAAAAGAAGTAAAGGAAATTACTGGATATGATATTGGTTCTGTCCCACCTGTAGGTTTAAAACAAAAGATAAAAACAATTATTGATAAAGGAATAATTGATCTAGATGATGATCAAATAATATATTGTGGAGGAGGATCACATTATCATTTATTAAAAATTTCAAAAAAGGATTTACTTAAAATTATGGAATATGAAGTATATGATATTAAGGCTTAATTTTCTTAAAAACAGCCTTTAATGGTAAAACACCTTTTTCATATTCTATTTCTGCAATTTTTACAGGATTATATCTTATTCTTTCCAAATCTTCTTTAGATAATTTTACCATCATTGGAGCCCCCATTGCAATCTGTAATGCCCTTGCACCAATTAATCTAGCTAAAGCAAACTTAGAAATATCATTCATTGTATTTTCTTTAATAAATAATCTTTAAACTTTTCTGCCTCTGATAATAAATTATTAAATTCCTCCAAAGATATAGGACCTGATTTTCTTGTTTGTAATGCATTTATTTTATCTGATAATCCAATATGTATAATCATATCTGCAGCTTCTTCTTCATATTTATTTGGATCTACAATAAATTTATCATCAATTTTTG
>WYEB01000504.1_pt1 | contig 13846 bp, 16 predicted proteins | sample 6343061 | NCBI WGS metagenome assembly WYEB01 (sample SAMN13812332, study PRJNA600296) | hot springs metagenome | biome: ENVO:00000051; feature: ENVO:00002007; isolation source: sediment sample from Evening Primrose shelf | place: USA: Yellowstone National Park, Evening Primrose Hot Spring ... | reverse complement strand
TCGCGTTGCCCGCGGTGGCGTTGGCGGCGGTCGCGGTCTGCGCGTGCGCGAGCGCCGCGGCCAGGGCCAGCGCGAGGGCCGCCGCGACGGCGGCCTTCTTAGGCTCCCCGATCGCCTTCTTCGCCTTGGACTCCCCGCCCCCCGCCTTCTTCATCTTGGGCTTGCTTGTGGGCGGCATGAACCCCCTCTACGGCCGGCCGGAAAAACCCTACCTCCGCCGATCCCGCCTCGATGTCCGCAGCCCTCTACCTGTCCAGTGGGCCGAGCCCGGACCGGCCTCCGCCCCGAGCGCGGCCGCCCTAGCGCCCCAGCTCCCGGAGCATCCTCAGCACGTCGCCGCCGAGGATGTAGCCCCGGGTCTCCTCCTCCACGGCGTCCGCGAGCTTGCCGAGCAGATCCGGGTGGGGCAGTATCTTCTCCACCAGGTGTATATTCTCGTCAAGGAACTCCGAAAGCCTCTCCCTGAGCCAGCCGGGGTCTGGCCCTCCCCACAGGCCCTCCCCGCCCCACCTCTCGCCCCACCTCCTCACCGCCCTCGCCAGCTCCCTCCTCAGCTCCCTAAGGGCCTCCTCGGCCTCCCTGCGCGAGGCGGCGGGCTCGGAACGCGGCCTCTGCGCCTCCGCCGCGGGCCTCTTCAGCAGGTCCTCCACGGCGGCGTGCAGGCCGTTGACCAAGAGCCGCAGGGCCTCCACCACGTGCGCCGCGCCGGCCGCCAGCACGCGCCCGATGACGCCGTCCACGTCGGTCTTCTCGACGAGCTTGGGCCTATGGCGCGTCGAAGGCCCCTTCATGTAGACGTAGAACGTCCGGCCGTACTGGAGGAGCCAGTAGGCGTGGCCGTCCTTCTTCCAGGTGAGAGAGGGCGCCGACCGCGCCTGCGCCGTCGTCTGCGCAGGCCTATGCCCCTCAAGGGCCTGCCTCACGGCCTCCACGTCGGATCCGATCCTCTGTATCGCCTCGGCGCCAGCCCCGGCTAACATCCGCTTGATCTCCTCCAGCGATCTGCGGCCGAGATAGACGGTCTTCGAGCCCTCCTTCCTGTAGACTAGGAATCCGGAGGGCCCCCGCATGACCCAATACCGCGCTCCTCCCGCGGTGAAGTACACGATCGATATTACAGAGGGGGTATATAACTCTCTCCCCAGTTTAAGACGGCGATCTGCCCGGGGAAAGGGACGCGGTTTAAAACGGCGTATATTCCTCAAGCGTAATAAAACGGCGCATATGCCTCGGGCGTAAAACCGCCCTAGCGCCCTGCCGAAATGCGGTTTAAGACGGCGCGCCTTAGAAAACACGCGGTTTAAGTCGGAGGATCGATGGGGCAGGGCTTGAGGAGAGCGGGCGCGCGGCCGGCCGACGCCGCGGCTGGGATCTACGCGCGGGCGGATCTTATGCGGTTTGGGGCGGGGGAGGCTGGGGCGGGGATCGGCGCTATGTAGGATATGTAGCGTCCGCCGAGGCGCGCGGCCTCAGTGGAGCCCGTCGTCCCCTATGGCGTAGCCTATCTTCACGTCCGGCGCCATGCCGGGGACGTCCAGGGGGCGCATCTCGCCTTTGACGTCTTTCTTGTTGTTTCTATACATTAGGAATATGGCGTTGGCCCCGTGCAGGAGCACGTTGCCTCCGGCCGGCCTCTTGTCGGAGAAGAAGCTGGGCACGTCTATGACCTGGTCCGTGAGGATGGACGCCGTGCCGTAGACCCTGGCCATGCGGCGCAGTATGTCGAGGAGGTAGGCCAGGAACTGCTGCCGCGCCGCGAGCCTCTCCCTCCCGCGGAACTGCGCCCTAAGTGCATGCGACACGAAGGAGTCTATCACGACCAAGTCGGCGGGCTGCTTGAGGAGCTGGAGCAGGATCTCCTTCACGTCGAGGACGTCCGTGGCCTGGGTTATGGTCAGCCTGTCCACCAGCGAGCCGAGGTCGGCGCCGAACCTCTTGGCTATCTTCTCGAAGAGCTGTATGTTCAGCGCCCCCTCGGTCTCGATGTAGACCGCGCGCCACCCCTCCGCCGCCGCCTTCACCGACGCCTGTATTGCGAGCATGGACTTGCCGGCCCCGAACTCCCCGGCGAAGCCGTATATCAGCCCCCTCCGCAGGCCTCCCCACGGCGTCTTCTCATCGAATTCTGCAACTCCCGTCTTGAGGACCGGGAGGGCCTGCTGGGCCTTGAGGGCCTCCAGCACGTTCACGGGCCTCGGCGCCACGCCCGCCAGCTGCCTGATCCTCGCAAGGGCCTCCTCGGCCCTCTCCAGCTCCTCCTCCCTGCCCAGCAGCTGCGCCAGCTCCACCACGTTCATGGCGGCGAGGGCCTTGACGCCGTACTCGGCGCACAGCTTGGCCACGTCCTCCCTCCACGGCCCGCCGTAACGCCGGCACTCCTCGGGCGCCTTGACCTCCTCGGCCTCCTCAGCCCTCTTCTTGGGGGGCACGGCTCAAAGCCGGCTGGGGCGGATAAACCCTCCGCTCGATGCGGCCCAGGTCCCCCTCGGCCAGGACCGCCTCGTAGAGCCGGCGCACGACGCCGAGCTCGCCCTCCATCTCCGCCTCTATCTTCATGACGGCGCCCCACGGCCCTCTGCGTATTTCTACAAACTCGGCGCGGCAACTGGGCCTGCACCAATGCCAGTTAAGCGCCTTCAGCTCCTCCAGCGGCCTCCTCCCGGCGAGGACGTCGAGGAACAGGGGGAAGGCCAGCTCCCAGATGGTCACCAGCGGCCCGCCGTAGATGTCGATCGTCGCCCATTGCCTCCTCCCCCACCTTGAGTACTCGGTGTAGAGCCTGAGCTCGCCCAGGAGGGACCCGTCCGGCGTAAACAGGTCGAAGCGCTCAGATCTTGCCATACCTCCTCAAGAGCTCGCCCCACTCCTCCCTGGAGAGGCAGACGACGCCCAGCTCCTCCGCAAGCCCCTCGTCGCCCACCACGACTATCACGGCTTTCCCCACGTGCCGCCTCAGCTCCTCGACGCTCTCGACGACGCGGAAGCCCTCCGGCGCGTCCTCGACTCCGTAGACCGCCACGTCCATGCGCCCGCCTAGCCGGGCTTGGATAAATCCTCCTGCGCCGCCCTCCAGAACCTCCCCCTCTGGAATATCAGCACGGCGCACCTCTCTGCCCTCAATACGGCGTCGTAGTCCCGCGTCAAGACCGCGCATCCCTCTCCGCACTCGGCGTCGCAGAGCTCGGCGGCGTAGACCTCGGCGGGCTTGGCCTCCGAGAGGCGGCAGTCCAGGCCGTAGCGCCGGCATAGGTCGAGGTAGCGCCTCGCCAGAGGCATGTGCGACTCGTGCCAGGCGTCTACCACGAAGACGGCGCGCACCCCCGCCTCCGCCGCAGAGGCGAAGAGCTCCTCCGGCTGGCTTAAAGACGCCGCCACTGAGAAGACGTCCACGTAGACCTTGCGGTAGTTGCTGGGGGAGTCCGGCTGGAGGGAGAAGCGCCCCTTCCTATTCTTTACCTTCATACAGCCTCTCTATCAGAACCCTCGCCACGGCCATGGGCACCTCCTCGCCCTCAGCCTCGTATAGGACGCGGCCGCCGCACTTGATCGTAATGCGCCGCGTGTCGGAGATAACCAAGACGCGGTACCTCGGCGAGACGAAGAAGGTCAGATCCACCGCGCCTCCCCTAGGGGCCAGGGGCCTGGCGTGCAGCTCCCCGTTGGCCTCAAGGCGTCCGCCGCACTCCACGTCCGCCTCGGCCACGTAGACCCGCTTGTCCTCAAGCCTCTGGAGGGCCCTCCTGTACCGCCGGTAGAGCATTACGGCGGCTATGTGGGTGCATATCTCCCTGCTGCGCCTGTAGCCGAAGGCCGAGGCGTAGCAGGTGCAGAACCACCGCCCCTCCCTCTCCGAGAACCAGACTTGGTAGAGGGGCTTCCAGTCCCCCAGCTCCCGGCGGCCTTGGACGAGGTAGAGGTTCTCCCTCACCTCCCTCACGTCCCCCAGCCTCATGAGGGCCCTCTTGACCCACGAGTACGACTTGCCGGGGAAGTCCTCCCTAAGCGACTCAACTGCCCGCCTAAGCGGGTCCTCTCTGGGCATAGGGCGGCACGACCATGCGGAGCTGGCCCCACGTCCCCCTCAGCGGAACCACGCGGGACAGCTCCTGCTGGGCCTTGACGGAGGCCGCCCTAATGGTGACGAGGGCCTCCGAGGGGTTGAGGGGCGCCGTCTTGGACTCGTCCATGTCCCAGTCGGGAAACCTAATCACAACCTTGACGTAGCCCAGATGCCGCAGGAACTCGCGGTAGCTGTGGGAGATCAGCACGAAGAAGCGCCGCGCCGCCCTTCCAGTCCTCAGGTGGTCCGTGAGGAGGCTGTAGCGGCCGGTGAACCCCAGGAACCTGTGGGCCTCGTCCACGACGTAGATGAGGTTTCTGCCGCCGCGGGTGAGCTCCAGATGGGCGAGGACGTAGGCTATCCTGCCCACCCTGTCCAGCTGGGAGAGGTCGATGCATGTGGATTTCCCCGGCTGGATGGGCACGTCGGTCTTGCCGAACTGCGGCCCGTCGAGATGCGCCAAACGCCTGCGCAGGGCGTAGGCCGTATCCACCTCGTGGGGTTCGGCTAGCTTGAGCACGTTGGCCCTTATCTCCGACAACGTCTTGAAGCCGCCCTCTATGGCGCGGAGCAGGAGCTCCGCCATGGCGGGCGTCATCAGGTAGGGGTATTCGCCGTACGTCGCCGCCAGAGACTCCTCCAGGATCTCCACGACGCGCTGAGGCGGGAGGTCGAGAGGATTGACGGAGTACCGCCCCACGTTGTCGCACTCACCGAACTCGCCGGCCGTGTCGTACACCACCACGGCGTACTGCGGCGGCACGTTGCGGAGGGACCACTTGACGAGGCTGGTCTTGCCCGAGCCCGGCAGGCCGGTCACCAGCGCGTTGCCCTCGCTCGCCGCGACGAGCCAGAAGAGCGCCGCGTGGAGCTGGCCGGCCATCACGCCAGCGCGGACATCCCCAGCTCCGTCAGCCTGAGCGACATGGTCAGGGGGTCCAGCTTGACGTAGCCCAGCCTCTGGGCCCTCATCACCGCGTCGTTGCCGAAGGTCTCGATGGCATACTTCAGCGTCACGAAGCCCCCAGCCTCGAAGACGACCCGCAGAAGCTCCCTCACGTCCTCCGCCGCCTCGGCGGCCGGCGCCGGGACCTCGACAGCGCAGAGCCTCCCGCCCGCCCACTCCTTCTTCAAACTCAGAGACTCGAAGGTGACGCCCGGCACAGCCATGACTGCTCTGTCGGCCACCACGATCCGCGGGTCGAAGGCCGACGTGTATACGCGCAGGACTCCGCGCAGAGGCTTGGCCATGGCCAGCAGGTCCGAGTACTGGGGCCACGCGTCGCTGTATATCTCAACAGCCCAGCCGCCCTCCAGCTCCCTATCCAGCTTAAAGGTAAGCGCCAAGCCGAGCACCAGCTGGACGGGGTCCGCGGTGGGGGCCTTGAAGCGCCACGTCCCCTCGCCGAGCTGGAGCTCAGAATAATCTACAAATTTAAAGAGGTGGCAGAGAGGCGCCGAGCAGGAGGCGAGGTCCTGCGTCTTGGCGAAGGGAGGAGCTGGGTTCTGCGTCCTCATAAACACCGCCGCGGCCGCCGCCATGCCCTCCGGCGTGAGGTCGAAGCCCAGGCCGGTCTCCCCGGCGCCCTCAGCGCAGAAGGTGTAGCGGATCTTCGCGGAGGGGGGCTCCATCAATCCGCCGATGACGATCTCCAGCATGCTCAGCAGGTCAGCTGAATCGGTATGCCGGACAGCTGGAGGATCTGGTTCAGGAGGTGGCCGTGTATGGGGCACCCCTCCTTGAGGAAGTCCACGGCGAACTTGGGCCTCCTCGACGGGTCCAGCCGAATCAGCGCCATCTTGGCTGGGGCGGTGTTGACGGAATAGCCCTCAAACCTCCAGATGTTGTAGAGCTCCTCCCTCCTCGGCGGCCTCACCACGGTCCTGGGGTCGCAGGCGGCGACTAGGGCGAACCTGCCCGTGTGCAGCTGGCGCGCTATCCTCTCCACGTCCCTCTGCAACACGAAGCCGTAGATGCAGAGCCGGCGGTCCGCCACCCCGGCGATGCGCAGATGCGCGTCGCCCATCCAGTGCCTGCTCCTGGGCGCGCGGCGGATGATCACGTGGTCGCCCGGGCCCTTGACTACGAGGACGTCCCCGACGCCGGCGTAGACGTCGTTCACCACCTGCCAGAAGCTTGAAAATATGAGGCCCTTGTGGCGTATCGGGATCTCCACCGTCTGCGTCGGGGCGGGCGCAGGCTGGGAAGGCGCCGAGGGCGGCGGTGTCGGAGCCTCCACGGGCGCCTCTGCGGGAGGCCCCTCCTCCGCCTCGGGCCGGCCGTCCCGGGGCCGTTGCGGCCGGGCCTCGGCGAGCCACATCTCCCTCATCACCTCCCCCATGTCCACCGTGCCTGTGCCGCGCCCCAGCTTCTCGCCGCAGAGCATGCTCGGCCTATGGAGGCACTCGGTCCAGTCGGGCCTGTCGCTCATGCCTCCTTGAGGAGCGGCTCCAGCGGTATCTTGACGTGGTACTTCAGGTCCCTGGGCGAGAGGTACAGCACGCCCATGGCGTAGGGCCTGCTCCCGGCGACGGCGGCGCCGCCTGTTGTTTCTCTTGGCGTGGTGGCTGAGCGGAGGTACTCGTAGTCGTACCTGTCCAGCGCCAGGACCTCCAGGCTCCTCTTGAGCGCCCTCGTCGTTCCTCCCAGCTGGAGGACGAATCCGGCGTTCTCAATTATGTCCTCCGGCACGTGGCGCGCCAGCTGGGCGATGATCCACAGGGCTAATCCGTACTTCCTCCCGCCCATGTTCAGCTGGCGTATAAGCGTCAACACCGTGTTGGTCACCAGCCCGGTCTCGGTGACCTTGGCCGAGTGCATGAGGAGGGCCGCCTCGTCCACCACCACGACGGCCTCCACCCGCTCCGCAAACGGCCTGGAGCCCCACTGCGCGAGGTACCAGAGGAGTATCAGCGAGACGAAGAAGGCCTGCGCCGCCGCGTCGTGCCTCAGCGGGCGCAGGTCCCACACCACGTGCCTCACGTTGGTCAGGTCCGCCTCCTTCGGCTCCTCGACGCCGGCCGCCCTGGCCGCGGCCTTCACGGCCTCCTCCACGTTCACGGCCCCGTCCGCGCCCTGTTGCACGAGGCCGAACTCCACGAGGAGCATGTGGAGGTATCGGCTGTTCTCCAGCGGCTTGAGAGGCGGGATGAACCTCGGCACCTCGAAGACGTCGGCGCCTATCAGCCTGGCCAGCTGGACGTAGTCGCCGTGGGGATCCACGACGGCGATCTTGAGGTCCTTGTGCGACTCGACCAGCCGCTGGAGCAGGGTGCCGACCGTCCACGACTTGCCCATGCCCGAGGGCCCCAGTATGACGGAGTGCGACGTAGGCATGGAGTCTATGTCGATCTCCACGGGCCTGCCGAATCTGTCGTAGCCCACAAACAGCTTCCTCCCCGACGACATCAGCTTCCCGCCGTAGAAGATCGGGACGCGCGACAGGTCGTGGCTTAGGGCCTTGGTCATGTATGAGCCGCTGGGCGTCCAGAACAGCACGTTGGCCAACACGTCCCTCCGGATCTCCAGCTGGGTGGCCAAGTCCTGCGAGCCGAAGACCTGCATGTAGATGGGCCTCTCGTCGTACTTCAGCATCCTTTCTAGGAGCTGGGAGGCCTTGTGGAGCCTCACCACCACGCTCCTCTTCTCGACGGGGCTCTCATACGCCTTGCCGAACTCCTTCTCCACGCTCCTCTCGGGGCGGGGCCCGAAGGCCACCGCCCACTTCTCCATCTTCGCTATTGCCGACGCCTCCGCCGACGCGTAGAGCTCCAGGGTCTGCCTCGACGTGCCTATGTCCCGCTTCGTGCCCACCGCCTCAAAGGCCAGCTCTATGTCTGCCTGGCGGTACCACTTGCGTATGTGGTGGGCGTGGTAGACGAGGAGCGCCCCGATTAAGAGGAAGGCCGGGTTGAAGGGGGCCAGCGCCAGCGGCGCCGCGGCCACGTACATAACCCAGCGCTCCGGCACAACCTTCAGCGACACCCACGTCGTGGGGTGTAGGACGAAATACGTGCGGAGCACGGACTCGATGTGGGCGATGCGGGACTCATCCGGCGCCTTGGTTGTGTATCTAACAAAGCGCTCGTTCCCGATTTGCACCACGGCCAGATACTCCCCCGGCTGAAGCGCCAGCGAGGCGTACATCTCGTGTACTGTTTGGGCCGCAGATATGCCGATCTCGCTTCTGGTGGGCTCCGCCTTCCAGAGGATGTGGTAAATCTTGCGGCGTGGGTCAAAGGCGGCTAGGTACTGCCCCACCCGCGCCTTCTCCCTATACGGCTCCAGGGGCCACCTGTGGCCGTATATCCACAGCAGAAGCCACTCCCCCCACAGCGCGGCGGCGGCTATGGCCATGAGGTCTGTGAGTGGGTGCGGCGCGAAGAGAGCCGCGGCGAGGGCGAAGAGCGTGGCGTAGATGTAGATGTGCGGCCTCCTCATCGCCTCAGCAGCTTAGCCGCCTCCTCCCTCTTGCCGGCGTAGAGAAGCGTGACCACCAGCTCCACGTCTGCGCCGAGCCGCTCCGCCTCTCTCACAAGCTGGAGGTCGCCCTCCCTACCCGCCAGCTTGAAATGCGCCAACATTCGGTAGCACCCCCGCTGGTCCGCGCAGGCCTTAGCCAGCCCCCAGAGGTCTTTAAACAGCGGCTTCACCCCGTGCATCTTGAGGACGTCCCAAATCGACACCTCGTAGACCTCCGCCTCCATATCCTTCCTGTACCTCTTCTCCGCCGAAATGATATCCCTAAACTTCTCCCGGGCCGCCCTCCACGCCCTCCTCTCCTCCTCCCTGCGCCTCCTCTCCAGCTCCTCGACCTCCCTCCTCTGCCTCTCAAGGATGTGGTAGTAGGGATAGCGGCGGATCCACCTCATCGCCTCGCCTCCCCCTTCACGATCTTCTCTATCTCGCCCATGAGCTTGAAGAACTGCCGGCGCCACTCCCCGTGGCGGGGGGCCTTTGGGGAATGCGCCAAGACAGGCGGGATCCTCCGCGCGTACGCCCTGGCGACGACGGGCGAGTAGGGCAGGACCGCCGTGGCGGCGGCGTCCTTGTGCTTGACGTCCGCCCTCTCCTCGGCCATGTTCAGGACCAGGATCACGTGCTTCGCGTCGGCCTTGAACTCCTCCAGGAACTCCAGGCCGAGGGGGTCGGCGACTACCACTGCCACGTCTAGCCGGGGCGTCTTGGCCATGGGCGGGAGGTCTATGACGGCGGCGTCCAGCCTCATCCCCTCCAGCGCCCTCAGCCCCTCGTCGAGCCTGTCCGGGCTGCGCACCACGGCGACCGGCACCTCCTCCCTCCCCGCGTGTAGGCCCTCCCCGGCGTCCACGGCCATCAGCCGAGCCGCGGCCGGCACGGGCGCGGCGTCGACGAGGCCCGTCGACGCGACGGCGGCCGCCATGTATAAAGCGGCGGAGGAGGCCAGGACAGTCTTCCCGGTCCCTCCCTTGATAAAGGAAAAACCTATCTTTATCATTTTTTAATAAGCAGCAGCGCCACCTTGAGGTACGGGTCCTCCCTGCGCTGGAGCGCCTTCAGCAGCACCTCCCGGTCCATGCAGGAGGCCAGCCTCTGCGCCACGTCCTCAGGCGCCTTGGCCAAGGCCTGTATCAGGTGCTCCTCCCACCCCACGTCGGGAGCGGCCTGCCGGGATGCGGGCTGGGCCGCCTGAGGGGCCTGCGGCTGTACGCTTTGAGGCGCCTGGGGAGCCGGCGCCTCTGCGCGTTGAGGCGCCTCCTCCTCGGCGGCCGGTCCGTTGCGGCTGTCGCCGCTATCCATGTCGAGCAGATTGGCCAGACCCCTCTTGATTTTGAGCACCATGTGGCCCCCGAAGGGGGGCCGGAAAAACCCTACCTCCACTGTAAGAAAAAATAGATCACTTGATGTACAGAAGGCCGTCGGCTGTGGAGCCGATCCTCAGAAGCCCCTCCGTCTTCTCTATGGCAAGGACGGAGGAGCGCGGAACCGCCAGCCCGCATGAGAGGTAGACGTACTGCGAGTCGGCAGTGTAGCGGAATCTGCCCCACGTCACTAGCTCGCTCCCCGGGTTCTTCAAGGCGACCTCAGCGGCCTTGCACACCGACGGCGACGAAGTATATGACAGGCCGAAGAAGGCCGCGAGTGCTATAATAGCCATAGCCAGCACCGCCACGAGGTCGAGGTACTCCTCGATCATGGCTTGAACCGGCAGTAGAGGCTCAGCGCCTTGTAGGCCAGGCCTGGGTAGGCGCTTATCGCGCCTGAGCTGGCGCACACCACAAGCCCTGTCACGCGGTATACGGCTGTGGGGTCTCCCGCCTCTGCGTATCTATACGCCTCCGGCCAGTAGAGAAACACCGCAGATAAGTCTGTCTTGCGGATTTCGACGGGTTTGATAAACACCACGGCCGCCACAGCTAGGGCGAATATGACCGGTATAAACACAAGTTCAAGCCTCATGTCAGCCTGAATAGAAGCCTGGGAAAAACCTTAAGCTGGAAAAAAATCAGCAGTTTACAACCACCAGCCTCACCTTGACGCCGGACGTCTCTACCTCAACCGCCTCAGGCCTGAAGTCGGTGCCGGAGCGGCAGGTGGCGGCGTAGTGAGTGATTACGTTGCCCTCCACCCACGGCATGACCAAGACGCAGTTGGTCAAAACTACAGTGGCGTTTCTCGCGGTATATGTCACGCCGAACAGGTTTCTAAACGTCTGGGGATTTGCCTGCGCTTGGCTGTCAACTATCGTAAACGTGGCCTCGATGGTTGAAACAGAGTCTGGCGACACAAACCTCACGGTGATTGTGGGGTTTGTGCCGGCGTATCGGTCGTTCTTAGGGCCTTGCTTGTTCCACGTATAGATCAGCTGGCCGTCGGCGTACACCTCGTGCCAGTAGCCTCCGCTACTGCGGATGCGGCTGAGTACTGGGCCGGAGGGGGTGAAGGTGAGCCGCCATACCTCATCCACGTACATTGCGGCGCCGTTTGTCGGGTCGCAGGTGAGGCAGTCCTCCCAAGCCAGGAGGAAGTCGGCGAGGAAGTCTCCTGCAGGCGCCGATAGGGTGAAGGACGCGCCGGCGGGGTTTACCTGCACGGTTACGCTGGTGTAGCCGCTCCTCCAGTAGTTGGTGAGGTCGAATACCTTGAGCGACGTAGAGGAGCGGAGGTCTTCTGTGCTGTTTGACACATACACCGCAGTCCTCGCCCCCGTTACGTCTACTTCGTCGCGGCTGTACAGGCGGCACCGGCCCAGCTCCAGTATGTAGACCGGCACAGCTGTGGCTCCGGGGCTTACTCTGTCGGTGAGCACCCACCTGCTGTTTATGTACGTGTAGTTGGCGGGATACAGCCTCACAGCCACTGGAGTGTCTAGGTGGGCCGGCTTCTCCGCCGCTATAGACGCCGCCGCTGACGCGAGGTGCGGCATGTTTGACTTAAACATGCCCAACACGGCCAAAGCTACTGCGGCTGTGGCGGCCACAGCTGTGACAACGACGAGGAGGTATCTAAAGGTCAGCATGTCCGCACGACGTCTAAAACGCTTCTGGCGCCCTTGGGGTAGCCCACCAGGTCGGCCCAGGCCTTGAAGAGGAGCGCCGTCTCGGGGCGCCAGAGCGTCACGGCCTCCCCCGGCGTAGCGGCCAGCTCCTGCCCCACGAGCGGCAGGACGAGGACGGGGTCCCACGGGAACACCCTGGACACGTTGACGAGGACGCAGCTCCCCCGCGCCTCGCCTACCTTGACCCACGTCCCGTTGCGCTGGGCGTAGAACGCGAAGCCCTCGACGGGGCCGTCGGCCTCGACCTCCACGAGGCCCCTGAGGGGATCCGCCAGCTCGAACACCGGCCTGGAGTAGCTGTACCGTATCTCGACCGGCCTCAGCGGCATCTCGGCCAGGCCGAAGGAGCCCCAGAGGTCGCCCGAGAGGGCCAGCTGGGGCGCGGGGAGGACGCCGAACCGCGTAAGGTAGCAGGCGGGCGCCGAGAGCCTCCCGCCCTCGCCGAAGCCGTATATGTAGTGGAAGTACGGGACGCCGCCCAGCGAGACGTACGCGGTGACGTTGAAGGGCGTACCCGTGAGGCTCGCCGGGGCGGGCGTGCTCGTCGAGATGAGGTATGAGACGTCGTCGAGCACGTAGAAGACGTAGGTGTAGTTAACGCCGTTGTCGTTAATGACTATGCTGACGCCCCCTACGCCGTCGGGCGTGGCGTATATCGACGAGGCGTCGAGGGGCATGGAGGAGCAGGGGGCCAGCGGCCTGTAGGGCACCCACCAGCCCGGGCCGACCACGACCGCTTCAAAGGGCTTCCACTCCTTGTCGATCTCGGCCAGCTTGTAGTTGCGGACGCTGGAGAACGTGAGGGAGGGATTGGACGAGATGACGTATCCGCTCCCCACGTAGACCTTGACTCTGTGCTCGCCGGGAGGGCCTATGTACGTCAGCATTATGGAGTAGCCCGTATTCGGCAGAGCCCTGTCGCCGGGGAATGGGGGCAGAGGCCCCAGCAGCTCAGGGCTCAGCGACGTGCAGAGCATGGACCTGCAGGCGGCCGTGGGGACCAGCGAGACCAGCCAAAGCCCGACGCCGCTGGTGTTGTTGGCGTTGCCGGTCTTACTGAGCTGGGGCGCGGACGGCACGAAGAGCGCCGCGGCGTCCGCCGGCGCGATTCCGTTCACGTGGTACAGCTTGATCAAGCCGGCGGCGTCGGCCGTGGTGTGGCCGTAATACGACGCGGTGTGGACGGCGACCGCCGAGTACTGGTCGCCGGAGCCCCAGTAGTAGGCGGTGGGGTCGCCGTGGAGCAGATGGAGCAGGTCGACGTAGCGGCCGCCGCTTATGTCGGGGTAGTTCGTCAACAGCGCATCCGTGGGCCAGGCCGAGACGATCAGCCACAGAACCCAGGGGGTGCCGAACATCCCCCCTTGGGGAATGGGCCAGCGGATGGTGAGCGCGTCCTCGACGATAGCGTCGAGGGAGGTTACTCCGAGGGGGTAGCCCACCGCCGGCACGGGCCAGACGTACCAGTTGACGCTTATCGACGGCAGAGACCGATCGACGGCGACGGCGAACCTGGTCACGCTCGATATGTAGCCGACGCCGACGGTCTCCAGGGGGCCGTTGACCTTCCCGGCGCCGGCCACCGCCTCGTAGTAGGTGGCGTTGCCGAGCACGCGGAGGTACGGCGTGCCGGAGTAGGTATCGAAGCGGTCCGTCAAGAAGATCTGGGGCTGGACGGCGCCCAGGCCCACGCTGTTCGGGAGGACGCCGGAGCCCCACTCCACGTATATCGGCGCCACGTAGACGGAGCCCAGCGGAAGGCGTATCTCAGACGGATATTTTATGACGCCCGTACCATTGCCGGGGAAGTATATGGGGAAGCGGGCGGACTCTCTGAGCGTGTCGCCGCTCTCCACGGCTACGATGGACAGGTACTTGGGGCACGGCACCTCATGAGCGTCGATAACACACGCCGTCTTGTTGATCATGGACTCGTTGATCCACGGCATGGTGTCGATCCACGTCAGCACGATGCAGGAAGGCGGCTTGCAGAGCTTCGTGGGGATCTGCGTGAACTCCACCACCTCCGCCGCGTAGAGCGGCGCGGAGGCCCCCTTCGCCTTCACGGAGCCCCACTCAGTCGGCATGCCCTCCACGGTGAGGAGTATTTTCGAGGACACGGGTATGTCCGCGGCGTCGGGGCCGTAATCATTGCCGTCTATCTGTATGGACGAGAGGGTGCCCACGTCGGAGTAGACGCCGTATGTCCAGGGAGACGGTATCGTGGCGTTCACCCCGTACGCCGAGA
>WYEB01000503.1_pt1 | contig 13851 bp, 12 predicted proteins | sample 6343061 | NCBI WGS metagenome assembly WYEB01 (sample SAMN13812332, study PRJNA600296) | hot springs metagenome | biome: ENVO:00000051; feature: ENVO:00002007; isolation source: sediment sample from Evening Primrose shelf | place: USA: Yellowstone National Park, Evening Primrose Hot Spring ... | reverse complement strand
AAGAACCGTGATCTCTGGTGGTGGGGGCTATGATCGTGGAAGACTACATGACCGCGAGGGATAGGATAATCGAGCTTTTAAGAAATGAGGGTAAGCCTCTGACGGCCAGGGAGGTAGCTGAGAGAACCGGCCTAAACTACAATACTGTTAGAGGCAGGCTGAGCGACCTGAAGAAGGCTGGGCTAGTAGTAGCGGACGGGGGGAGATGGTCTCTTAAACGCTTCTGAGCTGGTTCAACCGTTTCCCAAAATCCTGGTTTTGGGAAGCCGAGCAGTCTTTTTAAACGAATCATTTCCTATTTCTGAGGGGTCGCCATGAAAAGGGGAAGCCTGAAGCTAGGGGATGTACCCCCTTACCCAGCCCTGCTGGAGGCGGTTAAGAGGGCGTGGGCCGACGTTGATAAGGGAAGGTATAGCCCGAGGGATCTAGCCCTAGTGGCCACGCTCGTCTTCACTGGGTGCAGGATAGGGGAGGCTGTGCAACTTAGGAGGCGGGACATCGACCCTAAGAGGAGGGTGGTGGTCATCAGGCAGTTGAAGAAGAGGGGTGAGTTCCAGCGGGTCGTGCCAGTGCCGAGCAACCTCTACTGGGAGGTGATGAACTACTATTTAGACCGAACCGCTGAGGACAGGGTCTTCAACATTACTGTGAGGCAGGCCAGGAACATAGTCTACTCATTTACTGAGAAGTACTTGAGGAAGAGGGTTAGGCCCCACGCGATAAGGCACTCCTACGCTGTAGCCGTGTTGAAGGCTACCAAGAACCTCGAGGCCGTTAGAAGGCTACTAGGCCACAGGGACTACTCGACGATCAAGGTCTACCTAGACTTAACACAGGAGGATCTAGAGCAGGAGCTGTCGAAAGTATTCAACCAGGAGTGACTGACCTCCTCCCCACCCTAAAGGGCGGGGCTTTCAGTTGTAAAAAAAACGTGTGTGGGCTAAGGGCTAGGGCCTCGCGATGACGTCGAGGTATGCTGATACTATGTCACTAATGTAGTCTTTCAGATACGCCTCGAGCTCCATGATGCTTCTTGGTTGCGCCAGCCTCGCGAAGTATTTAGTAGACGCTAGTGGGTACTCTGGTATCTCGGTTAGTTTGATCTCGATTAACTCGTTTTTCTCAACGTTTTCAACTGTTATTCCGTCGTCGTGGACGTATACTCTGATCAGCTCCTTTCCGTTACAACTGTACACGACCGTTGAAACCTGGTCGTCATCAATGAAGCTGTAGCTGTAGACGTCGAGTCTACACGAGTAGTCGTCTTGTTCTACAGACACAGAGATTGCGAGGGTGCTCTCCTCCAGGACTTCCTCGAACCTAGATGCGACCTGTTTTTGGGACATGTTCTTGGCACCCGTCCTTATCATTTGTTTAAGCCCCCTTATAAATCTTTCTGTAAAACTTGAACACACAGCTGGCTTTTATAAGCGGGGTTTTAATTAAGGGGGCGCCATGTCTTTCGAGTCCCGGTACCATAGGTTCGTGTACATCAGTGACATAAGCGTCTTGAATGAGCGCGTCCTAGGCTTCCTCAGGTTAAAACACATGCTCTACCTATTCGCCTCAGCCATACTCCTCTGGCGCGGCTACGGGGCTGGGAAGCCAGGGGTGTTGGGCCTGGGCCTGGTGGCTGGGATCCTAACCATACTATCCGCGCTGTTCTCGAGGGGTTCAATGAGCTTTGAGGCGAGGTTGCTGGCGTACACGGTTTCAGCAATATCCTCAGTAGGCTCTAGCAGGAGGGGGAGGCCTGGGGGAAGGCGGAGTGAAACAGGGGGCCAGCGTTGAGGGTTGTGCTGGGGTACATTGTTAAAAACCACATCTGGCTACCCCTGGAGTCCAGCCCCGTCTTATCGCCATTCGACTACGAGCATGTTGTTTTAGCAGACCACGTGTTGCAACCCGAGATCACTCCATCAGGGATCAACGGGGATCCAGTCTTCGTTAAATCCCCTAACTGCGAGCGCGGTTTGTACATTAATAAGAATAGAATGGAGTGCAACGCCGAGGCCGGGTTCTCGCACCCCGTCCACGGGGTTGCGGTCGTCAAAGGGGTGAGGGGCCAGCGGGTAGTCACTGGTAGCGAGGCGTTGGACTGTGAGAAGGTTGTCTACAGTTCGAGGCCCGGGGCCTTCATAGTAGCATGCTTCGACGGCTCTCACACGCATGTCGTCGCATCAAACTACGCTGGCTTGAAGCTGTACCGTGAAGCCTACAGGAAGAAGCCTAACAGCGTTCACGTGGGCTTCAACTCGTACAGTGTTGTGTTCGAGGACTACAAGTCGATAGTCATTTATGGAGACAGCCAAACCGAGATCGGTATACCCCTTGTGGCGGTCGCCTACACTGGAAGCGCCTTCTACGGGGTCTCGGGCAAGTGGCTTGTAAAGATGGCTGGCGACGGGTCCTACGAGCCCCTGGTCCTGCTGGGGGAAAACCACGTGTTCTCAGGCGTCTCAAACGGGTTACCAGTCTTCAAGGCCAACGGCAGGCTCTACAGGCTCGAGGGAGGAGCACTAGTTGAACTAGACTTCGTTAAGGCCCCTGTGGAGAGGGCTAGTGTATATGATATCGTGGTAGTGGATAATGGGAGGCTGTTGAGAGCCTACGACCCCTCTGGGAAAATATTCCTCGAGCTACCAAAGGAGCCTGAGGTAAACTGCTACGCTACACGCTACGGGGTTTTGTGCTGCAGGAGCGGGCTCTGCGGTCTAGTGGAGCCAGGGGTTTCAACCATTAACATCGAGGCTTATAATAACGAGGGCCACGAGCTACGAGTCGTAAGCGACATACCTGTAATGCTCAGCTACGGGGATAAACAGCACTACTGTAGGCCCGGGGAGCCATTTGTAATTAGAGAGGAGAAGGCCAGTGTATTGAAGAGGCTTGTCTTCGAGGCCGGGGTCACTCACTTGCTTAGTAGTGAAAGCGTCACGGTTGCATCGCCACAAGCCAAAGTCTCGGTGGAGGCATATGGCAGGGTGTATGAGAGCACGGGGCTACATGAGTGTGGTGGGTTATCGCTCGTGGAGTTAATGATCAAGAGGGTTGAGAAGCCGGGTAGAGTCAAGCTCGAGGCTCTCGGGAGAGAGGTCTCGGAGGGCCTATCCACAATATGCACAGATAGAAACCCCAGCATCCTGCTCGTCGAGGCCGTTGACACGGTCTCAGGCGATAGAGTGCGAGTAGTAGATCTGAAGCTGGAGCGAGTATTCATACCTGGGCCAAAGTACACTGTCAACGTAGAGCACGGAGGGGAAAGCAGCACGATCGAGCTTATAGTCGAGGATGGGGAGCTAGTGGAGGCTGTTTTAAAGTGTAGGAATGGAGAGGCCCCGTTGAAGCCTGGTTTAAACACGGTCAAGGAGTGCACTCTACCCGCAGAGATATACGTAACCCTGAGGAAGCAGGGGTTTATACATAGTTATAAAAAGAGCATAGCAATGCCAAACCTCCTCGATAAGCTACTAAACGCCATGGAGCCGGGGCTACACGAGGTCAGAGTAGGTGGGTTCAAGCTGAGGTATGCCGCAACACCATACCCTGACATAGTCCCTGTAACGGGGATACGTGCTGTAATAGGGAACAACGTCGAGCTGATATTCAGGAGCAAGGTTGCGGGCCGGGTAGCAGTAGTCTCGCAGACCGGGGTTAAGTGGTACCAGGTGAGGCCGGGGTTAAACAGTGTGCTAGCCCCGGGGTTTAACGACACATACCACCTAGTATTCGACACAGGGTACTCAAAGCACATCTACAGAGTAGAGATACCAATAACTATACAGCTACAAGTAGCAGAAGCTCAGGCTAAGAATCTACTCAGAGAGCTAAAAACGCGGGGATTAAGGCTCTAGGACTACACAAAGTTTTAACAATATTCTAAGAGATGGAGGAAAATAAACCTTAAAAAATCTTTTACTTTCTAGGGATTACGAGGTAAACTAGGAATGTCGTGAAGAAGCCTATTAATAAGCCGTACCATAGTCCTCTTGTTACATACAAGTAATAGATAACTAAACTGCCTAGAGCCCATGCAATGAAGGCTAGTATATTCCATGTTTTGGTTGTTTCAGCTAGTTTCATTCTTGACTTGGCATAGTATTCAGTCCATATTACAATACCAGCTGGTAGAGATATCGAGGTCAATAGGCTTAACCATTGAATAGCAAACGTGTGTAGTTTGATAATTGCTAGTATTGATGTAAGTATAGTTCCTGCAATCACTATTTTTCTCCTATCAACAACTTTACCTAACGTCTTCAGGCTCAATGTCCACGAGAGAGATGCTGAGTAAAGCTGATTGTCAGCCGAAGTCCATGCAAGCAGGAAGAGTGTTATTAATGCTAATGGGAGAAGCCCTAGTTTTATATAAGTGCCATAGAGATCCATACCAGCCGCCGCGGCAGGTATTCCTGAGAGTATTATAATAAAACTCCAGAATCCAAGAAAGTTTATAAATCCTGTGAGGACTGCATCTAAGGGTTTTCTACAGAATCTCTGATAATCAAACGAGAGAACTATTGAGCCATTAACAAACGTACCTAAAACTAAGCCGAAAACTAGAGGCAGAGCCGTCGCGTCAAAGACCCCCATGCTTGGTGCTCCCCATCTCAGAATGGCGAGAGAGCTCCCAGCGATGATCAATACTACGAGTAGGGGGACGCCTATGTAGGATAGTTTAACTATGTGCTTCACGCCTAAGTACGCCGTCGTAGAGAATATAAGCGTTAAGAGGACTGCAAATATATAATATGTAAAACTAGGAAGCCCTGACATGTAGACGAATCCCTCCGCAACAACGCCTATAGAGAACGCAAGCCATCCAACACTTACGATACCAGCCCAGAGAGAGGGTATTATAACGCCGCGTGAGCCATAAACTCTTTCCGCCGCTAGTGCGTATGTAAGACCCTCCCTAGACGCCATGTAGCTGGAAAGCGATGAAAATGTACTTAACACAATGTCTGCTAGTAAAGTGCCCGCTATGAATGTAGCAAAGGGGAATGCACTCCCCCACCAAGAGGCTAAGTAGGGTGCCGAAGGATCTAATGTGAGCCCAGCCCATAGCATAACGGTGGCGATTAGTGATAACCTAGCTGTAAGTGGTACCGGCTGAAGGGCATACTCCTTATCAATAGAGCCCCCCGTAGAACTAGAGCTCATCATATAACACCTTTTAATATTTTTTAACTCTGAGGGGGTTAAAAATTTTGAATACCGAGTCGAGAAATCTCAATCCCCGTAATAGCGGAAAACAGTTTGCTTTGTCTGAAAACGACTCCTTAATGACTATAAGGCTATCTTGAGCTTATTTATTAATTCGCTAACAATATTTCTTATCTCATCCTCTCTATTTAAGAGTTCTTCTGCTATTTTATCCTCGTTAAGCGTAGTTACTACGCCATTTTCCACTACTGGTTCTCCATCTATAAAGACGTCTGCAACATTGTCTCCCTCTAAGTAATTTACGACTAGATCTATTGGGTTGTGAATCGGCAGCGTTCTAGTAGATTTATAATTGAGTACTACAAAGTCCGCTGCATAACCCCTCTCTATCCTCCCCACTTTCTCCCCAACTATGGATCCTCTTGAGCCTGTTGCCATGTTTAACAATGTGGTTGAATCTAGACCTGCTTTGAAGTAAGATGTAGCATTAGCTACTGCTTTACCTAGAGCTTTAGCAACTTTAACCTCGTGTAGTAGGTCTATTCTATTCCAAGCACCCCCATCACTACCAATACCCAGTTTTACACCCTCAATATTTGTGAAGCCAGCCCAATGCAACCCCATTAACCACGCGTCTACGGTGGGACACCAGCAAACACCTAGTTCATGCTTCTTGACCAATTCAATTTCGCTTGGTGAAAAGAACACCCCATGAGCTATGACCACGGGCTTTATGCTACTAATGCCTTTATTTAGCATATACTCTAATGGTCTTTTCCCATACCTGGCAAGCGTGTAATCCGCTTCACCTTGATACTCACCGAGGTGTAATGTAAGCCCTACTTTGTACTTCTTACTCATCTCTATAATACTCTCAATTAAGTCCTCCGTAGCCATCATGACTTGTCTAATACTCATCCATACACGTACTTTGCCGCTAAATCCCTCGTAGAGGTCTATGACCTTTTTTAACACTTCGCTACTTTCGGCTACCTTGCCATCGGCTATATTATATGTAGCGTAAGTGACAACGCCTTTGATCCTACTTTTTATAACCTCTTGAGCTAAGATTTCAGGGTATGGTGCACCTGCCTCTATAAAATATGTTATACCGTTCTTCAACATGTTTACTATACTTGCCTGTGAGGAGAGCCTTGCAAGATCATCACCCATTGTTCTCTCGAAGGGCACTAAGACTCTAGTCCATATGGGTGGTAACTGCAACATCTTATCATTTATAGCCGATCTAAGCAAATACTGCTGTGTATGTGTATGGCAATCTATAAGTCCTGGAATAACTACATGGTGCTTTCTTTCAATAATCTCTCCAGCTTTATATTTCCTCATAATCTCCTCGTACTCGCCTACATCTACTATTACACCATCTCTAATAGCAACAGCCCCATTAGGAATAACGCGGTTAAACTCGTCAAGGGTTACAATATATCTCCCCACAATAATCTTATCTACTTCCTCCAATAGACGACACCATTTACATCAATGATAGATGGATAAACAAGGCGGTATATATGCTTTGAAATCTAAATGAAATTAAAAGTAGCTGAACGCTAGAGGCCACCCCACTACCTTTACTTCGAAGCTTCGAATACCATAGGAATGCAGTTCAAAAGAAGCCAACGGGGTTACAAGAGGCCTCGCTGGCAGGGATTTTTCACATGGATGCTAGGTAAAAAGAAAGTTAACCATTACCTAACACTTCACTCGAGAAGAACATGGACCGTGCACAAGTTAAACCCCGGAACCACGCTGGTTTAAAACACTGCTTATAGTAGGATGGGGTGTTGGGTATGGGTTTTCTGAGGCTTCTTGCGTGGTTGCTTGTACTAGTGGTTGTGCTTGGATTGGCTTTTAGCTTGATGCCTAGCTGGGAGAATTGGCCTGCTAGCTCTCCTTGGTCTGGGTTTATTACTGCCCCTGGGTTGAGGAAGACTCAGGCGTGCCCAGTCTCAAATACCTCTATTAACCCGGAGCCATGGGATCTATACAATAGCCGGTGGTTTAACCTATCATATGTATTGGAGTTGCTGTCGAGCTACATGGATCCAGTCGAGTACTACAGGCTCCTCGCGTCTCTAACTGGCCTAGCAGCCGTGAAGCTTGTCTTCAACTGCACGGGTTACACTGTGTACGAGCTCCACCCGCTACCAATGAGCGAGAGAGACGATGAGGGGTTGACAAAGCTCAATATAACGCTCTGCATGCCCCACTACTACCTAATACCCCCAGTCGAGGCCAGGCTCACATCCAATAGAACATTTGAGGAGACAGTAGTATCAATCCACAACCCCTGCACCAACACGAGCGAGGAGGCCGTAGTCCCCTTGAACATTCTCACTTATGCACCAACAGCGAGGCTGAACATGTTTACCCGCATGGAGAGCGTGTATAATCTAACGGTATGGGGCTACGCTAATGGCTCGGTAAAGTACTCCCTGGACACTCGAGTAGTAGATGAGAACTGTAGCTATGACCCGGGGCTGAATAAAAACGTCTGTAGTGTAGTTATATACAATACATATATTATAAATGTAAACTACACGCTTGGCATAGTAGTAGATAACGAGGCAGTACTCGAGGACTACACGGGCTACACGAGGTTCACGGCTAGAAGTAGCGGGGGATACACAATGCTCTGCATAGAAGATGGGTATTACAATGGGACGGGGCCCTATGCAAGTGCGTGCACAAACCTAGTGGTGGAGATCAACAATACGAGGATAGAGAACTCTACGCACGTAGTCTACACTACAGAGTACTACATTGCAGAAGCCACTGTAGCCACCTGGACACGTGGATTGAGGATACCGAGCATTGTAGAGGCCTCCGTGTACCTGGATGGATTCCAGGTGTTGTCAGGGTTCCTAGACACTGTGAGGCTCATAGCTGGGGGTAGAGTATTCTCCATGAACGAGTCTGGATTAGTGGAGAAGCTGGTATTCAGCAACATAACCGAGACCAGGCTGCAGAACATCACCGTGTATATAAGCGACTACATAGGCTTCACAACCGGCATTAAATCCCCGAGCATTGAAAAGCCGATTGGAGGAGTAGCATTCAATAGAACACTGAGAATGGCCGAGATCACTGTTAAAGCAGAGCCCGTGAAGCCGCAGGATTGGAATTGGGGCTCAGTCAAAGACCTGGGAGTAAATGTAGAGGCCTCAATACAATACCACTACCCAGACCCATCCACGATAAACCCCGAGGAAATCAAGAAGGCCATAACACCAAACCCCGCTGAAAGCCTACTCCAATACCTAGCACTAGCCTACATCCACAACAAGCTAGTAGAAGTCATTGATTTAACACCGATGAGCGATTATAGAGACGCGTATCTCTGGCTCCTATCTGCACAAATACCAATAGCAATGAAGAACTGTAGCCGACACGAGTCCCCGAAGCCACTGCTCGACGCACTGTGCGAAGCCTGCGGGAGCAACCACGAGCGGGTCTGGATACTAGGCAATATAACGGGGCACACGCTACAAGTAGACACAGCCATGGGACGAGTAAAATGGCCCTCCCTCACCAATGAGACAATAATGGAGACCCCAATAGTGTATGCCAAGATAACAAGCTACCCAGGGCTCTGGCAACTATATAATGAGACCCTGGGGACACACCTAGCACACCCCGTGGGAGGCAAGTACCTAGTATACTACGACCCCGTGGAGAACAGTGTGTTCTGCGACTGGGAGAGGCTAGTAGAAGGAGTAGAATTATCAACAACACAGCCGCCTGAGGAAACCCCACCAGAGATCCCGCCGATGCCCGTATAGTTCTAAACACTTTCAACGCCATCGTGAAATGCGAGGAAAATATTAACAAGGGGGTCGAAGTGCTTTACTACCTTCACTCTCTAGTGTTAGGTAAAAACTTATGATGAGCTTACCTAACACCGTGCTAGGAGTAAAGTGAGCTGGAGTCATAATCGAAATCAAATATTAATTCATTATTAAGTTAGTAGAGTTTAGAAAGTATGTAGGTGATATAGATGAGTGTAAGTGGGAAGCAGGAGAAGAAGGAAGTTAAGAAAGAGGAAAAGTCAAAGAAGCCGCCTAAGTGCAAGTAGATTGAGACGCGTTTTTAGAAAGATTAGTATCATATAGGGTTTGTCTGGGATTTTATAAAATACATTATATTGTAAATTATTATAGAGGCGGTTATTTAGTGAGGTGTGCTACTTGTGAGTATACAGAGTATTCTTTTTAGGAGGCTTGTAGACGAGGTACCTTCAACTACTTATGCTACTCATGGTCTCTATATGTATCCCGCTAAGTTCATACCTCAAGTTGTCAGGTATGTGATTAATAAATATACTTCACCTGGTGACTGGTTATTTGATCCATTTGCAGGCTACGGCACAGTGGCTATAGAGTCCACTATAACAGGCAGAAACTGCGTATTGTGGGATTTAAACCCAATACTCTACTTGCTTGTGTCTGCATCAATTCATAATGAGCCTCTCTCACAGAGAGACCTTTACGTGGATTTCAATTACCCTGACTTCTTCCACCCAAAATGGGCTAATATCACATATTGGCATCCCAGGGAATTCTACGAGGTTTTGTCACGTGCTTGGGGGTATTGGCATAAAAAAGTCGAAGAAAAAATAAAACCACTAGTGGCCATCCCACTACTCAAAATAACGAGGTATTTCAGTTTCTCTGATGAGAAGATCGCTAAGTTATATAGATCAAAATACGCCGAGGAAAAAGTGCAGAGGCTACTTAGTACAAATTGGAAGTCTAAAATGGAGAAAATGTACTGGGATTATGCCAAAGAGGTTGTTGATAAAGTAAATGAGTATCAAAAATACAGCCCGAAACCAGTAGAGGTTATCGTCAAAGCCAGCGATGAAAAAGTGTTCACAAGCAAGTACATTGTAGTAGACTCTATTATAGAGAAGTTAGATAGGGAAGTCGACGTCCTAGTTACATCACCTCCATATCTTCAGGCACAAGAGTACATTAGAAGCTTTAAGTTAGAACTAGCATGGCTCGGCTTCTCTGGCAGTTTTATCAGTCACCTTTCAAAGCATGAAATACCTTATAATGAAGTAAGAGAAGGCTACATTTCGAGTAAAACATACGAGATCTTGAAGAAGGAGGTTGAGAAGCTAAATCACGAAAAACTACTTAAACTATACGTATCTTACTTTAACTCCCTTGCACTATTCCTTAATAATAACCACGACAAGGTTAGAAACGCCATAGCATTCTTCGTGGGCCCCGTTAAGATTAGAACCACTAGAGTACCTATAGATACTATTATAAAAGAGCACTTAGAGTACCTTGGGTGGAAGCACGAAGTAACACTAGTAGACACCATTGTCTCGCGGAGATTGTTCAAGTCGGAGATCAACCCGGCTACCGGCCTCGAAGATGAAAGAACTCCTACAGAGCATTTACTAATAATGAGGCGAGTAGTGTGAGCTCCGAAAGCAATACGTACAATTATTTAATACTATACCTAATGCCCGAGAGACTTATACATTTAAATAAAATACTAGAACTACAATGGGAAAACATTAAAACACTCACACCCTGCTTTCTAAAAAGCCTCTACATAGGTGGCGTTGAGGTAAAACTCCATGAACTAGATAAGTTTTTCACAGGCATTATTAAATTAAATAAACACATAGATAGAAACGTTCTTGGCAAAGTAGCTTCTCTATGGTACTACTTAACACGGGTATTTCATCAATCTGTGGGGCCACGTGTAGGTAACTTTACAGAAGAATTAATTGACTATTGGATCCAGAAAGGAGGTATTTACAAAGTCGTAGGACGAAGTATTACTCTTGGAAGAACTTTCAGTAATCTAAACATTAGCGGAATCAAGAGCAAAAGTAAAGTAGATTTTACACTCAGAAGTGTTAGCGGCGGGCGTGTAGCACTGATAGAAGTTAGAATGAGTGAGCACACAGGGGGACGCACCGCCCAGCAATCCCTCCTCGACAAAATAGACAAGGTCTTAAGGCTATTAGAAGAGCCAAAATTTATGCTGAGGAAAAAGCTTATTCGTCAAGGTATACGAGAAGTCGATCTCTCGATCGCTATACTGTTTAGTGAAAACCACGAGCTCTTAAGTAGAGATAATTTCAATAGAGGTAGATTAACATCGTTGGTAAACTACATCATGGACGAAAGACATGTATGGGGTATACTTAAGGACCTCTCGATGAATCATGGGTATAAGTTTTGTGATGGATCACCTATCACGGATGAGAAAATTAGAAGCGAATTATCAAATTCTGAGCACAGAGAAATATGTATTCAAGATAATGAATCCAACTTTAGGATCTGGTTAAAAATACTATTTGGAGACGAATTCTTTAAGGAGTATATTGGCTCCTCTTTAAGCATCCTTCTCACAAGGCATGGGAGCATTATAGCTGATGATGTGTGGTTGTTTTACACTATGACTATAAATGAACTCAAGATAGCGGCGCAATTTGGTCAAACGCATGTCAGAAGAATATATGATGCGTTATTAAGCTCTAACATATTCGGGGATTTCATTAACAAGATTTACAATAATACTAATTTATCATTAGATGATTACATCCATCGCTTTAACCAATGGATTGAAAAATGTGCAAATAACATCATAAGGATCTATAAAGAAAGAAATGAAGAGCTGAGATTGCTGGAAACAAACGATGTTGTAGCGAGTTTCGAGTATCTCAAACAGCTATGTATATGTGCACTTGCAGTGTATTTCACATTGAACTATAAAGGCGACCGGGAATTTAAGACGTGCTCATGGAAAGTAAAGAGAAGATCAAAGAAGAAAAAGTCTTAGAGTATTTACTCGTGTGACTTCTTCACGCGAATACCTGTTTTTATTATAAAACTTTTTCTCTTACTCTCGGGGTCTACTTGATATCTGAATCTTCCACCGCACTTAGGACACTCGTAGAAATACACATTCCACCAGCTATATTTCCAAGTCTTAAGGAGCTTGAATTCATTCTCGTATCCACAATAAGGGCATTTAACCACGTTTATCCCCCTTTATAACTTAATTTCGATTAGCTCAGTAAAAAGTTTGCCGCTTTATCATAACCAATCGCACTCGATCTAGGACTCGAACCCTAATTAAGAAGTATTAGTCTTATATATCTTCAAAAATCCACAAGCTCACTCTTGTGCCAAGTTAACATCAAAATAAATTATAGAGGAACTTACACATTGTAGCGTTGGCTCTTATCGTACAACTCAAATAGCATTATTGTGTTATCCCTCAAGGCTGAGGTATTTATAAACCACTTTTACTCCCAGGAGTTTTGCTATTTCCTCTATTGCTTTGTCTAGCTCGTCTACGTCCATGCTCTGCGAGTATGGCTTAAAGATCCTCCACAGCTCTTCTTCTTTCCCCTGCCTCCTAGCCTCCCAGAGCAGGATGTCTATCACGCAACTCTTACGGCTGATAATGGGATGGTCGCGCTCAATGATGCACGCAATACTCTTATCTCCGCTACTAGTCATAGATAACCCCTACTAAGAGCTCATATATCAACGCGTATAAATACTCTTCGAGGAAAATTAAACCTGCTCCACCTAATGCCTCAGTGTTAGGTAAATATAGATGTCTTCTCTACCTAACACCAGATTATTATAAAAATCCCCGCACATTCAACCCTAGAACGCCACGATTATGGCTCTAAGTAGTGTTAGTTTAATTAGCCAGGGGCCTCGCTATTAATAACCTATTTTTAATTATGGTGGTCAATGTTGCTGGTTGAGCTCTTACCCCGCGTTGGCTCGCCTAGGCCCCCGGTTGGCGTGCTTGGACCTGGCTTCACGCTGTGTATTGTTAACGCTAGTGGTGGGCTGCGTGTTTTCCTAGAGTCTACTGTGAGCCCTGAGACGCTCTCTAGGTTCTACGGTGTCAAGAAGTCTAGCTACGAGGAGCTACTTAGAGTACTTGGTAATGAAGTCTGGGTCGGTGAAGCGAGGCTTAAGCGGGAATTCGACTTCTACCACACGGATATAGTGGTGGCCGACGTACCCGGCCTTGTGAATTCTCTCGAGGGTATGGGAGGGGTCTGCGTCTCTGTATCACGTGATCCTGGCTTGAAAATGGTCTTTGCATCTAAGGCATCCTCGCTACTAAGCAAGGCTAGTAAATACCATAATGAGTCTTTTAGACTGCAGGGTAAGGAGCTGCAGAAGAGGATGGGGAGGATCCTCCTCGGTAGAATCCTCGTGTTGGCACCAAGTAAGAGCGGGCTGAAGGTTGTTGAGAAGCTCGTGGAGGCCTCCTGCAACGCCCCGTTGAAGTGGGATAAGCATAGAGTGAGGAAACTGAGCGAGCTCGTGGAGCTACTTAAACCCCCGTCTACTAGCTTCTGGTGGAGGCTGTTCGGCGAGAGGAACCTCATAGTGTTCACGGAGGACTTGCTACCCGAGGTAATCAAGCTCCCAGACCCCTCGCTACACAGGATCGGCTTTGTCCGCGGTTCACCGCTACCAATGGTAATCCCGGTTAGAAGCGGGGAGAAGACGTTCAGGATAGGCGTGTTGGAGGACGGGCGTGAGTTCAGGCTCTCCATTGAAGACCTCTACAGGCACTGCTACGTGATCGGCCAGACGGGTTCGGGTAAGACGACTTTCATCAAGATGCTAGTGCACAGGCTGAGAGAGCTCGGGGATGTGG
>WYEB01000500.1_pt1 | contig 13896 bp, 10 predicted proteins | sample 6343061 | NCBI WGS metagenome assembly WYEB01 (sample SAMN13812332, study PRJNA600296) | hot springs metagenome | biome: ENVO:00000051; feature: ENVO:00002007; isolation source: sediment sample from Evening Primrose shelf | place: USA: Yellowstone National Park, Evening Primrose Hot Spring ... | reverse complement strand
TCCACGTTTTTCGCCTCACCCACCTCCTCCAGCATCAGCGAGGCGTCTACGTTGGCGCCGCCGTGCAACGGCCCCTTGAGGCTGGCTATCGCCGCCGTGACGGCGGCGTACATGTCGGCCAGTGTGGAGGCCACGGTAACGGCCGTGAAGGCGCTGTTGTTCATGGAGTGCTCCGCGTATATTATCAACATGACGTCGAGAGCCCTCACCTCCCGCGGGGTGGGCCTCTCGCCCCGCAACGCCCATAGGAAGAACTCGGCGTGGCTTCCGGCCTCCGCGGGCTCCGCCGGCCCCAGCCCCCTCCTAGACCTATCAAACGCGGCAACTATGTAGGGCATGGCCCCCGTGATCTTCAGCCCCCTCGACAGCTCCACCTGCGGCGACTTATCCCTCAGATCCTCCCCAAACGCCATCGCCGAAACCGCCGTCCTCAACACGTCTATGGGCTCCGCGGCGCGGGGTGCCCTCAGCAGGAGGTCCTTGACGTGGCTCGGCGGGATGCGGTGCTGGGCGAGGCTCCTCCTGAACTCCTCAAGCTCCGACCTCCGAGGCAGGTTGCCGTGCCAGAGGAGAAACGCGGTCTCCTCAAACGTGGACCTCTCGGCGAGCTCCTCCAGGTCGTACCCCCGGTAGTAGATCTTGGAATTTTCAAGATCTATGTGACAAATCTTGGTTTCTTTCACCACAACGCCCTCAAGACCGGGGAAATACATTGCGGAAGTGTTAAACGCCCCATATATATATTACATCGGCACAACGTCCATCAAAGCAATGAAGCTGTCGATAATTATAATTATTGTGCCACAGCGCCGCCGACGGCCAATCGGCCGGGCCCCTAGACGGCGGATGCCGCGCCGTTTCCAGCGCCCAGGCCGGCTCCTCCACCTGTACTCCGTCTAGGTCATGTTTTATAAGCCAGTCTGGACCTCCGCCTATGGAGATGGCCGTCGTAGCTGTGCTGGGGGCCGACAGGGTGGGCATCGTGGCTGGCATATCGAACGTTTTAGCCCGCCACAACGTCAACATCGTAGACATCTCGCAGACCGTGGTGCGGGATATCTTCTCCATGATCATGGTCGTGGACATCTCAAAAGCCGACGTAGACATCTCCCAGCTCAGGAAGGAGCTGGAGGAGGAGGGCCGGAGGCTGGGAGTTATGGTAGGCGTCTACCACATAGACGTATTTCGGTACATGCAGAGGATATGAGATTTGAGCCCGGGGAAATCGGCGAAGTCCTGGAGATGCTTCTCTTTAGGGAGCTAGACATCAGAGCCGTCACGCTGAGCGTAAACACCCTCCCCGCCGCCAGGCCGACGCCGGGGGATCTGTTGCCCGCGCTTGAGGAGGTGCTTGAGCCGTATCTAAAGCGGCTTAGGCCGGCGGTGGAGCGGGTGGCGTCGCGGCTGGGGGTGAGGATCGTGACCGTGAGGCTGGCCGTGTCTCCCGTCTCCATCTTGCTCGAGCCCATAGGCGACGGGGCCGCCGCGGTTGAGGTGGCGCGGCACCTCGACAAACTCGCCGAGAAATACGGCGTCGACATGGTGGGCGGCTTCTCCGCGTTTGTACACATGGGCGCCTCCAGAGGCGACAAGGCCCTCATGGAGGCGCTGCCGGAGGCGTTGAACACCACCGCCAGGTTGGCAGGCTTCCTAAACACGGCCTCCACCATGACAGGCATCAACCTAGACGCAGTTAAGAAGGCCGCCGAGATCATCCTCGCCATGAGGCCCCACGCGGCGGCGCGCTTCGCCGTCACCGCCAACCTGCCAGAAGACGTCCCGTTCATGCCCGGCGCATACCACGGCCTCGGCCTCCCAGACGCCGTGGTAAACATCGCAGTAAGCGGCCCCGGGGTCATCGAGGCCGTGGTGAGGAACATGCCTGACGCAGACGTGAGGACTCTCCACGACGCCATCAAGCGGGCCGCCTTCAAGATCACAAGGCTGGGCGAGCTGGTGGGGAGGGAGGTGGCCAAGGAGCTGGGGGTGCCCTTCGGCGCGGTGGACCTGAGCGTGGCGCCTTCGCCAAAGGTGGGAGACTCCGTGGCCGCCGTCCTCGAGGCCATCGGCCTGCCGAGGGTGGGGGCGCCCGGCTCCGTCTTCGCCCTAGCCCTCTTCACAGACGCCGTCAAGAAGGGCGGCGCCATGGCCGCCTCCACCATCGGAGGCCTCAGCGGCGCCTTCATACCAGTCAGCGAAGACGCCGCCATGGCAAAAGCCGCGGCCGAAGGCGCCCTCACCCTCGACACCCTCAAGGCCATGGCCGCCGTCTGCAACACAGGCATAGACATGGTGGGGATACCGGGCGACGCGAGCCCGGAGGCGGTGGCGGCGCTTGTGGCAGACGTAATGGCGCTCGCCGTCCATCTAGACAAGCCGCTGGGGGTGAGGCTGGTGCCGGTCCCCGGCGCGAAGCCCGGCGACGTATACGACCTCGGCGGCCTCTACGGCTCGGTGGCCGTGATGGACGTTTCAAGATACTCCAAAATCCCGCTGGTCTCCAGAGGCGGCACCGCGCCCCCCGGCGTGGAGAGGCTCAAGAAGGGGTGACACGCGAGATGAAAAACGCCTCGCTTCTATGTATGTGGGGAAACGTCCTGCCGCCGACGCCGCCTCGGTAAGACGGGGCGAGGTCGGGGTGGGGCTTCTCCGCCCGGCCGCCCACCGCGGCCACCACCTCCTCCCCCTCCTGGGGCAGGATGCTACAGACGGCGTAGACCACCTCGTCTGCCAGCGTCAAGGCGTTGGCGAGAAGCTCCCTCTGCAACCTGCTGTAGCGCGCCGCCTCCTCCAGCCTTGGGTATATCTTCGTGGCAGGCTCCTTGGTGAAGGCGCCGCTTGACGTACAAGGCGCGTCCAGAAGAGCCTTATCGAAGCGCCTAGTCCTCAGCCTCCTCGAGTCCGCCCGCACCACCTCCACCTGATCCGCAGCGCCGAGAAGCTTCAGCAGGCGCTTCATCCTGTACACCCGCTTCGTGGAAAGCTCCACAGCCACTATCTTGGCCCTGCCCTCGGCAAGCTGGGCAATGAGGCTCGTCTTCATGCCAGGCGCCGCGGCGAGGTCCACGACCCTGTCCCCCGGGCTGGGGCGCAACGAAAGGACGGCGTAGATCGAGGCGAGGTCCTGCGGCACCGCCACGAACTCCCTCACCGCGGTCAGATACTGCACAGGCCTCTTAGAGCTTCTGAGGAGGACGGCAAACGGTATGGCGGGGTGCGGCTCCACCTCCGCCTCCCCCTCCAGCATCCTCAACGCCTTATCCACATCAGCCCTCAAGGTGTTTATCCTCAGCCAAACCCACGTGGCGTTGCCCGCCTCCAGTATCCTCTCCACCTCCTCCCGCGGGAGGTTAGAAAGGAGGGCCTCCACGATGGAGGGGTGGTAGCTGTACTTCGTCGATAGGTACCGCACCGGATCCCCCCTCAGCTCCTCGATGGAGCGCAACGCCTCCTCCGGGCTACCCCTAGCCCTCTTCAGAAGCCTTTTCCTATACCGCGCCACCATATCTCTGTTGTACAAGACGGCATCTGCCCGGTATATAAACCACGCCCGCGCCACGGCCTTCGCCCCCGACGAGCCCAGCAACCTCGCCGCCAGATGCCGCAGAAGGAAGTAGTGCTTAACCGCGTCAAAAGACACGTCGTAAAACACCTTAAAGCTCTCCAGCCGCCGCCACCCCCTCTTCACCCTCTGAAAGGCGAAGTCCAAGGTAAGCCCCCGCTCCACCACCTCATAGAGCACCCTGCCGACGAAGGCAACCAGCTCATCAGGCGTCCAAGTCACAGGAAGAGGAGATCCACCTCCAGCTTATCCAGGTCCACCACCGCGTAGGAGGATCTGCCGGTCAAACAACCACAGAGCTCGCCGGGGTTAACCACCAGCGTCCCGCCGCGCCTCTCCACAACGGCCTGATGCGTGTGGCCATACACCACCACGTCGTAGAGACCAGACTCCACCAAAGCCCTCAAGAGGATCGGGGACGTGCCGTGGTAAACCGCCACCCTCCTCCCCGCTACCTCAAGCTCAGCCGCCTCCCCCGCCACCTCCACGCCGAATTTCCTCGCCACCTCGAGGAAGTAGGGCCTCTCCCCCTCGTTGTTACCCCAGACGCCGACAATCCGCACCCCCTCGCCCAAGGCCTCCCGGAGGAAGCGGGCGGAAAAAGGCGACACCCAGTCCCCCGCGTGGAGAACAAGCCCGACCCCACGCCTCCTCAGCTCCTCCCCGGCTCTCCTAATCGCAGAAACGTTATCGTGGCTGTCAGAGACAACCCCTACACGCATCAATCAACCTGCACCCCAAGCACCTTGGTGAAAAACTCCACCGCCTCCTGCTTGGTGACCAGCTGCCCCTTGCCCACCTTGCTCCTCTTCCTCCTCCTCCGCTGCACCCTGAGGCCAGGCTTTGCAAGCTTCACACAGACATCCATCCCCCAGATCCCCACAGCCGGGTCGTACTTAACCCCCGGAATCGTGATGTGCTCCTTAATGCCGAAACACACATTCCCCCTATCGTCGAAGCTCGACTGCTTAACCCTGTTGTTAACCGCCTGCAACGCCTTCATCAAAAACTCCACAGCCTTATCCCTCCTAAGCGTGACAGCGACCCCTATCGGCTCACCCTTCCTAATGCCGAAATCCTTAATCGACCGCTTAGCCCTCCTCCTCGAAGGCTCAGCCCCCGTAAGCTCCTTCAGCAACTCAGCCGCCTTCTCAAGCCTCTCACCCCCCGTACCGACGCCTATATTCACCACCACCTTCTCGATGAACACCCTCCGCATGGGGTGATCCCTAACAAGCACAAGCTCCCTCCAACTCGGCATAGCCACCCACACTCCACAGCCTATATAAATTTTAGGGCCCCTCAGCCCCACCAACCCCAGAAAACACACAGCCGCCGTGCAGACAGAACAAGCCACCGAGGCCATGCCTACGCCCACTCCTAGATACACACAGGCCGAGACGCCACGTAAACCCGCCACCCCGGCCCCGTATCCACCAAGCCGCGTTGCACTCCCCTCCCCCCGGTCGGACCTCCGCAGACTGCACCCGCCGCCTACGCCCTACAAAAACCGCCAACTGCGAAGAATGGCGCGCCTTTCCGCTTTTTTTCCGTTTTTGTTTTTGCGGGGCGCCGAAGAATGGCGTCTCGATTTTACCCAACGCCGTGTGAAATGAATGTAAAGCGAAGCCTCAAACCGACCGCCGAACCTACAAAAACTGAAGAAAAACTTAAAAACCCACAAGAACCAAACACACAAGCCCCAGAATCTCAAGAAGGGTTGAAACAAGGTGGCGTACCGATATTTGGTACACCACCAGATCCTCTGGCTAGAATCTCAAGAAGGGTTGAAACTCCAGGTTGAGGAGGAATCTACGGATGTACTGCCGAACCTCTAGAATCTCAAGAAGGGTTGAAACATTGGCGGCGGGAAGGAGGCGATCTAGCACCTCTAGCATGTCAGTCAGAATCTCACGAGGCTACATATCCACCGTCGATTAGCTTGCGGTACGTAGAGTGGCAAAGGATAACGCCGTAAGCGGCGTTGGTGGAGTCTCGTAGGCGCGGCGCCTGCTGTCTTCTGCTTGGGCGTCTAGTTCGCCGTTACACGTTTTTATATTTGTAAATGGTTTCTGACATGTTTATGTGGCCAGCCCCGCCGCCCAGCCGCCGTCAGCCGTCTCAGTTTTCGCAACCGCTCTTTACATTCATCTATACATAATTTTTTATTACTGTGCGGTTCGGCGATTATGTTTAGGGAGTTGAAGCTCGTCCGGGAGATGCGGGCGGGGAAAGCCGTCGCTTTGGGCGGAGGCTTTACTCCACAAGACGGCCGCTTAGAAAAACTGCCGGCGTAGGCCATGTATCTCTACGTGGGGAAGGTCCGGGTTGGGCCGCTTTCGGGCTACCTCTGGCTTCTCGGCGGTAGGCTTTACCTGAAGCTGGGGTGGCGCCCAAGCGACACGTACTTTTTGGGAAACCTCACAGACCCCCTCACCCTAGCCGCCAGGCTCAAAAGGCTGATCCCGCGCCCCGTGGACGTGAGGAGGGTTGCCGTTGCGTTGGCAAGGGCGCTGGCGGCCGCGCTGTATGTGGCCAGACGCTGTAGAGACAGCCCCCGGTGGAGGATCCGCGTCTGGGAGGCCGAAGCGGCGATATTGGACGCCGCGTCTGCGCTGGCTTGGATATGGCCAACGGCCCATAGGGCACTGAGAAAAGAGCTCAAGAGGCTGGGAGTAGAGGCGCCGGTGTAGAGCCCGATGTCGTTGTTGAGCTCTTGGCCAGCGCCGCGGCCTCTGGCGGAGAAGCTCATGCAGATGCGCCAGCTTTAAGACGTGAACGACGGCGGCGGGCGGCTAAGCCGAGCGCTCCCTAGGTGAGAATCGCCAGCAAGCCCCCTCCACCAGAGCCGGCGAGACAGCCCACGCCGAGTTCGCCCCCGGCGGCTAAGCAGAGAGCCGTAATTAACGTTGTCTCACTCCATCAACGGTTTCAACCCTTCTCGAGATTCTAGGCATCCACTACACGACGTCCGAAGTGCGCTACTGGTTTAGGGTGTTTCAACCCTTCTTGAGATTCTAAGGTGACCCCTGTAGCGGTCTATGCCAGACGGTTCAAGCATGTTGTTTCAACCCTTCTTGAGATTCTGGTTCAGTGCAGGAAGCCGCCCGGCCGGACTGCGAAATAACCGAGTTTCAACCCTTCTTGAGATTCTGGCCCGAACCGCCGCAACTGGATATCCCTGGACAAGCCCGCGTTTCAACCCTTCTTGAGATTCTGGTCGGCCGGAAGACCTGGTGCTCTATCGGCTGACGGTGCACGAGCTGTTTCAACCCTTCTTGAGATTCTGGTCGGCCGGAAGACCTGGTGCTCTATCGGCTGACGGTGCACGAGCTGTTTCAACCCTTCTTGAGATTCTGGGGCTTGTGTATTCGGTTGTTGTGGGTTTTTAAGTTTTTCTTTGGTTTTTTGTGGGTTCGGCGGTCGGCTTGGAACCACGCTTTACATTCATTTCACACGGCGTTGGGTGAAAGCGAGACGCCATTCTTCGGCGCGCCGCGAAGGCGAAGACGAGAAAATTGGCGGGAAAGGTGCGCCATTCTTCGCAGTGCTGATCGCGGATTGAGGCTTGTGGAGTGGTGGGTGCGCCGGGCTTTGGGCTTCGCCAGTGTCGCTATGCTGTCTCGGCCTCTTCTTCGCCGTAATCGAAGAAGCCGCAGAACACCTCCGCCCGCCACTGCGGCGGGACTTCGGTGGAGGACGGATGCGCCGCGGCGCGGGCGGGAACCACTGAGCCTTCGGTTGCTGGCGGAGGTGCCTAGGGACGCGGGCCCCTCTCTAGAGCCGTGGTTTCATGCGCCTCGCCTCCGCGGCCGAGGCGGACGGCCGGAGCCCGAGGCCCTCCAGGAGTACAAAAGCCGGCGCCCTCTGGCAGATCCCCGGCGAAGGCGCCGAAGACGCCATAGAGCGTCGGGGGGTCGCTAGTCTCCTCTGTGTCTCGTCTGGGGCGGCAGGGTTTTGAAGGTCACGGCATGCGTCCTGTAGATAAAGCTTTTGGCCACGGCGGCTCCGCTTTGGGCGTAGGCCAGCTCCCCGGCGTATTCGGCCATGTCTACGCGTTCAAGCACCTTGGGCTCGCTCCTCATTGCGATTTTGGTGTTGGTGAGCTGGATCACCATGTCGTTGAGGTCGGCGGGGCTGTGGGTGGCGAAGACCACGCCCATCCTCCTCACCCTACCCAGCCTGGTGAGCTTGTTTATCACGGCCGCCTCCTTGTTGAAGTCCTCCCGGGCGCCCTCCCGCGGTAAGTAGAAATGGGCATCGTCGATGGACATGGGCGAAGGCGCGGCGCCTCTCGCCGGATCCTCATTCACCGCCTTAAACAGCCTACAACATTCTATACACCACCGCCGACGGCGCCTCCCTATTTTCTTTGCCCTGTTTGGTTGTTTTGCGTTTATTTTCTCGGCTGTTTCCTTGTAGAGTGTGTTTACGACCTTTTTGCGCCTTCGTGTTTGTCGATTATGTGTGTAGGATTCGGCGTGTGTCACGTCCATGTTCGCGTCTACGGACACGTCATTGAGTAATTCACGCGCGAGACGCATGAACGCTATGAAATCAAAAACACCTTTTATTGTCACTCAACAATCCAGAGGTTCTCGACGGTATGAATCATGAAGCATCTAAGACGCACACCATCACGGCACCATCCATAAGGGCTATAAGCAAACCTTAAATATCATTGAACCATGCCGCACTGAATGCAGAGTGGCTCTGGCGTCGATTTGTTTAGGGACTTCAATGAGGGTGAGGTCAGCGAGGTTCTTCGCAGGTGCGCTGGTTGCAGTAGGTTCGTCCTCATTGGGCCGCCGGGGAGCGGTAAGACGTTTTTCAAAGAGAATTACCTAGAGGGCAGGCTGGGGACAGGTGTCATCGTCGATGAGTACACGCTAGGCATCTCCACAACCGCCAAGATCGAGAGTGAGGAAGCCAGGAAGGGCTCGGGGATTTCCAAGAAGGCTATGAAGTATCTTAAGCGGATGATACCTCTAATTGAGAAGTTGAGGGAGACTGCAGAGGTTGATGATGAGGAGTTAAGGAAAGTGCTTGGTGATAGAGCCCCCAAGCATATTGTTGAGGGGGCTAGGAGGAGTATTGGGGACTCGCCGCACAGGGCTTACTACATACCGTGGAAATGCGTTGATGAGCCAAACGCATGCACCTTCGATGCGAATGTCAGTAGGGCGTTGGAGTTAATCAAGAAGGTCTTTGATGATAAGAAAATAAGGATTAGGTGGTTCAAGGCTGAGTACGTACCGCCAGGCCTGGTCAAGGATGTCATCGACTTGATCAGGGTAAAGGGTGAGGACGGGGCTAGGGAGGAGCTTAAAGGCTGGGTTGAAGCCTACTCCGAAGCAGATGAGACTTTGCGCAAGATTCTGGGTTTGAGCGATGACTTGCTTGAGTGGGAGGAGTCATTTGTGGAGTACCTGAGTAACTTCGTGATCAACTACGCGAGTTATGTGATTAGTGGTTTAGTTGTAGACCCATTGATTGGCGCGTCTGCCCTAGCCCTCATTTCAGTGCTCACGTATATGGCATTTAAGAGGGAAGGGGAGGGCTACATCAAGGGGATTATTGAGTTGAAGAGGGGCCTTGAGAGGTTGAGGAGGTCGGATGGCGAGTTTAACGAGTTGGGCAAGCTGTTGGTCTATAGGGTTGCCTACGCGATGGGGATGAGTTATGATGAGGCAAAAGAGGCGTTAATGGACATAACGGGCTTAAGCATAGATGAGCTGAAGAGGAGGGTTAATGAGATTGAGTGGAGGATTAAGGAGCTTGAGAAGAAGATTGAGCTGTTCAGGCTGGAAGTGCCTGCGGGCATTGTCACGGCTGATGTCAACGAGTTCGCGAAAGGTAGGACTTACCCAAACATTAAGGTTGAAAACGGTGAGTTGAGGATTAGGGTTGAGGATGGGTACCACAGCATTGTTAGGGCAGGTAAGTTCAACGAATTGGTTAACGAGGTTAGGGATGGGCTTTTGAAGCAGGGCTTCGTCGTGGTCGTTGGACCCAAGGGTATTGGTAAGTCCACGCTAGCCGCAGCCGTGATTTGGGAGTTGTTCATGAACAGCGATATTGGGCTAGTTGCACGTGTTGATGTGCTTGATTTGAAGAATTACTCAGAGCTTGCCACGTTCGTAGAGAACTACGGTGAGAAATTCAGTGAGCACTTTGGCAAGTTACTCATACTCTACGACCCAGTGTCAACTAAAGCCTACGAGAAAGTGGGCATCGACACGGAGGCTCCCATACAATCAAATATCGAGAGGACAATAAAGAACCTTGTAAACTCAAAAAGCTCCAAGGCATCAAAACCGTTCACACTCATCGTACTACCGAGCGATGTCTACAACGCATTGAGTGGGGAAGTGAAAAATGCGTTGGAGGGATATAGACTTGACGTTTCGCAGGTACTCATCAACACCGAGTTTCTGGCTGAGTTGATTAGGGAGTATTCAAAAACCAAGGATAAGCCTAATGGGTGCGCACTAAGCGATGACGTGCTCAGCAAATTGGCAGGCGAATTAGCAAAGTTCGACTCTGGCCACGCACTTATAGCCAGACTCATCGGCGAGGAACTGGCGAGGAGCAACTGCGGTGTTGGCAAGGTCGAGGAGTTAATAAACAGCGCCAAGGGCAAAGCCGAGGCATTCATAATACTACACATAAACGGACTATTCAAAGTCCACGAAAACCCCGACACAGCCAAGGCCTTGGTTGAGATCTTTGCATTGAGGAGACCATTTATTAGTGCGGTAGAGTCCGACGACTCAATACCCGACACAAGCAAGTTCCTAGTCAAGGTCTACGTATTGAGGAGTCCATTTATTAGTGCAGTAAAGCCCGGCGACCCAATACTGACGCCTGGTATTGTTGAGTTGATTGGCGAGGCGGGGGGCGTAAAGATTCTCTATGGTGCCGAGGGTGAAGAGTTGAGGAGTTGGTTGGCAATTTGGCTACATGACTTAATCGAAGAGGCGATTGGGAAGTTGCTCGACTGCATAGAGGGCAAGGGTGAGGGGTGTAAAGTACTTGGTGATGCGTTGAAGCCTTGGAAAACAACAGGAGTTATAGAGTTATTGAGGAAGGTCTCGGAGAAGGTGAATGATGTAGACAGCGCCGTCGAGTACTTCGCCAGTAACTACGGCGAGAGACTCACAAGCGCATTAAAGGTCTTCAGCAATGAGTGCTGGAAGAGAGCCGTGTACATCATTGGGCACGCCCTGGCTGGAGATCCTCTATTGCCTAGGCGTAAGTACTTGTCTGCATTCATGTCCATGAATTTGAGCAAGACTGGCATTGAGTCCCCCAGCGATGCCTTAAGCAGATTAGGTGCCAATGGTGATAAAAACCCACAAAGAATGAGCTTAGCCAAGTATTATGCGAGTATCGTTGAGTCTCTCGGCGATGCCTTGAAGGAATGTGGCGTTGATAACTACCTAATCGTTGGTGATAAAATCCCATCATTAATGATGGGGCTAATCGGAAATCATGCATGTGCCTTGGCTGGGGTGTTCATCGATAAGTACAATGAGGCTATTGCCGAGATAAAGAGACTTCTTAACATCATCAAGAATAGGGGCGAATTTTATTATGAAGAGGCGTATTATGGTCTTGGGCTAGCCACGATAATAGCCAAAGCTGCTGAGTCAGGCAGGCCCGTTGGACACAGTGATGCTGATGCGGCATTGCACATAGCATCGTTCGCCATGTCACACGTTCAATCGACACTTCACATTATACGATTACTAACTGCCTTGGCGCCGTTGCGTGATAAGGCGCCTCAGAGGTACCTTGAAGTACTAGTCTGTGCACTGGATAAATTCACCAGACTGGGTACGTGTCACGATTGGGACACAGTGATGAACATACTTAATGAACTTGATTACATATTAAACAAATACGGGGTTGAAGTAAAGGGACATGCTAGGACCCTCGTCGATGTGATAAACACCTTAACTCACTCACTCTATAAATGCCTAGAACGTTGTGTTGATTATTGGTTTGAGCATAGGGTTGCGTCTTTCCGTGCGAAGTTTGAGCGTATGATTAGTGAGCTTGCTGATTTGCTGGATAAGACAAACAGGTGGAGCCCCAACCTAGGCATCATTGCCGCGTATGCGTCACTATCAGCGCTAGATAGTAAAAATAAGAATAAGTGTGTAAGAATGCTTATAGAGAGCGAGCTGGGTATCGACGTGGTTAATAAGACTAAGGAGGTTGCTGGAGAGCTAAGCGAGTTGAGGGGGAGTGTTCGGGAACTATTAAGGGATGAGGACCTTATGGGTTTTGTGAGGTCCCGGCTCGCAGAGGCTGATGAGAAGGCGGCTAAGAGAGGAATCCTTGAGGTGACATCAATTCTTAAGCACACATTGGCGCAATATAAGTTTGTTAATGACGAGCTCGACGAGGCAGGGAGACTATTTAACGAGGCGGCTGAGGAGAGTAAGGTGATCGGTGACTATCTAAATTACCTAGATAATCGTGACTGGGCATTGCGTGTCGAGGCAATTAAGAGCCCGTTGGCTGGCGATGACTTGGTTAAGTTGGTTAATGGGTTTAGGCAACTGTACGAGGAGGCACTCAATGCGGAGCGTTTCATGTCCGCGTCTCCGGACTACGGTACTCTATGGAAGAATATATTGAGAGATATACTTGGCGGGTACCTCGTGTCCCTGGCCCTAACGGGTGGCGATGAGGAGATTAGGAGAATTGAGGAGTTGCTTAAGGAGCAGTGGCAACTTAAATATGAGCCAAGGCCGATCCTGACCAGGCTGACGCTCAACGCCCTACTCAGCCCAAGAGTTGAGTTAAGTAGCGAGCTTAGGGACTGGCTTGTTGTTAAACCTGGGGAGTTAATAGTGGCTTTTGGGCACGGATATTTATATATTGATTATCTGCCCGCGTTGAAGGCTACTTATGGTACGATAAAGCCTGGAGATGGAAAAAGGTGCTCCTCGGTATATTTAACCTTTATGCTTTATGCATTAATCAATGGTAATGAGAAGCTAGCCAAGGCGCACGCACTCATGGGGGCTATGAACCATTCTGGCAAGCTACCCGCGAGGTTGTTCCTTGAAGCTTACAGGGCGTGTTGTGACCCGAATAATGAGGAGTTTAGGCGCGCCATCGCAAAGCTATTTTTCTACACACGAGCACTGAAGAGTAAAACCTCGGGGTTCTGGTCTGCTTCGTTGTCTAGTTGACGTGGCTGTGTAGTCGAGGTTGTAGCTGGGTGGTGAGTTGACGTAGATGTTGAGTGTTAATGCGTCGACTGGTGCTTGTTGGGGTAGCGCCAAGGCGATGAGTGTTGTTAGTGTGTTTATTGCCTATTAGCTCGGTGTGGTTAGGGCTATGTCTTGGCTGTGTTGCGGGGCATAACTACAACCAACAGAGGTCACCGGAACAAGGGAAAGTAGTTACGGAACGGTGGAGGCATTTGTAAATTACGTGGTTCACTACGTCTGTAGAGACTGGGGGCCTCTTCAATATGTGGGGAGGGAGTTCGTGTAGGGGGTGGGGGTTCAAGAGGGAGTTTATAGGCCGTAGGGCCAGGCCGTTGTCTCAAAGCGTGCGTAGGTGTGGCATTCTTCATCGGTTCGGCCTCTTGGAGGTTTTGGATCTTCTTATGCTCCATTCTTTTACTTCTAGCCACCTGCGGCGTCGCAGTCGCCTGGGGTGGGTTTCGAAAAGCTTTAGCTTCTGCTGAGAGTCGTTTCTCGGGTCCAGGCACCCCCTCTCTCGCATTGTATCCTCCTCAGCAACTCTGCGCCTCTTGCGGCTGTATCGACCAGCATGTACGCCGTGGATAGTAGCAACTACAAGCTCCACTGTGCATACGCCAAGCGGTGTCTCCAGTAGAAGCCCTCCCCAGTCTCGAGGGCGCATCCTTTCAGTCTGCTGAGGAGTTTTCTGCCTCTTTCCGACGGCTTGTAGGCTTTCCTCCTCTCTCCACCGGCCTCTGCTCGTGGGCTGGGGCGGCGTGCGCGTAGAGACACCACATGCCTTCGGCGCGAGATGCGCCGAGACACCTTAGCTACGTCTCTGAAGACGCATTCGCCCTCTGTTAAAAGCTCCCTCCCCAGTGAAGCGAAAAACGTCGAAGCCGTAAGCAACCAGGTACCGACCGTTAGCGTAAGCTTTTTATCGAGTCTCCACGCAGTTATTATGGTCTTGCTCTTCGGCCGTCTCTACGCGCTTAGGGCTGAGAAGGCGGCGGAGGGCGGGGCGAAGGTGGTCGTGGTGGGGCCGCCCTGCGCCGGGAAGACCACCTTCATCAAGCAGTTTCTCAAGCCTCGCGGCGTTGAGACGGCTGAGGAGGTCGTGGGCTT
>WYEB01000497.1_pt1 | contig 13909 bp, 10 predicted proteins | sample 6343061 | NCBI WGS metagenome assembly WYEB01 (sample SAMN13812332, study PRJNA600296) | hot springs metagenome | biome: ENVO:00000051; feature: ENVO:00002007; isolation source: sediment sample from Evening Primrose shelf | place: USA: Yellowstone National Park, Evening Primrose Hot Spring ... | reverse complement strand
GGTTGCTTGGTTACGTTAGGACGAGTAGCGAGGAGCGTGATGGTGGCGGACAGGAATTCGCAATCTATAAATGGGCTGGTGAGGAAGGCCACCAGGTTGTTGAAGTCTTCAGGGATATTGGTGTTAGTGGTGTTACTCCACTTGATGCTAGGCCTGGTTGGGTTAGGTTAATGGAGAGGCTTAGTGAGGTTGACGGCATTATTGTCGAATCCCTCGACCGCATTTCAAGGGACCCAGGACAACTGCGTAAGGTTATTGATGAGTTCAGGGGAATGGGTAAGGTTATATTGAGTGTGCGTGAGGATTGGGCAACATTACTCTTCAGGAATAATGACCCAGTGAGCCAACTGCTACTCAACGTGGTTTCATGGTTTGTTGAACAGGAGCGAAAAGCAGCCAGTGAACGCACGAGGGAAAAGTTGGCTAAGCTAAAGGCTGAGGGCAAAAAACTTGGCAGGCCACCAAAGTGGAATAATGGGATTAAGCAGCAGCTAGTTCAACTGGTTGAGCGTGGGCTCACGTTGAAGGAGGCATGCAGGATTATTGGGGTTAATTACGGCACAGCCATAAGGTATTTGTCAAATGATCCAGACTACCTTAAGGCTAAATACACAGCTAGGCTTGGTAGGTTAATAGGCATGCGGAAGATTGATAAAACCTCATTAACCACGGGAACTCTCAAAACCAATAATGTGGAGGATTTGAATTAGGGGTGGCTGTTTCGGTAATTCATCCCTCAAATGCTATTACCCTGCCCGACTCAGGATCTATCTGAAATTTGAAATGCTTAACTTCTTTACTAAATAATCCCTTCTTAAGGGTTACATCCCCCTCAACCTCCCACACATCCCTCTTACTTCCAGTGGCGTACCATGCCCTTGAAAACGTAACATTAAGGATTCTATTTACGCCATAAAGTGCCTCTAAATGCCTTCTAGCCGCTGCTTGAGCACTGGTTGCATCCTCAACACGAGTTTCCTCCGACATATTATTTTATATTTAAAGATACTTTTAAATATTTCCTCATCCCGGAAAGTGCCGGAACTAATTAATTTCATGGCGTAGGCTAACCCCACCTTCCTCAAATTAATTTTCCTTTTCTCCCTTTCACTTTTCCTTTCCACTTCCCCCTCCTTTTCAATCACGTAACTCAACATTCACCATTAAATTGCGTTTAATGGATTGTTAAGGTGAATTGTTGGGGGCGTGTTGTTGTTTTCATTCATCTGTTAATGGTTGGGTGCATGTGGTATGGTGCTGTGAGTTACCGTTAACTGCATTCTACTCAATTAGATTAGTTGAAATCCCTAAACCCTATGCCTTATTAAACCGCATGATATGTTGAGGTGAGTGGAAGCACCGGTGCCATAGAGACGAGAGGTGGTGCGGCTTGCGTGGGAGGTGCATTGGCACACCATTAACCTAACAATCTCAACAATTAAATTAACAAGTTACTAACCTCATGTTGTTAGTAATTGAATGGACTAAGCCATTCATTCCATTTCTGAATGATTAAATGCGGCTACTTCAGCTTACATAGTGGATGTTTCTGCAATAATGCTTAGCCTTGCGATATGCTTAATAGGTGCTGGTTAATTTTAAGCATTGGTTGATATGGGTTCAACTGGGTTTACCTGTTCCATGCGGATTAGGGTCTCTGGTGAAGGTGGTCAACCACCCCCACCTCCACCACCCCCACCGCCTCCACCAAGGCGTCGCCGTGCACCTCACCTCAATGCCCTCTTAACCTTAGCCATGGTGCTTGTGTTGATTGGTGAGACTTTAATGGTGACCGTGCTTACGGAGGCTTACGCAAGCTACTACACCATGAGGCCATTGTTACTCATCTACGGTGCCGTGTTTGCCGTACTATTCATAGCCACAGTAGTGTTGATAATATTCATAGTTAGACGTATTAAATTTTAAAACTAGTTTAAATCAACCATTTAACTTACTTGAGTGTATGTTGTATTTGTTGATAGTGAAAATGATACTGCGTAATTATTTTCATTGTAAATGATGAATAGGTAGACGCCGTAGGTTAATGGCACGGTGCCTGTTATTGATGAACCATAGGCCTGATACTCGCTACTATACGAGCATGAGTTCGTGTAGAAGCATGCGAATTGAGTCGCGTTAAACACGTACACGTAAACCGGGGCTGATGCATTAACACTAATGCCTAATGTGCCAGTATAGCCGTAGGGTATGGTGACGTAGCAGTACTCGAAGTAACCGGCGTTGAGTAAACCAGACCCATAACAACTCCCCAGCACGCTCATTAAGGACTCGTACTGATTCTTTAAACTAGTGTAGTTGTACTGGAGGGATGCGTATTGGCTCTGAAGCAGATTATACTGCAACTGCAAGTTACTGTATTGGCCTTGGAGGTTACTATACTGGCTATTCAGTTTAGTGTAATTGGCCTGCAGTGAACTATACCGCGACTCCAGTTCATCATACATGGATTGCAGTGATGAGTACTGGCCCTGCAGTGTACTGTACCTGGACTGGAGTGTTGAGTATTGGCTACTTAAGTTCATGTATTTACCCAATAGCGACTCGTAGGTGTGCCTCAAATTGGTATAGTTAACCCATAGGGATGAGTACCTCCCCTGCAGGTCATTGTAGTCACCACGCAGGGTACTGTAGTTAGCCTTTAAAAGCAGGTACTGACCCCTTAAGTTAGTGTAGTTAGCCTGTAATGCATTGTAAAGTGACTCTAAGTCACCGTACTGGCTTTGCAATGAACTGTAAAGTTCATGCCAATACCTGACCCTTGATAATGCGGATTGTGCAACATAATAATTGTATACGGCCATTAGCAGTGAGACGATGAACAACAAAGCAAATATTACAACTAAAACCCTTAGGTCAAATCTGCGATGTAGCCTAGTGGGAGGTTTAGGCGGAGGCGGAGGTGGTGGGGGTGGGCCTAACTCCTCATCATAATGCCGCGGCGGCATGCATTAGGTAACCGGCAGTTTCATTTAAGGCTTACCCCTGGTGATGAAGAGTCTTTGATCAAATTGTCGCGACATCAGCGTAGTAGCGCCTACGATACCCCACCACGGCCACCACGGCCAGTACGATAATGATTACCACAAGGGCCGTCGTCAACGGTATATTCAACACAGGCTTAGGCACCGTCGTAGTAACTGTTACTGTTGATGCGATTGTCATAGTTGATGTGGTGGTTGTTGTAATCGGGATGGATATCGTCGTAGTCGTCGTTGAGGTTGTGGTACTGGTCATGGTTGTAGTCGCCGCTACCGTTTTAGTTACAGTTATGGTTGTTATTGGGGGAGTGACTGATAAAGGTGGTTGGGTGGTGTTAACCCCCTCAACACCCACCATAGCCACTTCAGTAACACCCCAATTAGCACCTGGGGCAAGCGTGAATGCGCCAACACCAAAGGTATAGTTCCCACGCACTGGCGCCGTGTAGTTACCACCCAGCTTCAACGTGAATGATGAATTTGCCCTCGTACTCAAGTCAACAATAGTGCCGTTAAGCTCATTAGCCGTTGCATTGTATGACACAGTCAAGTTCAAGTAATCACCTGGATGCGGCTTAACACAACCATTACCTACATATAGCCAACGACTGGCGGTAGTCCCATTCTCAACTAGCACACTCCACTGACCCATACCCCTATAGCATGAACTAACCCACTGAACCACTATAAAATGCTTAACAATATCCCGAGGAAGGATTACCACTGCTGGATAAGGGTAGTAGTATCTTGATACCTTAAAGGGTATGGAGTAGTTGCACTTATCATAAACACTCCAGGTCTTAGGCTCAAGGAATAGGTAGAATTCGAAGCCACCACTCGGTGACCCAGTTGTGTAGGTTGCTAGTATACTTATTTCTATATAACTACTGCCACTGTAATTTCCCCTCCAGAAAACCGCACCTGCTGTGTAATTACCATTGGTGAGTTCAAGTACAGGTTCATTCCTCTTAATGTGGCCCTGGGACCAGTATTCACTTGCATTTAATGGGCTATAGTACTTAGGCCACTTGGTTAAATTAACTCCACTGCTTATGTTTAAGCCTTGGTAAACGTGGGGCACACCCCGCCAAGTTTCATTAAATATCACTACAGGGGTGTTTACTGCATCACTGCTTGTTGAGGGTGCATTGGCTGGGTTAATTGCCAGTATGACTACTGCAACCAGGCTGAGGAACAGCACACCCCTATGCATGCGCCATGTTAAGTCTGGGCCTTTTATAAGTTATGCCTTTAACGCATCTTTAAGACTTAAAACAACCTTTAATGGATTTTTAATGAGACTAGGCGCATTTACTTAACCTCAGCCTTCTCGATTTGGAACGTTAGGTTTAGGACGCCGCCTGGGCTTATTGTATCGCCATCCTTCAACTCCTGAGGCCCCTTACCCCTTATCTCAACACCGTTAAGTAAGGTCCCATTTGTACTACCAGAATCCTCAATGAACCACTTCATACCCCTTAGGTAAATCTTGAAGTGCCCACCCCTATCCTCCCTTGTTATGAAGTCTAAAATGTCCTTAGGCAACCCATACCTCTCAAAGGTCTCCCTACCAAAAACCCTATAAGGCTCACTAACAGGTACCTCCATACCATTGGGGAGTCTCAACCTATACAGGATAACACCAACCCTAGTCCTCTCCCTCTCAGGAGCCGCCTGGGGGGTTGGTTGAATAGGCGCAGGTAAAACCCTAGTCCTCTCCTCAACCCTCCCACCCCCACCCCTAGTAAGCACCACAGCTAATACAGAAGCTACAACAGCTATGACGACGACTATTATGGCAACCAATAACCATATTGGTAAGGAAGTTGAACCATGCGAAGGTGAAGTAGATGTAGGAGATGTAGATGGAGAAGACGTAGGTGGAGGATTGACGTTAATGGCCAGCGGTGGTAGTCCGGTGTTGTTTAGTGTTACGTAGATGGTCCATTGGCCGCTGGGGTTAACTGAGGATACTTGGAATAGTTGAATCACGACATTGGCGCTGGCTGGTAGTGTGAATAACTGGTTATTAACTATCGTGGATACGCCACCCGTTGGGTCTCTGGTGGTGATTGTGACGTATACCTTGCATGTGTATGTGCTCCTAAGTGTAACGTAAATCACCTGGCTTGTAGTAAAATTTGTCTGTAGGCCGCCGTATGCATTAGATGGATAAACCATGACTGAGCTGCAGCCTGGAATGGAGACAGTGACTTGGGCTAATGTTAATAACGCCAGTGAGGTGAGCAGTATAAGTGATGATACTATACCCAATGCTGCAATACGCTTACCCATGGCTCCAAATTACCTATTACCCTTTTAAGTATTGCGCCTTACCGGTGGTGTTTGGTTAAAGGTTTAAATGCCGTTGATGCATTGCGTTAGCGTGGGTGTGTTATCCCCTGGTGATGTGGTTAACGGTGAGCGTGGCAGATACAGGGTCATTAGGCTGCTTGGTGAGGGTGGGATGAGTAGGGTTTGGCTAGCTGAGGATCTTTCAAGCGGCAGGTACGTGGTTATTAAGGAGCCGAGGATTGAGGAGAATGCGGGCGTAAACATTAGGGGGGTGGTTAGGGAGGTTGAGGTGTTGAAGAGGTTAATGGGCATAGGAGGTTCGCGTGAATCTGAACCGGCAAAGCACGGTGAAGGGCATTAACTACGCAACACTTTAATTAAAGCCACTCAAGTACTATAAATTTAATGAGTGCATTAAGCCTAAGGCGCAGAGGTGGCCGTAGGCTACTTGTAAACAGGTGCCCTAATAGAGATTATGGATTTGCATTCTCTGGAATGTTAACCACTGGGCGTGGTGTTAGGGTGTTTAGGGGTTTCGTGAGGGGTAGCCGGGACTACTTAAGTAGTATTATTGGTTACTGTGTAGGTGTTCATGATAATGTCCCCGGTGGTGTTGAGGGTTACGCTGTGGTTAGTGGTAGGGGGCTTGTTCTAATGGGTGGTTTTAGAAGGAGTGATGTGAGGGGCATGGAGTATGAGATTGACGTTGATGAAATGAAGAGGGGTATTTTCCTAACCCCCTATAGCGAGACCGGTGGGGCTGGTAGTGTTAATGAGGATTCTGCAATTAAGGTTTCGATACGTGACTGCGCCAATGGGTACCTCTGGTACATTGGCGCTGTTGCTGATGGGGTGGGTGGCTTTAATAGGGGTGATGTTGCCAGTGAAATAACGGTCAAGGAGTTCGCTGGGATTACAACTGCAAACCTAAGCAGCATTAGTGGTGGTATGCTTAGTGATATTGTATGGCGGATACACGATACCCTATACAGTAACTACACTGGCAGGGGGGTTAGCCTAGGTTCAACACTGGCTGCTGTGGTTATTAATCGTCATGAGGATGATGAGGATGCGGCCTTCCATGCGGTTAATGTTGGCGACACTCGGATTTACCACATACATGCATCTGGTGAATCAGGTGGTGGGATTGATGAACTGTCGGTTAGTGATAAGGTTTCTGGGCACGTAATATCCCAGGCCATTGGTTACATGCTTAGGGAGGTTCATGTAACTGGTGGTAGCCTAAAGCCCGGCGACTACCTGGTTCTCGTCACTGATGGGGTATCTGATGTCATGGATAGGGAGAGTATTAAGGATATCACCATCACGCACAAGTACCCCTGGGATTCATCAAGGGCCCTGGTTAAGATGGCAAGGGATCAAGGTTCTCAGGATGATGCAACGGCGCTCGTGGTTTGGTTTAAGGGTTGAGGTTACCTACTTGTACTCAAATATTATAGTTACGTAGGGTTGGTTTGGGGTTACGTAGGCTAGGAGTAGGTAGTCCCCATTATTAACCTCAACAGGCTTCGATGACTCGCCCCTAACATAGGTGCGTCTACTGCCTGTGGGATCCATTACCCACGTGCCGTTTTGGCTGAAATCCTTAACAAACCACCTACCATTGCACCAATACATTACGCAGTGGGTCCTACTCACGTATTGGTACGGGTCATTGATGATTACGCGTATTGTCTTCGACTTCCTTTCAACCTTAACGAGGCCCCTATGCTTCTCCCTACCGATAACCACCAACTCATCATCCTTAACCTCGAATTCCTTATCCTCATACCTCTCATACCTACCACCATTCATCAGCATCACAGTTAGGTGAATGCGGAATTTCCTACCCGTGGGTATGCAGCCCTCGGGTAACTTGCCAAGTTGCAAGGCCACTGTGGAGTCTTCCTTAAGCTCCTTACCCTCGTAGAAGACCTCGTGAAATACCCTAGCCATCTCAACAGCGTCGGCAAACCTCTGCTGTGGGTTTTCACTCATAGCCCTACCTATGAATGCCAGTAGCTTCTTAACGTCACCATCACTAACGCCAGTAACCCTCCTACTGATAAGGCTGGCTAAATCCTCAGGGTTACTTAGCTTAACCTTATCAGGGTCCTCACCGGTTAATATGAATAGTAGTGTCGCGCCTAGTGAGTACACGTCACTCCTCCTACTTGACTTACCCAACCTCTGCTCTGGTGCCGTATAGCCGCCTGGTGCCTCAACAACCCAGCCATCATCCTCATTCTCAAGTTTGGCAGTGCTGAAGTCTATGAGCTTAACCTGTAGGTTTGATGGAATAACAATCACGTTACCTGGCCTAATATCCCTATGCACAATACCCTTACCATGCACACAGGACATTGCGTAAAGCAGCTCATACATGAGGTGCCTTAAAACATCCCAAGAAACCCTCCCCTGACCCTCAATAAAGTCCCTCAGGGACTGGCCCTCAACATACTCAAGTATGGGTAGCTTAAACTCACTCCCCCTGGGTGGGTTTCCAACATCCAGTAGTTTAACTATGTAATCCTCGCAACCCCGAACCCCCTCACCCTCACTAATAGCCCTCTGAGTAACCTTAGTCTTATCCTCCTCCTTAATTAACCCTTGACCAGCTTCAGTACTTGGCCGTTGAATCCCTGGTGATGGTGCTTGGCGTTGCTGCACTCCTTTACTTAGATCGGTTAAACTCGGGAATACCCTCAGCACGATGTCTCTAACCTCACTATCTACGCTGTGGAGGTAGCCCTTAGTTATCGAGTACCTGTCTATGCCGAGTTCATCAAGAGTCTTAGTTATTATTGCTACGATTGCATCATCTAGGTTTTGGCAATTCCTCTCCCTACCCTCCCTAAACATCTTAGCCGCCGCATATGCTACCGCATTAACAATCTGCCAATCATCAAAACCCCACCTACCAACCCTCCTATACCTCACTGCGAAGTCCCCTAGCTCAAGTAAACCCTCATGAAAGCACCCACTCAACGATGAGGACTCAGCCACGGTAAACCACCCCATTTAAGCAGGTGGCCACTCCAATGTAAGTAATGATTGTGAAGGTTGATACCGGTGGGCACAATTTCATGAGTCATGAAAATATTTAAACATTACTAAACGTGAATGATGAATAGTGCACATTGACATTGCGTTAAACCACCCTCCTAAGGGTCAAGGCAACAACAGCCAGAAGTATAATTGCCGTGGTAAGTAGAATAACGTTTGTTTGTAGCAGGCTAGGTAGGGGGCCGCTTACCGTTTTAGTGGTGATAATGGTCACCATGCCTTGAGTTGTTACTGTTGATGTTGCAGTGGTGGTGATTGTGGTGGTTAAAGGCATGGTTGTGGTCACAGTTACGGTGAGCGGTATCGTGGTGGTGACTGTTGTAGTTGGGTAGACTGTGGTTGAGGTGACTACGCTAGTCACCGTAGTCGTGGTGGTTTCAGTCACAGTGAGTATTGTGGCTGGCTGTAGGGCGCTAGACATGTCAACGTAAAGAAGTGCCCAATTCGCATAGGCACCACCAGTGGCTGCACCCACCCCAAACACGTAATTGCCGCTACTCGGCGGTGTGTAGTAGCCATTTAGGTTTATTGAGAATGAGCTAACCTCAGATATGTTACTTAGGTCCACCACCACGCCGCTAAGAACATTGACTTGCGGATTATAGGTGATGGTCATGAGTATTAAGCTACCTGGCCTAGGCTTAAAGGCACCCGTGCCGATACCATCCCAACCAGCGTAAGGGGGTCCAACGTTGGGTGATGGGTGTGGGTAGTAGCTTGGGTTACTGCCACTTGGATTACTGACCAGGATTACATTCCACTGGCCAGTAGCGCCACTGGTATTGTACCCAAACTGCCAGTATGGATCCCACTGAACAACGATGTACTCACCAGTGCTTTGAGGGAACATTAAAGTGCCTGAAACCCTCGATGGGTAATACATTCCATTCGTCACGTAGGGTATTGGTGAGTAGTTGAACCCAGGGCTTATACTCCATGATGTTGGTTGAAGGAAGAGGTATACCATGAAGCCATCCGCAGGGTAACTTGAACCATTAGTGTAAGTGCCAATTAGGGTTATGGAGAATACGCCACCATTATAATACCCCTCCCAAAACATGACACCGGTTGAATTAACGTTCATCGTAAGTTCAAGAACAGGCTGGCTACTGCTAGTGTTGCTTACTAACCAGTATTGGCCAGCTACCAGTGAGTTATAGTACTTAGGCCACTGGTTGGTTAAGAAGCCCACATTACCGCCCCCATAGATGACACCCTGGTATATGTGTGGAACACCCCAATACTGCCCATTTAGTAGGTTAAGCACAACCACCACGATGCCTTGGGCTAAGGCCACGTGAATAAGCACAGTTAATGCCAATGCGGCTACACATAGGACGGTCACAAGGCGCATAAGGCCAATGCATGAGATGATTTTTAAGTTTAAGTCCTTTAAACCAGGCACTACCTCCTCCTGGCCAGTATCAACGCCACTGTTGCAAGGAGCACCACAGCTACCACTAAAACCACCAGCGACACCTGCATTAAGTTAGCCACTACATGATTACCCACGGTCCTAGTTGTAATCACAGTAACCGTTAACGGCTTAGTCACAGTCACCGTACTAGTCACAGGCGAGGTAACAGTGCTTACTACTGTTGATGTAACCGTTACTGGTGGTGAAGTAACGGTACTAGTCACTGTTACCGTTGAGACTGTGGTGCTTGTCACCGTAACAGTAGAGGTAACTACTGATGTTGTGGTCATGGTTGTTGTGCTTGTCACCGTTACTGTTGATGTTACCGTTGATACTGCTGTAGTTGTTACTGGTGTGTATGGTATGTGGAAGTATGATGCTACGCAAGCCTGCACGTTGGTGTCTGGTGTTGGTAGGCCTATGAATGCCGCTAACTGTGGGTACTTTGTCCATAGTGTGCCGTTTGCAATAACCTGCGCCAGTGTTGGTACCTGGCCTGGTGGTGCCCATGCACCAAAGAATAAACCAGCCACCACAGTGTTAGGCCAGCCGAACGGCATACCGGATAAGTCATTCTCGTAGACTAAGGTTTCCAACGTGTAGAATGGTAGGCACTGGTAAGCCCAAAGCGGATCCATGAGACTCTTACCATACTCAAGAGGCTCAATCTTAGCCCCAAGAGGTATTATCGGTATGTAGTAGCCATACCAGGCGAAGATTGTTGCAAGCATTTCATTGTAGAATGGGGTACCTGGTGCTGCTGCATTGAAAGCATTCTGCCAATTAGTCAAGTTAATGAAGCCAAGTGTTGAGTTGATACACCAAACAATTGTACCATTCGGTAATACCGGAGGCTGGGCAGGCAGTATCACTGGGCTGCAGGTGCCGTTGGGCCACTGGAAAGGCCAAACATCACTGCCAGGCACATTAGCGGAGATAGCATTACCAAAGGCCCACCAAGGCCAGCTTAAGGCCTCCCAGGCAGCGTAGTATGATGGCGTGAACGCCGTGGTCCATGTTAATGCGGCCACGTATTGACCACTAGGTATCGTGGTGCCCCAGTAAACGCCAAAGTCCTGCCCAACTAACGTGGTCATAATGCCAAAGACTGATAACTGCTCGGCAGCATTGGTTGCCATAGTCATCCATTCTGTGAAGCTACTTGGACCATATATGGTTAGTGATAATGGTGTCCCGTTTGGCAGGTACCATATGCCATTCTTGTAGTATAAGCCGACTGACTCAAGTAACTGAGCAGCCTTACTTGGATTATACTCACATGGCACTAAAACATCCTTGAAGCTTGGTGGGTATGAGTCGAATGTGTATGGTGGGGCTGGTTCTGGGTAGTAATCTGGGTAATATAGGCCCCATGCGGCGGCAACCTCAGTCCTATTAATCACATCGCAGATAGCCTCCCTAACCTGAGGAATATCCCACGGGTAGTAGTGCGGGTTAATGACTATACCAAAGGCTGAGAAGTCAGGACTCAGGTAAACACCAACAGTGCCGCTCTCGTTAAGCGTGGCAACCTGCTGTGGTGATAAATTCACGGAACCCCAGTTAGCTTCACCGGTCAGTAAGGCATTCATAGCTTGGGTATTACTGCCAATGTACCAGTTGACTATGGTTGGGTTATAGTCATTCCAAGTGTTCACTGGGAATATCTCAAGCCACCTAGCCAATAGCGGCACACCATTGTAGTACATCGGCTCAAGGGTTATGTCAATGTAACTGGTGCTTATGTAGGATAGGTAGTATGGGTTAAGGCCCCAGTACGGTACAACAAACTCCGTTATGTTTGTTGAATATGCTATGGCCTGGGTTACGTTCATTATTTTTAATTCATTCACCATCGGCTCCCATACTTGGTATGGTGTGCTTATCCAGCTTGTTAGTAGCCAGTATGGTATGTACGGTGTCCATTCTTGGAATAAGAATTGTATTGTGTAGTTGTTTAATACCCTGATGTCCTCGTCTGTGAGGGACTGGTTCATCCAAGGCACGTACCAGCCAAAAGCCTTTTCACCTATGTAGAATTCTGCGTAGACGTCCCAAGCGGTGAAGGGCATTACGGCAGAACCATTAAACCAGTATAAGCCCCTCCTAAGGTAGATGGTGAATAGGGCTGAACCATTAGGCAAAACCTGAACAGTCCAATTCCTAGCCAAAACAGGGTAGAATTGACCAGTGAATGGGTTGTAGAGTGCAAGAGGCAGGTAAGTCATGATAGTGCCCACCAGGTTACTTGAAGTATACGGATTATACACAGGAGTACCAGGAGTGTAGATTATCGAAGTAGGAGCAGCAACAATAATCTGTGGTTGAGGATTTGCATGAACAATGTTAATGCTATGAAGTAGGAGGATTATCATTGCTGTAATTGCGATTGCTACTATGGAGAATACGTAGTTCCTGTTCATATGGTTTTTAACCATTTAACCCGCTTTATAAGCATTCCAAAAATATTTTTCAACCATGAAACTAAAGGCTTAAACGCAATTTAACATGCTTACCTCCTCTTGGCTTGTGTTAGTGCTATTGCCGCAAGGAGTATTGCTGCAATTGAGAGGACTATTAATGAGGCTTGCATTAGGTTGCTAACTGCATGATCGCTAACAGTCTTAGTCATTATTACAGTAATGGTGCTTATTACAGTGATTGTAGTCACCGAGGTGGTTGAGGTGCTGGTTGTTGTAGTTGTGGTTGTTGAGGTTGTCGGTATGGTTATCTTAGTGGTTATTACTGAGCCTACTGCCGGCGTCACTGTTGTTGTATTGGTTACTCCGTACGCACTTACCACCACCGTGTATGGTACTCCACCCAGCACTACAATACTTAATGAGCCTATTCCTGTGGCAATCTCTTTACCATTGTAGCTTACGGTTATCTCCGCATTACTCAACGGTGCTCCACTAGCAGTGTATGCCGTTATGCTTAGCTGGCTTACCGGCACTGTCACAGGCGCCTGTGTACCGGCTGAGACGCTGAAGCTTATTGGTGAAATCGGCACACCACTAACATTACCAACAAGCGTGTAGGTGCCGGCCGGAACAACAATACTCACATCACTAGCCGAGCCACTGGCAATAACCTCGCCATTATACTCAAGTGCAAGTGTGTAATTGCTGGGTGTTAAACCATTGGCGAAGTTAACGGTGACCTTACCCACAGGAATTGAAATGGTGATTATTTCACCGTTAACCACGGTCACTGTCATTGCCTGCAACGGTACACCGTCAACAACACCACTGAGACTGTAGACTCCTGGAGGTAGCACAATGCTAACTGCACTGGCTGAACCGCTTGCAACTGTCATGCCACTATACGTTAGGCTTAGGGTGTAGTTACTTGGCACATAACCACCAGGGAAGCTGATTGATAATTCACCGGCTGGGGCTGTTAGACTCTGCACGTCACCAGCCATGACAACGGCTGTTAGGCTCTCAGGCACACCATGCATTGAGACATCAACGGTGTAACTAGTGCCCATTAGGCTATTCACCGGAAGCACGAAGACACTTGGCAAGCTACCCGTAGCCACCTGAGCGGTGCCGTAGTATATGGTTACTGAGGATTGTTCAGTGGGTGGTGGCCTCAAGGCGGTGGTGACATTCAACTCACCGGCTGGTACAATGTATGTTAATGGTGTTGTTGCATTGCTAGTAGTCAGGTAGTACAGCATTGTTGAGTAGGTACCTATTGGAACACCCATCCATTCAATAGTAGTCACGTTAACGTAAACCCCAGCGGCACCTATCGGCACAACTGGGGTGGTCACAACACCACTAGGCGGCACTGTAAACAACCCAGAGAACACTGTACCATAACCAGGCTCCTCAACTGTTACACCAAGCTTAGCGCCAACAGGCACAACACCAAAACCAGTAGATACATTTATGGTAATGGGTGCTGTTGTGGCTGGGCTACATGGGTTTAGTGTTGTTGTATATTGGCTTTGTGGGTAGCCTGGTGCTGATGCCGTTGCGGTTATTGTGTATGTTCCGCAGGCTAATGGTTGTATTGGCCCGAAGTCAACGCTCATGACTCCGCATGGTGACACCCACTGGCTAGGCAATTGAATATACTTGTAAACTTGGTAAACCAAAATGCCATTGTAGTAGATTGAGAG
>WYEB01000493.1_pt1 | contig 13941 bp, 10 predicted proteins | sample 6343061 | NCBI WGS metagenome assembly WYEB01 (sample SAMN13812332, study PRJNA600296) | hot springs metagenome | biome: ENVO:00000051; feature: ENVO:00002007; isolation source: sediment sample from Evening Primrose shelf | place: USA: Yellowstone National Park, Evening Primrose Hot Spring ... | reverse complement strand
ATATAGAATTTTCTGCAGTCCGAGAATGGCTTTTGGTCCCGTCCCTCCGTTTTCCCACCGGTAATTCCCTTGAAGCTAACTTGTGCTGTGTTATTTGAGCCCATAGTCATCCACCAACGCCTTCCGTGTAAGGTGAGCCTTTCGCTTCAATATAAAACATCTCGTAATCTGAGAAAGCTTCTAAGGCTTGGTTTCGATTTCTCCCCTGGAGTTGAAAGGCGTTCAATCTTCAATCCCCTAGGCTCTCAATCTCGCAATTTATGAATTTTCCCCTTTCTACAAATAAAGTCATCGTCATCAACACGGCTTCACTCTTATGGCTCCCTGCCGAAAATATGGCAAAAGAGTTTTGTTTTAATTTGTGTTCTAGCGAGTCATTAATTCTAAAATTGGTTCGTGATGGAGAAATAATATGCCGGCTACGTCATAATTGATGTTATTACTCAAGAGGTAGAATCTAGACCTCGACTAGAGGTTGACCTTTGTGAATAACCAGTTTATTATCAATATAAACTCTTGGTTTCAGTATAACCATATCTGTGTGTACAGGGGCTTTTATAGTTCCTCCAAAGTCGAAGTTGCTGCCTAGAGCAAAGTGTATGGTTCCGAAGGCCTTCTCATCCTCTAGCATATTACCGCTAACTTTTGCACCTGGATTTGTACCTATCCCGAATTCTCCTATCATTCTAGCTTCTATACTTAGTTCGGATAGCATCTTCTCTAGTTTTTCAGCTTCCTTACCACCTTTAATATCAATAACAATACCGTTTCTAACAGTAAGTATTACAGGTGTCTCGATAAGACCTATACCAGCTATAGAGCCGTCAACAACTATGAGACCGTTCGCGGAACCTTCTACAGGTGCTATATAGGCTTCACCGCTAGGTATATTACCCCAGCTCCCAGGTTCAGTTAGTATACCGGTACTTCTCCTAGCTTTCCTACCTTCTATAGAGAACTCTATATCTGTACCTTTCTCTGTAATGACTCTAACCATATTTCCTTCATCAAGTATTTTACCGAAAATCTCTGTAGTTCTTATAAGCATATCAAAGTCTATATTGAAAGCTCTTAAGAATATCTCCTCAGTTATATTAGGCATAGTACCAACTCTAACACCTTTCTCGGTAGCCTCTTTTCTAGCCAATGTATGTGTTATTGACTTCGATGTTGGTGCTAATACAACGTCAGAATATTTCATAGCTTCAGCAACAGGCTTTGGAGGTTCCTCTCCATGCCTCTTCCTAGGAGTATATTCAACATATATAGCCTCCCCGGCTAGCTCCCTAGCTTTAACCCATAAATGAAAACCTATAGTTCTTTCAAGTTCATCGGTTAGTATAAGCACTATTTCTTGGTTCTTCACACCCATGCACTTTCTAAGCACAAGCTCAGAAACTCTAAGCATATCCTCCCTCAGTACTACCAAGTTATACCACCTCTGTAAGCTCTCTAAGAATCCTAGCTAAAAGAGTTCTAGGTAGAACCACAGGCTTTTTCGTGATCTCCATAAAAATTCTTTTAGCCTCTATGCTATACCCTATACAATCAAGAACTATGAGATCTCTATCAATAAACTTCTTAGCAATCTCAGGTAGCTTCTTAATGTCACCTGTATATGGGGAGAAACTATCTACTACAACATCATCTACGACTCTGTACCACCTCTTAGCAACAGTATCTACTTGCCTAGGATGGGGGACGAGAACACCAAGTTTTTTAATATTGAACGTGGACACAATGTTAAGAAGGAGTTTGGATGGATCTATAAGTATCTTTTTAGACCTGAGTTCAGGAAAATCACCTGTACATATAAGACCTATAACATCAGCTACTTGTTCAAGTTTATCTATACACTTCTGCATTAATGGAAGCATCTTCTCTCTAGAAACCTTAACCTCCGTCCCATCACGAAGCCTTGTCACAAGAATATATTCGCCTTCTCTAGGGGTCAAAGCCTCGATCTCAATTTTGCTTAAATCATCTAGAGCTCCGCACTCGAATACCCCAACACCCCCTAAGACAAGCTTTATATCAGGAACTACATCATCCCTTGGGGATTGGCCAATTGTTATAAGGCCAACTTTCATCATTCTTCACCACTTTGGAGAGGTCATTTCTATGACTTCGTGAACTTGTTTAAGTATATCAGGATCTTTGACACCACTACCCAATAGAATTCTATCCTTAGGTACCACAACTATTATTACCTCATCACCTTTCCTGATCTCAGCTGATGTTATGGGGATCCCTGTTTTATTGTTTATTATTGTTATTAGGTCTGGGAATAATACTAATATATCTCTATTTTTATCCTCAATCATCATATATTCATTCCAGAAAATAATTCTATAGGTATTGTTCCTACTCTTAATAACTACATTACCTATATCGTAACCACCTTTACTCTCAAGTCTAATATCATCAACAATACCAACATCGACAACTTTTCCACCTAAAAACCCGGCTATAGTTTCACTCGTTTCAATAGGGTTACTCTTCTTTTCAAGCATTAGATACCCAACTTTTAATACAAGAGAAAGTGCTCCTACAGCAGCATTCTGCTTCACATACTCATTTGTTACAGGATTTCTTGTTACAGCCACCATGCCTCCAGCTCTAACAGAGGCTTCTCTTACAATCCTATCCACAACTTGAAGACTTCCTCTAATAACTAGTTCAACATATGTTCCAATTTCTCTACTTCCACCAACAGCTGTCTGCAACGAGATATAGTCTCCTAACTTGTGGAGACCCATGGATCCCATAATACCTGTTGGATGAGCTCTACCATCAGCAGGTGCATCGATCACCGGTATTCCTAGTAATACTGATTGAACCCACCCGTTAGTTACTGTCATCCCTCCTACTTCAGATGATATAAACCCGCATAACTCTTCACCTAAAGCATCTATGAAAAGTTTTGCAGACCTAACCATATGGTAAGGCATTACATGACCTCTCATAGACGGTGCTCCAACAAGTGATGCCGTAGCTATATAGCATCCTCTAGAAACTTCATCTATAGAAACTATGTATAGATCTCCAAGACTTAAGACAAGCTGGGCAATCTTTAAACCCTCAGCTACTTCTCCACCACCACCTCCACCAAAGAAACCTCCACCAAGTATCATTGCTTCAATATCTTTCTCACTAAGCTTTATCATTTTATTCATCTCCACCCCATCTGTGTGAGAATATTAAGTGTAGCTGCTCCCGCAGCTATCACAGGGTCTAAGATTGGTATAGAGATATTCATTAACTGTTTAATTTTCTTAGCGAATTCAATTGTTGTATACCCTGTACATCCAAGTATAATAACATCAACACCTTTACTCAATAGCTTGTTAATTGCTTCAACAGCTTCGTTCTGACCCCAGTTAGTCAACAGGTCGAGGGTATTCCTAACGCCTTTTGGAGCAGTCTCAGCAACAAGGTGTGGACCTAGAATTCTCTCGATAACTTCAGGTGTTGATCCAGACAAGTTTAGAACTCCTACACGCTTACTATAAGCAAGTGCTAAAGAGGCTACAGCAGAGCCTGCACCTATGACGGGTATCTTAACAATTTTCCTAGCTTCTTCAACAGCTGGATCAGCTGCACAGCTAACTATAACAGCTTCAAAACCATTGCTTTCGAATTGTTTTATAAGTCGAAGAATCTTTGGTTTAGCTATCTCTTCGGATTCCTTATCGTAGATACCGTAAGGCTGGTCTTCAATACATTTACTGACAACTTCTAGTTCGGGAAATAACTCCATCAACACTTTTCCATGTTTATTAAGAACTTCTTCATCTTTTAAAGTAACAACTCTTACTAAACCAACTCTGTATCTACGAGGCATAGAGTTTCACGCATATGAATGAATTAATGATCAGAAGCCTTTATTTTATTTTGGTGCACCAGCTTTCAAAATTTTGTCCACAGAACCATGAATTTTCACTATAATTTCCCACTCTTTCTCGTCGTAGAATTTTGCTCTACCGGTAGTGAACTCTTTTGCAACTTCAACAACAAATCTTGTTGCTTGCTCTAATGCAATAAAGTTTGTTGCACCTGTTGCAGATCCAGGTACAGCCATTCTAGTTGTTGTTGCTACACCAACAACAGGTGCTTTCGTGTATACCCATGGCTGCATAATGCTGTTTAAATGGTATACAGGTGTTGAATAAGGAATTAGATCCTGCATTGTTATAGGCACTATAACAGGAGGTTCACCAGTAACCCTAATGTATATATCTATTAGGTCTGGGCTAGTCCTCAGAATCCACCCCTCCTTAACGGTAGGGGTTACAGCGAAGCCAGTATGTTTAATTACCCAATTAGCTTTAGTAGCATCAACAGATAGGATAGCATCCATCTCAGGCTTAACTTCTTTCTTGAGCATTATGAAGATATCCGCAGGCGAGTCCATCATAGGTACTGGGTGATGAGGTCTTGTGGGCGCATTAGGGCATATATGGGTTGTCACAATAATATCGCCGGGAATGACATCCCCTCGTTTCATCATCTCGGCGATCTTGTATGTAACAGCAAGGGCAACTATAGCGCCATCAGCATCAGAAACAAGGCCTATTTGAGCAGGTCTAGCACCAATACCTCCAAGCCTACCAACAACACCAAGAGTTGGAGCTTTCCCACCGGAGCTTTTACCCTCCTTCCCAGGAATCGTAATAGTTATAAAGTCTGTAGAGCCTTTCTCACCCTGTATAGTCTCAATCTCCATATTCATATACTCCAGGAGACCTTTCTCCTCGAAAAATTTCTTAACGCTATTTCCGTTTACCTTTGGATGCTCAAGAAGATCTATCACCTCTAAAACATGCTTTAAAGTAGACATAGATCTACAACCTCTAGTTTTAACCATACTATATTTGCGAAGCACTGCGTAATAAGCTTTAATTTTCATTTATATTTAGGGAACAGTTTAAAGATGATATAAAAATCGTATTTCCTAAATCAATTCTCATACGACTAGAAGAAACAAAGAGATATTTCCTCTTCTATACGCAAGATTCGTTCAAAAAATGATTGTGTAAAGAAAACACTTTAAGAATTCAATTAGGGATTTAGATGCCTTCAAGGAATTTCAGTGATGTGATTAGGTATACTTTAGAAGCTTTAATTACATCTTCTGTTTTCACTCTTTCATTATATCCATGTATCCCTTCTACCTCTGCGGGTCCATAGTGAATTGTTGGAATACCTCTAATTCTATAATATCTAGCGTCGCTGGAGGCCCATTGAACAAATACATGGGGTTTTTTACCGATCACTAATTCTACGGTTTCTTCAACTGTTTTAACTATTTTATGATGAGGATTTGTATAATTAGCTTCAGAGACGGAGATGACTTCTGCCTCTCCTTCATATTTCTCTAAAATCTTGCGAATTTCATCGACTACCTCCTTAGATGTGAGCCCAATAGGGATCCTTATATCGACATCTGCCTCACAGTAGTCTGGCACCATATTTATCTTTGAACCACCTTTTACAATCCCTACGTTAAGTGTTGGGTGTTTTAAGATTAGTTCACCTATACCCTTAAATCCTATAAGGGAATCAGCAATACTAGTGCTAGTATCGATAACATGTTTTATGTCATCCGTAGGATTAGCCTTCAACTTGGTAATATTGTATAATTCTGTAATTGCTCGATAAGCTTTGATTATAGCATTGTCGCCTAGATGAGGTGCAAGTGAGCCATGGATAGATTTACCTTTAAATTTCAGTTTAAGCCAAAGACTTCCTTTCTGCCCTATGTCTATATAGTCTAAACCTGTAGGCTCACCAATAATAACTGCATCGCCAATAACAATATTATTATCTACAAGGTATTTCGTACCCAGTAATCCACCCGATTCCTCATCGGGGACTAAAACAAGTGTTAATTTGCCGTTGAGCTTGTTCTCGAATTTTGATGCTACTAAGAATGCCTGTATTAGCGCCCCTAGACCCCCCTTCATATCGCTTGCCCCACGACCATAAATATACCCATCAACTATTACTCCTGAGAAAGGATCATATCTCCACTTACTAGGATCTCCCGATGGTACAACATCCATGTGACCATTAAATACCAACTCTGGTTTTCCCTTCCCCACGCTAGTGATGAGCGAGATTTTGCCTTTCTCAGGTTCAACTCTATTGACGCTAAAACCTTCATTCCTTAAAAACTCCTCTATGAATAAAGCTATTTCTCGCATATCTCCTGGAGGATTTATAGATCGTACCTTAATTAAATCGGATACTAGCTTGATGATGTTATTTCTTCTCTCATCTATTAGGGAAAGAGCTTTATGCAAATCCTCGTTTTTCATAGGAAACACTCATACTGTCGTAATGTCATTAAACATGTTTTAAGTATTTAAATTTTTCTTATCAACAAAAACAAATCCTTTGTTGAAAAGATAAGGTTTAAATACTTTAAACCTATTAAATGGTATAATGTGAAAGCATGGGGCAAAAACCTCCTAAAAAACCTTTACTAACAACCAGGCAACTAGGTCTGGCTGCCGCATTCGCTGCTGCAGCATTTGCGTTTAGAGCAAGTGGATTAGTTATAACATTAGCTCCGCCACTCGTTATAGATTTAGGGGCTTTAATGCCATGTTTAGCAGGTATGGCTGCCGGCCCTATCGTTGGTATTATTGTGGGAATTGCTAGAGGAATACCGTCGGGTTTGCCTCAAGTAGACTTAGTATTGCAACCTGTTAAGGGGATTTATTGGGCATATGTATACAAGTACGTTATTATGAGGGTTAAGGATCCGAAAATAAGATGGCCGATATTCTGGGTTATCACATGGTTGCTTGAATTCTTCGTTGAAGCTCCACTATTTGTATTCGCCAATTCACTACTGGGATTCTATCCATTCTACCCTACATGGCCATTCACGTTAGGTTGGTATAATGCGCTATACGGAGTATATGAGGCAGTTGTATTTAGCGCAATTATAGCTGCGCTACCATCGGTCTTCGGGTGGAAAGAAGGCAAAGCTCCATGGTGATAATATGAGTAAAAACACTCTTCTAGCCGCAACAATCGCTATACTATTTGCATTATTTATAATTATAAGAGTATTATGGCAAAAAGGAACACAACCGCTTCGTAATTTGCCAGGAGTAAGTTATACTGCGATTGCCGTCTTAGTTGTATTCTTAATCATAATATGGTATATACATAAGAAAACCCAGGCTCAAAGTCAATAAAATTAATTTTTTAACCTCTTTAATCATCACGTCAGATTAAGTCTATGTTACGAAAATCAAGATGCTTCACGGTGTTTTTACCTTGGAGAACTTAAGTCAGAGAGAAAATAAAAATAATGAATACGTCATTGAGATTGAGAATGTGAGTTATAAGTATCCTGGTTCTGACAAGCTTGCGTTAAGAAACATAAATTTAAAAATAAAAAAGGGGGAAATAGTTCTAATAACAGGAAAAAATGGTGCCGGTAAATCAACACTATGTTACCTTCTAAATGGGTTAATTCCACACTTTTTCGGTGGAGAACTTGAGGGAACCGTTAAAATCTTAGGTATGGATACTAAGGAAACACCGGTTTCCTATCTCTCAACTAAGGTTGGTCTTCTTTTTTCTGAACCATCATCACAACTCTTAACATCATCTGTAGAAGATGAAATAGCATTTCCCCTAGAGAATCTAGGTCTTCCACCTGAAGAGATAGATCGTACCGTCAATGAAATACTCGAACTCTTTGGCCTTATGAAATATAGGAAACGCCCACCATACGCACTCTCAGGGGGTGAGCAACAACTAGTAGCGTTAGCATCAGTTTTGTCAATGAACCCTGAGATATATGTCTTAGATGAACCAACATCCGTGTTAGATCCTCTCGGCACTTTACAAGTCATTGAAATGTTCAGAACTATTGCACGCATGTACAATAAGACCTTTATTATAGTTGAGCATAAGCTAGAAGAATTCGCATTACTTACTACTAGGCTTATAGTTATGGATAATGGACAAATAATTTACGATGGTTCTCCGCATGAAATACTAACTAAAAAAGCTATTGAGCTCGAGAATTTGGGATTAGAGGTACCGCAAATTCCTCTCTTCGCACAAAAATTACTGGAAAAATGTAAACAAGGGGTTGAATCCTCGCTGGAATTACCCTTGACTATTGAGAAGGGTTTAGAGTGGTTTTTATCTAATATCTCCAGGTTTAAACAGTGCTTCAATTCATTCCTCGGTAAAGAGAGTTCTGTTAATGCTACTAAAGAGAAGAGCTTAGAAGAACCTCTTCAAGTTCGTGGTGAACCTATTATAGAGGTAGACCACGTAACTTTCATATATCCTTCGACAAATGCTGTTGCATTAAAAGATGTTTCATTAAAAATTTATAGAGGAGATTTTGTAGCCATAATAGGACATAATGGTTCTGGCAAGACAACGCTCGCAAAACATCTCAATGGATTGTTAAAGCCTACAAAAGGTGTTGTCAAAGTATTTGGAATGGATACACGAAAAACACCTATGATTGAGTTAATCAAGCACGTTGGTTATGTTTTTCAAGATCCTGATAAGCAGTTATTCACCACCAAGGTTGTAAAGGAGCTAGAATTTGGAGCCAAGAACTTGAAGATTCCACAAGATAGGAGGAACAAAATCTTTGAAAAAGTAGTAGATGAGCTTGGATTAAAGGATCTTCTAAATGAGAATCCGTTTTTCCTTAGCAGAGGAGATAGACAGAGAGTAGCAATAGCATCGATATTAACGATGGATCCAGAGGTATTAATATTTGATGAACCTACTACTGGTCAAGATCCTAAAGGTAGGAGAGAGATAATGGAGGTAGCCAAGAAGTTACATAGGGATGGTAAAACAATAATATTCATTACTCACGATATGCATCTTGTTGCAGAGTACGCTAAAAGAGTCATTGTAATGCATGATGGTAGAATAATTATGGATTCAACTCCAAGAAATGTTTTTAAGATGGCTGATGAACTCAAAAAAATAAAACTTAGACCACCTTCAATAACCGAATTATTTTTAAATTTAGAATCCCGAGGTCTTAAAGTAGATGTGATACCTCTAACTGTTGAAGAAGCGATCAATATACTTGTAGAGACTTTAAAAGGTGATTAAAAGTGTCTGAGTACTATCCTGGAGCTTCAATTATCCATAGATTAGATCCGAGAACAAAGTTCTTTATTTTTATATGTCTTATGCTAATAGTAGTCTTCATAATGAATCCATTAATTCTTCTCGGTATAGACATTGCTATCCTATTACTATATGTTGTAGCTGGCATACCATTGAGTAGGGTTAAAGGTATGATTATAGGTGTCATACCTGTCATTATAATGTTCGTAATACTTAACATCTTTGTAATCCCGGTTAAAAATCCTACAATAATAGGTTATATAGGAAGTTATCCTATAGCTTGGGAGTCAATACGTGCTGGTTTAAGTGGAGGATTAAGATTTGCGATTTTTGTATTTTTCTCAAGGCTTTTAACAATGACTACTTCCATCGGAGAACTTGTTTCAGCACTAATAAAATTAAAAATGCCTGCTGAAGCAGCTGTTGCCATAGGTATAGGGTTCTCATCGGTTGGTATACTAATTGAGCAAATTAATACTATAAAGGAAGCTCAAATTAGCAGAGGTGCTCCTGTGGAAAGCCGTAATCCTATTACCAAAGCAAAAGCACTTATATCAGTTACCGTCCCTTCAATATATTTAACAATTCTTAGAGGATTATCTATAGCAAAAGTACTTGAATCAAGGGCTTTTACGTATAATCCGTCCAAGAGAACATTTAGAAAGATGGTAAAATTTACTAAATTAGACTACATCGTTATTGCACTATCTATTGGAGCAACACTTATACTAGTCATAATAACAAAATTTTATCACATAACTTATTAACAATGACAATAATTTCTGAATCCCATTCACAGTATTGCATTTGTCCCTAGATGTTCATTCTCATTAAGTTTTACGTTTATCTGATATCTCTAGGGGCTACACTGATTTACAGAGCACCACCCATTCGTTAGCACTAGCAACAAACAGAGTCAGATTTTATAACAGTCAAAAATAGATGCCGAAGATCGCTAAAGGTTTAACGCCTAGAGTTGTCGAGCGATCGTGTTAATGGTAGCGTGGCGTACCGGTTGTTTGATCCACGGGATGTATTCAGTTTGATTGCCTCTTTCAAGTATTGCGTTTTTATAAGACACCTCGAGTGAACGTTGCGATTCATATGTGGGAGTGGTTGCGGTGTGATCTAAGGGAAGCTTTTTAACTGCTTGTGATAAAGTTGGAAAGGGGGCTTGCATGGTCAGGTGCCCTTACTGCGGCTACGAGGGCGGGTTCAAGGTTCTCAAGACTTGGAGGTTCAGGTTCTACGAGGTTAAGAGGCTAGAATGCCCCAAGTGCCAGGGGATTTTCAACCACTACCAGGGGGTCAGCCCCACAGGCAAGAAATCAGAGTTCGTGATCAGGGTTAAACCCAGAGCGCCCGCTAAGTGAGGCAAGCAGGAAGCAGGCTCTTACCCACCTGGTTAAATCTTTTACCCACACGCCCCCGGGGGCACTCCACGCTGAGGCTACCTTGAATCATCGTGGAGGGATTGTACGGGAGGGCTTTTCGGGCGCGATGCAAGTAGCCCGACTCCAGGTAGGCGCGTAGCTAATTACACCTGGTAGAAAAACGGTTACCGTGCTCCGGATTCCATTCACTATATGATAGGTGGGAAACCAGTGTGGGAAACGGGTTGCCGGGGTTAGGGCTTGAAGATTATCCTTGCACGCCTCTCCTCCCTGGTCGCCTTGATTATGGTCTTCGGGAGATCAGCGTAGACCCCGCAGAGAGTTGTCCAGGACTTCGGCTCCTCATCGGCTAGGCCGGCGACGTTGCATACCACGTAGTTCCGGGGGTTGGCCTCAGCGAACTCTGTCTCAGACTCGGTCAGCTCAGCCACTAGTATCTGGCCGAGGTGGCTTTTCACCTCTATGAACAACCTCTCGATACCGCTTCCCCCAGGGCACTCCGCGAGGATATCGTAGGGTTTCTCAACCCCGATATTCTTCTCCAGTATCCTGCAACCCTTTGCCTCATAGAGGCCCGCGACATAGTTTACACTTGCCTCCTCCATCCACCTCCTAGTATCAAATGGGAGTGATGCAATGAACTCCTCGTATTCCCTGACTCCTTGAACCCCCATCAACCTCACAGCCATAGGTCTAAGGCGGGGCTCGAAGAAACCCACGCTGCCTATGTTTACACCCAGCAATTTTTCAAGGTCTCTCTCCTTCCTCCTTAGATTTGCCTCCACGACTTGATTCAGTTTTCTGGCGATCTCCCACTTGACCTTCTCAAGCCTCTCCATGTCGGCACTTAAGTCCTCAACCCCGGAGTCAACCACCCTCAGCACCCCCTTCCTCAACTTTTCGGCCAGCCACTTCAGCACATCAAGACCCAAATAAATCTTCTTATTATCACCATCCCCGTAGACTAGGACAGGTGTAGAGTACCGTAGAACCCTGTCGATCATGAGGTCTATAACCCCTAACCAGCCTCCAGGGAATCCAGGTTCATCCACAACCAGTAGAAGTGGCATCCTCCCACCCCTGGGGACGAACGCATACTCGTAGAGCTCTCTCAGAGCACGAGGCGGATCCCTGGTCCACCTACCTAAGAACGCCTCTACAGCCGCGTTAATAGTGTTCGCGAATTCATCCTGGTTATCGCAACCAGTGTAATCTTTAATGGCTCCGGGTAGCCTGTCCCGATTGCTGAGCCTCGAGGAAAGCTCCTCCGCGATATCCTTATACTCCCTGAGTTTCTCAAGCAATTCTCTGTAAGCTCTATCCAACGCCTCCTCCAAATACCTTTGTTCAGGATACCTCGCATATTTCTCGTAGAGCGTTACAAGAGCCGATCCAACGGACTCCTCGTTGATGGCCAGGTACTCTCCCCCGTCGTCCCGCAATACGTAGAGCTCGAGGATCGACTCAACGGGCTTCAAGACAAGCCTCTGATCCAGTATGTTCAAGAGCTTATACAGGAGCTTCATGTAGAACTCGTACTCGACCCTTGCATCCCTGACGAAGTCGACTACACTGCAGTCCCTCGACTGTCTCAACCTGTATACACGTCCAATCCTCTGCTCTCTTTTAACAGGGCTCCATGGAGTCTCGTAGTTTGCAACGACATTGAAGTCCTGGAGGTTTAATCCCTCGGAGGCCACATCGGTGGACAGCAGGATTTTCAGTGCTCGCTGGGGCTTCAGGCTATCAACAGACTCCACAACAGCGGGAAGAAGGTAGGCGAAGTCAAGGTTCTCCGAAGACAATTTGGCAACTAGAATCCATATGCCTCGACCCACTAGTATTTCCATAGAATCCCATATGAGGCCCCTATACTTACCCAGGTTTCTCGGGGAGAGGCCTCTTTCCTCAATACCCTTCAAAGATTTTTCCACGACTTCCTGCTTCACTCCTTGATCAGGTTTAAACCCTCTCGACTCGAAGAAACCTACAAGCTTTTCGTACAAGTATTTAACGGTGTCCTTGTACTCGCTGAAAACAATGTAGTCTCCATGCAGCTCTTGGGGGAGTTCCCCACTACCTGTAGCTACATAGTGGAGAAGGTGGGCGAGGGCTTTGAAGCCTGGATCCCCCTCCTGGTAGAGTGCTGTAAATTTATCAAGAAGAGCGAGCGCCCTCTCACGCAATTGCCGAGGGATCGAGCTGAGGTTGTAGGACAGAACCGCTTCAACCAGGGCATCGGGGTTCCCCTCGATCAACCTGTCGCTGACCCTAATTCCTGGTGGTGGACCTTGTTTCTCCATGACCCGCGTGAATGTTTTCAAGAATGCGTGAGGGCTCGATAGAGCGCGTTTCAAGATTATGATTTTCAAGAGCGCGTTACCCTGGGTGTCGAGGTGTTGGAGGAGCTCGCCGGTGAATCTACCTAGCTCCTCGTAGAGCTCCCTATACTCGCCTAGCCTCACTAGTGCTAGGAACGAGTTCAAGCTTGTGAAAACCTGCTTACTCTCCAATTTGTTAACTAGTTCTTTGGTTCTCCTGTAAACAAAGAGGTCTGATATCTTCTCGTAGAATTCTCTGCGTAGACTAGGGCTTTTCTCGATTTGTCTCAGTTTACTCGACACATCCGGAACCAGCAGGCTGATCCTCCTGAGCATGTCCCTGTGGGTGCCCAGGGATGGGGTGGCCGAGAGCAATATGAGGTGCTTAGCTCTCTCGCAAAGCGGTTTCAACCGGGCGGTTCTCATAGACTCCCTAGAAGAAGTGAACCCGATGTTGTGCGCCTCATCGATTACTATGAGATCCCATTTTATGGAGGAAACATATTCGTAGTAGGGCTTGAACTCCCCTTTAGCGTGTTTGTCGAGGCTACCCCGCTTGACAAGATCCATTGGAGCCAGCAGGACTAGCAAGCGGTCGCCGTCGGATCCTAGCCTCATTAATTCATCTATGGTACGTCTCGATAGAACCCTCACCACGCCTGGAGCGTACATCAACTCCCTGATCTCATAGTGAAGCCACTGCCTGATCAACGAGCGGGGTGCTATTATCAGAATCTTCTTAGCCTCTCCTACTGAGATAAGGTATTTGATAAGCCTTATCGCCTCAATCGTCTTGCCGAGGCCTACTTCATCACCTATTAATACCCTTACCCTCCTCCTCGGTAGAGCGTCCAGGTATAGGGCGATCTGGTGGAGGTAATTGTAGTACCGGGTACGGGGTATCTCGGGGCCTGGCGGAGTGGTTAAAGGGTTATAGTAGAGTGAGAGAAAAGGGTTGTAGACTAATAGTGGCTCGAGAACAAGCCAGAGCAACCCTCTGAGACTTTCATCGTCTAACGGCATAGACAGTACCCTCGGAGTAGAGAGGAGAACCTTTTCTCTTCGACCATCCTGGAGAGCTCCCAAAGCTG
>WYEB01000492.1_pt1 | contig 13955 bp, 17 predicted proteins | sample 6343061 | NCBI WGS metagenome assembly WYEB01 (sample SAMN13812332, study PRJNA600296) | hot springs metagenome | biome: ENVO:00000051; feature: ENVO:00002007; isolation source: sediment sample from Evening Primrose shelf | place: USA: Yellowstone National Park, Evening Primrose Hot Spring ... | reverse complement strand
ATGAGTCTAGCCATCGGCACAATGTAGCCCCTAATCATTATGTCTGCCTCCCTGGCAAGCACCAGAAAATCCATTGCCTCTTTCAGTATCCAGTCCCACACCTCATCGTCTAGGACATAGCCTGCGAGGATCAGATCGTCCAAGCTCACCTTGCCACTGCTTACAAAAGAGAATATCTCGGCATCCTTGCTATTGTCCGGATTTTCATAATCGAGCCTTATGAGGATGCCACCCCCCTCCAGAAAAACCATGCTGAGCACCTTGTAGTTCCGCTCGACCCCGCTCCTTGCATTGGACAGCCACTTTGGAACCTTGCCTTCGATCGGTTTATTGAAGACGCGATAGGAATATATCTGGTCAATATAGGTTCCCGAGAAGAACCTGATGGGGAATGATGAAAGGGCATGCTTTATATCTCGCCAGTGATCCTCGTCTATGCATCCACACTGGATATCCTCGAACATCTTAAACGCCGTTGCCAGTTTCGCTACTTCGTCCTTGCATATACTAGTGTCATCAACTGTCCGGCGCTCTATGCCGTGCAAGATTGGAGGCTCAAGAGTAACGGAAAAAACCGTATCCCTTATCGTTGCAGCGACATCATATAACATCTCTAGGTTCCGTGCCACGCCATGGTATTTTTTCGCCTCGGACAATACTATGTCCCAAACATCGTCTGGGAGGCCGGCAAGCGAGATTACATCATAGAGACCTATCTCTCCCTCTATGCTTACATATGCATTATAGTTACGCTCGCCGCACTCAAATACAAACTCAATCGATGAAGAGAGAAGGCGGAAGCTTTTCAGCATAGGTTCTCTGCAATAATAAAAATAGAAGCCGAGCCACCGCGGCAAGTCTAACCGTTTATTGACGGGTGTATATTTGTCTTGATAGGAAAAATGGGTATAAGGCAACGTAATAAAGCTATCATACAGATGGGTCGTAGTCTCTGCCAGCGTATGCTCGATGCCCGTCATTATGTCTCCATACCCTGCAAGATAATCTATTTGTTTCTCCACTAAGCTCCTAATATCCTCCATCAACCCCACCCAGAAAAAACCCTATCTAAGCATGTTTAGAACTATAGACGCATTCCTGAACTTTCTGAGGGCTACCTCTGCAAGCCACAGATAGTAGCCCAGCTTCTCTATTATTTTTTTCCAAGCCTCTTCAGACAGCATAAAACTGGCGAGCAACAGAATAGCCATGTTTGCCCTGCCGCCCCACATCACTGTCCATCTAGTAGGCCTCAGGCCTCCATGGGTATTATAGCCAGTCCATACATGGATGGTGTGGCGTGTCGCCTCAACCAGGTAAACCGTCAACGAGGTGGACGGCAGAAAGACAGGGACATGGGCGACCTCCCTCGGCAAGACAACCTCTTTGTTTAGACCAAGCATTATGTCAATGGTTACATAATACGCATCGCCCATATAGGGATCCTCGAAGATTGTTAATTTATCGGAGACTATAGACGGCGGCTTGCCAATCGCCTTTCGTGCCCTGGCGACAATGTCGTCGACAAGCCGCATGTCCAAAACGACCCTTTCTACGTCGAAACTTCTCATTCTGATGTCTGGCTCCGGCCCATATACAATGTTTTTCAGCATCGAGGCCGCCTCGTGATAGACAAGCATGTTGTCATAAAGCTCTGCGTTGTAGCGTTTGGCCGCATCCAGTAGCTCTTTCCACTCGCCATCCTCCAGAATGGAGAGGAAGACCAGGGTATATGGGTCTATCCACTCAATGATTATGTCTTTATCAATGTCTTCGCCGTGACCGTTACGGAACGTCACACTTATGTGGTCATGATACAGATAAATCGAGTGGAGGGCATAATCCATCTCGGGATACAAGCCATAAAGGAACTTGAACCATTCTGGTAGCCCCAACAATCTATCGCCGGGATACATGTTATGGACTAGCCAGCCACCAGTTACCGGAACCATCTTCAGCATCACGGTATTCTTCGAAACCACATTGCTTATCTCCCTGTCTAGCTTAGAGATCTCCATGGTTATCTCGCCGTAAAGCCTCAAATACTTAAGAGTGAGCAAGAGGCGCTCTCTGAGACCCTCCATCAACCCCACCAATAGAAAAACCTATTTAAACATGTTCAAGATAACAGCCGCCTTCTCGAGCTTCCTATGGCTAATCCTTATGAGCTGTAAGTAATGGTTCGCCATACCTATTATTTTCTTCCAAGCATCTTCCGTCAACATATAGCTTACAAGGATCAAGTCTGCCATACTCATAGTGTCCGTCAGGTATATTGTCCTTCTATCAGTATAGTGGATGCCATCCTTGTTACAACGGCTCCAGACACTGATGACATAATTATTGATATCTATCCAATAGACTGTTGCCTCGGTGCATGGAAAAAAGGCACCACGTGCCAGCCATTCCGGCAGGGTAACTTTCGCATCCATCAACAGTCTTGTATCAATATCTACGAAACTAACCCAAGACGCATCAGGTGGGTCGAGGACGTTTGCTACCCCGCGGATGAATGGCGACGAATTGTTAATGACCTTTTCGGTCTCAGTGATAACTGCTTCTACAAGTCGATCGTCCAAAACGACCCCCTCTACATCTGGCACATCTATATCATTAACCGGTTCTTGTTCATATATGATGTCTCTAAGAGCCGTGGCGGCCTCGTAGTAGACAAGAATGTTGTCGTATAGATCCATGCCATAACGCCTCGATACCTCTAGTAGTTTCTTCCACTCTCCGTCCTCCAGAATAGACATGAGAACTAAGTCATACGGGTCTATCCACATGGTGGAGGCATTATTATACACGTCTTCACCGTTTTCGTCTCGAAACGTTATACTTATGTTGCTGAAATACAAATAAATCGCATAGAGGGTATAATCCCTGTCCAAATCTAGGCCATAAAAGAGCTTGTACCATTCCGGCAACTTCAACAACTTGTTGGGATAAATAGGATGTATTAGCCAACCATCGGGGGACGACAATATCTTCAAATCCACATCATTAGTCACGTTTATACGTTCTATCTCTCTGTTAATCCTAATAACTTCCTTTACTATTTCGCCGTAAAGCCTCAAGTATTTGAGACCGAGCAAAATACGCTCTGCATAGTCCTCCACTAATCCCACCCATAGAAAAAAATCTGCCTAGAGATATAAGAACTGATAAGCCGCAATTATCTTTTTAAAGTAGTCTATGGCGTCCCTGGTATCTGGGGTCTCGCGAAACCCGATCTCTGGCAACCGTTTAGAGATATCATCTAAAAAATCCAGAAACCCGCTCTCTGCAAGCTCGTTCACTGCCACAAACTGGTCGAGGTCTTTCCTTATCCATACATATCTTCTTATGTCTTTCCCATCACTGATCAAGAGACAGATATAGTTCTTGAAGCTTCTACCCTCATAGAAAGTATAGGGGGCAAACTCAACAAAGCTAAAGAAGAGCGACCCCATCTCAAAGATTGCCCTCTCCCTTATCCATGTGTAACGGTTGAAGTCACGGTCTACGAGAATGTATAGGAATTCGGGTTTTTCCCTTTTCGCTGGATGAGTAAATTTTTCAGCCTCTGCTAAAGCTTTTTCTATGACTTGTTTCAGCCTAGCCTCTGCCCCGTCCCTAGCCCTCTTTGTCTTGATGTTTTCTGAGACCCAGTTCCTGATAAACCTCTCGAAGCTTCCAAGCGTCCAGAAAAACATTGGCTCCCCACTGTAAGGCTTGTGGAAGACCTCGTACCACCACGCCATGACGCCGTACCTCTCCAGCGTGTATCTCCTCAGAGCGTAGTTCTTTGCCCTAGCAACCCTGCGTAAGGTCTTTAGCCTAGTGCGGGGAGTAAACACGATGACTGGAACATTGTAGTCTGGCTTCCGAACATATAGTATAGCCACAGACAATTCGCGAGGCTTTAACACTCTACCACCCACCCAAAAAACAAAGACCTAGAAGACAAGCTTTATCGCTGGCATGAGATACTCCCTCAACATAACATCTGTTTCCCTTGCCAAGACAAGATAGCTTGTCGCTTCTTCAAGTATCAATTTCCATGTCTCGTCGTCCAGAATATAACTGGCCAACACAAAGTCGCCGAGACTCATCTCGCCATTATGCACAAAATGTACATCCTCAAACTCTTTGCTCCCATTTGCTTTCTCGTACCTGACGCGCAGGACAATGTCTGACCACACAAGATCCACACTGACGAGTTTCTCGTATACTCTGAAATCCCTTGCATAGAACAGCCACTCTGGTATCTTAACGCTAACGCGCTTGTTAACGACGAGATGCGAGTCTATCTGTTCAATCTTCATGTCTGGGAAAACCCTTATTTTGACGCGCCCCATGTCATATATTACAGAATCCAATGCATGCACGCTTATGCATGGGCACTGTATGTTTCCAAGGGCCTCATACACCTTTGCCAGATTCAATATGTCATCCTTATATTTACATATCCTAAAGTCAGTCTGGCGATATTCCACGTCGCGTGATATGTCGGATGGCGTCTTGAGAGAGAGGACGAGGTCTCTTATCAATGCAGCCGGGCCATGCACGGCCTCTAGGTTCTGATACGTGTCCTGATGTGTCTCTTTGGCCATATCAAACAAGACTGCCCACACGTCCTCTGACAATCCGCTGAGTCCAATCACGTCGAACAGGCTTACTTCGTCACCTACATGAAAATACTTAACATTTTTCTTATCGCCACACTTAAAGACGAGACCTATCATATTAGGGTAAATGCCGGCTTCGCTTAGACGAGGCTCCCTGCATCCGTAGAAATAGAAGCTCAGCCATTGTGGCACATCTATGCGGCTATCGATTGTCGTGTAGTAATTATACGCGGGAACGTTTGGCACCGTCAATCTAAGGACAGTAATAGATTGTAGACGGTGCTTTGCCAGCTTAGACAGTAGATACTGAACTTCATTAATTATGTCCCCATATCTTGCAAGGTACTCTATTTGTCTCTCTACCAGCTCCCTTAGAAGACCCACAAAAACCCCACCATAAAAACAAAGACCTACCCGTTCATAATATGTTTTTGGATATGCCTAATTATGTCTATGAACTTGTTCCAGGATACACCATACCTCTCTTTGACGTATTCGTCTCCACCGGTCTCGCGTAAATCCTCGAGGCACTCCATCAGGAACGGGCACTCCCAGCAACACGGCTTGTAGTCCATCACCTCTTCACGTAACTCATCGTTTTCGTCCAGCTCATCATAGGAAACTTTTTTTCCAGTCTCCTTCTCGTAGAAATAAACCGCTCCTCGGCACGGGTAGTCATAGTTGTCCTCGCATACAATACCTACGAGACTGCATCCCCTACAGTCGCCGAGCGGGAAGGGTGGAGGTGCAGAAATAAACTCGCCGTTGACCTCTGCAACGGTTGGACTATGGAATATTATCTTAACCATACACCCACCCCAAAACAGAAAAAAGCTAGATGCCGTCAATGAAGCCCGTGATGTCGTGTGGGAACGGTGCATACATCTCGAAATACTTTTCTACCTCTAGACCATCACCGGACTTGAAGACTGCTATTACTATATGGCCAGTCAAGAGGGGCTTTGTCTCTAGAAAGCTCTTTATCATAGTTTTCGTTACATGTGTCAAGGCTTGAACACTATGTGACGCCGTGTCGACATAGAGCACATCGTAGCGGTCATTGTTAACTACGGATATGAATACGTATATTGATTTCTGCGTCTTATATGGATAGACATCGAAGAACTCTTCAAGCAACTTGCTAAACAACTCACTTGTAGACGGCTTTTCCATGCCTATTTTTTCACCACCCTAGAAAAAAGCTACGAGACCATCAGTGAGAAGCCGAGCAAGGTCTTAAAGTAGTCTGCCAACTCTTTCCGTCCCTCGTTCTCAAGGGCTTCTATGGACTCCATGAGAAATTTCTGGAACACGGGGACTTCGTTCACTCCGAGCTTTTCAATGTATTGTGCAGTTTCAAGCAATGGAAGACCCTTGCGAACAAAGTATACCCTCAAGAAGTTATTTGCCCCCTCTTCGTAGTTATGAATCACATATGAGCCCTTCAATTCGCGGACTTCTATATTCGTTCTCCTCGACTTGGCTAATAACTTACTCAATCCTATTGCCTGTGTAAAGAAAGACCAGTTATCACTTCCTTCGAAAATTGGTTCAGGCTGGATACCGAAAACAAGGTCGCCTCCAAACACATAGACAAGTTTTCCAATCCATTTTTCAAGCCTTTTGATTGGGCTCCAATACCCCCAGATCCAATGCCGAGCCGTAGGGCTATATATCTTATTGAGGCATGCCACAATCCAATCCCTCATCTCTTGGACATCTTCAAACAACATCGGGCCATCTGCACAGGCCCATAGTGGTTTGTTCGAGAATTCCCGCCATTTTTCAATTATCCCGTATTTCCTCACAAAATCATATGGGGCATAGCCAAGACGATTCACGACACGTTTAAAATCTGTCCAGCCATCATCCATCACGACTACGTGCCAGCTCATCTTGGTTTTCTGTCCCCTTATCCTGACAAATGCGCCCCTCATGCCCACCCCAAAAACTTAAAGAGAAGAAGAAAAAACAGACTTCTTGATTACCAGTTTTCCCGGCTTCTGGACTTCTTGTATCTTGTATCCACGCCTAGCCAGCTCTTCTATCACTGCTACATAGTCATAGAGGTCTTTAAGCCCATATGAGCCAACGACGAATATTGCGTTGTATAGTTGCATCGCATAGGAGATTAACTCTTCATCGGATATTTCACTTATCCTTTTCATTTTTCCCACCCAAGAAAATTATTAGGAGGAGAGCCTTATAACCATGTATGCCTTGTTTATTTTCTTCTTTGCTATCTCAGATATCTTGAGATATTGTATCATCATGTTATATATCCATTGCCAGTCTTCATCTGTAAGTATGTAATGTGCAAGGATGAGGTCTCTTATCTTAATTGTTGACATATAATCCACGAGGTGCATGGGTATGTTATCATAACGCATAGCGGAACCCTCCTCTGTTACATATAGAGTTATACATGTGCTACAGACCTCGATGCCATTTAACCCCTTTATGACTGTGGCACCTCTACGAGTTAATTCTTGTGGTATGCTGACTTCCCTGTCAAAGTATTTTTTCTGGTAGAAAACAATCTTAGCCGTGCTAAACACCGCAAGGTCAATACTAGTTTCTAATAATCTCTCAGCCAAATAATCCCTATATTTGTCGTTGGTCGTAGCAAAAGACGCCCAGTCGACGCGTGAAAGGGCAAGCTCAATACTGTTGCCAACAATGTTGAGTAGTCTCTCGTCAACATCATACCTTTTGTGTAAAATATCACTGTAGTCTTCTTTTATCTTTTCCTCCCCGTCTAAGATCTCTCTTAAAGCGTCACGCATGCCATACACATATTCAACGACTCTGCGATAGTCATCATCCAACTTGCGGATATTGTTCATTATACGCTTCCACGTGTAATCGTCAAGAAACGAGAAAAAGATTATGCTTTCGACGCTTGGGTAAGCAATAGAGAGCTTCGGGTTGTTTGTGGAGCTTATCCTTAAAGTTATATCGCTCCCAGAGATTCTAACGCCCTGCAGAGTAACTTCTCTATTGATAGCGAAAACCAATGAGAGCCAGTCGGGAAAACTTATTGTTCTGTCAATTCTGACATAGCGACTGAACAACAAGTCTTTCGGAGAGTAATTCGTCTCGACGGTCTCATTCGCGATGCTATGTATCTGGGACAAGTTGTCATTGATTCTCCTGGCCAGCTCCGTGAAAATAGCCAGCCTCGATAACGTTTCATACGCTGCTTGTTTATACTCCTCATACATCAAGCCCACCCCAAGAAACACGGTTAACCCAACACTTTTTCGAGCGACGCGATTATCTTTAGTCTCTCCAGCTCCAACTTCAATGACGAAAGTAGCTTGTTGAGCACACTAACGATTTCTTCATTGTTTAGATAATGCAATATGTCTTTGTTGTCCGCCAATATGAAGACCTTGTATTTGTCTTTCTCCTTGTATATGTGTAGCGAGCCTTTTCCACGAAAGAAGAAATGTAGGAAGCCCTCACCAATACATATGAAGCCGTCCCGTATCTCTATATTTTCGGAGACTACGTTCCATGTTTTTTCGGGAACACTATACCATGTTGCGTAATGCGAGAAAATAAACGAGAAGAGTCGAAGACCGGCATCCACCACGTCTTTGATTAGCGATTTTATCTCTTCATATGGCACATCGTCTAGGTCTGCATATATGTGCCTTCTTGAGTCAAAGTTGTCGACGTATTTATTGAGTGGCTTTTCCGACAAAAAGATTATAGTGTTGTCTTCGCAACCATCACATATAGCAACAGACCTATACTCATTTTGCAAATCCACGTAGTCAAGGACATCTTCTGGAACGACCTCAAACTCTACAAGTTCCAAGGCATAGTAGAAGATTTTTCCATTGCAACGCGGACAGTATATTTTGTTTTCTTCTTCATCCCCCATTATTCCCACCCAGAGAAAAAAAACTATATCACAAGCATCACGTTTGCCTTCATCCTCTCTGGGTCTTCGTCGTATATCAGCTTCAACGTGTCACGGATGTTCCTCAATGTGCCTACGATAAGCGAGTATTCTGGCTCCTTGATGTATTCTGCAAACAAGCCGTTGTGTTCTATCCCCGTCCCCCCTATGATTTCAAGGGTATCCATAAACTTGTTTTTCACCAGATCCCCTATCTCCCCATCAATGTAGGCTATCTTTTCTAACAACGAGTTTATTTCCCAACGCAACCTCCTTAAAATCCGCAACTTTTTATCGATGTCTGACCCATGCGTGTCCTTGAAGAACAAGATTTCTCTGCCATAGATGTCGACGTCTGCCCTCTTCTGTTCTGGGAAAAAGACAATCTTTACCTCCCTACCAGTCAACAAGTATGTCTTTCTGGAGGATACCACGTAGGTTGCGATGGGCTCTGAACCGAGATGGTGATACTTCAAGCGGAACAATGGTGCATTTTGGGTATTGGTCACATACCTCTTATATGCCTCAGAGACTATCAAGTTCAGACGTGAAATTGTTGTAACTGTATCGTAGCCAGCATTGGTGAGCCGCAACACGTATAGCCCATTATCAGTCCTCCTCAGCTCAGCAATTCTATGGTCATGCAAAAGCCACACTGACCGTGAAGAATTTTCTGATTCTACCCTGTCCCTGTAGCGTCCATATTCAGATGCATAGTAACCCTTTGCATTTCTGAACCCAAAGAATGCATTTACCAATCTATCCCATACGTCTCCCATTCCCACCCTAAGAAAGAAAAAAATCTTTTAGCACACGCTTAGCTCTTCGGCAACCATCTTAACCAATGCATACTCTACCCTAAATAAAAAGAGGCTAAAAAGATATCTTGGCATGTTGCAGAAAATTGGGCGGTGCAGAGCCAGTTGTCACGGCATATATCTGGCTCCTATACTTATAGAGCCAGCTATTTACATTCTGCGAATCTAGGTCGGCAATGTCCCAGTCGCTGAGTATCACTATCCTAGTAGACGGCTTCATGTATTTCTCTGCAAGCTTCAATGCTGGGAATATAACTGTTCCACCACCACCTCTCAATTTGACTTTCTTCACGTCCCTGCCATGTCTTATCCTGATTGGCTCATACGCGTCTGCGTCCCACGGTATCACGAGAACATCTCTTCCAGCTACCTTGGCTATGGCGAAAATCTCTGCAACGAATTGTTGTAGCTCCTCCTCGCCTATGCTACCAGACGTGTCGACGAGGACTAGAACATCCCCCCTTGAACCGATGGTTTTCCTGCCGGGCACAAGTCCAGGCTGCTTTTTGCTCATCTTTTTCCACGAAAAGCGGTGCCTACCACCAAAAAAACTAGACAACAGATCCTTTCTTATGATTGTCCTCCAGTCAACCTTAGGCTTCAACAGTTCATTGACAAGCCTCTCTATGCCTTCCGGCACGGTGCCAGCACTCTTTGCAGCGTTGTATACATCCGCTAAACGCTTGTTTATTTCTCTCTCGATTTTCTCTTCGTCCACATCCTCAGCGTCTTCCCTGTCCGCCCCCTCATTGAGTGGCACCGCATTTTTCGGTTTTTTATAATTCCCTATACTACCTCTACCGCTGTAACTCACCTCTATCTTCTTTGACTTTTTTATTATCTCCTCAATTGTCTCTTCAAAGCTCTTGTCCTCGATGTCCACTCCGAACGTCTTTTTTACATCGCTGGGCGTCACAAGGTTCTCGTAACTTGTAGGGGAAATCCTCGTATTCATTAAATACATGTGGACGTAGGCGTCTGCGACGTAGTTGGCTAGCTGAAAGAATTGCTCTGGCACGAGTTCTGGATGTTTCTTGAGTATCTGTTTTGAGCGGATGGCATGCTTAAGGATTATATGCATAGCCTCGTGTGCTATCACATGGGTAATGTCTCTAGGCGGCATCCCATTGATCATTGAGCCAAGGTAAATGGACTTGCCATCAGTCCACGCTACCTGCGGAGAATCCTCCACGTAATAGATATTTGTCATCCTCGCAAAAATGCCGATAAACGGCTCCACTACCATGAGAGATGCAATACTTTTTTTCACAGTCTCTTGCAATTCATGTTTAACGTCCATTTGTTTCTGACTCATACCCACCCCAGAGAAAAAACAAGTCTAAATCACGTCCTTAATGTAGTCGATAATCCTCAGCATTTTGTCTTTGTTCTTTGTAAGCAACTCTACACGCTTTTCTCTGTCCATGATTTTGAAGAACAGGATTAGCATGTCTGGCGCTCTACTGGACAATACCTCTAGCAAACCATTGAACCTCAATATATTGCTTACACTGCTTCTAGATAATAGATACAGGAACAAGAACTGTTTCCCAACATTGAAGTCGAAGAACGACTCTGGCTCTCTCTGCACTTTCTCGAAGTCCTTTTCTGTGACGTTTTCCCTGAGGAAGCTCAGGAACTTTGTCGCAGTCGAGGTGCCAACCGTCCCCCTAACATATTCCTCATCGAATGGAGTCATCTGTGCCCTGTCAACGTTGCTAAGATACAATGCAAGCCTCGTCCAAGACCTCGGACACGGGTAAGCCTCTTCGTCACTTTCCGGCTTCCTCATGAAGTCTCCCTGCGAAAACTTCAGATAGGCGTAGACAACCTTGTTCCACTGGTTCGGGTACGTCTTCTCCATGAACTCCGCCCATTCATCTATACCAGGAGGATCAACGTTTATAATTGTAAGCTTCGAACGCAACGGCTCCGGCAGAGTATTCGCAACCCGGCTCCATCCAGCCGGGTTTCCAGCAGAAACGACTTTAACGTTCTTCGAAAGCCTGAAGCCCCACGAAAACTCTTTTTCATCAAGTATGGAAAAGAGCAAAGACATTTGTTCATCCATTGCATTTGGCAATTCATCAATGAAGAGGACGCCATACACACCGGGTATGGTGAATACATAGAGCCTCCGGAACGGCAACAAATCGGCAAAACCGTCTTTTATTGCTAAGGCACTTATCTCGTCAGGCTGAATGTGTGTCGATGGAACCCTAAGGAAAAGATAGTAATCCTCGGGACTTGCCTTGATGCTGTTAAGCAAGTCGTCAGGTATAGTAGTCATCTCCGATAGATCAATGAACTTCTTTCCCAACTGCCCCGACTCTTGATACGCTAATTGTTTTAGGATTTGTGTCTTGCCTATGCCAGGTGCACCAATGAGGAGCAATCTATCTATTAGCTTTATTTCCGTAACCCTAACCATTTTCCCACCCCTAGAGAGAAAAGAAAAAATTATAAAACTATGGTTGCATGTGCCTTCCCATATTTATCGTAGGCTCTGATTATTTGGACATTCCTTTCCTTCAGTTTCTGAAACAATTCGTCAAAATTCTTAAAGCTGATAGCTTCATCTTGAAGTATAAGATACCTTTTCCCAAGGCTTTTAATTACTTTAAATTCTAAACTTTTCCCCTTTATAAACAGCGTTCCCCTTTTCATTTCCGAAACCTTGAATCCATTATGCCTTTTTATTATGATTTTGTTACTCATGTTCCCCACCCTAGAGAAAAAAGAGAAATTATTCGGGTTTCGAGAGTATTTCCTCAGCCTCCTTTAACACCTCCTCGTTACACAACTCGTTTACGAGCTGTGCAAATCTTGCAAGCTTTGTTTTTTCTTTTGTGCGTATTCCAACCTCGAATATAAGTTCTCCATCCATGTTCTTTTCAATCAACAAGTGTACCAAGCCGAAATAATTTACATAGTATCTTTTTGAATCATACCCATCCATGAGGTCACGGTACTTGTCGAGGATTTTACTTAGTGTTGGAAGAACTGTCACGTTTCCCACCCCAGAGAAAAAAAGGAAAAAGGGTTATTTATTCCATTCTTGGTGCAAGCAGGTATTTCAGGGTGCCTCCACCGGCTATGTCAAAGGTCAATTCGAGAGGCATGTTTGTTGCGAAGCGTAAGCCTAGGATATCGCTTACTCTGTATGCTTTTGAAACGATTTTGTTTAGGAAATCTATTCCATAGTTTGCCTCTGCAGTCTCCTTAACGTCTATCTCTACGAGGCTTCCGGTCTCGATTGAGAACCTGCTCTCGACTTCGCCTTTATCGCCCCTTGCGATGAGCCAGAGGTTCTCATTCTCAGCCCTCATTTTTACAGTTTCAGATACAAGCCCAGCATCTTCTAGGGCATCCCTAAACATGCTACTCAGCATCTTAGCCGCAACGGTAAAGTTAAGCTTTGGCTCTGGAGGCTCCTGCCCAGAAATATCTAAAAGGGGGAACCTGAACCTTCTTTCAGCTCTACCAGCAAGTGTAATGATAAGGCGTCCACCAGAAACTTCAAAGGAAATCTTATCATCTTTCTTTGCACGCTTGAGGACATCGTTTATGTCACCAAGCACCACGCCGATTTTTGTGTCCTGCTCTACACTATATTCTTCAAACAAGTTTGCGGGGATATAAAGCTCGACCATCGCTACCCTGCCAGGGTCTAGGGCTCTAAGCTTCAAGCCGTCTGGAGAGGCCACAAAGTTGGCCTCATCAACGATTGTGGCTATGCCCTCGATAATATACTTCCATTCCCTCGCATCTGGGAACACGAATTTCATAACTTGTTGTGCCTGTTCATTTTCAACTTGCATATTTTCTGACATTTTCCCCACCCTAGAGAGAAAAAGAAATTATTTTTTAGCGCGCGCTTATGGGTCAGAAAAAATATAAAACTCTTCGATCTCTTGGTAAGGCCTTAGCTTTGCCGAAACTATTTCGTATAATTTGTCTCCTTGAAACTCTCTATCATAAGTAATTGTTACTTCATCTGTTACAATTCCATTCGCTGAGGCAAATACTCTAATTGTTACTTTAAAGAACGATGGGTAAAGCCTAGCGATGTATGAAGCATAGACGTCTCCTTTACTCTTGAGTTCATGCCATGCCTTCACAATATCGTCTATGAATAGTGGCTTCACCTTTTCCGTTATCAGTTTCTTCATTACTGCCTTTACCACTGGTTCCTTGACTTCCAGTCCCATTTCTCCATAGACAATTATGATTTTCTCTTTCATCCTCCCACCCCTAGAAAAAAACATTACTAATTTTTTATTTTTCTTCACACACTTCTTCTTCTTCTACCCAAGCCTTCAGGTAGCTATCAATAACATACTCTAATGCTTTTTCGTAAGGGTCAAGCAATGTTTTCAGATACTCCACAACTCTGTTCCTGATCTTCAGCGATGTCTTGTTGAAAAATCCACGATAAACAGTGACTCCGCTATCGCGCACTATTACTAAGCGATATCCTCTGTGATCAAGAAAAACATAGGCTACATCGTCGTCTAGAAAATCGTTGTCCCAGGACAATAAAAGTCTCACTAACCTCTCCAGCTGTTTGTCAACTATATCAATGCAACAATCCCCATATCCATAACAAATCCTCTT
>WYEB01000490.1_pt1 | contig 13990 bp, 12 predicted proteins | sample 6343061 | NCBI WGS metagenome assembly WYEB01 (sample SAMN13812332, study PRJNA600296) | hot springs metagenome | biome: ENVO:00000051; feature: ENVO:00002007; isolation source: sediment sample from Evening Primrose shelf | place: USA: Yellowstone National Park, Evening Primrose Hot Spring ... | reverse complement strand
TATCGGTGCTGGCCTCCCACAGCGCCCTGGACGTGCTGGACGGCGCCAAGGACGAGGGCCTTAGAACCATAGCGGTGGCCAAGAGGGGGCGGGAGAGGGCCTATAGGGAGTTCCCCGTCGTGGACGAGCTGGTCGTCCTGGACGACTACAGGGATATAATAAGGGAGGCGCACAGGCTCAAGGGCTCGGTCTTCGTCCCCAACAGGTCGTTCGCCGTGTATGTGGGCTACGACGCGATAGAGAGGGAGTTCCCCATCCCCATATTCGGCAACCGCCACCTCTTGAGGTGGGAGGAGAGGGTCGGGCCCCACAGCTACTACAGGCTTCTCGACGAGGCCGGCGTAAGGAGGCCGAGGACCTACGCCTCGCCCGACGAGGTGGATAGGCCGGTCATGGTCAAGCTGCCCGAGGCGACGAGGAGGGTGGAGCGGGGGTTCTTCGTGGCCAGGGACAGGGACGACCTCATGCGCAAGGCCAGGAGGCTGGCCGAGAGGGGCATAATAAGGCTTGAGGACCTCTCCGGCGCGGCCATAGAGGAGCTCGTGCTGGGCGCCCACTTCAACGCCAACTTCTTCCAGTCGCCGATATATAGGCGGCTCGAGCTACACAGCTTCGACAGGAGGATCCAAAGCAACCTTGACGGCGTCTTCCGCCTCCCCGCGAGGGACCAGCTGGAGCTCGACCCCGAGGTGCGGTACATAGAGGTGGGGCACGAGCCGGCGACCCTCAGGGAGAGCCTGCTGGAGAAGGTCTTCGACATTGGGTACAAGTTTGTAGAGGCCGCCAGGCGCCTCGTGCCGCCGGGCGTGATCGGGCCCTTCACGCTTCAGTTCATAGTGACGCCGGAGCTGGAGCTGGTGGTGTACGACGTGGCGCCGAGGATCGGCGGCGGCACCAACGTCTACATAGGGATAGGGGGGCAGTACAGCAAGCTCTACTTCGGCAAGCCCATCTCCACTGGGAGACGCATCGCCATGGAGATCAGAGAGGCGGCGGAGCAGGGAAGACTCGCAGAGGTCACCACGTAGAGATGAACCAACTGCTCTGGGCTTTTCTTCTTCAGCTCTTGTTCACCTGGGCCTTCGCCGCAACTGCATACGCCGCGAGAGCCCCCTTCCCCCTTCTGACCTCTGTCGTGCTGTCGCTTATGGCGATATATACAGCCACAGCTCTATGGCTGGGAGAGCTTATGCATGTGGCTCTTCAACCTGGCGTTTGCCCTAGGCCCCGCGGGGGCCTTGATACGGCATTTCCCCATCCTCGCGTCGCACAGCCACGACGTGTCTCCAGCCGCCGCACTGACGGCAGGCTTCGTGCTTACGTACGTCGTCACGTATCTCTGCAAACGCTACCGAGACAGACCAGACGAGCGCCGCCTGCAACACACGGCGCGGCGACTGCGGGCTGACCTCCCTTGAGGGGGTCTGCAGAGGCGGCCTGCGGGTTAAGATTATTAACACAGGTCGAGGGGGAGACGTGAAGTGGTCCGGCGCTCCTTTGGCCTCTCTTGTCCAGCTGGCCTTTATGTCTCTCTACGTTGTGTTCTCCTACGCCGCCGGGGCGCCTCTCCCGGCTCTGTCTGCAGTCGCCTTGACGCTGACGGCCATATACGCGGCTACTGTCTTTCTGTTGGCTTAAGAGGGGGCTCTGCCTCTGGGTATTCACGGCCTTGTTCATCCTCGGCGCGGCGGGGGCCGCGGTGCGGCACCTAGAGACCATCATTAGAGGCGGACAACTCGACGTAGCGGCCGCTGCAGTGTTGACGGGAGACCTTATATTCGTCTACTCGGTGACGTACCTCTGCCGGCGATACGTCAGTTAAGTAAAAGCCTGCTCAACGCTCCAATAACGAGAGGTCTATACGTCGGTTGAGATCTCGTCTGGGAGTCTCGACGTACCTCCCACCTGCGCCTCTTCAACACCGCATGTGGGCTCCCAAACCAGCAACGCCGAAAGCCGGCCCCCCTACCTCGTCTATAAACTCAAGCTCTCCCCAGCATTCACCGGCGTATTCTTCAAACCAGACGCCGCCTCGTCGAATCGGGCTTTGAAGCGTCGCCGAGTCTAGCCAGCGGTACTGCCGGAAGCCCCGGCGACGCGCCGAGACCACCCACTCCGACTCCCCACGGACGTGTGAAGCCCCGTGGCGGAGGTGTCCTCTTGTCTCAGCCGCCGATTCTCATGTAAATAGTCTTTCCAACGCGCCGCGTCTAACGGCTTCTCTTATTTCGTGTGCTATTCTTTCTCCCATGTCCATGGGGCGGTCGAAGTACATTACAGAGTAGGGGGAGCCATAGCCCATGTATGTGTTGGTGCCGGCCACTATGCGGCCGGAGAACTCGAAGACAGATATAGACATGTCATCTTTTATTATGGACTCTAGGCAGTAGGGCCCCGCCAAGTCGCAGCCCACCGCCTCCTTTACTGCTCTGGCGAACTGGACTCCGTAGCGCCATATCGCAGGCAGGAGGGACTCCCTCAAGACGAGGGGCAGGTTGCCCACCACCACGAAGCTGGGCTCAACCCAGCCGAAGGTCCTCCCGTCGACGTTAGACTCGTAGCGTATGTCGGCGCCGAGGACCTCCACCCGGCCGTAGACCTGCGAGGCGAAGTAGTGGTAGTAGGCAGGTACGCCGAAGACGTACTCCTGGATTATGTGGGGCTCCTTAACCGCGGCAAGTCTCTTCGCCAGCTCCTCTCTGTCCCGCGCCAAGAAGTACCCCCTGCCGCCCTTGGCGCCGAAGAGCTTCACGATCACCGGCCCGTCCACCTCCTCCGGCGACGTGTAGGTCCTCGGCGTGGGTATGCCGGCAAGCCTGAGGAGCTCCATCTTCTTGTGTTGGTCGGCCTCCCAACTAAGGAGCTCTCTACACCCCAGGGTGGGGACAGGCGCCTCCAAGGCCTGGCGCCAGCCGACGTACTCCACGTATGAGCCGTGGGGTATGAGGACGGCGTTTGTCTCCACCAGCTTCTCCGCCGCCTTTCTGAAGTTGGAGAAATCGGTCTCCCAGACTTCGTCGATGAAGGGGAACTGGCGGTAGAACTCGGCGGCTTCCCTCCTGCCCGCCACGGCGATTGTCCTGAAGCCGTACCGCTTGGCGCCTCTCAGTATCTGGAGCGCTGTGTGAGACGCCACCGTGGCCACGGCGAGGCGGTCGAGGTCGTAACGGCTTAGATCCACGGCGGGATTTTCGCATGTTTTTAAGGGTTTTGTAGTATAGGTTCTGAACCTGTTTCGATCTCGTTTCTGTGATATTTTAGTTTTTGTCTATATTACACCCATATAATATTTTCGTTTATTGATTTTGTTCTTTACTAAACATTTTTGTTAATGCTTTTAAATTGTTTTGGTGAGGCATCTATGGGCAAGTATAAGGTTGTGGTCTTGTCGCCTGTGCCTGAAGCTTTGATTAAGATGTGGGCTACTCCAGTGGCGCAGAGATACGGCATCTCGCCGGAGGACATCGACGTCGTGACTGTTTTCGAGCCTAACTACGAGGAGGTGGCGAGGCAAATCTCCGATGCAGACGTGGTGGTGGGCGACTACACGTTTAGGATCAAGATCGACGCATCGCTCTGTGAGAAGATGAAGAAGGTGAGACTTATCCAACAGCCGAGCACCGGCTACGACCACATAGATGTGGAGGCCTGCGCGAAGAGGGGAATCCCCGTGGCGAACATAGGCGGGGCCAACGCTGTCTCTGTGGCTGAGCACACAGTGATGCTGGCCTTGATGTTGTTGAAGCGCGCCGTATATGCCCACAGTAAGCTCGTCGGGGGGCAGTGGACTCAGGGGGAGCTTATGAACGTCATCGGCGAGATCTACGGCAAGACGTGGGGGGTTCTGGGGATGGGGAGGATAGGGAGGGAGGTTGCGGCTAGGGCTTTGGCCTTCGGCGCCAAGGTGATTTACTACGACGTGGTGCGCAAGGAGGAGGTGGAGAAGCTGGGCGTTGAGTACAGGCCGTTTAACAGGTTATTGGCCGAGAGCGATATTTTGAGTATCCACGTGCCTCTGACGCCGGAGACCAAGGGCATGATCGGCGAGAGGGAGCTAAGGATGATGAAGCCTACGGCTATTCTCATAAACGTGTCGAGGGGCGAGGTAACAGACGAAGAGGCGTTGGCGAGGGCGGTGCAGGAGGGCTGGATCGCCGGGGTCGGGGCGGACGTCTTCTCCGTGGAGCCTCCCACGCCCGACCACCCGCTTCTGCAGGCGGCTAGGGAGGGCTTCAACGTGGTGGTCACCCCGCACATAGGGGGTGCCACCAGCGAGGCGCGTATGCGCATCATAAACGTGACGATTGAAAACGTGGTTAGGGCCCTCGCGGGGCTGAGGCCTGAGAACGTTGTTAACATGCCATGAACGTCGCCGAGGTTGTCGTCACATGTCTGAAACAACTCGGCGTTAAGAGGGTCTACGGCCTCATCGGCACCTCTATCCTTGATTTCGTAGATGCGTTGAAAGACAGCGGGATTAGGTATGTGTCGACGCGCCACGAACAAGTGGCTGTATCTATGGCGGACGCAGAGGGCAGGATGACGGGGGCGCCTGGCGTCGCGGCGGTGCACGCAGGGCCTGGGTTTCTCAACTCGCTCATATCTGTGGCAAATGCGTATAAAGACACATCGCCTTTGCTCCTCATATCTGGCGCGGTGAAGAGGAGGTTAGCGGGGCTTGACTCTTGGCTGGAGGTGCCGCAGAGAGACATAATCAGGCCCATAGTAAAAGCGGTATATAGAATAGACAAGCCGCTTGAGGCCGCTAGAGTAATTGCCGAGGCGTATTCCGTCGCCGCCTCCCAGCCCCAGGGCCCCGTCTTTGTGGAAGTTCCGGAAGACGTGTGGTCTATGCCGTCTGAATTTTCCGGATGCGAGGCGAAGATAACGCCGCCGCCCACTGTCCCGCCCGACGGCGTTAAACAAGTAGTGGAGCTTCTGCAGAGGTCGAGACGGCTTGTGATATTGGCAGGAGGGGGCGTAAATAACGCGGAGGGTGCCGCGTTGCTTCTTAAGGTTGCAGAGAGGTGGAGGATACCGGTCGCCGTCACCGGCAACGGCAGGGGGGCCTTCCCAGAGGACCATCCCCTCTTCCTAGGCAGGGCCGGCTTTGGAGGGGGGAACCCGGTCGCGGACCAGGCCCTGCTCAGGGCCGACCTGGTGCTGGCGGTAGGGGCGGGGCTCTCGGACACAACTACATATGGCTACAACTACATGCCCAGAGGCGACGTAGTGGTGGTGAACCTGGACCCCATGGCTGAGAAGAAGCCAGTGCCCTACACTTTCCGCTTCTACGCAGACGCTGTGGACTTCCTCAGGAAGCTGGCATCCTTCGACTTCCAGTACAGCCCAGCTGAGGAGTGGTTCAGGGAGATCGAGGAGGTTAGGGTGGGCTGGAACAGCCTCCTGCAGGAGACCCTCTCGCGGAGGTACGAGGGGTTCGTCAATCCGTCTAAGTTCTTCCGCCAGCTGGACGAGGCCCTCCCGCGGGGTTTCGTGATGGTTGGCGGCCAGGGCATGCACATTGTCTACACCTTCAGCTTCGTGAGGGTCAGATCGGCGCGAGGATATTTGGCGGCCTTCAACCTCGGCGCTATGGGATTCGCCTTCCCCGCGGCGCTGGGAGCTAAGCTAGCCGCCCCCGAGCGGGACGTATACGCCGTGGTTGGCGACGGGGAGTTCATGATGACCGTCCAGGACCTGGAGACCGCGGTGCGGGAGAAGATACCGGTCAAGGTTATCGTCATCAACGACAACTCTTACAGGGTGCTCTACGCCCGGCAGAAGGCCCAGAAGATGGGCAGGATCTTCGGCACACTCCACACGAACCCGGACTTCGTGAAGCTCGCCGAGGCCTTCGGCGTGGAGGCCATGTCGATAAGTAGAGACGAGGACATCCCCAAGGCGGTGGAGTTCGTCACGGAGCCGGGCCTCAAGTTGCTTGAGCTGAGGATAAGCCCCGACGACTTCCCGCCGATGAATATAGAAGCCGCCCTCCGGTTCTGATATAAAACACCACGTCTTTTTCCCCGTGATATCCTACTGGCCCCCCAGGACCGACTTCGTGACTAGTTGCGTAGATGCGATCCTTTCCAACGTGGGGGCCGAGGGCGATAGATGCGCCAAGGCTGCCGCCGAGTATATATGCAGGAAGAGGGCGGGCGAGGCGACGCCCCTTGATAAGATAGCCGTGAAACACGGCGCCTCGTTTTTCTGCGCCTACCAGTGGTACAGCAGGCTGTATCAACAGGGCTTCAGATATCCGAAGGACCGCTTCGAGCATTTGCTGGAGACCGTGAAGGAGAAATACGGCCCCCGAGTGGCAGAGGAGATAAGGGCTCTCTACGACTTCCTAAGGAGGAAGGAGGCGCTAGATGGCTTGAAGACGGAGGGGGTGGTGGCCGCCCTCCTCTACTACGCCGCCAAGAAGCTCGGCCTCCGCTACGACTACGTGAGGGCCGCGGAGGAGTTCGGCGTGTACCCCGAGACGGTGGCGAAAAACATAGTGCTTTTCCAGTGGTACATCTACGGCATCATTTAGAGGGATCCACTATATGGCCGATGAAGTATATTGTGCCTGTCTTTTTGTCTGCAAGCACGAAGAGGAAGGGCTTGTCTATCACCACCTCTACGCCGCCTTCCTTGACGCATATGGGCTTCATCACCACGCCGGTGGCCGCCGCCGCCACCACGCCGTTTTCGTCGGCTCTTATGTATGCGCCGTGGAAGACGTCGTCTATATAAAGCCTCCTGTCTGTGATAAGCGAGAAGTCTGCCCTCCCGGGTTCAAAGGCGAGGCGGATCCCCATGTCGCTCAACACGGACTTGACCGAGGCACGGAACTGCGCCTGGAACAGCGGCATCTTCACAGACATCACCCCGTCGGTTAAGTTAGAGATGTCTCTCCGCAACTTCTCGTAGGTCAGGCCCCCTACGTAGTCTCTAAGCGACTTGGGCATCACCACGTACATCGCCACGTCTGTCTCCTTAAAGGGCAACTCCACCACTGTGAGGCCCGACGCAACTCTGCCCCTTAGAGAGGGGTCGCCGCAACTTCTCAAATTCAGCGCCATGTACTCCACCGGGCCCACCCCCTGGAACTCCCTCTTGCCTATCCTGTCCTACGTGGAGTACGTCGGCTGGAGGCAGGCCCTCGAGGCGCCGGTGCCCACGTTCGGCGTGAGGCGCCTCGTCGAGATAGAGGCTGACCAATACAAGAAGATGGACCTCCTGAGGAGGGCCGGCATACCGACGCCCAGGAGCTACTCCCCCGACGAGGTGGACGGCCCCGTCATAGTGAAGCTCTTCGGGGCCAAGGGCGGCAGGGGCTACTTCTTCGCGAGGAATAGGGAGGAGCTCCTCGAGAGGCTCAAGGGCGTCGACGGGCCCCACATAATCCAGGAGTACGTCTTCGGCGTCCCGGCGTACTACCACTACTTCGCCTCGCCCATATACGGCAGGGTGGAGCTGTTCGGCATGGACGTGAGGTACGAGACCAACGTGGACGGGAGGACCTTCGGCTTGGCGGAGCCCACGTTCGTGGTGGTGGCCAACTTCCCCCTCGTGCTGCGGGAATCCCTGCTCCCCGCGGTGCAGAAATACGGCGAGGCGTTCGCCGACGCCGTCCGCGAGGCCCTCGGCGAGGAGATGAAGGGGCCCTACAGCCTCGAGTCCATAATAAGGGACGACCTCTCCATAGTCGTCTTCGAGTTCTCGGGGAGAATCGTGGCGGGGACCAACGTCTATATGGGCGTCGGCTCGCCCTACTCCGTCCTCTATTTCGACAGGCCTATGGACATGGGCGGAAGGATAGCGCACGAGCTGGAGCTGGCCAGAGACAGAGGGAGGCTCGAAGACGTCGTGAGCTGACCGAGGCGGCCTAGGCCCGCATCCCCGCGAGGCAGGCGGCCCCTTCATAGTGCCCCCGCCCGCGTCCATGCCGTCGCCCGAGCTCATGCCCTCATCCTCCTCGCCGCGTTCTTGACGCCCTCGACGGTCGCTCCCGCCGCATTCGCCAGGCGTATCAGCATCCCGTACTCCCTGTAGGCGGCCAGCCACAGGGCCGCGGCGGCGACGGCCCCGGCGGAGAGGCCCTCCAGGTCGTACACATGCCTCCTCCCCAGCGCCAGGGCCGCCTCGGCTACGCGGTGCGGCGCGCCTGCGCGCTCCCTGACCCTGCCTATCTCCGCCCCTATGGAGGCCAGCCGCATCTCCCTCCCGTGCAGGTTGTCCCTGTAGAAGCCCGCCAGAGCCACCGGGGGCCGTGCTCCATCCCCACGCCGATCTCGGTCCTGCTCACGAGCCTCAGGGGAGCCGCGCGGATGCGCGCAAGCTGGACGCGCCGCAGACGCGCCGCTCCGGCCCCGTATCGACCACGCTATCAGCCGCACGGCGAAGGAGCTTTTCGAGGGGGCCAGGAGCCGTGGAGGGGCCGGCGGAGCTCTTCGTCGAGGCGGTCGCGAGGGTTCTGGCTTGGGTAGACGAGCACAAGGCCCACCTCTTCCTGGCCGCCGCGGTGGCGGCCGGCCTGGTGGCGGCCTCCGCCGCCATGGGCCTGTGGGGCCTCATCGAGCTCCATAGGCTCGCCTATGCGGCGGCCGGCCTGCCGCTCTTCGCCGGGCTTGCGGAGACGGGCGAGAGGGCGGCGGAGAGGTTCAGGGCCCTGGCCGAGAGGTACGAGCGGTGGAGGATGGACGAGAGGACTATCGACGAGGTCCTCAAGGCGCCTCCGAGGGGGGAGGGGCCGTATGCGGCGCTTCTGAGGCCGGCCGGATCCGGAAGTCCGCCCAGGCCCCTCGCGGAGCTGAGGAGGGCGCTCGCCAAGGTGGAGGGCGAGGCGGAGAAGGACGCCGCAGTTGTCGCGGCGCTGGCTCTCCACAAGGCGCTGACGAGGAGCGCGGAGGCCTATAGGGAGTGGGGCGAGCTGTACCGCTGGGCGAGGGGTCTGGCCGGGAGGCAGGAGTTCACCGTAAAGGCCGGGGAGGTGAGGAGGCTCCGCGAGGCGCATGGGAGGCTTGAGGAGGCGGCTGAGGAGTTGAGGAGGGAGCTGAACGGCGTGCTGGCGTCCTACTCGCAGAGGCGCGACATATACGAGAGGCTCAGGCCCCTCCTGGAGGTGGACGAGGAGAAGGCGGAGGGGCTGGCCGAGGCGAGGAGCGGCGAGCTCTCCGAGTTCGGAGGCGCCAGCATGGGGACAAAGGCCTACGCCGCCCTTCTCTCGATCGCCAAGGGCGGGATGTACGGGCACGCGGCGATGCTGCTCGCGGGCGAGGGGGCTCTGGCGGACCTAGTGATGTCAACGCCCGCAACCGCCTACCAGAAGGCGTGGCGGATTGCCGACAGCCGCGGCGAGGCGGTGGATCCGTCCCGCTTGCGCAAGGAGGCCGCGGGCTGGGAGGACAAGGCCGCCTCCGCGCTCCTCCGCTACCTCCTCGGCAGAGCGGATGAGGCGGTCCTCAAGTTCAGGCGCGTCGGGGAGGGCTTCGAGGTGCTCAGGGCCTACGGCGGCGTCGAGTCGCATTTAGACACGCTGATGGTGGAGGGACAGCCGCGCTCCAAGGCCGCCGAGGAGGAGCTTAATCGCTTCGTGGAGGAGGCTAAGGGGATGGCGCCAGACCTCTCGGGGTTCGACAGGGCGCCGCAGTATCTGGAGTGGCGTGCTACGGACATGTCGTCCTCCAGGGGATGGATAGAGGCTAGCACCGCACATCCTTGGCAGCTGGCCTGGTACATCGCCCTCTTCGGCGAGCCGGAGTCGATCAGCGGCGGGGCCAACGTCACCAGGAAGGGCCGTAGGCCCAACGTCACTGCGTACTGGCCCCGCGAGAGGGAGGACCGGATCCTGAGGGAGAGCAGGTGGCTTGAGTCGGTGCTGGGCCGCCGCGTGGAGGGCTGGCGGGAGCTGGTGGACGCCATAGGCTGGAGCCAGGTCCTGGAGAGGGTCGGGGAGCTGGCCGACGCGTTGAAGCCCTGGATAGGCCGCAAGGATGCGAAGGACGCCGAGAGGGAGGGGCGGGCGAGGAGGATGCTGGGCGAGCTGGCGCTGTTCGCCCACTTCGCCGAGGCGAGGAGGGGGCTGGGCGACGACAGATGGCGTAAGGAGCGGGTCGAGAGGCTGTCGAGGGCTGTGGAGGCGCTGAGCGGCGGGAGGATAAGGGGCGAGTACGCAGATAGGCTGGCCAATCTGATCGTCCGCTACGCCGAGGGGTATAAGAAATATGCAGAGGAGCGCATCGACAAGCTGGCGGGAGAGCTGGCCGGCGTCCTCAAGGGGGATGCGGGGAGGGTTAGGGGGAGGTCTGGGGTCTCGTCGAGTTCGCCCTAAGCGATATGTACTGCTTGGCGAGGGACTGCGCTAGGGATGAGGTGGCCAGGAAGTTCGTGGAGCCCGCCCTTGAGCTGATCATGCTGGACAAGGCGCTGAGGGGCGGGTTTGATAGAGGGGAGGCGTTGCTGCGCTTCGGCGAGATGTACGCCACCGCAATTGCGGGGGACGGCACGGTGGGGTCGGATAGGGTCGTGCTGACCGTCGGAGGGGAGCTGGGCGGAGGAGCCGCGCTCCTGCGGCTGGCGGCCCTTCGCCTGCTCAACGAGCTCCTGCCCGACGGGCTGAAGTTCGGCGTGAGGGCGTACGCGGAGGAGGACAGATACTACGACATAGCCGCAACCAGCGGAGATGCGGCGAGGCTTAAGCGCTTTCTTGCTGTAACGGCGCCCTCCGCCGGCGGAGAGTATTTGAGCGACAAGTTCGAGGGGTTCGTGGGGGAGGCCCAAGTGGCCGTGCGTCTCGACGAGGGGAGCATAAGGCTGACCGAGGGCGGCCGCGTCGCCGCGGATTTGATAATATCGGAGGGCGGCGTCGACGTCAAGTACAACGTCTATCTGCGCGAGAACGCGATCGAGCTCCAATTCATCTCGACGGATCGCAACCGTACAGAGCTCGCGGCCCTCCTCTTGAGGCATGCGGGCGTAGGCGCGGAGGTGAGGAGGGAGGGCGGCAGAGACAAGTGGTACGTCAAAGCCACTACCAACAAGCTGACGGCTGGTAGCAGAGAGCTTAGAGGCGCCGTCAGAAAAGTCGTAGAGGGGGCTCTCGAAAAGGGCTGGGTAGATGAGAAAAAGGCCAGACGCTGGCTGGAGAAGCTTGAGAGAGGGCGCACGCTGAGGGAGGGCTGGCCGAAGTACAGCGTGCAACTGGTCGAGGGCGCGCTGGTGACCAGATATATGTCTACCAACCCCGACAGCATAGAGCGCGAGGCGCGGCGGCTTAAGGCGATGGGCCTTGAGGAGGGCAGGCACTTCTCGGTGAGGGTGCCGGAGGGGGGCCGCGAGGGCTACGTCTCGATCCTAAAAGAGGGCTTGGCGTACGCCGCCTGGCTCTCCGTCCACGGCTCCGGAGAACAGCAGAGACTTGCGGCCGAGTTCGTGGAGTACATACTCCAGAGGGCTGGAGAGGAGGGCGGCGCCGTCTACGAAAAAGCCAGGGAGGTAGTGAAGAGGGGCAGGGAGGCGGGCTCCCTAAGTCTTGCGGACGTCAAAGGGGCGGAGGTGGAGGTGGGGGGCAGGAGGCACGTGGTGGACGTCCTCGGCGGAGGGGCCGAGTTCGAGAAAAGTTGGAGCGGCAGGACGTTGCTGAGGATTAAGATAACCGCCGAGGTTGACGGCGTCAGGGGCGACTACGAGATTACCTTCGGCAGATACGGCAAAATCAACGCGGCTAAGGGCCGCGCCGCCGCCAGGGCCGACGCGCCTGGGGGCAGGGAGGCGGACGCCGAGAGGTTCTCAGCCCTCATAAAGGCCCTTACGGGCAGAGAGCCGAGGGTGCGCCGCATGAAGGACGGCGAGATATTATTGGAATGCTACGAGGGACATCTGGAGGGCTTCATGCGCTACGCCGAGCTCGCAGAAGCCATTACGAAGTGGCTGGAGGAGACAGGCCAATGAGGCGACAACCGGCTTTAGTACCCACGAGCCACTCTCTGGTCCAGCCCGGCCTGAGATCGTCAGGTCGGCGCGCGGCAACCGCAGGGAGGCCCTCAAGCAAGAGAGGTGGAATTGCCCGCTATGGGGCAGTACGGAGGGCCGCCGTATATCGCGTAGCCGGATATCCAAGAGCCGCTCGGCGTGGGTTCCTGCAGAACGAGGTCGAGGGTCGCCGTGTTGATGGTGATGGAACTGCTTGACTGAGGTATGAGGCCCACCAGCCAGTCCGCGCGGGCCCAGACGCTCAGCAGGTCGTCATCACCTCGGCGTTGAAGGGAAGCCAGAGCCAATAGGTGCCGCCGGGCGAGTAGTTCGCAAGCCCTATCACCGCACCCTCACCAGGTCCCACGATGAAGCCATCTATGACGTCCACAGAATCGGATATATCATAGAGACCGCTGTAGATGAACGTCCACGTCGCGTTGTAGGCAACTTGCCCGCCGATAGTCGTCGAGGTCCACGGCGACTGTGATACCGATATATACGGCCCACCTATCAATTCCGGCTCGTAAGTGACGCTGAGGCCTTCTAGGCCGATGTCTATAGTGAAGGAGCCGACGGGTGTAGAGCTAGAGTCGGGCTGGTAGCTGGACGGCGGCGCCGCCACAAAGGCGTTTGTAGATCCCCCGAGCATAGCCTGGTAGCTGGCGTACGCGTCGAAGCCTCCTATCAGCTCCTCCAAGGCGCCGGGGCCCTGCGAAGAGACCCCGCCGCCTATATACACCTCGTTGCCCCCGCTCGGAGTCATGTAATAGGCCACGTCGCCCATTAGCGCTGCAGGTATCTGCGGTGGGTTTTGGTTTGGAAACGTTAACGAGTTTGCCATTAGTATACACGAGTCATAGTAGAAAATGTCGCCGTAGTTGTCCTCAACCGCCATAACGCCGTAGCTGTCCGAGGTAGGCGCGCCTTGGCTCCCCAAGATTTGCATACCCCAAAGAAAGATATTATTGCCGAAGCCGCCCGACTGTAGGGCCTGCGTATATGTGGCGTAGCAGGGATCCCAGTTTATGTCTGTGGGATCGGCCATAGCAGTTGCGGCCGGCCGATTGTCTGCCGACTTGAGGCGGGCCCAGTTGGCGGCCACATAGGCCAGACGGTCTGGGCGGATTGGCCCCACGAGCAGGGTGGTCGTCTTCCCGTTTCTCAGGGCCGCGGCGCCGACTAGAGTCCCGCCGCCCGGCAGGACGAGCGCCGCCAGGTAGTGATGATCTCCGAACTTCACGCCGGCCGCTCTAGCCGCCGCGTACGAGAGGAGGAGCTCCGCCGCAACCGGATCGCTGGAGTTGGCAAGCACCAGCCCCCCTCTCGCGAATATTCCCTCTAGGGCCTGGACAGCCGGGCTGGTGAGGTTAAGCGCGCCGCGGGCCGTCTCTAGCTGGGCCCAGTCGACCACCACGACGCTTCTGTTCGGTATCTTGGAGAGGTCGGCCGTGGTTATGGGGACGGCGTTGAGGCCCGCCCTCTCGACCGCCTCGACGAGCGGCTGCGGCCCCAACACGTAGACGGGAGGGGCGCTGGGCGGAGCGGGCGCCAGATTCGCCGTAGGTTGCCCTCTAGCGGGGGCGCCGGGCGGGCGGAGCGCAAGGAGCGCCAGGAGGGCCGCGGCCAGGGCTATGGCCAGAACTTGTCTGCGCGCCATGTAGGTAGATGGGTATGCGGGTATTTTTTTACGTGGCCTATACGCGAAAAATGTCGATCGCCGAAGTGGTATCCGTATAGGGTCTACGTGCCGCGGGGTTGACCTGCCTCTGCCGTCGCTAGTCCTGGCTGGGGTGCTCCATGCGGTGTGGCGGTCAGCCAGCTGCCGCCAGCTCACGCATCGCGATTGGTCAGGTTCATCACCGCATATAGCTGGGCCCGTGGTTATTAACTCATCGCAGACCCGGGACGGGCCTTCGCCGGACTGCGGCGCGGCCTACAGCCTCGCGAGGAACGCGGCCACGTCCATCGCCGCGCGGGATTTCCTCAGAAGTTCGCGGTCCTGCGTGACCAGCGAAAGGCCCAG
>WYEB01000489.1_pt1 | contig 14114 bp, 9 predicted proteins | sample 6343061 | NCBI WGS metagenome assembly WYEB01 (sample SAMN13812332, study PRJNA600296) | hot springs metagenome | biome: ENVO:00000051; feature: ENVO:00002007; isolation source: sediment sample from Evening Primrose shelf | place: USA: Yellowstone National Park, Evening Primrose Hot Spring ... | reverse complement strand
AGATTAAGGCGATTATAAAGCAAGCTTAATTTCCCCCTCTTGACAATGAAAAAATTCTGATTAGATTATTTTGTGCTCTTTGAAAATGGAAGGTTGGCTTCCCTAAAGAGGGGAGAACGAACCCCCTCTTGACAAATTTGAGAGCTGAGTTATATTTAAATACAGCTCTTTAAAAGGAAGGTTCAAAAAATCCTTCCCGTTAGGGAAAGAATTCACCTCTTGACAAAAAAGAGGGTTTGATTTATTATTTAAATTATCCGATCTTTGAAAAGTGAATAGCGTCCTGTTAGGGCCCAGAGGCTTTTGCGGCCACACCCTACGTTAACGTAGGGTGTTTTGAGCCGGGTCAAGTTTCCCCTGAGGGTTTGATCCTGGCTCAGGGCGAACGCTAGCGGCGCGCCTAACACATGCAAGTCGTGCGGGAAAGGGCTTCGGCCCCAGTACCGCGGCAGACGGGTGAGTAACACGTGAGTAACCTGTCCTCGGGTCTGGGATAACCACCCGAAAGGGTGGCTAATACCGGATAAAGTCACCGGGCGCAAGCTCGGTGATGAAAGGGGGCCTCTGCATAGCAAGCTCCTGCCTGAGGAGGGGCTCGCGGCCCATCAGCTAGTTGGTGGGGTAACGGCCCACCAAGGCTATGACGGGTAGCCGGCCTGAGAGGGTGGTCGGCCACACGGGCACTGAGACACGGGCCCGACTCCTACGGGAGGCAGCAGTGGGGAATCTTGGGCAATGGGCGAAAGCCTGACCCAGCGACGCCGCGTGGGGGAAGAAGGCCTTCGGGTCGTAAACCCCTGTTCTGGGGGAAGAACCCTGACTGGGTTAAGAGCCCAGTCAGGCTGACGGTACCCCAGGAGAAAGCCACGGCTAACTGCGTGCCAGCAGCCGCGGTAATACGCAGGTGGCGAGCGTTGCCCGGAATTACTGGGCGTAAAGGGTGCGTAGGCGGCCGGACAAGTCGTAGGTTAAAGCCCGGGGCTCAACCCCGGAAAGGCCTACGATACTGTCTGGCTTGAGGGCTGGAGAGGCTGGCGGAATTCCCGGTGTAGGGGTGAAATCCGTAGATATCGGGAGGAACACCGGAGGGGAAGCCGGCCAGCTGGACAGCTCCTGACGCTGAGGCACGAAAGCGTGGGGAGCAAACCGGATTAGATACCCGGGTAGTCCACGCCGTAAACGATGGGTGCTAGGTCTGGGGAGGTAATCTCTCTGGGCCGAAGCTAACGCGTTAAGCACCCCGCCTGGGGAGTACGGCCGCAAGGCTGAAACTCAAAGGAATTGACGGGGGCCCGCACAAGCGGTGGAGCACGTGGTTTAATTCGATGCAAAGCGAAGAACCTTACCCGGGCTTGACATGCCAGGGTTGTACCCCGGTGGAAACACTGGGGGAGCGTGGGGTTTTCTCACGCGCTCTGGCACAGGTGCTGCATGGCTGTCGTCAGCTCGTGTCGTGAGATGTTGGGTTAAGTCCCGCAACGAGCGCAACCCCTGCCCTTAGTTGCTACCGGGTAAAGCCGGGCACTCTAAGGGGACTGCCGGGGATAACCCGGAGGAAGGAGGGGATGACGTCAAGTCCTCATGGCCCTTATGCCCGGGGCTACACACGTGCTACAATGGGGGGTACAGAGGGTTGCGAACCCGCAAGGGGGAGCTAATCCCAGAAAGCCCTCCTCAGTTCGGATCGGGGTCTGCAACTCGACCCCGTGAAGCCGGAATCGCTAGTAATGGCGGATCAGCATGCCGCCGTGAATACGTTCCCGGGCCTTGTACACACCGCCCGTCACACCACGGAAGCCGGCTCCACCCGAAGTCGCTATCCTAACCCGGGCAACCGGGAGGGAGGCGCCTACGGTGGGGCTGGTGACTGGGGTGAAGTCGTAACAAGGTACCCCTACCGGAAGGTGGGGGTGGATCACCTCCTTTCTAAGGAGATAAACTCCTTAAACTTGAAACTATGGGCCCTACAGGGCGCTATTCCTAATAAATTTTTGATCTTTGACATACCAATTAAGGTGAACGGACAAACCTGGGCCTATAGCTCAGCTTAGGTTAGAGCGCACGCCTGATAAGCGTGAGGTCGGAGGTTCGAATCCTCCTAGGCCCATTCTCTTTATTATGAGAATGGGTCTAAGGGGATTTGTGGGGGTGTAGCTCAGTTGGGAGAGCGCCGGCTTTGCAAGCCGGAGGTCGACGGTTCGAGTCCGTTCACCTCCACCACTTTTGTTAAGTGGTGGGAATAAGTTTGATCTTTGACAAGTGAATAGGGGTACGCATCTTGGCATCTTTAAGCCGGATTCTGTAGTCAAGCTACTAAGGGCTGGCGGTGGATGCCTCGGGTGCGGGAGGCGATGAAGGGCGTGGTAAGCTGCGATAAGCCCCGGGGAGCCGCACACAGGCGTTGATCCGGGGATGCCCGAATGGGGAAACCCGGCTGGGGTAATACCCAGTCATCCGCAAGGGTTGCCTTGCGGAGGCGACACTGGGGGAAGTGAAACATCTCAGTACCCCGAGGAAAAGAAATCAACCGAGATTCCCCTAGTAGCGGCGAGCGAACGGGGAGGAGCCTAAACCAGGCAGGTGTTAAAGCCCGTGGGCGTTGCCTGTCTGGGGTCGTGGGACTGTGCCGGAGAGGGCCACGGACCTCTCGGGGAGTTACAAAACCATCTCTCTAGCCGAAGGCGCCTGGAAAGGCCCGCCAGAGAGGGTGAAAGCCCCGTAGGCGAAAGGGAGATGGTCTCCCTGGGCACAGATCCCGAGTAGCACGGGACACGAGGAATCCCGTGTGAATCAGGGGGGACCACCCTCCAAGGCTAAATACTACCCGCACACCGATAGTGCACTAGTACCGTGAGGGAAAGGTGAAAAGAACCCCGGGAGGGGAGTGAAATAGAACCTGAAACCGCCAGCCTACAAGCGGTCGGAGGGGAGGAGCAATCCTCCCTGACGGCGTGCCTTTTGCATAATGAGCCCGGGAGTTGCCGTCGGTGGCGAGGTTAAGCCGTTGAGGCGTAGCCGTAGCGAAAGCGAGTCCGAATAGGGCGTTTAGTCGCCGGCGGCAGACCCGAAGCGGGACGATCTACCCATGGCCAGGGTGAAGGTGGGTTAAGACCCACTGGAGGCCCGAACCGGTGGAGGGTTAAAACTCCTCGGATGAGCTGTGGGTAGGAGTGAAAAGCTAATCGAGTCCCGTGATAGCTGGTTCTCCCCGAAATGCATTGAGGTGCAGCCTCGGGTGGTCGCTGCCGGGGGTAGAGCACTGTTTGGGCTAGGGGGCTTAACGGCCTACCAAACCCAGGCAAACTCCGAATACCGGCAAGCGCAGCCCGGGAGTGAGTCTTAGGGCGATAACGTCCTAGGACGAGAGGGCAAGAACCCAGACCGCCAGCTAAGGCCCCCAAGTCCTGGCTAAGTGGTAAAGGAGGTGCCCCTGCTAAGACACCCAGGATGTTGGCTTAGAAGCAGCCATCATTTAAAGAGTGCGTAACAGCTCACTGGGCGAGCGGGGGTGCGCCGAAAATTACTCGGGGCTTAAGCCAGGCGCCGAAGCTGCGGGTCTGCACGCATGAGCGTGCAGGCGGTAGGGGAGCACTCCAGTTGCCGATGAAGGTAGACCGACAAGGTCTACTGGAGGTCCTGGAGGAGAGAATCCGGGCACGAGTACGCGATAAGGAGGGTGAGAATCCCTCCCGCCGTAAGCCCAAGGTTTCCTGGGGAAGGGTCGTCCGCCCAGGGTTAGCCGGCCCCTAACCTGAGGCCGAAAGGCGTAGGGGATGGGAAGAGGGGTTAATATTCCCCCGCCACCAGGATGGAGACCAAGGGGTGACGCAGGAGGGAAGGGCTCCGGGGCTGTATGGTTGGCCCTCCAAACCTCTAGCCCGATGATGGACCGAGGCAAATCCCGGTCCGGAGGGTGAGGGGGAGTAAGCAACCGAGAGCTACGGCTCTCGGGAAGGAGCTCGGACCACACTGCCAAGAAATAACCTCGTGGTCGATGAAGTCCTGGTGACCGTACCGCAAACCGACACAGGTGGGCGGGCAGAAATCTGCCAAGGCGCGTGGGGCAACCCTGGCTAAGGAACTCGGCAAATTGACCCCGTAACTTCGGGAGAAGGGGGGCCCACTTCGGTGTAAGCCCTCGCGGCTGAAGCTGAGGTGGGTCGCAGGGAATCGGCGGTGGCGACTGTTTACCAAAAACACAGGGCTCTGCTAACTCGTAAGAGGACGTATAGGGCCTGACGCCTGCCCGGTGCTGGAAGGTGAAGGGGCGGGGTTAGCGGGATTTATTTCCTGCGAAGCTCCGCCCTTAAGCCCCAGTAAACGGCGGCCGTAACTATAACGGTCCTAAGGTAGCGAAATTCCTTGTCGGGTAAGCGTGGACTTGCCCGTGTCCGGCTCATATCGGGGGAGCCCTCCTACCCCTTTTAGGGGTGTGGGGTAATCCCGAGGGAAGCTTGCGGCTCGAGAGGGTCGCAAAGCCCCGTAACGACTGACCCGAAAGGGGAGGCACACCTCCTGGGCGATGCCCAAAATTATGGGGTGTGCAAGACGCCGGCCGTGACCCGTGGGGTTAAGTCCTCACGCAGAAAGGCCTATGGAGGTCAAACTTAATGCTTGATCCTTGGTATATTACCGGCTTGACCGAGGGGGAAGGTTCTTTTTCTGTTAGTTTTAGCCTCAGGGCTAAGCTGAAGGTAGGCATAGAAACGAGGCCCTCCTTCTCGATTACCTTGAATAGAAGAGACCTCGAGCTTATCAAAGCTGTGCGAAATTTTTTTGGATGTGGAGGGATTAGATTTTCTCGAAGTGATAACTGCTATAAGTTCGAGGTTCGATCTATTGATGACCTGGTAAAGAGAATAATTCCCCATTTTGAGCGCTACCCTCTTCAGGGTAACAAAGCAAAGAGTTTTGAGGGGTTTAAAAGAATTTGTGAGTTGGTGAGGTCAAACCTTCACCTCTCACCGGTCTATTTAAAGGAGATTATTGAGATTGCTTATGAAATGAACCTCTCGGGAAAGCGCCGTTATACCAAGGAAGACCTCCTAAGGGTCTTGGTCACGAGAAGGTATAGTCTACCCCCTACCGAAAGGTAGGAAAGGGTGAAGTTCCGACCTGCATGAATGGCGTAACGACTGCCGCGCTGTCTCAGCCAGGGGCCCAGCGAAACTGTAGTCTCGGCGAAGATGCCGAGTACCCGCGGTGGGACGGAAAGACCCCGTGCAGCTTTACTGCAGCTTGGCATTGAATCTTGGGGTAGGATGTGCAGGATAGGTGGGAGGCTGCGAAGCGGGGGCGCCAGCTCCCGTGGAGCCACCGGTGAGATACCACCCTTCCTGCCTCAGGGTTCTAACCTGCGGGAGTTATCCTCCCGAGGGACAGTGCTTGGCGGGCAGTTTGACTGGGGCGGTCGCCTCCTAAAGGGTAACGGAGGCGCCCAAAGGTCCCCTCAGGTGGTATAGAAATCCACCGTTGAGTGTAAGGGCATAAGGGGGCTTGACTGCGAGGCCGACAGGCCGAGCAGGGGGGAAACCCGGGCCTAGTGACCCGGTGGTCCTGTGTGGAAGGGCCATCGATCATCGGATAAAAGTTACGCCGGGGATAACAGGCTGATAGCGCCCAAGAGTTCACATCGACGGCGCTGTTTGGCACCTCGATGTCGGCTCATCCCATCCTGGGGCTGAAGAAGGTCCCAAGGGTCGGGCTGTTCGCCCGTTAAAGGGGTACGTGAGCTGGGTTCAGAACGTCGTGAGACAGTTCGGTCCCTATCCACCGCGGGCGCAGGAGGCTTGAGGGGATCTGCCCCTAGTACGAGAGGACCGGGGTGGACGCACCTCTGGTGGCCCGGTTGTTCCACCAGGAGCAGTGCCGGGTAGCCATGTGCGGAAGGGATAACCGCTGAAAGCATCTAAGCGGGAAGCCCACTCCAAGATAAGGCCTCCCGAGAGTGGGGCAACCCACTCCCTGAAGGGCCCGGGGAGAACACCCGGTTGATAGGCCGGAGGTGGAAGCCCAGCAATGGGTGGAGCTGACCGGTACTAATCGCCCGTGCGGCTTGACTGCAGGTCCGGCTTAAAGATGCTAAAGATGCGACCCCTATTCACTTGATAAAATTTTATAGATTTCCCGGGTGCCCATACCGGAGGGGAAACACCCGTTCCCATTCCGAACACGGTCGTTAAGCCCTCCAGGGCCGATGGTACTGGGTGGTCTACCCACCTGGGAGAGTAGGTCGGTGCCCGGGAATTTTTTATTCAAGTTTTGAGGCTCACTCCTTTGATTTTAAATCATTAGCTTCTTAATTTTGTCAAGATATAAAGACAATCGGCGTTTGCTTTTTTTGACCGATCACATCAGAGAATTTTTTGCAAAGTTGCCTTATATTTTTGTTAGCTGGGGTAGGAAGGTGGTCGCGCAGGAAGGTTGCTGTCTTCCTGTGAGGAAAGTCCGGGCTCCACAGGGGAGGGCGCCGGGTAATACCCGGAGGGAGTAATCCCTGGATAGGGCCACAGAAAACAGACCGCCCACTGCCCCTATCTTAGGGGTAAGGGCAAGGGTGAAAAGGTGGGGTAAGAGCCCACCGCAAGCCCTGGTAACAGGGCTTGGCACGGCAACCCCCGCCTGGAGAAAGGCCAAACAGAGCCATGGGTGCCCCGCCCAAAGGCTCGGGTAGGCCGCTTGAGGCAGAGGGGTAACTCTCTGCCCGAGAGAAATGACCACCACCTGGCACAACCCAGGGACAGAACCCGGCTTACCTACCCCAGCTTTTATGGTTATTTTTTACGAGGAGCTTAATCGATAACTTAAGCAAATTGAATAATAGCTACACCAATCACAGTTATTATTTTTATCTACAAAATAAAAATAGGGCGTAGTTAACATATGAACAATCATTTGTCGTAAAATGCTCGGAAATTTGTTAATCTTAGAAAGTTCTGTTTGGTGTATAATTAAACTTTCTTCAGAATTTTCTTTTAAGGTTATTTTGATTAAAGTTGGTTTAATAGAAGAATAGACTGAGTTGATTAGGTTTCTTTTTTCTATTTCGAGCCAAAGATAAAATGTTAATTGAAAATTGTTTAGATTACTTCCAAAGAGGCTTTTCCAATCTTCAAGTTTTTTTTGATACTCATAAGAGGTTTGTGATGGTTTAAAGTCATCTTCTATTTTAATCTTCAGAAAATTTTGAAAATTATTAGGTCTAAGACCAACAGATGCGCTAGTTTTAAGGTCAAGGATAAGGTAGTTGAGCGACCCAGATGCTTCTTCTTCCATGCGAAGGTCGCATCTTCCGTAGAGCTTAACCGTAGAAAGACCTTCATAACCATCCATCCTTAAGTCAGCTTCAAGTGGATCTTCAATTCCTAAGACTCTTCTTTTAATTCCCTGCTCCATGAGAGCCTCAAAATATTTTTTAAGAAAACCTTTAATCAGCATTCTCACCATTAGCTCTGACAAGGGGTCGAATTTTTCACCGAACCTCATTTCCTCCCAGACATTTTTTACTGTTTCCTCAACTTTTTGAACCACCTCTTCAAAATCTATAAAATCGTTAGTTTTTATCCAAGGTTTTAAAAGCTCTTCAAGAATTTTATGGGTGATCTTACCCAAAAATGCGGCCTCGCTTTCTTCTTCTTTTATTTTTAACAGATACCTAAAATAGAATTTGGCTGGGCATCGAAGATAAGTTTCAAAGAAGGATCGGCTTACTGATGTATTTTTAAGATATGAAAGGATGAGCTCTCTATGCTCGTCTGTGACCGGGATCCCTTCTTGGAAATTCCTTTTTGGAAAGCTTCTCAGAGGAGTTTCTTTTGATAAGCTTTGGCCAGATTTAGCAAACTCATACCTTAAACGATAGATAAACCTTGATGGCTCATTAGCAGAGTCTTCACCTTCAACCCCAATGTAGGTTATGAATAGCTCATCCACGCTCTCAAGAAAGGTAAGAAAGTAGTAATCCCAGAGAGAGGAGGTGAAAGCAGGAAGACCAAAGTAGGAGCGCATCTCATCGGTAAGAAGGGGATTAAAATCTTCCCTTGGGGGGAGGACCCCTTCGTTCAAGTCCAAAAGATAGGCTTTTTTGAAGTTTAATAATCGGGTTTCTAAAAATCCAAGGATCTGAAGCCCCTTTAGCGGTTCCCCAGAGAGATAGTATTTTGCCCTCTCTAAAAGTTTCCGTAGTTGATACAAGGGATATCTCCTATCCTTTAATCTTTCCCAGAGCTCATTTTGTAAGAAGAGAGGAAGAACTTCCGTTCTAAGGTAAGTTAAATAAGCAATTAACTCCGCATCATCTTTTGGAAAGAGAGGCAAAAGAAGTTTTAAGACCTCCTCTAAAGCTTGAGCAAGCTTTGCTGGTTCGTCTACATTTTCCCAGTTTCTAAAGAATAGATCATGAATTTTTGAAAGTTCAGTTTGTAAAAACGAACCTTCAGAAACTCCTATTGAAGCTTCTACTTCATGCAAGCTCACTCTCTCATACTTATTTTGTAATTCCTTAGAGAGGGCTTCTAAGAGCTGAGGAAGGAAAGGGAATAAAAGTCTAAGTAAAGGTTGGGTTAGGATCTCAAGATACTTAGCCACTGGATATTTATCGTCAACTCTTTCTTTTTGGAGCTTAATGATGTTTAAAAGCAGGATGTTGATAGGATGATGATAAAGAGGGAAGCTTTGGGCAATGTTTATCTCCTGGAGGGGCGAATGTTCTCCCTCTTCTACTACTTCTTCAAGGGCATGAATTAAAGGAACTAAGGTTTCTTCTCTTGGAACGATTACCGCTATCTTTTCGGGAAGGCTCTCTGCTGAGAGCCCATCGACATCTTTTTTCAAGTTGGAACAAACAAGCTCAACCTCTTCATGAACATCTGAGGTTTCAGAGATGATGACCGACGGAAGTTTTTTGCTACTTTCTATGCCCGCATCAAGGATTAACCTTTCAGCGGTAAGCCCTAAATCTTTAAAAGTCCTTTGCAAGATGGGATGAGGTTCAGCCTTTTCAGCATCCCAAGCAAAAACAACGGTAGTGTCAAGGTTGTCCATTTTAGCAAGCTCAACAAAAGCTCTTAGCAGATTGCTTTCGCTTTTTCTTAAGGCGGCAAAACCACAAAAGTAAAAAGATGAGATCTTTAGTTTTTTATAGGAATCTCCTTCTTGTAATTTTTCAGCAATCTTCTGCAGGAGTTGAGCTTCAGATAAGTAGTTGAGACTTGCGCTACGGGATTTAAAATGTTCATATACCTTGGTTAAATTTTCTAAAAACTCTTGAGCTTTGTTTGGCAGTCCCTCAGGGGGGATTTTAAGGTCTTTTGGGGTTAGTCCTTCCTTTTCAAGCTCTTCAAAGACTTGTAAATAATGCCTTGTCCAATAGACATCCTCTTCGGGTTCTTTAAAGTTTAGTGCAAGTTCTTTAAGCGTCCTAAGGAGTAAAAGCTCAAACCCTACATCTGTAAGAAGCTTGTAGGAAAAATCTATAAGTCTTTCCCCACAAAAGTTGATAAACTCTTCCCAGGAAAAGATCTTGGGTAAAAAAAAGGATTCTGAACTTTTATTTTGGATGAGCCTCCGAGTAAAATAAAGGCAAGCCCTCCGCGTGGGGAATACAAATGCTACTTCAAGGGGATTATATTTTTTTTCTTCTAAGTCTCTAAAATAAAGCCTTGAGAGGTTATTCAAAAAGTGAGAGCTGGGTGGAATGAGATAACTTCTCAGCATATCTTTCCTCTTCTTTTCCTTCTCTTAAAATCTCTTTTAAAGCCGGAGGCTCAATAGTTAAAAGATAAACCCTTATAGGATAGTTGGGAAAGAGTTTTTTTAGGAGCCGAATGTATTCGGTTACTTGCTCTTCGGAATAATCGGAAGCCCTAAGCTTAATCTCGATAAGGATGACCTCCTTTAAGCTTATCACTAAGATATCCGGTCTTAAGACTTCTTGTTTCTCATGAAAATAAGCTTGGGGTTCAATAAGGATATTTTTTGCTTTTAATAGCAGTTCTCTGATTTCCTCTAAAACCTTTCTATTGTTAAGAAAATCATTTAATAGAGTTTGAGCCTCAGAGACAATTTTACTTCGATTGGGTAAGGGGTCGGGATATTTTCTCAAAGCCCTCTCAATCAAATCATTGATAATGCCTTGGTCGAATTTTTCTTGTGAAAAAATGCCATTTTCAACGAAGCGCTCGATAGAGAAGTGCAAAATTTCACCAAGTATTTTAGCAAATCCTTCTTCGGATAGGGTATAAGAATCGGTAAACTCTTGAAGAAGCTTGGGGGCTGATTTAGCGCTTAATTGCAAGGGCATTGTATATATAGATTAGTCTTGCCATTCTTTCTTGTCAACTTAGATAAATAGGGGTATTCTTTAAAGATTGAATGCTTGTCTTGCGAGGGGGAAGGTAATGGAGATAGGGCTTAATCTCGTAGAAAAAGAAAAACGCTTACCACCTGATTTTTCTAACCTTGTTTTTGGCAAGATTTTCACCCCCCATATGTTTGTGATGAAGTATGACTGTGATAAAGGGTGGCATTCCCCTAAGGTCGTTCCTTTTTCAAACATTGAGCTTCATCCAGCTGCCATCGTCCTCCATTATGCTCAGACCATTTTTGAAGGGTTAAAAGCTTACTATGGAGTTGATGAGAAGATAAGGCTTTTTAGACCCTGGGATAATGTCGCCCGCCTTAACAGGTCTGCAGACAGGATGTGCATCCCGAAGCTTGACCCAGATTTTGTGCTTAAAGCTATAAAAACTTTTGTCCTTGTGGAAAAGGATTGGATCCCAAGAAAGAAGGGTGCAGCTCTCTACATCAGACCTTTTATCTTTGGCACTGAGGGTTCCCTTGGGGTTAAGCCAAGCCATGAGTATCTTTTCATGATCATCGCCTGCCCGGTTGGTGCTTACTACGAAGAGGGTTTTAATCCCATTAAGATCTATGTTACGGAAGATTATGTGCGGGCTTTTCCAGGTGGGACGGGGGATGTTAAAGCAGGTGGAAACTATGCCGCAAGTCTTAAGGCTTTAGAAGCGGCAAAAAGGCTTGGCTATACGCAAATTTTATGGCTTGATGGGCTATACAGGAGGTATGTAGAAGAAGTAGGCACGATGAACATATTCTTTTACTTTGAGGATGAGCTTGCCACGCCAGAGCTCACCGGAACTATCCTCCCTGGTATTACGAGGGATTCGGTGATCAAGCTTGGGAGATGGCTTGGCATGAACGTAGTTGAGCGAAGAATCTCCATAGATGAGGTGATAGATGGAATTCAAAGCGGACGTCTTAAAGAATGCTTTGGTTCTGGGACTGCAGCGGTTATCTCTCCAGTGGGACAAATCTATTTTCGTGGTAGAGAGTATGTGATCAACGATGGAAAAACTGGAGAAATAGCGAGAAAGTTTTTTGATTATCTTACAGGTATACAGTATGGGGAGATAGAAGACCCGTTTGGTTGGACGATAACGCTTAACGACTAAACAAAGTCGATAACTTTTCGAGCTTTAGCTATTTCCCGAGCGGCATCAACAGCCTTTTGCAACTCAAGGTCAGCCGCTTCCTCAAGCCCTTTATCCCTTAAAACTTGGGACCTTGCCATGTAAGCAGCAGGATACATAGGCTCAAGGTCAATAGCCTTGGTAAAGAGCTCCAAAGCCTGGTCCAAGTCTTTCCTACGGTAATAAACTTGCCCCAAGCGAAAATAAAGGCGAGCATTGTTTGGTTCGATCTTTAAAGCTAATTCCAAGTCAGCCTGGGCAGAATCAAGGTCTTCTTTTTGGAGATAGGCAGCTGCCCTTGCCTCAAGCGCCGGGACAAACTCAGGATAGGCAGAAAGCACTTGAGAGAAAAGGCTAATAGCCTCATCCCAATTTTTTGCCTTTAAAGCCTTTGCCCCCTCTAAAAAAATCTTCTGAAACTCTTCGGAAAGTTTATCAATATCCATGGTTTCCCTCCTTTGATCAATGTTTTATATTATAAATATTACGCTTACCTTTAAATCTTTATTAAACTTTTATTATGCTTTTAAACTTTTCAGTGTTTTTATACAATCCTTAATTTGTTCGATTACTTCTTTATTATATATTTCTTTTTTGTCTCCTTTTTTAATAGAAAAACCCTCAAAAGTTCTATTTATAACCAAATTATAAATATACTCTACACAATCATTTTCTGATACTTCTTCTATTTCAGCTCTTATTACCTCTGTAATTTTAATATAAAGCTTTTTCCCAAGATATTCAAGATATTCATAAGGTTCAAAGTTTACATTTTTCAAAGTAAGAAATTCTTTTAATTTATTAAAATAAAAAATTTCCCATTCATTAACAGTTTTGGGAGAACACTCTCTTATCCATTCTGAAACTGGGCCGACACTATCCTTTTTGTTTAGTCCCCATCTGTTTGTTGCCATATTAAGTATCCATTCTTTAGCCATGCTGTACTTTCCTTTCAAGCTCTAAAAATTTTCTTTTTAGTTTATATTCTTTCTCTCTATCTGCTAAAGCTAATTTTGCCTTTATAAGATATGCGTTAATGAAAATTTTATTTTTTAAATATACATAAGCGAAAACAGTATTTTCATTTAATATTGAATTATTTTCCAACTTTATTCTAATTTCTTTTTTTAGAAGATATTTTTTAAGATATTTAATTGTTTTATCTTTATCAATAATTTTTACTCCTAAAAATTTTATTAAAAGACCATCATTTAGTTTTATTGTATTTTCATCTACTATATCAGTAACTTTGTATAAAGCATTTTTTTAAAATTTAGTTTTTTAGGATCTATTTGTGGTTTAGCATCTTGAATACTTGGAACATAATCGATATCTTCAAATCGTATTTTTTCGTCCCTTTTAATTATTTCTATATTGTATATTTTAAATAAAGAGTTTTTTATGCCAATCTTTTCTTTTATTGTTTCAACAAAATCCTCGTTTATTTCATATCCTATAGCATTTCTTTTTAATTCCAGAGCAACTTTTACAGTTGTTCCACTTCCTACGAAAGGGTCAAGCACTGTATCTCCTACAAAAGAATACATCTTTATTAGTCTTTTCGGTAATTCCTCCGGAAACATGGCTTCATGATTTATTTGTTTTTCACCTCCAAATTTCCAATGTCCAGTAAAATATTCCTTCCACTCTTCTTTGGTAAGCTTTGAAATTTCCTTTATCTCTTTTGGGACTTTCTCTATTGTCCCAGGTTTTTTAAAAACTAAAATAAATTCATAATCTATCTCGATCATCCCATTTGGAGGATAGGGATAGGAACCCATTACAACTGCTCCACCTGTTGTATTCATTGTAGTTTTTTTTTGCCAAATAATTGCTCCCATGTAATCAAACCCAATTTTTTCACACTGCGAAATAACTTCGGCATGTAAAGGTATAATTTTATATCTACCATATATAACTGATCTAGCAAACTGATCTCCTATATTAACACATAATCTTCTTCCAGGTTTCAAGACTCTAAAACATTCTTTCCAAACCATGTATAAATCTTTTAAATATTCATGAAGTGTTTGACCGTATCCAATTTGACCAATTTTCCCATAATCTTTTATGTGCCAATAAGGGGGTGAGGTAATAATGAGGTCTATAGTTTCATCTTTAATTTCAATCATTTTTCTGCTATCACCAATAATTATTTTAGCCAAAGATGACATGATGTTTCCTTCATTGTGTAAATAAGGTATTTATTGAAAGATTGTAGCGGTCCACGCTTTAATCTCAATAAATTTTCTTAACTTCCTAAAATTTAACTTGTCATTAATTTTTTTCAAGGTCAAATAAGGGGGGATTGAAAATTCACAACGTAAGCCTTTATGTTTTTTTTAGGTTATGATAATGTATGTTCGAATTTAAAAAATTATTGAGGTCAACCTATCAAGGTCAGGTGTTTTATTGAGGTAATCCATCAGTCCATACCCAAATAGCGAAATAAGAACATCCTTTACATCTTATGAAACAAGCCTATCGGGCATATTTCAGATCTTTAGACCTTTTAAACCAGGGTGCAGCCAAGAGCTGCTGTGATCTCTGGCTTTGGAGGGACAAGGATCTTTTGCCCAAGCAATTCTTCTAAAAGCTTAACTATGAGGGGATTTTTAGCTACTCCGC
>WYEB01000487.1_pt1 | contig 14123 bp, 15 predicted proteins | sample 6343061 | NCBI WGS metagenome assembly WYEB01 (sample SAMN13812332, study PRJNA600296) | hot springs metagenome | biome: ENVO:00000051; feature: ENVO:00002007; isolation source: sediment sample from Evening Primrose shelf | place: USA: Yellowstone National Park, Evening Primrose Hot Spring ... | reverse complement strand
CCTGCCACACGAAGATGCACTGAAGAGGTTATCCGGTTGCGGGATCCTCGTATTGCCCAGGAGAAGATCTAGCACCACAGAGGCTGTTATACCTCTGAAAGTTATTGAAGCATGGGCTTTAGGTGTCCCAGTGGTTGCAACGCGGCATGAGGTCTTCGAATTTTATGGCTTAAAAGACATGGAAGATTTAATGTACTGCGAGCCTACCCCTGAAAGTGTTGCAACGGCGCTAGCGAAAGTCATGGTCTCGAGGGATCTTCACAAGAAGCTTTCGGAAAGGGGACCTCAAATAGCTAAGCTTTTTGATTATCAGTTTATTTCCGAGAATTTAACTAAAATATTTACGTAGTTATATTGAAAAAGAACATGTAATGTGAATAACCCATGATTTATTCGCTTTTCCTTTCATTATTTTTGTTTGTTCCTGGTATTTTAATTTTAGTTTACATAGCAAATAAGAATGCTTTCAAGCTGAATTCTCTTGAATATATTTTGTTTGGTAGCGTTTTATGGAATTATATATTTATATCACTATCTATTATCGTAGGACTATTCAGCAATCTTCTTAAAGAATTTTACACAATATTTTCTGCTTTTTCTTTTTTAATAGTAGGTGCTGGAGTCATCTTAATTTTAAGTAAAGTTAAAAAACTAGGTTTAACATTATCTAAAACTAGGATTAAAGCTAAATTAAGATTATCTATTAAAAATGTTAAAAATATTTTGATACTTTATATCATAATATCATTCTTGATCGTTGATCTGCTCTTAGCTAATTATCATTCTATCATTTATGAATGGGATGCTGTTTATATCTACCTACCGATTGCTAAAAGCTTAGTATTTTCGGGGCATTTAAGTAATGTATTGAAAAATCTTAATTTTGTGGAATATAGTCCAGCAGTTCCGATATTTTATTCATTTATTTTCTATTTCAGCGGAAATCTTGAGGATCTTTATGTGCTTTCAAGTATTTTTTTCATTCTTAGTGTTTTGGCAATCCTCGAGCTAGCGAAGAAACTCGGGCTTGGCGATGTTTCTTTTATGGTTGCGCTTATTTTCTTGATTTTACCCTCAACCCAAATAGTTATTGGTTCAAGATTTTTATATTTGGATTTGCCATTTTTATTCTATTTTATAATTGGGATATTACTTGTAATTAAAACGATAGAGGTTGATAACAAAGTCATGACGGAAATATTCTTGCTTTTTGATTTTGTATTGTTATTTCTCACTCGTATTGAAGTATCTCTCTTTGTTTTACCTACTTTGTTTGTTGCATATTTTTTGCCTAGTAAGTTTGGTATGAAAACGGATGTGTTCCTCGTTTTTCTAACTTTATTTTCTGTCCCTCTACTTCGCGATCTTCGTCACCTGATTTTTGGTGGTTCCATTACCATTTGCCGTTTTGTAAATATCTACACACCTTATTTTCTAGGCTTCATAATATTCCTAATAATAGACGCTATAGTAATAAAGGATAGTTCATCTACTGTTTCTTTAAGAAGAGTTCGTTGGAAAGAACTTTTGCTGAAAATACTGATTTGGTCTTTTGCTTTAGCTCCTGCACTAATTTATTTAGTCTTAAATAACATTTTAAGGGGAGGCATCATCATTCCTGGCTTTTATGTAAATCCCAAGTACAAAGAGCTTAATGATTTCTTAAATCAGCTTTATGGCACTGGTAATACGGGTCAGCAGGTCTGTTTTCCGTGCGGCAACTTTCTCGTATCTCTTATGTCATGGTGGAGTTTTGCTCTATTTCTTAGCCTTATCTTATTTGGCCTATTAAGAGCATTTTACTCTTGTAAACTCAATAAGAAAATATCAAAAAGAGTAGCTAAGTTTGTTTGGGCTTACCTAGGTTTCCTTATTTTTTGGATGACAATAAATTGTGATCCTCAACCGAGGCGAATGCTCTACTTTACTCCACTTGTATCAATTGTAGGTAGTTATGGGATTGCATTATTCACAGACTGGTCATGGTATTTTACCAATATGCTTTATTTAATTATACTCTCGTTGAAAGTATGGAATATATATGTTTCAATAGCTCAAGTTGATAATATAAACACAAACATCATGCACTACGTTTATCCTAAGACTTATATAGTGGATACGATTGATTACGACACTATCTCATTTTTCTCTTTGATATACTTTTTGATACTAGGAATATATTTTATAATTAAGAAATATAAAATACGTGTCATATTATCAAGCATTTTAATGATAATGTTTTTGATTGTGTTTTATCAACATGCTGTTTTTCCACTTCTCGCAGAAGTTTCTCTAAATGGTAATGACTCAAAGATGAAGTTGCTTTGGAAGACCCCCTATTATCCAGAAGTTGTTGACTTTTTCAAGAACCACTCAATAATTAATCAAAAAGTACTGTGCTTCAGCGAAGCTAATGAGTTGCCAACCTTTACTAATAACAAATTTATAGCGCTTTCTCCATCTTTGATATATGGTTTTAACATATTAGATAAGCTTAAAGAAAAGCCATCGCTTGATGAGTTTTCGTCATATCTGCTTTCGATAAATGTTTCCTACCTATTAGTTCCTACGGAGCAGGCTAAATCTAAACCAAGTATTTATTTTTCCTACATAGTATTGTATAATAAGACTGTGCTTGGAGATTTGATTAAGGATAGAGTGAGATCTGAGGTTATTGGGAGAACAACTTACTTCTATGTCATACGTTTACATAAAAACTTTACGTTGTTCCCACTTAATTACGATAGTGTTATTCCGTGGACATATGTTCCTGTGCAAGGCTATAATTTAACTATAACAGAGGATGGAATAGTTTTTAAAGGCTATCCGCCTGAGAATTGGGCTTTAGGCGTTCTTTTTAGATTTAAGGATCCTCTTTCCCTAGATCGTCCAATAATGATCGATTTAACTTGGAAAGGCAATATATCTAATGTTGTGGTTATTCTTTTTTCAGATCTTTCCAATAGACAGACTAATTATCTAAGAATCTTTTATTTTCCAGGTGAGAAGATTGTTATAAACAAATTTATAGGAAAAAAAGTAGGAGCATTTGATGAGAACCATATTGAAGCCATTTACGTTGGATTAATGCCAGTTACGTCAGATGAATTTAATGAGAGCATAACACTAAGCATTAAAGGTTTATACTTTATCCTATATGATATTTGAACTTAGAATATTTAAATGATGCTTCCTTTTCCGTGAGTCTTCTGAACAGCGCGCTGGAAACGTGCTATGTAGTCAACTTTGTTATTTGTAAGTAAAATAGGTGTGAGGAATGAGCGTAGCTGTCGTGGTTCTTGCTTATAATAGTATTTCCAAGAACAGGACAGTCTTTGAGCGCACCTTGAGGAGCGTGCTGGAGCAGGATTACCCCGACAAACAACTGATAGTTGTCGACAACGGGTCGAGCGATGGGACTTTCGAGTTCGCGGCTAGCTTCTGTGAGGATCGGCTTGGTTGTAGAGTCGTCCGGCTTCCCAAGAACCTCGGCTGGGCCGGAGGCAACAATAGGGGTGCGCTACTCGCCAAGGGCTCCCGCTACATTCTCTTCCTGAATGATGAGGCCCATCTCGTGCATAGAAATTGCCTGACCCGGCTTGTCAGGCACATGGAAAGAGATGACAGTTTAGGGGCGATCCAGCCAGCTATTGTGAACCGCGACGGCACGCTAAACTTGGGGGGCGCTATTGGTCTCTCGGGGTTACCAAAACTCCGCACCTCGCCTTCGCTGCGCCTCTCGTACCTTTCGGGGGCAGCCCTGATGGTGCGGACTTCTACATTTTTCGTAGCGGGGATGTTTGATGAGAGCCTCTTCCTCTACCGTGATGACGCTGAGTTCTGCTGGAGGCTGCTGGCGCTCGGCTGGAGGATCGCGATAACGCCGGACTGTTTTGTTTTTCATTGGGGGAGCGCGACGCATGGCAAGGATAGCCCCAACTACCTTTACTTCATGCTTCGCAACAACCTGTGGGTTCTGGCTAAGCGCGCTCCAATTCGCCAGTTACCGGTTCGTTTCTTGCTTGCGCTAATAGAGTCGCTGGTCGTTTTTGTGGGTTACTGGGCAGTGGTGAGACGAGATCCTGTTCGGCTTAAAGCAGTTCTTAGGGGGCTGTTTGACGGTCTGAAAAACTTCGGCCATGCACTTGCTCAAGGAGCCCCTAGGTTTGGAGGTCACGAAGACCCGCGAATTGACCTGGAGCTGTTGATTCTCTTCACCATGCCCGCGCGAGTGCTACGAGCTTTAAGATTTTTACGTAACTCTTATCGTTGTTAGCGTATTATTTTATGTCGTAAACGCGCACAAAAAATTTATTGTTTATGCTGTGAGTGTTAAAAATATGTGGTAAAATGTTAAGTAGGAGATGTATATGTGTGATTGGGCTAGGTTATGTTGGTTTGCCTACTGCAGTTGTGTTTGCTAGTAAGGGGTATGAAGTTGTTGGTGTGGATGTTGACGCTACCAAGGTTGAGGCTGTAAATAGTGGTAGGTGTTATTTGAGGGAGCCTGGGTTGGATGTTTTTCTGTGCGATGTGGTGTCAAAGGGGTCTTCGAGGGCTACGAGCTCTACGGTTTATGGTTTTTAAAATGAGGAGTGAACGTATATGAAAGTTCTTTCCGTTGTTGGGGCGAGACCAAATTACGTTAAATTGGCAGCTGTTTATGATGTGTTCTCAAGGTTTTTTGAACATGTTGTGGTGGATACTGGTCAGCATTACGATTACGAGATGAATAGAGTATTTTTCGAGCAGCTGGAGGTCCCGGAGCCAGACTACTTCCTCGGCGTAGGGAGTGGCTCTCACGGGTACCAGGTGGGCGAGATCATTAAGCGGGTGGAGGAGGTCTTGCTGAGAGAGTAACCCGACCTCGTGGTCGTGTACGGTGACACGAACTCGACGCTGGGCGGGGCGCTCGCGGCTGTTAAAGCTGGTTTTAGGGTTGCGCACGTGGAGGCTGGCTTGCGGTGCTTCGACGTGTCGATGCCGGAGGAGGTGAACAGGAGGGTTGTGGACCATGTTTCGCACCTGCTCTTCGCGCCGACGGAGAGCGCGCGGAGGAACCTGCTGGCGGAGCGCGTGCCCGGCGCCGTCTACCTCACGGGTGACGTGCACGTGCGCGTGCTTAAGAGGTGGCTCCCCGTGGCGGAGGAGAGGTCGCGCGTGCTGGAGCGCCTCGGCCTCGAGGCCGGCTACGTGGTGGTGACGGTGCAGGGGGTGGAGAACATGGATGACACCTGCAGGCTCTCTAGGGCTGTTCGCCTCGCGCGCTGAGGTCTTGCGGGGTGCTTCAGGATTATGTTCCCTGCGTACCCGAGGAAGAGGAGGTGCCTCGATGAGGTTGATCTATGAGAGGCGCTGGCGCGGAGCAAGGCTTTGCAGGTGGAGCCATAGGTTCATCTGGACTTTCTAAAGCTCACAAGGGCTTGTTTTTTCCTTTCATGGAATTCTAAGCTAAGCTTTTACGTGATAAGCAGACGTTAAGCATGGATCCCTGATGAAGAAAACCTCTTTTGATTATATCATAAGCAGGCTTAAGGAAGATAAGCCTGAACTCTATTCTGTTTTTACTGCCTGGGAAGAATACAATTGGTTCTTCCGCGATAAACATGGACGTTTTCTAGCTCGTTACTCTGGAAGAAGATCTTATGAATGTGAAGTTTCAAATTTCCTATTCGATATAGGTTTATTGGATATTGAATGGCCAAGGATGGCGCACTTTGCTGTTGTTTTAACGCATGATGTGGACCAATCACGCATGGGAAAGATTTATTCTATGGGCTCGTCGATAAAGGCCCTACGTCAGGGTGGTCTTAAAGATGCTAGTAGAAGATTTGTAGGAATGTTTAACAAGAAGTATAATCCCTTAATGAACTTTAGACATATAATGATGATGGAAGCGGAGAATAGTGCTAAGTCAACTTTTTTCTTTTTAGTTAATAAGAAAGATTTTGGTGGAGGTAACAATCTTGAAGAGTTGGTAGATGAAATTAATTTTATTGTGGATAAAGGTTGGGAGATAGGTTTACATACCGGTTACTTTTCGTATGATGACCCGAATAAGATAGCGGATGAGAAGAGATTGCTTGAAAAAGTAGCTGGTTGTAAAGTTAGGGGTGTGAGAAACCATTTTCTCAGGTTTTTGGTTCCGAGAACTTGGGAGGTTCTCTCCAAGTTTTTCGACTATGATTCAACGTTTGGCTATGCTGATCATGTAGGGTTCCGTAACGGTATGTGCCACCCCTTCAAACCCTATACACCAGATGGCAAAATCATAGACATTTGGGAGATACCGCTTACGGTCATGGATACCACATTCATCAAATACATGGACGCTGATTCGCGAGAAGCCTTTGAGTGGATTAAACTATTGACTAGAAAGGTTGAAAAGGTTAAAGGGGTTATTACCCTGCTTTGGCACAACACGACTTTTGACGAGCTGGTGTATGCTGAGTACGCTAGGATGTACAGGGGGCTTTTGCGCTACTTTAAAGCGCGGGGGGCTTGGCTGACCAGTTGCGGAGAGCTATATGACTATTGGGTTGAAAGATTCGCGTAGTATTCTCGCTCCGCACACTGTACTGCTAGCATCGGCTGGGTCTCGAAAAGCTTTAGCTATGGCGCAATCGCTGAAGGCCTTTGGAGCTAGAGTTCTCGGCGTGACGAGCTATGCTACTGACCCTCATCGTTTCTCCCGTTTCTTCGACCGCGTTATCGTTTTGCGCGGAGTGGATAGGAAGAGTATCTCGTGGGCGGTACACGTAGCGGAGATCGCGGCGGCTCAAGGAGCAGAGCTGGTGCTCCCCGTGGATTTCGTGGATGTGGTGACGTTCTCGTCTTACGCGGGAGTTTTCGAAAAATTGGGTACGAGGCTAGTTGCACCTGAGGCTAAGGCGGTGCTGGAAGCGTCTAGGAAGGACTCTCTTCCAAAGCTGGTTGGAGATGTTGTGCGCGTGCCCTACTCAGTAACGTTCATGGCACCTAGCGAGGTTGAAATCAAAGCAGTGAAAAGGTTGCAATTGCCCCTCGTCGTGAAGGGTTTAGGCGATGCGTCGCACCCTGAGTACTTCTCCAGCTACGAGCTTGCCGCCGAGAGAGCTAGGGAGAGAGCGCCCTGTCTCGTGCAGGAGTACGTTGCCGGGAGGGGTAGGGGGTATTTCGCTGTAGCTTTCAACGGCGATGTTCTCATGGAATTTACTCACGAGAGGATTTATGAATACGACCCGGCCGGAGGCGCTAGCGTCGCGGCGCGGGGACCTATACTGGATCCTAGGCTTTTCAGATTGGGGAGGGAGATTGTTCGAAGGCTTGAATGGACTGGGCCTCTTATGGTGGAGACCAAGTGGGTGCCAACGACAGAGGAGTACTACCTGATTGAGCTTAACACTAAGTTCTGGGGGAGCTTAGCTTTACCGGTTTCGCTGGGTTACCACTTCCCTGTCGTTCTCGCGGTGGCGTATTTGAAAGGCGTGGATGCGGCTAAGGAATTTTGCAATTATTTGATGGTGCAGAGCGGTGAGTATTACTTCCTCCTCGATAGTCTCTTTTACTTGTTCAGAATTCCGGAAACGTGGGCTGAAATGTTTGCTAGAAGCCGTATTATAAGGTCGGACATCGATCTGACAGATCCTGCAAGAGTTGCTGTGCAGTCTTTAATCGCGATGGTGAGAGGGCTGAGATCAAGGAGTGAATGGAAACGCGGTTTAGCGGTAGCATCGTCAAGATTGAAAACTATCTTAAAATTGTCGAAACCGATCGCTGGTGTAGTTTTCGATCTTGATGGTACACTTGTTAGGCTGAAGATTCCTTGGTCAGAGGTTAGGCGAAAGTTGGTTAGTAAAGGTTTGCTTTATGAATGGGAAAGCATTCGGAAAGGTTTTACAAGATTATGGTATTCAGATAAAAACCTGTACTACGGCATGTCGAGTATAGTAGAGAATTTTGAGCGGAAGTATTTACATAATATAGAAATTCTTGTTAATGTTGATATGCTCAATGATATAAAACAAAATTATGGGCTAAGTTACTATATTGTAACTCTTCAACCTGAATCAATTGCAAAAGATATTGCCCAAAGAATAGGTTTACAGGTAGACTTGGTTTTGGGAAGAAATAGCGGTTTTGGACCTGTTAAGGAAAACGTTTTCCATAAAGCTTTAAGTTGCAGAGATAAAGGTGACTTTGTGGTATTTGATGATGATTTAACGAATATAATTTTTGCATTAAGAGCAGGTTTCTTATCGGTTTTAGTAACAGAGAGTAAATATAACAAAATACACTCGCTTCGTTTAGGAATACTATTTACTGAACCCCGATACATACACGATGTCATTATTTCTTTGCTACGAAATATGAAGAGACCGCGTGAACCTGCTACATAAGCATCCTGGGCGATAGTGGGGTTGCGGTTAAAGATCGTGAATATCGTGCTATCCATGCTAGAGCTCTAGCCATTTTCTACTTTCTCCCGCTTTAGCTCGAATATTACTGTTCCTCCCCCAGGTGTAGGGTTTTCCTGGGTCTGGGCACTGAGTGTAGCCTGTGTCTTCTTGTTTGCCGATTCCGAGGGCTGTGGCTGGTATGCCTTTGAGGGGGGCTAGGAGTGTGAGCATGGATGCTAGGGCGTGTAGGCAGACTGGTTTGCTGGTGTTTTTTATGTAGAAGTTTTCGATGGTGAAGTTGTCTTCTGGCCTGTAGCCTAGGGCGCAGTTTCCCCGCACTTCTTTGACTCTTATTTTTACCCTATACATTTTTTGCCTCGGATGTTTTTGGTTTTTTGGCTTTATTTTTTCTTGGCTGGGCTTTTCTACGTGTGGCGTGAGCGTGTCTTTTTTGTGTAGTGCGCTAGGTTGGCTAGGAAGAAGCTTAATATGAGTAGGGCATCTTGTTTGTTGTAGGGTTTTCTTGGTTTGACTTTGCGCAGGAAGTGGTTTAAGGCTAAAAGGAGTAGTAGGGCAAGTATTGCCATTGTCTGGCTTCCTGGTGGGAATAGGGGGCTAGGGCGGAAAAAGTATTAAGAGGATGATGCATTTTTTCTTTGAATGTAAAAGAGAAACTTATTAGAGAAGGTAGGAGTAGAGAGGTTGCGATCTAGTTTGTAAGGTAGCCAGTCAGCGCTCGTCGACTACGGTTAGGATTGAAAAGGTTGGAAAGTAGACTGATGTCGTGGTTAGTGTTTTTTGTAAATGTTTTTAGGGATATGTAGGTGGAAACAATGAAGAGGTAGGAGGCAAGAAAGTAGGAGTACTTTAGGGCTTCAGTTGTGTCTTGGAGGGCACGCTATATGATGAGAATTACGGTTGCTCTTCCTCGCGCGCTAAGACCCTCGTGCTCCACGAGGCATTCCACAACTGGGCCCAAATATATGCAAAAAACACGAGGTTCATCAGGATAAACGAGCAGAATAAATTTTTCAATAGCGCGCACAATATTTAAAAACAATGTCTATGAAATAAACGAGAGTATGATGAACCGATCAACGTTTCTGCTTAGATTCGACGATATATGTCCCACTATGAATTGGAGTATATGGCTTAAAATAGATGAACTCCTAGAGAGGCTAGGCATTAACCCGATAATAGCTGTCATACCAAACAATCGAGATCACACATTTTACAAAGAAAAAGAGAAAGAAAATTTCTGGGACTACATAAAGGAGAAGCAAAAAAGAGGATGGATCATAGGAATGCATGGGTATCAGCATTTATGTATCACGAGAAGTCCCGGGATAATGACGAATAATTCTTGTAGCGAGTTCGCAGGACTTAGCGAGGAGGAACAAGAAAGGAAAATTGCTAAGGCGCTAGAAATCTTTAAAACAAACAACGTTAAACCAGATTTGTTTATTGCTCCTTTTCATTCCTTTGATTACACGACTTTGCATGTTCTGAGAAAGTATGGCATCAACGTAATATCTGATGGTTTCTTCCTTTATCCAGGCTTATACTATGATGTTCTTTGGTTGCCACAGCAATTATGGAATTTTCCAAAGGTGCCACCACCTTTAGGTGTTTGGACAATACTGTTTCACCATAATTTCTGGAGTAGCTATGAAGAAGAGCAATTTAGGGAAAAGCTATTGCTATATAAAAAAAGAATTGGAGATCCAAGAGAGGTTATCTCCCGCTATGAGCAGAGAAAGGTATCTTTTTTTGATAAAATATTTAATTACGCTTGGAGAAAAATATTAAGCACGCGCGCTCGTTTGGGGACATGGATCTGATATTTATTTGCCTTGGAGGTTTAAACTTTTTACCTTGAAACTTGTGCTAGTAAACGTTGATGTATTACTCGCTTTGACGGAGCATATGAAAAAGAAATTGGTTGAACTCATTCGCAAGAAGAGACATATTCGTAATGCCAGCGCGCGCAGAAGATATTTGGAAATATGAGGATGGGAATAGTTCTTGGCGAAGGAATGCCTGAGAAAAGAACCCGCGCTCTAGCGAAACGCGCGCTCAAAGGGCATGGTAAATTTTTTTATAGATATTTTTCTCTATTTGTGTTTGAAAGGGGTATTGGAAATGAATGAAAAACTAGCTATTGTTGGTGGAAGTGGCTATGTTGGTGGTGCTGTTGCGCGGGAGCTTTCTCGGGATTTCAGTGTGAGGGTTGTGGATGTTGTGGAGCCTTCGTGGGACTATAGGGATTATAATATAGAGTTTGTGAAGTGTGATATTAGGGATTTTGGTCGTGTTGTTGGGTGTCTTGGGGACGTGGATCTGGTGGTGCATAGTGCTATTGTTCAGATTCCGCGTATTAATGAGGAGCGTCGTCTTGGTTATGAGGTGAATGTTCTTGGTTTGCAGAATGTTTGTGAGGCTGTTTATCGTAGTCCTAGGGCTAGGGGGCTTTTGTTGACTAGTACTTGGCATGTTTATGGGGAGAATGGGCTTAGTGGTGTGGTGGATGAGGGGTTTGGTTATCGTCCTGACAGGGTTGAGGAGAGGGCTAGGCTTTACGCTTTGTCGAAGGTGTTGCAGGAGGGGATTGTGAGGTTTTACGACGAGATGGGCGGGAAGGTTTATGGGGCTTTGAGGCTTGGTACTGTTCTTGGCGAGGGGATGCCGAAGGGTACAGCGGCGAACATTTTTATTGAGAGGGGGCTGAGGGGCGAGTCTTTGACGCCTTTTAGGCATAGTATGTATAGGCCTATGCTGTATGTGGATGTTAGGGATGTCGCGCGGGCTTTTAGGGCCTATGCCGAGAGGATTCTCGACGGGAGGGTTGAGAAGGAGGGTGGTAGCCTTAGGAGGGTCTTGAATCTCTTCTATCCTGAGCCGTATACTGTGCTGGAGATAGCGGAGATGGTTCGGGACGTCATTAGGGAGGTTTCTGGGGGCGCTTTGGAGCCCAGGATCGAGGTTGTTGACCAGGGCTTGCCTTCGCTGTTTGGGCCGGAGGATAAGTATAGGTTTAGGGTGGATGTTTCGAGGACGCTGGGGTTCCTGGGGCTTGAGAGGCTTATTGGCCCGAGGGAGTCTATAGAGTATATTGTGAGGAGGAGGCTCGGGAAGGAGACAGGCTAGGCTTTTCCTAGACTGTTAACAGCTTCTTCTTTTTCCAGTCTTCAGGTCTTGGCTGTGTTTCCTCCTTTTCCCTTGGATTTGGGTTATGGTTGGAAGTGTGGGGTTAGGTTTGCTTGTGTCACGCTCTTTGGTCGGGTTGCATGGAATTTTTTGGAGAATGTGAAGGAGAGAGGATGGCTTTGTGAAGCACTTTTTGGGAGAATTGGGACATTTAGTATGTGTTTCTTGGTTTTATGTTTTCGCTTATTTTTGTTAGGTTTGATTGGATTTTGTGAGAGTAATAAATATTAAAGGTGTTTATTTTGGCTAGTGAGGGTCTTATAGTTCTTTTAAGGTGTAGTTTTATCAAGTCAAGATAGAAAAATGCAAGTGATAGGATAAATAGGCCGAGTGAAATTATTTCGCCCCATGTGAGGTCTTCTAGGGGTATTGTTAGCGCGCGCTGTTTAGTGTTTTTTGGAAGGTTGTGATGTCGACGAGGTGGGTTGGCTTGTTGATTATTATTGTGGCTTTTCCGTTGTTTATTTCGGCTAGGATGTCGGTGAAGGCGTAGACTCTATGTGTGTCCACACATGTTTGATGAAAGGTAAAATAAAAAATCTTGCGCGCTATGGTAAAAATGGACACCTTAGATCAGAATCACTAGGCCCGTTTTATCCAGTAAGTGTTTTCTTCTCAGGAGATGTTTGCGTCTAATTTCTGCTAAGTGTGCCGTGTAGATAGGTGTTTTTGTAGGGCGGTTTTGGAGGTCTGTGGTGGGCTCGTGGTTGTTGTTTGATGCATATGGGTCTAGGGGGTAGACATTTTTTTATCTAGGTCAAGGGTCTCGTTTCTATAGTGATAGTGTTATATTTTGTTAGATGTGCGATAATTTTATAAACCAATATACTTGTAAGTAAATTATGTACAAGACGATAAATAACGATAGGGGTGCGAATACTCTTGAAAAGGGTCTTTCTAGTTTAAAGTTTTTTGCTTCTACTCAAGTGTTCGTGAGTTCTTTAATGGTTATTATATCTTTTATGATGATGTTTTATTCTTCTAGTGATTTGGTAATCGGAGTTTCTGTCTTGGGCTTTGTTCTTGTGATTATCCTGTATCGTTTAAAATTTTTTAAAAAACTTTTAGAAGTAATAGATTCTTTTAAAAAATATTCGGAGAGCGCGGGCAAAAATTCGGAGAAGATGCTTAAGCTTTCTTATAATTTTCTTATATGGATGAAGAATTCTAAGACATTTTTGGTGGTATTTTTCTGTGTTAGTTGCTTAATTATCTCGGCACTAATTTTAGTTAGAGCTTTTGGCATTGTAGTTATCTATCTTTCTGCAGTGTTGGGATTAATACTACTTATTTTGGCTACTTATCACGCGGGGATCCTTACTTTCTTTCAGGGTCTTAGCCGTATTTTTGACACCCCTGTTTTTCAGCTTGCAGCTGTGTTGATAGCTGTCCCGTTTTGTACTAACTTGATTCCTGGGCTTATTGGATTACTTGCATGGATGATTAGTCAGTTTATTTCAGTTAGGCATGTTGATCTTTCTATCTCTCCGTTTTCGGTGTGGGGTTCAATAGGAGGGTTCTTTGGTGCTAATCTCGTTGCGTGGTGGATTGTGGACTTAGAGGCTGGATTTTTGATTAAGGAGCGGGAAGAAAGTGGGGAAGGCTCTAGATTAATTGTGGAGTCGTGTGGGGCTGTGGGTGCTACTTCTAGTCCTGCTGGTGTTGGGAGGTTGAGGCTTTCTGATGGGGCTGTTGTAAACCTTAAGATCATGGTGGTTGAGGTGAGGGAGAGTGGGTTTTCACCTTTTGGTGGTGTGAACTTTGACGTTAAGGCTGTTGGTGGGATAGCTGTTGAGAGTGTTCCTGAGGATGTTAAGAAGCTTGTTGTAGATAAGCCTCTGTTTCCACCAGAACCTCCAAAAGAGGGTTGGGAGTTGCTAGACATCGTTGAGCAGCGACCTGCAGAAGCTGTAGAAATTGTTAAGAGTTCCAGGGGGGAGTTCGAAGTTAAGGTAGTCGCAGAAGCTGTTATGGTTGCTAGGAACACCATGTATAAGTCAATTCATGGCGAACCTGTCTACTGGGTTTCATGGGTATATAAGGTGTCCTGGAAACCACGCTATGAGGTAGGCCGGGGTGAGGTTCATGCACCTACAAAATCCTTGTGAAGAGTCAGTAGTGCTCACAGGCTCTGATTCAACGCTATTAGCTACTCCACCGTATAGTTCTAATGGCTCTGTTTTAGTTTCAGGGTCTAAAATGCTAGTCATCTCCATATTAACACAGCAGTACGGCAGTGTTGAGAGCGTTAAGCACCATGAGTATCCATGTGAGAGGAGGGTGGAGATCGATAGTGCAACTACAGCGTTTTTGAAGCCTCTCTATGAGTTTCCAGAGCTATTTGCCTTGGTAGGGAAGCTCGTTGAAGAGAAGCCTCTGGATGAGACTGATGAGGCTAATTTGAGGGAGTTGGCTGGGGCTACGGGCTGGAGCGTTGATGATGTTGTCGATGATTTGAGGAATGGCTGGGGGGTCCTCTTGGTAGGGTTGATAGGTATAGGGAGATGTTTGAGAGGTACTTTAGCGAAGCCTTGGAGC
>WYEB01000486.1_pt1 | contig 14126 bp, 16 predicted proteins | sample 6343061 | NCBI WGS metagenome assembly WYEB01 (sample SAMN13812332, study PRJNA600296) | hot springs metagenome | biome: ENVO:00000051; feature: ENVO:00002007; isolation source: sediment sample from Evening Primrose shelf | place: USA: Yellowstone National Park, Evening Primrose Hot Spring ... | reverse complement strand
CTCCATTTATCAGAAATTAATACATCTGATACATATTCTTCCAATCCTAAAATTGCTAAAGGTGATATATTTTCCCTATCAACAATATTTACCTTTATTTTTCTTTCCTTTATTTTCTTTAATATCATCTTTAAATTCTTTACATCCAATTTTTCAATAAATAATTCATTTAATGTTTCCTTATATACCGGTGTATCAATTAAATGATCTAAAATCCTTCTTAAAGTAGATTTTGAATAATCAGCATCCTTTCTAATTACTCCAAATCTTTTTGCAACATGAGAAAATTTCCATAAAAACAAATCTGTATTAACTATTGCTTTTTCCAATATTTTTTCAACATTATCTAAATCAATATTTTCAATTACTTCCTTAATATTTTCCTTTGTAATATATCCAGCCTTTAACATTATTCTATAAGGATCAGTTTTTATCCCAACAACAATTCCATATTTTTCAGACAATATTTGAGAAATTAATCTTGATAATGCATCATTTATTTTACTTCCAAATGGAGAATGAATAATAAACCAATCCCTATATTGTTCAATATAAATATTATCTTTATTTGGATAAAAATATAATTCTTGATTTCTTAGTTCATCAAAATTTAATAAATCTCTTTTTATTTCCTGTGCTTCTTGTGCAACTTCCAATGGAACAGGCAATAATTCACCCTCCCAGGAAGGTATTGCAGATTCAAAATCTTTTTCCAATCCAACCAAAATCTTATTTTTTTCAACTTTTTCAATCTTCCATGGTAAACCCCTCAATATAAATATTGTACCGGGATTTCCATGTTTTGCAACAAATTCTTCATGTAATATACCAATTTTTTGACCTGTTGTTATATCATATACATCATATGATTTTTCATCAGGTATCATTGAAATATTATCTAAAAAATAGAATAATCCTTTTCTTGTTTTAATCAATTTTTTATTTTCTTTATCATATATTAAAATCTTTATTGAATCTAGGAAATTTATTATATATAAAAATTCTTCATATGTTAAATCTTTATATATATAAGATCTTTTTATTGTATTCCAAACAAAATCAATATCAACTTCTCCATATTCCAAAGTCATCCCTACAATTTGATTTGCTAATACATCTAGAGCATTATAGTGTATTTCGGGTTTCTCAAGTTTCATGATTATTATATTTATCACCAAGTTATATATAAATATATTATCCTAATTTCTCTATTAAGATCTATAAAAATTTTTATTGATATAAATTAATGACAACATTAAAAGATAGACTAGATATAATAATAAAAGAAAATAAAGCAGAAATTATGACATATTTAGTAGGAGAATTAAAGGCTCTTGGGAAGATAGTTAAAAATATAAATTGTCCAGAATGCAATTCTCAGAAAGAGCCTAAAACTGTTTATTTATATATAGAAAATATAGAAACTTTGATTGGCAAATATATTACTGAAAATCTTCCAAAAATCGGACAGTTACTTTCTGAAGATGAATACCATGAAATTGGACAGAAACTTCTAGAAAAAGCAAAAGAAGATGATATAATAATAATAAGAGGAATTAATATATATATGGAAGAAACTAATAAGATTACAAAGAGACTCGAAGAAAAATATGGGATAGAATCATCATATGCTAATAAACGCATTAAAGAAATAATCGAAAGAGAAGGAGAAAAAATTAAATATAGTATATGGAATGATTTATGGTATGTTCCATAGATAACTATTAATTTTTAATCTCAAATATTTATTCAAACTTTCTTTAGGTTCAGAATTTGATTTTATTGAATATTCAGCAATTCACTAATATATATATAAATTATAATAATGTGTTATCCAAATTACTTTATTAAGATCTATAAAAATTTTTATTAATGAATAGTAAATGGTATCTACATCGGAGGGAGGGCTAGATAGAATAATAGGAGATAGAGGTATAAATAGAAACAGAGAAGTAGATAATATAATAAGATGTGAAGAGGAAAATATAGGAATAGTTTCTCAGTATGTAATTAGCCAATTATTAGCTAATTCTACATTAGATCCTACAGATTTAACATATGATACTCCTTTAGATAGCAAACAAGAATATAGAATGGGCAAGGGTATTGTTAATTTTCTTTTATTAACTAAAGAATGTAATGTTCCACCAAGCTATATATATTTACTTGATAAAAAAGATTATAAAATAATTGCAGAAAGAGCTTTAGGAGAGTTAGAAAAAAATGGCATAATAATAAGAGGAAACTACATTATTACCATACAAAAAGATCTTTATGAGATTAAAAGAGAATTAATAGAAAAATATGGAAAACATATAGAAGAAAAAGAAAGAAAAAGCAATTATACTGTAGGTGGATATATTTATTAATTTTTTAATCCTAAATATTTATCTAAACTTTCCTTAAATTCTTTCCACCATTCAACATAATCTTCATATTTTTCAAATTTCCAATCATTAGAATTTAATTCTTTACACATTGTAGATACAAGATCCATCGCCCTTTTGCTTTCCCATAGAACAGGTTCTGCATTTGATTTTATTGAATATTCAGCAATCTCTTTATATAGATTTTTATTCAAATCTTTTCCAGTAATTTCTTTATATAATTTATCCAATACTGGTTCATAAACTCCTCTATAAAATCTACATATTCCTAAATCTTCTATTAAAGATTCATTTATTGCTCTTCCATATGAAAATCTTGCAAAATCTTCTGGTTTTGCAAAAGAATTCGAATAATCTGTCCAATATTTTCCTAAAATATACATTGGTGCAACCATTCCTGGACTCCAATATAAATTTGGAGTAATATATCCTTCATTTCCAAAAGATGCATATACAACATAATCATTAAATTTATTATCCTTAATCCTTTCCTTATATTTTTCATTTAATATTTTTGAAGATATCCTTATTCCCTTTTCAGATATTAGAGATAATATTTCATTATTTTTCTTAATTAATCCTTCAATAATTTTTTCTGCAATTTTTGAATTTTTATATGAATCATTTTTTGGATCAAAATTCTCGAAATTAAATATAGGATATTCATTTAATCCAATTTCTCCAGGTTCTAATAATTTATTTTCAACTAAATCAAATAACCATGAAATTATATATCCAACTTCAATTGTATCCATTCCATATTGATCTACTATATCTACTAATTTCAATGCCTCTTCAAATATATAATTACCAATAAATGGACCTAAAGAATGGAAAGGTTCATAATCTACTTTTTTACCCTTATATACTTTTTTACATGCTACATTACATAAATCTCCACAAGTAAACCATGTTTTACTTTTTATAAATACTTCTTCCTGGAAAGGTTTCCAAAATAATTCAATAATATTTTCATAATGTTTTCTCCTTAATTCTTTTGGATAATATATTGATTTATATCCAAATAAAGGTAAAAATTCTTTATATAATAGATAATTTTCTCCAAAAGTTCCACCAGATCCTGTTTCTTGATCATATCTATATTTCTTTGTCTTTTCATTAATAACATCTATATATCCTTTTCCAAATTTTTCTAAGAATATTTTATTTATTAATTGAAAATCATTTGCTTTTTCATATCTATATTTATAATTTCCACCAGAAACAATACCTAAAATATTATGACCTTTAAATAATGAAGAACCCGCACCACCCCTTCCAGAAAAATCTTCAGAACCCATTCTAAATTCTCCATTAAATATATCAAATGAAAATAAATTTCCATTATATGTATAAATAGATCCTTCTCCAACAACAACTGCTCTAGCATTATAATTTGAAAAGAAATCATTATATTTTTCTAATAAATATCTTGAAAATGCATATACACCTTTATAATTTTTATATGAATTTACATAATTTACAGGTTCTATCTTTACATTATTTGGAGAAATAAAAATTACAGAAGGCTCTTTTGAATATCCAATAATTACAATTTCATCAATTCCAGATCCCATAAATTTAAACCCAACACCACCAATTGAAGAAAAGTGCAATGTTTTTGTTAATGGACTTTTAAATATTGCAACCATTCTATGAACTCCAAATAATTTTCCTCCAACAAATGGACCTAAACCAAATATAAAAGGAATTGAAGGATCATAAACATCTTTTTTCCATGATTCATATTCATTATGTATTTTTACTCCTAAAGATATAATTCCTTGAGAATCTATATCAACAATTTTATATTCTAAATTATCTAAATTTATAATTAATGTTTTCATAATTCATAATAATCTTTTACCCTTTTTTAAGATTTAGGACTACATATTTTTAATGGCAATTCATAAAACAAATATAGGTTCATAGAATATCAATAATATAATAATTAATATTGATTTATGGTTTTAAAATAATTAAAAGTATTCATTTTATTATCTAAAAATTTTATAAAGAATTATAACAATAATCCTTCATGAAAAATGATTATATTTACATATTTCTTATATCATTTATACCACAATTAATTATCTTATTATTATCTCCTCCAATATTATTTTGGGATGAATATTCATATTTAGATAATGTAAAACATGTATTATTAAATACTCAATATTTTGAATATTATAGATTTCCATTATTATGGTGGATATTAATTCCAGTTTCTTATGTTACAAATTTCAATATATTTTTTATAAAATTATTTTTAATTTTTGTTTATTCTTTATCAACAGTATTTTTATACAAAATATTGGAAGAATATGATAATAAATATATAAACTATATTTTAATTTTATTTTATTCATTAAATGGTTTATTTTTAATTTGGACATCAAGAATTTATCCAGATGTTTTAGCATCTTCTCTATTAATCTTTTCAATATATTTCTATATAAAATATTTTAAAGATAATAAAGAAAGAAATTTAATTTTATATTCATTATTTTCAGTTCTATCAATTCTTTCAAAATATGAATATGGTTTATGGTTAATTTCTTCAATAATTTTTTTAAAAAATAAGGACAAATTGAAAACAATATTATATTCTTTTCTATTTTTAATCCCATACTTTTTATATAACTTAATATTATATCATAATCCAATATTTATATTTATTAGACAGTCTGAAATTGTTTATAAATATACATCTTATCAACCCCTTTCATTATTCTTATCTAATTTATTTATATTTTCTTCTGCATATCTATTTTCTTTATTACAGAACCCAAAGAAAATTGAAAGCTATAATAAATCTATATATTTATATATAATATTATCAATAATATTTCTTGCATTTTTTGTTAAAGCAAAAGATGCAAGATACATTTTGATGACATTACCTCCATTTTTAATATTAACAAGGATATTTATTAATAAAATAAAGGGTTTGCAATTCCCATATTTATTTCTATTTTCATTATTAAATATTATGTCAATATATTCTGGTATAATATCTATAATAAACTATGATATGAATCTTGGAAATACATATTTAAATTATGTATATAAAGCTTCAGATTATTTAAAACAATATAATCCAAAAGTAATATTAACAAATGTTTTTTGGCCAATGGTTGCATATTATACAAATTCTCAGGTTTATATAATGTATAATGCTACATATTTAATCCCAAGAGTTTATCCTCAATTTATTATATATTCTCCAAATTGTGGAACACCTTTCCCATTTAATCCAAATGATTATAATATATCATTGATATATTATTATATAGATCCGAATGATTGCCAAATATATATTTATAAAGTAAATAGTTATTTTGTTAAATAGCCTTCCAATTCATTTAAACTTGCAAATCCTCTAATAGTATATTTTTCATTATATTTATATATAATAATAAATGGCCAGGTAGTAATATTATAATTTAAATTATAGTAACTTATAAAATAATTTGGATAACCAGAATCAAATGAATATATATACAAGTTATGTTGATTTTGCACATATAAATATGTTAAAATATCGCCTTCCTGATCACATGCATTTCCACAATATTGATTATTATAGAAATATAATATTAATGTGAAATTCGTTATATTACATTCTTCTATATATTTTCTAGTTAATAAAAAGTGTAAATATTCCATATTAAAATATTGAGATTTTAAATATCTTACTTCTTCTTTATTATAATATATATTTTCCTTTGATTCTAAATATGTTAATTCCTGTCCAATCTGAGCAATTTGAGATTTCAAATATTCCAAAAAAGATAAATAATTATTACTACATTCTAAACTTTGAGAACTTGCTAAATATTGGGCTGAAATTACCAAAGAATTTATTTCATCAATTTGTAATATACTCTGTTGAAATGAATATTGGTATAATAAGTAACCTAAAATTATTCCTAAGAAAAAGGATAATATAGATATTATTACTGCTATTGTTATTATGCTCCTAGGTTTGTCCATATTTTCTATTTAACAGTTTATTTATTAAACTATTATTCCATACAATTCCACCCCACCTTAGATTTCTACCAAATAGTTTATAATATAATGCTACAATTATAAAAATTGCATTGAAGTATATTGAAAAAATTAGGTATATAATTGAATAATAAAATATTGATAACCATGATTTTGATTTATCATATCTTCTATATATATTAATAAAAAGAAAGAAATCTATTAATAAGATAATTGAAAATATTATTAAAATCAACTGGGATGTAGATAATAATTGAAAGATATATGTATTAATATTGAAAGAAAAATAGTTTTCGATGAAATAAGATATATCATAATTTATAGAAGATAGATATATTAAAAAATTATATAATTGATATCCATATGTATATAATATTACTGAAAATGCTAATGGTATTAAAATATATAAAATTATATTAATACCAAAAACAACTTCTCTTAAATATTCATTTTCAATATCTCTATATTTCATATAATTTTCAATGAATCCAAGTGTCCATCTTACTCTTTGTTTTAATAATGATTTAAAATTATCTGGAGGAACGGTTTTTATAATAGCTTCTGGACAAAATTTTACTTTAAAATTATTTTTCTGAGCCCTCAATGCAATTTCCATATCTTCACTTATATTTTTTTCATCAAATAATCCAATTTTTTCAAATACTGATCTTTTAAATATAGAAAATGGACCAGATGCTATAAATACAGAATTCATTGTATCAACAACAATACCAGAAAAATTATGTATTGCATAATCAATATATTGATATTTTTCAATAAATTTTTTTGTATTAATTGTCTGGATTGCTGGAACAACAATATCCGCATTATAATAGTACATATATTTTAGCATTTTTATTAAAGAATCTTTTTCAGGAATAGAATCTGCATCTAATGTAACAATTATTTCTCCACTAGATTTCTTTATTCCATAATTTAATGCTGAAGATTTTCCACCATTTTCCTTTTTATATACCTTTACAAAATTATATTTTTCTTCATATTCTTTTGCTATTTCGTATGTATTATCCTTTGATCCATCATCTACAACAATTATTTCCAATTTATCTTTTGGATATTCTAAATCTATTAATCTTTCCAATGTGTTTTTTATATTTTTACCTTCATTATATGCAGGTACAATTATTGATACCTTTGGATAATTTTTTATCTCATAATTAATTTCTTCTTTATCATAAGATAATAGAAATAATAGAGTATATATTGAAATTAATAGCTCTACAAATATTATTATTAATATTATATAAGAGATTATGTACATATTATAAAAATATTCTAAAATATAATAAATATATTCTATCTATGGTATATGTAAAATGGATAGGACATGCCTGTTTTTTAATTAAGAGTACATATGGAAATATATTAATAGATCCATTCGTTAAGCAAAACCCAAAGGCAAAATATGAGAAATCGGATTTAGAAGATATAGATATTATATTAGTGACACATGCTCATTTTGATCATTTAGGTGATACAATAGAATTGGCTCAAGATAAAGATATAAAAGTAATTTCTATTTTTGAAATAGCTAGATATTTAGAAAAATTTGGAATAAAAACAACTGGATTAAATTTTGGTGGTAGAACAGTTCATAACAATATAGAAATATATTTATTCCCTGCAGTACATACTTCAAGCATAACTGATGATAATGATAATATATTATGGTTGGGAAATCCTGGTAGTTTTGTAATAAAGGTTGATGATAGAACAATATATCATGCTGGCGATACTATGGTATTTGAAGATATGAAACTAATACCAAAGATTGTTGGAGATATTGATCTAGCTTTATTACCAATTGGAGGACATTATACAATGGATATTAATCAGGCTTTAATTGCAATAGAATATTTAAAACCAAAGAATGTCATACCAATGCATTATAATACTTTCCATCTTATTGAAACAAACCCAGAAATTTTAAAGGAAAAAGCAAAAAACACAAATGTAATAATATTAAATCCAGGTGACTCAATTGAAATATAAAGAAGCATTAAAGGAATCTTTTTCCTTTTATATTAGTAATTTTAAAGATATATTTTTTATATATTTAATTTTACTTATACCATCAATACCATTATATTATACTAAAAATGAATTATTTGGAAATTTAGAATATCTTTTATCTTATTTATTTTTATCTATTATTATTTTTATAATATTTTACACATTTACAAGATTAACAATATATTTTTATTATGAAGAAGAAAAAAGTATATTAAAATCAATAAAAAAATCAATAAAAAATTATTTTCCCTTCTTATTAACATATTTAATAACCGTTGTTGCAGTATTTATTTCTGTTATAATTTCATTATTTATATCTATATTTATTTCAATTCCTTTTTTTGTTATAAATATGCAATTATCTAAGATAATATATATATCATCATTTATTGTCTTTTCTTTACTTTTAATAATATTATTTAATAAAATATTCTTCTCTCCAATGATTGTTATATTCAAGAAAAAAACAATATATGATTCTTTATATGAATCATGGAGAAATATAAAAATAAAGGATTCTGCATTAATATTGCTTTTTAATTTTCTTATAGATTCTATATTAATAATAACTTATATAATTCAAATATACTATAATAATTCTGTATATTTTTCTTTATTAAATTCTTTTATATCCTCAGAATTTGTAACACCAATTGGAAATTTATTTTCTATAATATTATATAAACAATATTCAAAAAAATAAAACTATTTTTCTAGCTCCTTGTAAGCAAGCCACCAATCCAAAGCTTCTATTTCTTTTTTCTTAGCTTTCTCTTCTATTTCTTTTATTTTTTCAATTGAATTTGCTACAGGTAATATTACCTTATCTCCTATTAAACTAGATGATTTCCATTCTAATTTATCTGCATACCAGTTTGCAGGTAATACAACTTTTTCTCTATCTGATACTTGTAATGCATATACTAATCTGTATATTTCTGTAATATTCCTTCCAACTTCTTGTGGATAATATAATATTGCCCTTATAATTCCTTCTGGATCTACAACGAATACAGCTCTTACAGTATTTGTTCCTCCATTTTCTGGTAACATTCCTAGCATAGATGCTAATTTTCCTAAATGATCTGCAATTATTGGAAATGGAACTTCTGTTTCTGTCTTTTGCTTTATCCATTCAACCCATTTTATATGAGAATATACTTGATCTACCGACAATCCTATTAATTCTACCCCTAATTCTTTAAACTTTGAATACATTCTTGCAAATTCTACAAATTCTGTTGTACATACTGGCGTAAAATCTCCTGGATGACTGAACAATATAAACCACTTTCCCCTATAGTAATCTGGCAATTTTATTTTTCCATGTGTTGTATGTACCTCTACTTCTGGAAATCTACTACCTATTCTTGGAATCCCATTATATTTTTCTTCTTCCATAGAAAATATAGTTATACATTATTTTTATAAAGGTTAAAATTCGTACCTAAATTATCGTAATTGATAATAATCTATTACAATTGTCGGCCATACAGATTTAATACCCTCAATACTTTGTAAATATTTTATATATTCATCAAGTTCTTCGGGTTTAGAATACAAGAAATCTATTAATATATCATGATCTCCTCCAGCTAAATATATATCTTTTATATTTTTATTTTTAGATATTTTTTCTAATATATTAAATATTTTATCTTTATCTATATTCAATCCTATAAATACTCTTTTATATCCCAATAAGTTATAATTTAATTCAACTGTAAACTTTTTAATTATACCATGTTTCATTATTTTTTTAATTCTTTTTCTAACAGAAGCTTCTGATATATTTAATAATTTTGCTATTTTAGTATTTGATATACGCGAATTATTAATTAATATCTTAATTATTTTATCATCTATATTATCTATATACGATCTTCGTACCATTAATAACTAATTTAATATAATAATTATAAAGTTTTCTATTCACTATTATATATGGATTCTATAGATTTTGAAGCTGAAAGTACAAATGGAAAAATAAAATTGAGCAATATATTAAAGGAAAAAGATTTCGTAGTTTTGTATTTCTACCCAAAGGCATTTACTAGCGGATGTACACAAGAATTAAAGAGGTTTGTAGAATTATATGAAGAATTTAAAAAATATAATACAGAAATAATTGGGGTAAGTAATGATAAATTGGATACACAGAAAAAGTTTGCTGAAAAATATGGTGCAAAATTCCCATTAGTTGCAGATCCTGATTTAGAAATAATAAAATTATTTAACGCGAAAAGCAACAGAGGAAAGGGAGCAAGTAGAATTACTTTTATAGTAGATAAAAATTTAAAGATTGTTGAAACATTAAAATCATTAAAAAATGCTGCAGAACACGCTGACAAGGCATTAGAAAAAATTAAAGAACTACATAGTAAAGGCCATTAAATCTAACACTTTCTTCCCTTTTTACTTTTACCTCCTTCTCCATCTTTACTAGTCATATTTAATAATAAATTTTGGATAATATAAATTTTTCTTATAATATTTGATAATGATAAAAATATTTGATTATGAATTATATTCTGGATATATAATGTTAAATGGAAAAATTGTTGCTTATTCTTTACATAATAATACAGATATATTAACAAAAAACTTAGTAAAAATTGCTAAATTTCATAATTTAAATGGAGATCTTGTTTTTGATGAAAATTTAGATAAATTTTTTCAAGAAAAAATAAATAGAGTACTAAATAATAAAGAGAAATTTAATCTAGATCTAAGTAAATATAGATATAAAGATATATATGAAAAAATATTGGAAATACCTTTTGGAAAAACAATAACATATAGGGAATTATATAATAGTCTAAATAAAAAATATAATATGCTACAAATATTAAATGCCATAAAAAATAATCCATTTATTATTTTAATTCCATGTCATAGAGTTATTAAAGAAAATGATATTTCTGGCTATACTCCATTGGGAATTGAATTCAAAAGAAAATTATTAGAATATGAACATAATTTAATTATTACTTAGTTCTTTATAAAACCTAATGTAAAAGATTTTAGATAAAAATATAATACTATAAAGCTTTTTCACTTAATATTTCCGATAATTTTTCCTTTTTTATTAAAAATTCTATTTAAAAATATTTTACTTATATTTTTTATAATTCTTATGATTTCCTAAACCTAATAAATATGGAATAATACCTCTTTTTACCATACTATATTCAAAATCATCTTTACTATAATTTGCATATTTTTTCATTTCTAGTCCATTTAAGGGAATCTGATATTTTATACTTTTATCCTTATTATTCACATAATATGCATAAAGATCTCTATTTTTATATACGAATAAATAAACAGTTCCATACCAATATCTTGAATAGAGGATACTAAAGGTATAAAATTCAGAACCTTTACTAACTATTTTTGTTTCTAATAAAGCATTTATTAAAATAATAGTAGATCTGAATAATTGCAAATGCGCTTTTTTATATTTTTTATCCTTTTCCATCAAACCTCTTTTAAGTTCAATATTATATAAAAATAATTTACCATCATATCCTCTTGCAATAACAAGAGCATCTATTTCCGCCTCTCTTATAGTGGGATCTTCTAATCTTTGTGGCAAATAGAGTTCTCCATTTTTTGAGGATAAATCTATTGAATCTTCTATCTCTTTATATCTGGGTGAATCTCTAAATATTATCTTTATCATTTCTTTGCTTTTTATTTTTTCTACTGGAGAATATAACACATATCCTCCATTATAATTATAATAATTTGTAGTACGCCTAATTTGAAGATTTCCTAATAAGATATATGTTGGATTTCCATAACTTCTTAATAATTCATCTAATCTTATTTGAAAAGATCTCTCATTTAAAGACCTTTCATTATTAAATTCTAAATTTGATAAATCTAAAGAATGTGAAGAAACTATTCTGGATAAATATTTTGAATCTAATGACATTATCTAATGCTTTCAATTATTCTTTCAACTAATTCTCTTTTATTATACTCTATATTTTCAGATATTATTTTTCCACCTATGTTTTCTAAAATTTCATATTTTTTTGTTTTATAGTTATAAAATATTAAAAAATCCTCCAAAAATTTACCGTTTTTATAAGTCTTTATTATTGTAGTAATATGAGGATCATTAGATATATAAGAAGAAATCTCCATAGAAATCTTTTTCAATAAAAATTTATATATATTGGGCATATTATATATTTCGTTGCCTTTTATATCAATAATAATAATATATTCATACTTTAACTTATTTTTCTTTAATAAAGATAAAAATAGAAAATTATGATCTGTCTCTTCATATGTATGCTTATAAAATTTATTAAATAAATTATCAAAAAATTTTGAAGGACCTTCTTCTATTTTTTTATATAGTTCATCTATTTTATATAATTCTTCTTCATTAAAATCTACTAGATATATAATTTTTCTATATATAATTTCTCTAGAAGATGATTTTTCTTTCCATTCATTTATATTAAATATATAATATTTGTTACTATATTTTATCCCATAATATTTTTGCCTTCCTTTTATATTTAATTTTATGTTTAATTTTACAAATTTATCTTCTTCATTTAATTTAGATTTAATTATAGAATCTAAAAACACGCTAAAAAATTTATACCTTTAATTTTTCAAATTTCTTTTCTACTACAGACCAGTCTATATTATCAAAGAATACATCAACATATCCCTTTCTATTACTTCCATAATCTAAATAATATGCATGCTCAAATACATCTAATGCTAATATTAATTTTGAATTTTGTACCATGTATGTATTTTGTTCATCAGATATACTAATTACCAATCCATTTAGATCATCTGACCATAATAACCATGCCCACCCTCTTGCACCCATAGCAGTTGCTTTCATCTCTTTAACAAATTTTTCAAATGATCCAAAATCTTTATCTATTTGAGATCCCAATGATGATCCTGGTTTTCCTCCTTCTCCTCCCAAATGACCAAAGTATATTTCATGATTAACCATTCCTCCAAATGCTCTAGTCCATTCAACTTTTAATTCTCTTATCAATGAATATGTTACATTTGCTGCATTATAATCCTCATCTGTCAAGTTATTTAGCTTTTGTGTTATCTCATTAAATTTCTTTACATATCCTTCATATATCTTCAAATGTTCTTCTACTGTTTTTGCTGAAATACCTTTCATTTTAAATAATTGTGACCTCTCCTTCTTAAAATCTATTGGTTTTCTTTCCAAATATTCCATCTATATATATTATAACAATGTTTTATAAAAATTAATAAAGCAAAAAATATATATCCTTATAGGCCTCTAAGTTCCCTAATTGCTAGCCTTATATCATCTTCATGTACAGTTTTCCTTCCTGCGTGTTTTGCTAATTCTACTGCTCTAGCTGATATTGCCTCTGCTACTTGCAATACTGATTCTACCATTGCTAATTTTGCATCCTGTCCTACCCTTGATGCACCGGCCTTTCTTAATATTCTATATAGTGGTGCCACTGGAATTGGTGTTGTTCTCTTTGCCATAATAATATTATCGACTAACTAATATAAAAATCTTTTGTTTTAACATTTGTTTAAGTCAATTTAACATGACCATAATATATTATCCCCTAAATATTAATCCATCATGTCATAAACTCTATCATAAATATAAAAAGTTGTTTCAAATTGAGTTACTATTCCATTAGATTG
>WYEB01000484.1_pt1 | contig 14139 bp, 9 predicted proteins | sample 6343061 | NCBI WGS metagenome assembly WYEB01 (sample SAMN13812332, study PRJNA600296) | hot springs metagenome | biome: ENVO:00000051; feature: ENVO:00002007; isolation source: sediment sample from Evening Primrose shelf | place: USA: Yellowstone National Park, Evening Primrose Hot Spring ... | reverse complement strand
GGCCGCTCCTATCGGCGCCGAGACCCGCTACCACGATCAAATCGCCGGGCTCCACCCCGCCGGGAGGCACCGCGTCTTTCTCCACGACGCCTACACAAGTGGCCAAGACAATGGGCGTGTGAGTGAAATCTTCGTCGAACCACGTCTCGCCCCCCACCACCGGCACGCCCACCCTGTTGCCGTAGTCAGCTATCCCCCTGACGACGTTGTCCATAATCCACCTGGCGTGGGGGTCGTCAGGCGGCCCGAAGTGCAGATTAACCAGAAGAGCCACGGGGACGGCCCCCACGGTCAATATGTCGCGTATTATGCCGCCCACCCCCGTTGCCGCGCCGTTGTAGGGATCCACCGCGCTGGGGTGGTTGTGCGACTCGATCTTGAAGCTGACATAAAGCCCCCGCTCCACCTCGACCAGAGGCGCGTCTGTGCCCCTCCCCCTCACCACCCAAGGCGCCCGCCCCGGAAGCCTCCTCAGCCAGCGTTTGGTGGACTTGTAGGAGCAGTGCTCAGACCAATGCGACGTGAAGAAGGCAAGCTCGGCGCCGGTCGGCTCCCGGCCGAGAGAAGACTTGATCAAGGCAATCTCCTGTTGAGTAAGGCCCATGGACCTCGAAACAAGTAGACTATAAAAATTTAGCTGATCAATTAAAAACATGAAGGAAAACCGGCGAATAAATCCGCCGCACTTTACTCATTCACTTAAATAAACACAGAGACGGCTCATGCGGCGATAGCCATCCCCGCCTCTGAGCCCGTCACTTTTTAAGAGCGGAACTAAACCTTAACACGTGGCAGGCGGCGGCTCTCAGACGGGGTCCCTCACGGCTAGACCCCTCAGACGCCCCCGCAAGTGGCCCGTGGCGCTCAGCTGTGCGTTGTTTATAGCGGACAAAATAGCCATCTGGGAACCTGCATTCACGTTCGGCGGGACTGCTCCTCACAGCCTCCGCCTCGCTCCTAGCCGAGTAGACATCATACTACCCCCCACAGCGGCAGACGCGCCTAGTCGCCTCACGTTGCCGTGTAGCCGGAAAGTAAAGAGTTCAACCTGCAACCGCCGTTTTCGCGTGTTTGCCTTATATTTATCATGACTTGCGTGGGTTATGAAAGTCGCCGTGATTATGGGGTCTATAAACGACTTGGAGGTCATGAAGGAGGCTTTGGAGGTGCTTGAGGCGTTGGGGATACCCTACGAGGCCAAGGTGGTCAGCGCCCACAGGACGCCGGACTTCATGGCGGAGTTCGCCAAGAGGGCTGAGGAGGAGGGGTTTGAGGTCGTCATCGCGGGGGCGGGCGGCGCGGCGCATCTCCCGGGCATGACCGCCTCCCACACCCCCTTGCCGGTGATAGGCGTCCCCATACCCACGCGGCACCTCGGCGGCCTCGACTCGCTCCTCTCCATAGTCCAGATGCCGAGGGGCACCCCCGTCGCCACCGTGGCCATAGGAGGCGCCGCCAACGCCGCCTACCTGGCCGCCAGGATACTAGGCGTCAAGTACCCCGAGGTGAGAGAAAAAGTGAAGAGACACATGGCTCAGATGCGAGACGACGTCCTCTCGAAAAGCTTCATAAAGTCTTTTAAGCCATAGCTTAAAAACATAAGCAACCGCTACGGAACCTGTAAAGATTTTTTAAACACATGTTTTAAACGACATGCGTCTGCTGGTGCTCGGCGGGGGTCAGCTCGCCTTGATGATGTGTTGGGCCGCCGCGAGGATGCCGATGGAGTTCTTCGTGCACGAACCTGACCCGCGGGCCCCGGCGTATAGATGTGCAAAGAAGGCGGAGGACCCCTTCCACGCAGTCGACGAGGCGGACTACGTGACCTACGAATTTGAAAACATAGACGAGGCGGTGGCCGACTACGCCCAGCGGCAGAGAAAGCTCAGACCCCACATAGACTACCTTAACCTTAAGAAGAACAGAATCGCGGAGAGGAAAACGCTGGAGGGCCTGGGCGTCCCAGTGCCCCGGTGGTCCGTGGCGAGGAACCCCACCGAGGCTCTCGAGTTAGCGGAGAAGTTCGGCAGAGCCGTGGCCAAATGGCCGGCGGGGGGCTACGACGGTAAGGGCCAGTATCTCCTCCCCCGGGAGACGCCGGAGGGAGGACCCCTCCTCGTGGAGGAGTACGTAGACATCAGGCGGGAGTTCTCCATAGTCGCCGTTAGGGGGGAGGACGGCGACGTCTACTTCTACCCGCCCGCCGAGAACTACTACGTCGACGGCGTTCTGGTCTGGAACTACGCGCCGACTGAGACGCCCCCCGAGGCGTATAGATACGTCGAGAAGATCCTCGAGTGGCGTAAGTACGTGGGGGTCCTTGCCGTCGAGTTCTTTGAGGATAGGGAGGGCCGCATCCTTGTCAACGAGATTGCGCCGCGTGTCCACAACACAGGCCACTGGACGTTGGAGACCGACGCCTCCCAGTTTGAAAACCACGTGAGGGCTGTCATGGGCCTGCCCATAAAAAGGCCGCAGGCCATCGCGCCGACTGCCATGGTCAACATATTAGGCCTTGCGGCGCCGCCTATCAGAGAGCTGGAGCGGCTCGGCAAAGTGTATTGGTACGGCAAGGCGGAGGCGAGGCCACGGCGCAAGATGGGCCACATAAACATAGTAGCCCCCACCGCCGAGGAGGCCAAGGCGAGGGCCCGCGCCGCGCTGAAGATCCTCTACGGCAGAGAATTCCCACGCCTAGTCATGAGGCCCCGCGCCGCCCCACGGGCCGCCGCCGGACCTATTCTACCCCATTGAGGAACAATTTCGTCGCTCATTTGTTTAACAATCTAACATTAACATTAACCTAATCTGAGGTCGCAGAGAGTTGGGGGGGGTCCGGTAAGCCAACGAGGTCCGGCGATTGTGTAGAGAATCGCCAACGACGGTAGTGTACGCTTGGCCAAAGCCCGTAGGAGAGTTGCTGAACAGAGTGCCGGTAATCCGCATAACAAAATTTTCAACCGATCGGTGAGATCTGCCCCGTCTCGATAGCCTACGTGCGTCTAAGCTCCATCTGATGCGTCTGCTACGCGGCCATGTACTTTCTCCATATATCGATGGCGTATCCCGGCGTCGGCTTCCCTCTCACCAGTCTGAACGTCCTTGTCCCCTCTTGCCAGACCTCGGGCACCAGCAACACCGCCCTATCCCCATAGCGGTCTAGGAATCTATTTAGGAAGTCCTGTAGGAAAGTCACATAGAAGACGTACACGCCAGAATCCACTAGCGCCGCGACGACCTCCTCGGCGACTACAGACGCCTCGACTTGGTTTGTGGATGAGAACGACTCGTCCATCAAGACGTAGTCGCCCCGCCTTAGGCTCTTGACTATGTCGCTGAACCTCTTAACTTCCTCCTCAAATTTGCCGTATGAGAGCGTTCTATCCTCCTGACGCGGGAAGTGCGTATAGACCGCGCCTGTAGAGGGCAACGTGAATTCGTCCGCGGGGACGAACAGCCCAGCCCTCGCGAGGACTAGCGACTGGCCTACCGTCTTCAGGTAGGTGGTCTTGCCTCCCCTGTTTGCGCCGGTCACCACCACGGCGAATCCTCCCCCAGTCTCCACATCTAGGTCGTAGGGCACGGGCCTAGACCCGGTGGAAATAGATAGCGATAGGCAGTACATGTTGCTGAACTTCAGCGCGCCCTTGGACAGCCGTGGGTAAGTCGCGGGCAGGCCCAGCTTCTCGAAATACCCGCTGAGGTTTACTGCGCCTACGTAAAACGCCAGTTGCCTCCGCAGGTACTCGAAGAAGGAATTCAAATGATTGAACGCCTTGAAGATCGTAGAGGCGGCTCTTGCCAAGACCCACTTCCTTATGTCGTCAAGTATGTAGCCGCCCGCCTCATCTCTTGGGTCCAGCCGATATACATATTCATCCCTCCTCAGCACCTTCGAGAAGATGTTATTCCCCCCTTTCCTGGGCACCAGCAGGACGGGGTTTTCAAGAATGTTTAGCTCGCCTATCTTGACCGAGAACTGGACTCCGTCCTCGAACCGCAGTATTTTGACGAGCTGTTGCGCCGAGGCTAGGAACTCGTCGTTTATGTTGTCCAAGACGGACTTGGACATCTGCCTGAAGGCCTCCGAGGAGAATGCGGCTGATTTCAAGACAGCCAGTACGTCGCGGAGAGACGCCACCATCACCTCCAGCCCGTTGACAGCCTCATGCACCACCAGCACGGGGTCGTGCGGCCTGAACAGAAAGACCCTCCTCTGCACCGCGTCAACCGTCTCGTTGGCGATCTTGTAGAGTCTCAACACGGCGTCTCTATTCTTCAAGGCGTCCCTGACGGCGTCTTGCCTGTAGCTGATGGAGTGGGGCGAGGCGTCGGCGAGGAGAAGGACCTCCCTCCAGACCTCGGCCACCAGCTCGTCGCCGCCCGACGCAACGGCCACTATCTTGTCCAGCTCGAGATCCCTCCGGAGGTCGTCCGCGCCGGCTACCGGCTGCGCGGCCCCCGTTCTGAGCAAGTCGAACTCTATCATTTGACCACCTCCCTTATCTTTTCGTAAGTGAGCTGGTACCGCCTAGCGATCCTGGCGGCCATGTACTCCGCCGGCGGCCGTCCCGGCGCTATCACGTACGAGGGCCTCTCGGGGTCATCGGGGGAGGGCTGCGCCACGAGGCTTATGACGCCGTCGAGGTCGGCGGCTTTGTGCAGAAATGTGACGAAAAGGCAGTACGAGCCTCTTTTTCTCAGCTTCTCAAAGAAGAGCTTCGTCAAGAGGAGCCCTTCGTCTGAGGTAGTGTTTGAAAACAGCTCGTTCGCTATGACCAGAGAGCGGCTGTCGGCCCTCTCTATAATCGCCTTAGCCCGCGCGACGTCCAGCTCGAGTCTGCTCAACCTCTCCTCCACGTCCTCCTCCACGGGGTACGCCGTCATTATCGAGGAGAAGAACGGAATTTTCGCCTCAACGGCGGGCACTGGGAGTCCCAGCTTGGCAAGAAAGGCAATCTGCCCGAAGGACGTGGCAAACGTCGTCTTGCCTCCGCTGTTCATCCCAGTTATGACGAAAATCCTCCTAGAGCCGTCGGTCTGTATGTCGTTCGGAACGGCAAATCCTCTTTTCGCCAGAAGCAGATTGTAGAACTTCCGCACATAGATGCCGCCGTCGGTGAACGACGGTATGGCGAATCGGTATCCCATCTGCTCGAGACTCTTCATATAGTTTACATATATTAAATAGAACTCGGCCTCTTTTGCGAAATTGGCAATTCCATCATCTATAAAGCTTGGAAAGTCCTCCGAGAACCTTCTCAGTATGTCGTATTGGGTCCTATATATTTTAAAGGCCCCTCTGAGAATCGCCGCATGTATGTGGGAGGTATCGCCCGTGGTTTTTATGTACTTAACTTCGGCGCCCTCTCCGTCCCCCTTGAACCTTGAGAACAAGCTTTCCACCAGCGCCGAGAGGTCCTCGCCGTCTTCATACCTGGTGACTCTAATTCTATCGCCCTCTATCCACACTCTGATCTTAATCTGGTCCCTGGCCTCGGCGGCCTCGCGGGCCCTTCGCCTCAGCTCGCGGAATTTCTCGCTCCCCGCAATCTCGCCTAGATATCTGGTGAAGCTCGCCAAGCCCTCGGACTCTATAGGGAGACCTCTGAGGCGGCTCCACGCGGTCTCCACCGCCTCGGTGTAGATCAGAGCCGCGTCCACATGCATCCCGATCTTGTGCTCCTCGTACACGTCCTTCTCCATCGCGAGGATCCTCACGGCCTTATTGACGCGCTCCACGAACTCGGCAACGGCATCGAGGACCTCGCCCTTCAACAAATCTCTAAATACGTTAAGCCTGAACACGGCAACCTCCTCGTTGTCCAGCGGCTCAAGGTAGAGACTCCTCAGAAAGTCGTCGTTGCGTTTGCCGAAGATATCGCCAAGAAGCTCGTGGATTCTGAGATCGCGCGCAACCTGCTCGTCGATACGTCTCCCCCTTCCGCCGAGAATAGTAAGGTACACCACAGCCCAGCCATAGCTGAGGTTTAAACATTTTTATGTCTAGCGTGCGGCCTAAAGGTCTATCACGACAGACCGTTGTGCTGGATGAGCCCAGGGACTTTTAACTCATGGCGGGCTCGTAGATTTTCTTACATTCGGAAAGGCCCTCAAGGTGGCCTGGAAAGCCCCTGGGCAGGCTATACTACGTGGGCGGAGACTCCAAGCCACGGAAATACCTGACGGCAGGACAAGAATCAGAGGATACGACAAGCATATAGACTCCCTGGCCCGCTACGAAGAGCTGAAAGAGACGATAGAGAGACGGAGCCGCTGGTCATCATCTCTGAGCTTTATTAGGCGGTAAAAGATAAATAGGCCCAACAACGGGGGAGATGGGGGGGCCGTAGTCTAGCCTGGTAGGATGCGCGGTTCGGGTCCGCGTGACCCCGGGAGGGTAGTCCCCCGGGAATTCAAATCCCGGCGGCCCCACCATTGGGCTCTTTTGGTTGTCGTCAGCGCGATCCGACCAAACATTGACTGATTCCATATGTTGGCTGTGAGATGCGCCGATTCCGTGCGCTGGCTAATTTCGACGTGTTCGATTCGATACCCGCCCCAGCCGCCTCCGTTCACCTCTCTGTTCCATATCTACGCAGATCCCACGCCTGAGCTCCCGCGGCCCGTGGCTCTTAAGCTTGGGGTCGTAGAGAGATGCGGCAGGTGGAGGCCGTGAGAGCTGGTGCACCATGAGTTGCCGACGCGGTATATATCGCCGGGTTTTACTCGTCTCTCCGCCGGAAAGATATACGCATAGGTGCGTGTACATCTCACGTCGAGGCGGCCTTCGGACCCGCCTAACAGGCGGAGGCTCTACTTGACGCCACAATTGCGTCAGTGACTATAGAGGAGAGGGTTCTCAGCAGATCAGGTGGGGTGAGGCTGGGCTTGGATTAGTCTTGTGACTAGCTGGGCTAGTCTCAACGCCTCCTCCACCTGCCCGTCTTGGGCCATCTCCTTGAGTTTCTCCACAAGGGGTAGCAGTAGTCTTTTGACCGTGGACCTAGCCGCCAGCGTCGCCGCCGGGTGGCCCGCGCGCTTGCCTTCTTCCTCGGCGGTTCTCATGGCTACTTCCATGAGAGCCGCCACGACCTCCTCCACGTACCTCCTGGCCAGGAGCCGCGGCAACTGCGCCAGCTCCTCCTCCACTATGGCCTCCGCCTTGGCTATCTCCGGAGCCCTCTCAGCGTTGAACCGCTCGGCTAGTTGCTCGAGGTCCTCTATGCGGATCACCTTCACGGGCAGTCCAGGAGCCACCGTCTGAGGCACGCCTAGGTCCACTATTATTTTCACCGCCGCATCAGGCGGCAACGAGTCGATTACGTATTCCAGGGTGTGCACTGAGGAGAAGACGACGTCGCACTCCCTTAGGCACCTCTCCACCTCCTCTCTGGAGAGGGGACGGGCCTCCCCGCCGGTTTTAGCCGCCACCTCCACCGCCTTTTCGAAGGTTCTATTCAGTATGTAGAGCTTGCCGACGCCTCTCGCGGCCAGCTCCATGGCCAGGCCGGCGCCCATGGCGCCTGCGCCCAGCACCGCCGCCCTCGCCTTGGACAAATCCATGAGCTGGGCGACGTAGAGCACAGCCAGAGACCCCAGGCCCCTTGGCCCGCGGGAGATGGCGGTCTCGGTGCGGACTCTCTTGCCAGTCCTCACAGCCCTCTCCACAATCGTCTTCAAAAGGCCTCTGGTGTAGCCGGCCTTTACCTGTCTATCAAACGCCTCCTCCACCTGGCCCAAGATGTCCGTCTCGCCTATCAACATGGACTCAAGCCCAGCCGCCACGCGGAAGAGGTGCCTCGCCGCCTCGGCGCCGGTTAGGAGCTGGACTGAGTCCACATGACGCTTGTAGGCCTCCACCACCCTCCCCACCTCTTCGGGCGTCGCCCCGTATAGGTACGCCTCAACCCTGCCGCAGGTGTGTAGCACATACAACGGCCTCCTGGGCCCCAGCTCTTTCATACACCGTTGCATCTCCACGCCGATGCGGCCTAAGGAGTCGGCGCTTACCTCCCTGTATGTCAAAATAACCGCAGAGAGGGGGGCTAGTAAATCCACAGATGTACTAAACAGTGGCCTATTTAAACAATAATTACAAACATTGGTGCATGTCTTCCACAATTTTTAAAAGTGGCCGTCAGCAGCCTCTCGTGGTGTCCGTGGCGGTGTTGGCCTCTCACAGCGCCTTGGACGTACTAGACGGCGCAAAAGACGAAGGGCTTAGGACAATTGCGGTGGCTAAGAGGGGGCGGGAGAGGGCCTACCGGGAGTTCCCCGTGGTGGACCGCTTGGTGGTGCTAGACGACTACAGAGACATCCTCAAGATTACGGACTTGCTGAGGGCTGAGGAGGCGGTGTTCGTCCCAAACAGGTCCTTCGCGGTCTACGTGGGCTACGACACCATCGAGAAGGAGTTCCCCGTCCCCATCTTCGGCAACAGGTTTCTTCTGCATTGGGAGGAGAGGACTGGGCCTCACAACTACTACCGCCTCCTGGACGAGGCAGGCATTAGGAGGCCGAAGACGTTTAGACCTGACGAGGTGGATAGGCCGGTTTTGGTGAAGATGCCGGAGGCGGGGAGGAGGGTGGAGCGGGGCTTCTTCGTAGCACGGGACCGCGACGACCTCTACAAGAAGGCCAGGAGGCTGGCGGATGCTGGCGTCATAAGGCTTGAGGACCTTGAACACGCCTCTATAGAGGAGCTTGTGTTGGGGGCCCACTTCAACGCCAACTACTTCTACTCAGTCATGCGGAGGCGGCTGGAGCTACACAGCTTCGACAGGAGGATCCAGAGCAACCTCGACGGGGTCTTCCGCCTCCCCGCCCGGGACCAGATCGAGGTGGATCCAGAGGTGCGGTACATAGAGGTGGGCCACGAGCCCGCCACCATCAGGGAGTCCCTCCTGGAGAAGGTCTTCGACATTGGGTACAGATTTGTAGAGGCCGCCAAGCGCCTCGTGCCGCCGGGCGTGATCGGGCCATTCACGCTTCAGTTCATAGTGACGCCGGAGTTGGAGCTGGTGGTGTACGACGTGGCGCCGAGGATCGGCGGCGGCACCAACGTCTACATAGGGATAGGGGGGCAGTACTCAAAGCTATACTTTGGCAAGCCCATCTCCACGGGGAGGCGCATCGCCATGGAGATCAGAGAGGCGGCAGAGCAAGGAAGACTCGCCGAGGTCACCACGTAGAGGGAGGTGAATCACCTGCTCTAGGCCTTTCTTCTTCAGCTCTTGTTCACATGGGCCTTTGCCGTGACTGCATACGCCGCAGGGCTCCCTTCCCCCTCTGACCTCTGCCGTGCTGTCGTTAATGGCTATATACACCGCCACAGCTCTATGGCTGGGAGAAGTCTTATGTCTGTGGCTTTTCGGCACGGCGTTTGCCCCGCGGGGGCCTTAATACGGCATCTCCTCATCCTCGCGTCGCACAGCCGACGTGGCTCCAGCCGCCGCGCTGACAGCGGGCTTCGTGTTTACGTACGCCATCGCATATCTCTGCAAACGCTACTGAGGCAACCCGGATAAGGCGCCGCCTGCAACACACAGCGCGGCGTCTGCGGGTTTGACCCTCTGAGAGGTTCTGCAGAGACCGTCTCTGCGGTTAAGATTATTAACACAAGTCGAGGGGGAGGTGTGAGGTGGCCCGGCGCTCTATTGGCCTTTCTTGTCCAGCTGGTCTTTATGTCTCTCTACGCCGTGTTCTCCTACGCCGCCGGGGCGCCTCTCCCGGCTCTGTCTGCAGTCGTCTTGACGCTGACGGCCGTATACGCGGCCACCGTCTTTCTGTGGCTTAAGAGGGGGCTCTGCCTCTGGGTGTTCACGGCCTTGTTCGTCCTCGGCGCGGCGGGGGCCGCGGTGCGGCACCTCGAGACTATCTTTAGAGGCGGACAACTCGACGTAGCGGCCGTCGCAGTGTTGACGGGAGACCTTATATTCGTCTACGCTGTGACGTACCTCTGCCGGCGGTACGTCAGCTAGGTAAAAAGCCTGCCAACACTCCAATAACAAGAGGTCCGTACGTCAGTTGAGACCTCGTCTGGAAGTATCGACGCACTTCCTACTTGTGTCTCCCGACATCGCTTGGGGCCCCCAAATTAGCAATGCCAAAGGCCAACCCCCTATCTCGTCTTTAGCCCCAGCGATCGTCGGTGTATTGTCCACTCCTTAAAGCAGACGGCTAGTGGACTTGAGACGCCGCTGAGTCTAGCCAACGGATGCGATACCGCAAGAAGCCCTGGCAACGCGCCGAGACCAACTAATCAATTCCGACTGTCCACCGAGTATGAGGTCCCATGGCGAAGGTGTCTTCTTGTTTTGGCCGCCGATTCTTAGGTAAATAGTCTCTCCAACGCGCCGCGTCTAACGGCTTCTCTTATTTCGTGCGCTATTCTCTCTCCCATGTCCATGGGGCGATCGAAGTAGAGGACAGAGTAGGGGGAGCCGTAGCCCATGTATATGTTGGTCCCCGCCACTATTCTGCCGGAGAATTCAAACACAGATATGGACATGTCGTCTTTTATGATGGACTCGAGGCAGTAGGGCCCCGCCATTTCGCACCCAACCGCCTCCTTGACCGCTTTGGCGAACTGGACTCCGTAGCGCCATATGGTGGGGAGCAGGGACTCCCTCAGCACCAGAGGGAGGTTGCCCACCACGACGAAGGTGGGCTCTACCCAGCCGAAGGTCCTCCCGTCTACGTTCGTCTCGTAGCGTATGTCTGCGCCGAAAACCTCCACCCGGCCGTAGACGGGAGAGGCGAAGTAGTGGTAGTACGCCGGGACGCCGAAGACGTACTCCTGTATTATGTGGGGCTCCTTAGCCGCGGCAAGTCTCTTCGCCAGCTCCTCTCTGTCCCGCGCCAAGAAGTACCCCCTGCCGCCCTTGGCGCCGAAGAGCTTCACGATCACCGGCCCGTCCACCTCCTCCGGCGACGTGTAGGTCCTCGGCGTGGGTATGCCGGAAAGCCTGAGGAGCTCCATCTTCTTGTGTTGGTCGGCCTCCCAACTAAGGAGCTCTCTACACCCCAGGGTGGGGACAGGCGCCTCCAAGGCCTGGCGCCAGCCGACGTACTCCACGTAGGAGCCGTGAGGTATGAGGACGGCGTTTGTCTCCACCAGCTTCTCCGCCGCCTTTCTGAAGTTGGAGAAGTCGGCCTCCCAGACCTCGTCGATGAAGGGGAGCTGGCGGTAGAACTCGGCGGCTTCCCTCCCGCCCGCCACGGCGATTGTCCTGAAGCCGTACCGCTTGGCGCCTCTCAGTATCTGGAGCGCTGTGTGCGACGCCACCGTGGCCACGGCGAGGCGGTCGAGGTCGTAGCGGCTTAGGTCCATGGCGGGATTTTCGCATGTCTTTTAAGGGTTTTGTAGTAGGTTCTGAACCTGTTTCGATCTCGTTTCTGTGATATTTTAGTTTTTGTTTATATTGCACCCATGTAATATTTTCGTTTATTGATTTTGTTCTTTACTAAACATTTTTGTTAATGCTTTTAAATTGTTTTTGTGAGACGTCTATGGGCAAGTATAAGGTTGTGGTCTTATCGCCTGTGCCTGAAGCTTTGATTAAGATGTGGGTTACTCCGGTGGCGCAGAGATACGGCATCTCGCCGGAGGATATCGACGTCGTGACTGTTTTCGAGCCTAACTACGAGGAGGTGGCGAGGCAAATCTCCGATGCAGACGTGGTGGTGGGCGACTACACGTTTAGGATCAAGATCGACGCATCGCTCTGTGAGAAGATGAAGAAGGTGAGACTTATCCAACAGCCGAGCACCGGCTACGACCACATAGATGTGGAGGCCTGCGCGAAGAGGGGAATCCCCGTGGCGAACATAGGCGGGGCCAACGCTGTCTCTGTGGCTGAGCACACAGTGATGCTGGCCTTGATGTTGTTGAAGCGCGCCGTATATGCCCACAGTAAGCTCGTCGGGGGGCAGTGGACTCAGGGGGAGCTTATGAACGTCATCGGCGAGATCTACGGCAAGACGTGGGGGGTTCTGGGGATGGGGAGGATAGGGAGGGAGGTTGCGGCTAGGGCTTTGGCCTTCGGCGCCAAGGTGATTTACTACGACGTGGTGCGCAAGGAGGAGGTGGAGAAGCTGGGCGTTGAGTACAGGCCGTTTAACAGGTTATTGGCCGAGAGCGATATTTTGAGTATCCACGTGCCTCTGACGCCGGAGACCAAGGGCATGATCGGCGAGAGGGAGCTAAGGATGATGAAGCCTACGGCTATTCTCATAAACGTGTCGAGGGGCGAGGTAACAGACGAAGAGGCGTTGGCGAGGGCGGTGCAGGAGGGCTGGATCGCCGGGGTCGGGGCGGACGTCTTCTCCGTGGAGCCTCCCACGCCCGACCACCCGCTTCTGCAGGCGGCTAGGGAGGGCTTCAACGTGGTGGTCACCCCGCACATAGGGGGTGCCACCAGCGAGGCGCGTATGCGCATCATAAACGTGACGATTGAAAACGTGGTTAGGGCCCTCGCGGGGCTGAGGCCTGAGAACGTTGTTAACATGCCATGAACGTCGCCGAGGTTGTCGTCACGTGTCTGAAACAACTCGGCGTTAAGAGGGTCTACGGCCTCATCGGCACCACTATCCTTGATTTCGTAGATGCGTTGAAAGATAGCGGAATTAGGTATGTGTCGACGCGCCACGAACAAGTGGCTGTATCTATGGCGGACGCAGAGGGCAGGTTGACGGGGGCGCCTGGCGTCGCGGCGGTGCACGGAGGGCCTGGGTTTCTCAACTCGCTCATATCTGTGGCAAATGCGTATAAAGACGCATCGCCTCTGCTCCTCATATCTGGCGCGGTGAAGAGGAGGTTAGCGGGGCTTGACTCTTGGCTGGAGGTGCCGCAGAGAGACATAATCAGGCCCATAGTCAAAGCGGTATATAGAATAGACAAGCCGCTTGAGGCCGCTAGAGTAATTGCCGAGGCGTATTCCATCGCCGCCTCCCAGCCCCAGGGCCCCGTCTTTGTGGAAGTTCCGGAAGACGTGTGGTCTATGCCGTCTGAATTCCCCGGATGCGAGGCGAAGATAACACCGCCGCCCACTGTCCCGCCCGACGGCGTTAAGCAGGTAGTGGAGCTTCTGCAGAGGTCGAGACGGCCTGTGATATTGGCAGGAGGGGGCGTAAACAACGCGGAGGGCGCCGCGTTGCTTCTTAAGGTTGCAGAGAGGTGGAGGATCCCGGTAGCCGTCACCGGCAACGGCAGGGGGGCCTTCCCAGAGGACCATCCCCTCTTCCTAGGCAGGGCCGGCTTTGGAGGGGGGAACCCGGTCGCGGACCAGGCCCTGCTCAGGGCCGACCTGGTGCTGGCGGTAGGGGCAGGGCTCTCGGACACAACTACATACGGCTACAACTACGTGCCCAGAGGCGACGTAGTGGTGGTGAACCTGGACCCCATGGCTGAGAAGAAGCCAGTGCCCTACACTCTCCGCTTCTACGCAGACGCTGTGGACTTCCTCAGGAAGCTGGCATCCTTCGACTTCCAGTACAGCCCAGCTGAGGAGTGGTTCAAGGAGATCGAGGAGGTTAGGGCGAGCTGGAACAGCCTCCTGCAGGAAGCCCTCTCGCGGAGGTACGAGGGGTTCGTCAATCCGTCTAAGTTCTTCCGCCAGCTGGACGAGGCCCTCCCGCGGGGTTTCGTGATGGTTGGCGGCCAGGGCATGCACATCGTCTACACCTTCAGCTTCGTGAGGGTCAGATCGGCGCGAGGATATTTGGCGGCCTTCAACCTCGGCGCTATGGGGTTCGCCTTCCCCGCGGCGCTGGGAGCTAAGCTGGCCGCCCCCGAGAGGGACGTATACGCCGTGGTTGGCGACGGGGAGTTCATGATGACCGTCCAGGACCTGGAGACCGCGGTGCGGGAGAAGATACCGGTCAAGATTATCGTCATCAACGACAACTCTTACAGGGTGCTCTACGCCCGGCAGAAGGCCCAGAAGATGGGCAGAATCTTCGGCACACTCCACACGAACCCAGACTTCGTGAAGCTCGCCGAGGCCTTCGGCGTAGAGGCCATGTCGATAAGTAGAGACGAGGACATCCCCAAGGCGGTGGAGTTCGTCACGGAGCCGGGCCTCAAGTTGCTTGAGCTGAGGATAAGCCCCGACGACTTCCCGCCGATGAATATAG
>WYEB01000482.1_pt1 | contig 14235 bp, 11 predicted proteins | sample 6343061 | NCBI WGS metagenome assembly WYEB01 (sample SAMN13812332, study PRJNA600296) | hot springs metagenome | biome: ENVO:00000051; feature: ENVO:00002007; isolation source: sediment sample from Evening Primrose shelf | place: USA: Yellowstone National Park, Evening Primrose Hot Spring ... | reverse complement strand
AACAGGGAATTGGCGGCCCCGGTGGGATTCGAACCCACGACCTACGGCTTAGGAGACCACAATTATGTAACAAGCACGTTATGAGTTAACACGGGGAGTCTGTAACCGTTGCTCCGCATAGTGGCTTGGACACGGTCAACCCTGCGAACCACCTGGTTCATTGTTACGGAGGTCGTTAAGTGCCTTAATATAAATTAAGGTTTTAATAATTTCATTTATTTTAAGGAAATTGTCTAGGTTTAGAAATTTAATGACTCCCCTAGTACACACTAAATGTAGGTAAACAACCACGTTTGTTAAATATTCAACCATGTCAAAGCCACTGAGCTCTTTACCGTTGACGGTAGTGATGCGTCTCGTTAAGAATGTGAAAGTTTGGTTTACGTCCTCTTCCCGGGTTAAGGCATTCAGTGTGTGGTCGATCGCTTCTATGAAAAACTTAGTAAGGTGCTCGTCCCTAGCGAAAAGCTTATTGGGCTCGTCTTCCATCGTCCTGTATAACAATTTTAGGAACCCGAGCGCGACGACGGCGTATTGCAGAAATGCTTGGGGGTTAAATGCTTGAGTGTTTGCTCCCATTAACCTTAGTGTCAACGCTGCATTATAAGTCACGACACCTCTAATGGTTGGCATGTACAGGTTTTTACCACGTGAGACCCTCACAGGGGCTACAAGTTTTTCGTCCTCAAGTTCCTCCTCGTAGCGATAGAAATAATCACGATGGTTAAGTCCACAGCTCGTTTTAAGGCAATCCATGACATCCGTGAATCTTGCGGCCCCGTTGACGCGCTTCGACACATCAATGATGCAACCCAACACGCATAACCGTCTCTCATCAAGAACTCTGTGCCTTGATTTCTCGGCATTTTCAAGCGCTTTCAATACCTCATTAACGATATCACTCAAATCCGTTGCACCCATTAATTCAAAGCCACGACCAAGGCTTATAAACCTTTCCATGGCAAATTCCTTCACGTGTGCCGATACTTTTCCATGAAATTACACGGAAAATGAGAAAAAGTGAACTATTTAAGACCGTGAACCTTTGAACCCATGGGACCTCTGGGTATGGCGAACCAAATCGAGATCGTAAAAATACCGACCACCGTGAGGATTTGGAGAAGGGGTAATGGGAAGTTCAGCGGGGCGATAACGGACCAGGCGATCGTTGAGTACCTAAGGTCTCTCGCGATTGAAAGGAAGAAGGTCACGGTTACGATTAATAGTGTAGACATTGAGGTACGTCTAATTTACAAAATAATCAATGGTCGCCCCTACATTCTGTTTTTCCTGCCGAAGAGTCTCAAACCGACCTGGGAGAAGTTGAACGAGAAAGGGGAGGTTCGTGTACTTATAACGATAATGAACAACTCGACGGTGAGGTGACAGCAATGGTCGGCAATACGAGTGTTTCACGCTGGGACAAGAACCTGCAGCACCAACAAAGGCAGCCTAATCAACGTCCTGGTCAACAACGACCACGGCAACGAAGAGCCAATGACCATGGTGGATTTGACGGTTCAATCCTAGGCGTGAATTGCAGGTTCAAACTCGCGAATGGCGAAACTTTGCAAGGCCTGGTGGTGGCTACAGCTAAGTATTGGTACATGGTGAACGTTGATGGGCAGATCGTGATTGTAAATAAGGCGTATATCGTTTCGATAATGCCCGTTCAATTACAAAACAAAAACAACGACGCCGGCACCCTCGTTGGTGCCTTGGTGAACCCCCATGGCGAGAAGAAGGCGTGAACAGGGAAAGGAAGAGGAGCCTGCTAATAAAGTTTTCGTTGAGGCTGCTGAATACCTATACAAACTTGGCTTCAACATTGTGCCTGTTGATGGCAACAAGAGGCCTGTTATCGGCTCTTGGGATGCAGATAATCGACCGTCCTGGGATTCCTTAAAAAGGTTCCTGGGTAAAGCCGAGGGAATCGCGATAACTGGTAAATACCTTGAGGATAAGGAGTATGGTATCGTCATCCTAGATCTGGACGACGTAGACGCGGCGATCGAAGCCCTACGTAAGGTTTTTGGTGAGGACTGGGCCGTCAGGTTGTGCGGGCAGGGCTGGAGCTTCTGCGGTTTTACTGGCCCTAGGCCCAAGGGGAAAGTAAAGTGTGACTGTAAAAGCCCTGGTGAGGATTGCGAATGTGTTATCCAGGACAGTAATGAGCATAAGAAATTGAGTGAGCTGAAACGCGGCATGTACATTGTCGTCAGGGTGCCAAAGTCGTGCCTCCCCACGGGCTCTATTAGAAGCGATGCCATTGAAATCATGGTCTCAAATTATGAGGTTGTCTATGGGAAACATCCATCGGGCGTTTATTATCAAACTGTTAGGTTTACCAATGGGCAGTGGGTACCAATAAGCATAGGAGATGTTGGGCAGGGCGAAATCATTTCCCGTGATGAGTTGGAGGTCTTAGTCACATTGATTAAGCAATCGCCAATCCCACACCTGGAGGGGCTGGGTAGAGACGATGCGGAGGCGGCCTTCGAGCTTGACCTACCAGAGCCTACCAGGGAGTTAAGCGAGGATGATATTAACAAACTAATTAATTTAATTAGGCTTATTTGGTGGTTCGAAACCGACGAGGGCAAGCATATCCACGACTACATACTGTTTGGGCTGTCCTGCCTAATGAGACGTGCTGGCGTTAAGTATGAATCGGCGCGTAGGGTCGTTGAGATGATTATCAATGCCGGCATCCAGGACATTGCCAATAAGGTAGACCCGAATACCCTACAGCAGATTGTGAGGAATGAACAAAGGCACTTCCGTGAAACCGTGGATTACGTCTACGCAAAAACAACTGAGAAGCTATGGGTACCGAAGTCCTTTGAGGCTAACCTAAGGCCTGTGATTGAGAGGGCTAAATCGCTGGGCGTCATTGGCGTTAGCGGAGATGAGTTCTTCGACACGATTTATTCCATAGTATACGGCAGGCGTAGCGAGAGGGAGGAGGAAGAGGAGGAAGCAGGCTCCATCCTGGACATATACCTGCCACGTGAGGAGGAGGTACAAAATGTGCCGCCGTGGGGTGGGGACCTGGAGCTTGTGAGGATTGAATACTGCCTGGACATGCCTTATTGCAACAGGGCAGTCATAACATATACACGCGGGGGCAGCCAATACGTCGTCGTTGCAATCCGGCATAGGGAGGTTGAGGAGGACGAGGAAGGCAATAAGCACGTCTATTTGAGCTACGAGCCCATTGCCCTCCTACCCAGGTACATGGGCCAGGTCTACGACCCATTCTACGGTGAGTGGTTCTATGTAACATTGCATGGCGGCAAACTCCTTGTTGTGTCCACGGAGTTCGACGATTTCATAAGGACGATAATTAACCTGCCTGGAGGTAGGCACTACGTGATTAGGAACGCACAATACCTGGACATCATCAAGTCAATAACGCCTAGGGTTGAGCAGGTAATAAGCACAGGCATTACAGATGATAGTTTTGTGGATGCATACGGCATGCTCGACCTAGCCAATTACGGTGTTGAGCCTTTATTGAGCGCCTATGAATGGATTAGGAAGTACTACCCAGATACCAACGCTAGGTGGGCTTGGTTCAATATCATGTCCGTCTTCGCTAAGGTGATAACGCCCATGGTTAGGTTCCACAATAGGACCTTCAACGACCAGGTGGTTTACAATGTGGGTAGGGGTGGGGAAGGAAAATCTACTCTGGTTAGATACATACTATTGCAATTATTGGGCGGTGAGGATGCCAGGGAGAAGTATCACATAGTCATTGACGGGCCCGTCAGGAGTGAACCCCAACTGAGGAACCTGCTAAGTCTCAATAGGCTACCGTTAATTTTGGACGAACAAAACCGCAAGGCATTGGCGGCAAACGTCGGAATCTTCTTGAGCGCGGTGGTTGGCATGAGCACCATTGGAGTACATGCTGCTAGGTACGGGCACGGCATTGCGGTTAAGTTCAAGAACCTGCGTGGTATGGTCGTGTTTACCAACGTGCCATTCGTGTCGTTCTTGAGGGACGTAATGAGCGAATCTAGTGATTACGCCATAGTCAGGAGGTTCATTGAGATACCTTGGGACAGCGAGCCCATAAGCACAGCCGCGTTTAAAGACATCCCTGAGTTGAAACCAATTTACGGCTTCGCAACTAAGCTATGGACGAAGTACAGGGATGAGCTGATTAAGTCGGCTGACCTGTTGGAGTTGGTTGAAAAACTTGCCATAGCAATGGGTCGTGAGTACTTGGGAGACCCAAAGGTTGACGAGGTGGTGCAATACACATTAGATATAATTAAGGAGTTAAGGGAAGCTAAGCGTAATGAGAGGTTGGCGTTGAACGATGCTGACACGTTAATAGCAAACGCCTACGGTTTCGTGAGTAACGAGATCAAAACACCGCCGTCATCTGCGGTCAAGGTCTTGCATGTTATCCTGGAGAACCCGAGCAGGGCAGGGCTATTATTGGTTGGCGTTAAGGATTATGAAAAGGCGGTGAGATTAGCAAATGACTTGAACGACGCAATTCAAGAACTGACCTCCAAGTACAGTATAATTGAAGAACAAGGGAAAATCCAGGGGGCTGACCCCGATGCGGTTGCTGTTTACTCAATCCTTAAGGATGCGCTTGCGAAGGGAAAGTATCAAGTTGTGATCCTATCGAGGTCTGCATTGATACCAGGATCACCAGAAACATTCATGGGTTCTCCCAGAACCAACGTATCAGTAGGCGGCGTCCGCCTTAAGGGCTATTACCTATCGCTTGCGGATTTCGTGAGGCTGTTCCTGCGTAGGGAAAACATAGTAACGGGTGAGCCCGCGGAGAAATCGTCAGAGAACGAGAACTCACCATTAGGCAAACAACAGCAAAATAAGACTTAAACCAGGTAAACCAACCCCACGACTTTACCCAGTTACCCAGTTCACCCACCAGAGGGGTTGCTACTAAAAAATCTGCCAGTCCGCTCCACTGCACGAACTGCAAAGAGGGGTTGAATTAAAAGGTATGAACGTGGCACCACGGAGATTGTGTTAGGGGAGCTTTCTCTAAACCCCTGGAGTAAGTGGGTGAAGCGGGTGAATGGGTAAGTTGCGTTACCAACTTGTAGAATGCCTAGCTGACGGTTCTTCCGCGCCTGCACGAGGAAAGCGTGCTTCACGCCTTTATTGGCAATAGGAGTTAAGTAGTGATTGGGGATGAACACCTCAGGATATTGCGTTGCGGCTATGATAGGCCCCAGTACCTACCGAGCATGTACAGCTTAATTAAGGGCGACAAATGGTATTCCTACACAGGAGTTGAGGAGGTTCATCCCAACCGCTCCAGGAATTACCAAGTGTTGGTGATGGGCTTAGGCTGAAATTTTGAACTGTTTATGTTTAGGTTGACCTATAACGCATGGGCAACTTAATAAGCAATGATTTAATCCTACGAATTCCAATATGCGATATAAATCACGCCCCAGTTGGCTGTTCCATACTTGCTTGTGGATGCGCCTACTCCGAAGACGTAATAACCGGCGTTTGGCGACGTGTAATACCCACTTAGGTTTAGTGTGAAGCTTGCCTTCTGATTAGTATTTAGGTCATAGGCGGCACCACTTAACGTGTTAGTTGTTGGGTCATAGGTAATTGTTATGAGTACGTAATCACCTGGATTTGGTCTAAATGCACCACTGCCTATACCCTCCCAACCTGGGTAGTAACTACCAAGGTTTGGTGAGGGTGATGGACTAAGATACGCAACATTCGTGGTATACGTAATTAACCACACATTCCACTGACCAGTGGCGCCACTTGTGGTGTACCCAATCTGCCAGTACGGATCCCATTGAACCACAAGATACGTTACACTACTTGGTGGGAAAATAACATCATTCCACATAGGTGATGGAGCACCTGTACCCGCCCAGTTCTCGGTTGTTGCGTATGTCATTGAGTAATTATAACTTGGACTTATACTCCACGTTGATGGTTGCATGAATAGGTATATCACAAAACCATCCGCAGGAGGTGATGTTCCGCTTGAGTACGTGCCTATAATTGCTATTGTGATCTTACCACCATTATAATACACGGGCCAAAGTACGACACCAGACACATCAGCTTGGGCGGGGGTTAGCTCGAGAACGGGTAAGTTTATGCTTAGCTGGTTCCAATACTGACTAATTATTGATGAACCATAGTACATAGGCCATTGGTTGGTTGAGTAAGCATCATTATCGCCTAAATATACGTGCGATGTGTAGAATCCCTGGGGATCCATAACAACAGAACCACCTAATTGCTGCAATAAAATGTTGTAAAGACCGCGTAAAATGGTGTATTTACTCTGTAAGCTCGAATACGTAGATTGAATATTCGAATATCGGCTTTGTAATGCGCTGCATTGCGACCGTAGCATCTGGTATTCATTATTTAATGAGTTATACTGACTCTGCAGATTATTAAGCTGGTTTACGAGCGATACATAATTACTATAAAGATTCCCATATTGACCCTTAAGGATGCTGTAATTAGATTCTAGGGCATAGTATTGAGATTGCCAATAATGGGCATTCGATGACTCTACATAATAAACGCCTACAGCGATTACCAGCATTACTGCGAATAGGACCGCAAATACAATGGCTAGGATTTTCCAGGGACCAGCACCGTGACCGACGGAAGACCTGGGCTGCGGTTGTGGTGGGGGTGGTGGGGGTAATGGTGGAGGCGGAGGTTGCTCCTCCCCAACAACCCTAGTCTTCTCAACAACCCTAGTCCTATCCTCTTTACCCTGTTGAGGCGTTGTTTGAGGCATCATTAAAGCCATCATTCTTTTGAATCCTTTACGAGTACTATATAATGCAAAGAAAGCAATTATTGCTCCTATATTAATTATTATATTAATTATTGCTAGATATGCCACCCACTTCCACCTATCCGCAGCCGTATCAAAGTCTTCGATGCCTGTTAAATCATGGAGCGTCTTCGATATGTCCCTCATACGTAACCCAAGGAATATTAAGCCAATAAATGCTCCAACAAATGGTATTACCAAATAAACAATCCACCATATGAATTGTGACGCAGCCTTGCTGATTAAATCATGGTTATTGAAGTACCTCCCAATACCCTCAATACCCCTTCGTAGTAAATGGGCACCATACACAACTACGAACACAGCAACCGCTAGATAGATAAGAACCGCTACTAGATAGATAGGAACCGCTAGATAGACAAGTTCTCCAAGATAAGCCCCCGAACTCCCGCCCAAGATACTCCCAACAACCAACACAACCACAACCGCTGTGGCAATCAAAACAGCTATACCGACAAAATTCCAGTAGAATAGTATTGAGGAACCACGTAAAGCAACCCTAGTATACTCTAAAAGCTCTCTCCCACCTTGGTTTGGGAGTGTCATGGGTAAAGGGTTGTTTTAGAATATTTAAGTATTGAGAATCAACCACTAAGATTAAGGTTGGGTTGGGTATTTATATCGTGGCTACATCGACATACCTCCTACGCCTCAGTGAGATATTGCCAACCCTTAATACTGCAATGATGGCGACAATAACGACAACCCACTCGAGGATGAGTAAGGCCGTAACGATCGGCGGTATTGTGATGACAAGGTTCGTGATGTGTACATACGGTGGTGCGTCAAGGCTGGACAACACCTCATTAATTGCACTCGATAAGTTCAGCTTCGTGAACGGCGCCGTGTAGTTCAGCAACACGGCATTACCATAGGGCGTCTCAAGCGTCGTCCTAGTCATTACATAAATGAATAATGGTACGAATGATACGGAGCCCCGCAAACTCGCGTGATCAACCACAACCTCATTAAGCGATTTATTATTAATAATCACGATGGCCGAGGAGTTGCAGGTGAAACTCCCGGTTAGGCCTAGTGAATTTAATGAACCATGGATAGCACCGCATAGGTAATTCACATCAAGCCTAGTAATGTTAAAGCAGTTAATTATGTTTGTATTTGTATTATTAACCCCCACCTTTACCTTAACCTTAAGGGTATAGCCTAGGTAGGATTCATTAATTGAGTAAACAACGCCTATTTTTGCCTGTTCGGTATTTATCATCACTTCCGTTATATTATTCCTCGTCAATATCAATTTGGCACTTGCTGATTCGGGTGATGGGCATTGGATGGGAATTGTGGATGTTTCATTAATGATGCTCTCCATGGGAATTATGTGCGGTAATAAGTATTTGTCTATTGCATGTATCGGCATCGCTAGGATCATCATTAATGCCAAGGCGATTACTAACGCATAGATCGTTTTGAAGGAATTCATTTTAATGCACCAATCACTTAACCTCCGCCTTCTCTATTTGGAATACGAGGCGTATGACGCCGCCGGGGCTTATTTCGTCACCATCCTTAAGCTCCTGCGGTCCCTTACCCCTAATCTCGACACCGTTGAGTAGGGTCCCGTTTGTACTGCCCGAATCCTCAATAAACCACTTCATACCCCTCATGTATATCTTGAAGTGCCCACCCCTATCCTCCCTTGTTATGAAGTCGAGGACGTCCTTAGGCAAACCATACCTCTCAAAGGTCTCCCTACCAAAGACCCTAATGGGCTCACTAACGGGTATCTCCATACCATTGGGAAGCCTCAACCTATATAGAATAACACCAACCTTAGTCCTCTCCCTCTCCGGAGCAGGCTGGGCTGGTTGGACTGGGGCCGGTAACACCCTAGTCCTCTCCTCCTCAGCCCTCCCCCTACCCCTCATGAGTACAACAGCGAGGATGCCTATTATTGCGGCGACGGCTATAACGACTATAGTTATTAACAACCATAATGGTGGGCCAGGTGAAGGAGGCGGTACTGATGGAGGCGGGTTCACCTCAATAGCCATTGGTGGTGCGCCAACCCCACTAAGTGTTACGTACATAGTCCACTGACCACTTGGGTTTGCTGAGGTTACCTGGAATAGTGAGATTACGACGTTCGTACTCGCAGGTAGGTACTGTTGTTGGTTATTTATTATCGTGGTCACACCACCGGTTGGGTCCCTCAGCGTCACCGTTAGGGTTACTGTGCATGTGTACTGACTCCTCAGCGTTAAGTACACAAAATCGCCCGTCACGAATGTTGTCTTGATATTACCGTAGGAGTCCGATGGGTAGACCGTTACGTAGCCACAGTTAGGCACAGAGATTGTTTCCTGGGCGAAGTAAGGCATGGCTAGGCTAATAAGTATTATTAACGAGAGGACAAGACCCAGGGCAACAATACTTCTTACGCCCCTCATTAATCAAAACCTTACTAAGCATTTATTTTAGTTTTGCGCACCAACCTTGATTGGGATTGTTAAGGTTTAAATTCCACTAATTATATATCAAGCTAGCATGGGCGTGCTTGCGCCAAATTCCGTTGTTTATGGTGAGAATGGTGGGAGGTATAGGGTGGTTAGGTTGCTTGGTGAGGGTGGTATGAGTAGGGTTTGGCTCGCCGAGGATCTCAGGGATGGCAAGTACGTGGTTATTAAGGAGCCAATAACGGAGGAGAACGCCGACGTGAACGTTAGGGGTTTGAATAAGGAGGTAGAGATACTGCATAGGTTGATGTTGCAGTTTAGGGAGTGGGATGAGGAGTATGAGGATTAGATTGGTGGTTTCATGATTGTTAGCAACTACCTCGAATACCTCACCTCAATACTTACGGACTGCTTAAGCAATTGTGAGGGCCTATACCCAGATAGGCCCTCGGCTAGGGATAGGTGTTACGAGGTTTGCCTGGGTAAGTTCGAGAGGTTAATCTCAGCATCAGTATTGAACTACAGCGACGTGCTCACGTTAAACTCCCTACTCAACGACTGCAGGTCCCTCATTGGTAAGGCCACCCTCATTGGTGAGGCCAAGTACTTATCGAAACTCTGCAGTGATAGGGCCCGTAAAGCCCTTACACATACTACGCAATTGCAGGAAACCGTCGGCGTAAATTCACAAACCATGTTAAATACCGTGCAGCAAATGTTTCCGTATAAGCAACAAATCACTGTAAGTCCCGAGACCAAGCCTTTAAGGCCCAGTACGGAATCGACACCTTTGACGCAAGATGTTGAGGAGGGTCGTTTCCATAAATTGAGGAATTGCGGTGATTACATAGTCAATATGATAGATATTGGGCACCCATTAAATAGGCCGGACCTTAAGTTGCTAATTCTCGAGTACGTCAATGGTGTTTCATTGAAGGACTTCATTCAGGGTAGGAAAAAGATTCACTGGAACCTCCTGAGGCACCTCATGTATCAACTACTCTACGCGGTGGCTTGCATACACAGCGCCGGTATTGTGCATAAGGATATTAGGCCGGGGAATGTGATTGTTGATGAATATGGTGGTAAGGTTAAGTTGATAGACTTCAGCACGGCAAAATTCGAGGGTGAGAGTGATGATTGGATTGTCGAAGCCCCAGGGGGTTATACAGCGCCGGAGCAGAGAAGAGATGGGAGGTCTAGTAAGGCGAGTGATGTTTATTCACTAGGCGCCACACTCCTCTTCATGCTGACGGGTGAGGACCCTGGTGAGGACCCAGGAAATGCCCTGCAAGACATCGATGACGTTAAGAGACGTATTAAGAGGAGGGTTGAGGGAATTAACGATGATGAGGTTGGGAAGCTACTCGCACTCATACTCAAGGCCATGAACTCTAAGCCCAGGCAGAGGTTTAGGGATGCCGTGGAGATGGCCAGGGTATTTCATGAAGTATTTTATGAGGGTAAGGACCTCAACGTGCAGGTACCACTGCAAGCCACACCATATACGGCAATACCGGAAGAGTGCAGGCCGACTGGTAGGAGGTTCCGTATTTACTTAACAGTAATGCTCATTAATGGTAATAAGTATGAGAGGTATGACGAGGTCGATTTTGAGGCGAAGGATGGTGAGTTAATAGTTATTGGTAGGGAGCAACATAGGGGCTTTGTTAAGGTTGAGAGGCATTCTGGAGTGGTGTACGTGTTCATTAATGACCCGTATCAGTACGTGAGTAGGAGCCATTGCATAATTTATTGGTGCGGTGATAAATGGTTTGTTAGGGATGTGAGCCAAAACGGGACCTGGGTTACGAACCCCTCCGGTAAGCGAATATACCTTAGGGGTGACCCCAATAAGTCCGTGGAATTAAATAATAATGACTATTTACTGCTCGCCTACGTGTCCCAGGGCCAACCATACGTATCAGTACTATTCAGTTACCAAGCAATCTAGCCCTTAAACCACACCGTCAATGCCGTGGCATCATCCCTAGAACCCAAGGCCTTAGCAAACCTCACCAACTGCCTCGAAATGTTCCAGGGGTACTTGTATTCCTCAATAATCTCTCCAACACGCCCTGGCTCAACCACGTCTGAAACACCGTCGGTCATGAGCACTAGGTAATCGTTTATGGATAAAGTGTCGCTTCTCACATGCACCTCATTAAGAACGTACCCTATCGCCTGCGAAATCACGTGCCCAGAAACTTTGTCGCTAATGTATAGCTCATAGATCGAGTCTCGAGTCACTAGGTATATTGGTGAGTCACCAACATTCACGACATAAACCTCGGCCTCGCCCTCTCCCTCTTTATGCATAATGACCACACCAGCCAATGTGGAGCCAAGAGCAACACCCCTACCCGTATACTTATTATAGAGCTCCTCGTGTATCTCCTCAACAATGCCCCTTAAGGTATCGTCATTAATGCGATTATTGATTATTCCATTCACGACCTTCTCAACGAAGTTCCCCACCACATACTTACTCGCCTCATCGCCCCTCCCAAACCCACCGACACCGTCGGCAACAACGCCAATGTGCCAGAAGAGCTCATTATGGCAGTCATGTATTGAGAGCTTCGCCGCAGAATCCTCATTAACCTCGCTGGAGACGCCGGCTTCACTGTATGGTGTAAGTAGGATCCTCCTGCTCACCTTATCTGCATTAACTATTTCCTCAATGCTCCTTAGGTCACGTCTCTTGAAGTTTATGAGCTCCGGCTCCTCATCATTAACAATGATGTAGCCACCAACATCATCCTTAATGTTTAGGTAATCATCATAGAGTCCATAATGAACGAAGTCATTTAAGTACCGAGGCTCGCCCACCATGAAGCCCCTAAACTCCCTCTCACCATGCCCCGTGATTAACCTGCCCGAGAACGCAATACCGCCGTACCCAGAGCATTTAGTGACCAATAACGTATTAATGCCCCTACCACCACGTCTCAGTCTCAACAAGCTCATTAAGTCCTAAATAATGAGAGTAAATATTAAAGTATAATGCGTAAATTTACGCCCCGGCCTTTCCCACCTCTGCGTTTAAAACTTAATTAAACCCATTAGCCTATATTCTTAAATGTCTAGTTGTTGGAAAAGGGTTGCGTTAATCATAGGCCACGCATTGTCTGGAAACCCCAAAGTACCTAGTGTTGACAAATTCTCCAAAACTCCAGGTTATCCAGAATTCCTCGTCGACGCCTTAAGGCCTTGTGAGGATGTTGATAAGTACTTACTTAGGGGTAACGAGATACCGCAGTACATAATGCACATGATCTCCCTCGGCGTTATTGATAAAGCATTGGTGGAGAGGTATGGGGAGGCAATCGATGAAATAAAGAGAATATTCGAAACCGAGAAGAATAGGGAAAAGGCTATTCATATTGAGTACGAGAGTGAGAAGTATTACTACTTACTCGGTCTCGCCTACATAATCGCCAATGCCGCCAGGATGGGGAAGGACATTAATAATAACGACGCAGCAATCGCGTTAGAGGTCGCGGCATGGGCATTACTTGGTATCCGAGCATTAACCCCTGATAATGTAGAATCCATACTATTGCTGTTAGGGGCCTTAAGGGATAAAGCGCCTGGTAAATACTTAATATTACTTTATAACACATTGAGAATCCTAATGCCGGAATTAATAAGACATCTATATCCTAGTGCGATTAGAACACTGGATCTTATTTATGAATCGACGAATTACATACAGGAGAAGTACGCTAATAAACTATCTGGGACAGATAATATCACGATTGCGGAGATTAAGGCATCACTCGCTAGGATCGCAGTCGAGGGGCCAATTGGTATTTATGACCTCAATAAAGCCATAAATCTACTCGATGAGGCTGCCTTAATGGTCTTGGGAAAACTGCCACTATACTTACGCCTTCGTATGCATGCCTTAAAGCTAAAGATTTTGAGGGCTGGGAGTATTAGTGAGTATATAGATGTTGCTAAGAACTTGGAGAATCTGTTGAGTATTGCGGAGAAGGTAATATCCTCAATCAAAGACTCCTTATCGAAAAACCCCGCATTATTGTTTACGTACCACGACACATATTATGAGGCGTTGAGCGTTCTTGGCGATTACCTCATATACCTAGCCTTGGTAGGTGATTACCCCAGAATTAAGGAGCTGTTGAACCATTACATCACGTTAAGCAATGCTTTAGCTTATCATGATCGTTATAGGTCGATGATTATTCTATCGAGAGCCATGCTTATGACACTTCTCAGAAGCAAACCTGATTGGGACACAGATGCTGCTGATAAGCTCCTAAATTACACGAAGCATGAACTCACCGAGTTAATCAAGGGTTTACTAAATGCCTACCGTAATAGTGCGGATGAGTATGTACCAGCCCTTAAGTTATTACTTGGTTTCCATGACCGTGAGGGTGTCATGAAGGATTGCGAGAGTTTTCAGGGCTTAAAGCAATCACTGTGCAGGACAGCAATACTCAGCGTTACCGGTGATGAGCAAGCCATGAATTACCTGAAACATTACTACATGGCACTGATTGATAAAGCCCCCACGGATGAGGTAACGAAGTTCATAAACGACCTTGACGGCAAGACCTTAGTTCAATTACTACATCAATTGCGCCGTATAGAACAGGGTTATGTAATTAACAGGTTATTGATGTTTATATCCTCCGTGTTATACTCCTTAATTGATGGCGACATAAAAACATTCATGTTGTATATCTATAATGAAACACTATTACATTACCATTTATTCCGTTGTCTTTGCAACATTGACTATTATGGATGTCTTAGTTGCCCACATCTACATGAGTTATTAAATAAATTATTATTTATTCCTGGTATGCCTCCGAGTACGATACTTCATGAGATCTACTCCTCATGCTGTGATATGAATAATGAGAAATTCAAATTAGCGCTACTGAAGCTTTACTACGCCATAGACGTTGTAAAGCTTCAGTAGGCTGAATGGCTTAG
>WYEB01000476.1_pt1 | contig 14343 bp, 11 predicted proteins | sample 6343061 | NCBI WGS metagenome assembly WYEB01 (sample SAMN13812332, study PRJNA600296) | hot springs metagenome | biome: ENVO:00000051; feature: ENVO:00002007; isolation source: sediment sample from Evening Primrose shelf | place: USA: Yellowstone National Park, Evening Primrose Hot Spring ... | reverse complement strand
GCGTTGACCGTAAGGCAACATGAACCTGTATGAGAGCTGAACCCCTTGAGGGGGCCTAGGTAAATAAGCTAGGGCCCATGCCCCCTATAAGTCCCTGTCCCTACATGCTCTGCCTTAAAAGGGGCCCTGAGCAAGGCCCCTCGGCGAGAGGCGTGGTCCAGGTAGGCGACCCGGTCCCCGACCTCGAGCTTGAGACGACGGCAGGGAAGGTGAGGCTGTCCCAGCTGAGGGGCAGGAAGGTCGTGCTCTACTTCTTCCCAAAGGCGTTCACGATGGGCTGCACCAGGGAGCTGAAGAGGTTCGCTGAGCTCTACGAGGAGTTCAAGAAGGCGGGGGCTGAGGTCATAGGGGTAAGCGTTGACGGCCTTGAGACCCAGAGGAAGTTCGCCGAGAAACACGGGGCCAGGTTCCCGCTTGCGAGCGACGCTAGGAAGGAGGTCTCAAAGGCCTTCGGGGTGCTAAGGGCGACGGGCACAGCTGAGAGGGTCACGTTCGTGATAGGCCCCGACGGCGTCATAAGGCAGGTCATAAGGGGCCTGAGGAAGGCCGAGGAGCACGCCGACAGGGCCCTGGAGGCCGTCAAGACACTTTAGCGTGGCATGAGGGCCAGGGGGCCTACATCCTGACCCCGCTCAGCGCGGGCCCAGCTGGCCTGCAAACGCCCACACCTGCTTGGATAGCCCCAGCTGTGCCCACGGTAAGCTTAAATTGACGTGGGCGAGAAGGGTGAAGGCCTAGGCGCTGGCTGAGCGCCTCAGGCCGCCTACAGGCAGTCCGCTCCAAGGAGGTGCCAGGGTTGGGCGAGCGGAGGAGGCCCAACGTTATACTGCTGGTCATTGACACGCTCAGGGAGGACCACGCAGGCGGCCTGGAGGCGCTCAGGGACCTGGGCTTCGTCAAGTACGAGAACGCCATAGCGCCCTCCCCCTGGACCCTGCCGAGCCACGTCAGCATGATGACTGGCCTGTACCCGAGCCAGCACGGGGTCCACGAGGCCTACGGCGTCTACGCTGGCACCATGATGGAGCTGTCGAGGCAGAGGATGAGCAAGCTCGACAGGGGCATAATAGGGGAGCTTATGAAGGAGGGCTACAGCGCCTACGTAATATCGGCCAACCCGCTGATATCGGCGGCCTACGGCTTCGGGGGAGTCACGGAGGGCCTCGTGGCTGACGGCCTCTGCAAGCGGCATGAGGAGTGCAGGGACTACGAGAGGCTAATTACAGCCCTGCACAGGGGCGACAGCTACCTGGGCGCCGCGCTCGAGCTCATAAAGGATGGAGAGGTGCGCCTACTTCTCAGCGGCCTCAGAATGCTCACCAGGTCCAGGCTCAGGAGGCTGGCCGGGAGGCTGGGCCTCCACGATCCGACCATGGAGAAGGGAGCCCTGGCAATACTTGACTTCCTGAGGGGGAGATCCTTCACAGAGCCCTTCCTCACGCTGATAAACATAATGGAGGCGCACGGCCCCTACACGGTTAAGGACATGAATTTGATGCTCACGCTCAGGGCCTTCCTTGAGGCTGTGTTCTTCGACAGGCTCGACGAGGAGGTCGTTAACCTCAACCGCCAGAGCTACCCCAGGCACGCGGCCTACGCCACGAGGAGGGCCCTGGAGATAGTCCACGCCCTCAAGGGCTACCTTGACAGGTCCCTCGTCATAGTGACGTCAGACCACGGCGAGCTCCTGGGCGACGGGGGCATATACCACGGCTACTTCCTCAAGGACGGGCTCCTCAGGGTGCCGCTCTGGGTTAGGTGGCCCAGCTGGACCAGGCCCGTTAAGCAGGAGAGGGCCTTCGTGAGCCTCGCCCAGATCCCCTTGATTGTGAGGGCCGCGATGAACAGCGAAGCGTCAGGCTTAGGCTCTGACGTCGTCCTAGCCGAGAGCTTCGGGCCCGAGTACAGGCCTGAGAGGGTCTACAGGGAGGGCGAGCTGCCGAGAGAGGCAATCAAGAGGGCCTTCTCCCACAGGGTCAGGGTCTACACGAGGCGCGGCTCAGCGACGTATAACGTCAACAGCGATGACTTTGAGGAGGTGAGCGGGGGCGTGCAGGAGCTAACCAAGGTGGTCAGAGAAGTGGCCAGCGGGCTGGCCCGTTAACCGTCGCTACGTTGCCCTACCTCGTCACTCCTCGTGCGGGCCTTGAGAGCTCACAGCCCCAGTTAATCGCTACCTAGGAAGCCATGAGGTCACTTGCTCACTGGCTGACGTGTAATCGCTTAAAGGAGGGTCGGACGGTTTAAGGTTAAATTTCGGCTCCGTCCTGAACTCACGCCCCGCCTTGAATACGGCCGTGAGGCTCCAAAGGCCTGCCATGGCGCTCGCCAAGGTGAGACCATGGACCTGGTGATGTTCGTCGACCCCCTTGAGGGCCTTCACGGCCCCCTCAGGCCTGCCTACCTTCTCGCAAGGGAGCTCAGGGGGTCTTACAACGTGACCTTCGTGACCCCCTCCTCTGAGACGGCTGAGGCGATAAGGTCAGCTGGCCTTGAGGCCGTCAGCTTCAACAGGAGGTACTTCCTCAGGGGGTCCCTTAGGACCCTTGAGGCGTGGCTCAGAAGCATGAGGTTCAACGTCGACAACGACGACGAAGCCGTCGTGATGAACTTCTCCCAGGCCTTCCTTGTGGACGCTGACGTCTACTACGCCCAGGGGCCCATAACGAGGGCCCTTGACGACATGTACCCCGAGATGAGGCCCCTCTACAGGGCCATATACAGGGCCTTCAGGAGGCTCTTCATACTTCATGACAGGAGGTTCAACAGGGGGCTGAGGAGGGCCTCAAGGCTCTTCATAGCGAACAGCTCCTTCACAAGGTCGATGTACGAGGCCTGGGGGATAAGGGTTGACGGCGTGATATACCCTCCCCTCGACACGAGCTTCTTCAGGCCTGTCACCTCAAGGCCGTCGGGAGACTACGTGCTGACCTACGTGGGCAAGGAGACAGCGTTCTCGGCGATAAGGAGGGTGGCCGACGCAGGGGTCAAAATAAGGGCCTTCGGCTCAAAGATCTCCCACGTGCCTGACTACATAAGGGGGCACCCCAACATAGAGCTCCTTGGCCGCGTGAGCGACGAGGAGCTTGTGGAGCTCTACTCGAACGCCCTCTTCACCCTGTTCCCGTTCACGCACGAGCCATTTGGCTACGTGCCAGTTGAGTCAATGGCCTGCGGCACCCCGGTGCTCACCTACGCCGCCCAGGGACCCGGGGAGACGGTGATCCACGGGGTCACGGGCTGGCTAGCTAAGGACGAGGGGTCCCTGGTCGACATGGCGGTCAGGATATGGAGGGAGGGGTACCCGAGCGACATGAGGGCCAGGAGCAGGGAGAGGGCTGAGCAGTTCGACGCCAAGGTGATAGCTGACAGGTGGCTTGAGGTCCTGAGGGGGGTTAAGGGCTGAGGCCGGCGACCTCTTTGAACATCCTGACGTACTGGGGTACCACGACCTCCTCGCTGTAGCTCCTTACTACGGCATCCCTGCCCCTCCTGCAGAGCTCAAGGTACCTGTCCCGGTCATCGTAGAACATGTTATAGAGGTCAACGAGCTGCCTCAGCGCGCCGTCGACGCCCCTGGCCAGGAGGAGGGGGAGGCCTGGGAGCCTGTGTGACGGTATGTCTGAGGCTATCACGGGCGTGCCGCTGGCCAGGGCCTCAAGCATTACAAGGCCGAAGTTGTCGGCCCTCGTCGGATATATGACGGCGTGGGCCGATGAGTAGAGGTCAACAAGCCTGTCCTCGGGGACGAAGCCTAGGCTCTCAACGCCGTCAGTTACGTCGCCCTCCCTGCCGCCAGTGGCCAGGAACCTTGCCTTGAGGCCTAGCCTCCTGGCCTCCCTGGCAATTGCAGTGAAGACGTCAAAGCCCTTCTCATAGACCCTCCTGCCCACGAACAGCGCCTTGAACTCCTCGTCCTTGTCCCTTGTGGGCCTCCAGCGGCTGACGTCAAGGAACGGGAGTATCGCGTAGGGCCTCCTGTGCCTTATGAAGCTGACAAGGTGAGGGTAGGCGTGAACTGCCTCAAAGCGTCTCAGCTCAAGGCCCATGAGCCCGCGGAGGTAGTAGGTGTACGTGGCCCACGGGCCCAGCCTCCTGAGGAGGGCTACCGGGCCTCCCCTGAAGAGCTCGGGGTCCTGGGCCTCGGGCAGGAGGAAGTGCGAGTGGATCCCAGCGACCTTAGGCGCCCTTACCCTCAGGAGGGCGAGCGTGACTAGGGGGAAGTAGGTCACGTAGGCGACGTCAGCGTCAATGCTAGGCATGATACCCTCCTCGTACTCAACGCCTGGGTCGAGGAGGCCCCTCACGTCTACGTTAGCCTGACGCTCCAGCGGCAGGGAGTAAACCGATACCCTTAGCCCGCGCCTTGACAGGCCGTTGGCCAGCCTCGCTATGAACTTCTCCCCGCCGCCCGGGTACGTCAGGCTGTGGTTGTGGATCAATGCAACTCTCATCAACGCGGCCTCAAGTCAGGCATCTAGGTCGCCGAGACCATTTTACGTGTTATGCGACGCGCTATGCCATCCTATTGATAGCTAAGTGATTGATGACAGCGCTTTACATGTGCGTTTAGAGACCTAGGGCGAGACTCATAAGTGAGCGTTCACTCCCTCTTAGCGTAGATGTAGCCAAGGCCACGGTAGGTGTGCTGAACCTTAACCCTGTAGCCTAGCCCTCTCAGCCTTGAGGCTATGAGCTCAGGCCCCTTGTCGCCAATAATGTGGTACTCCATCTGGATTCTGTCAAACCTCAGGAGGGCCCTGTCGTCGGAGCCCAGTATCAGGTCGTACTCGCAGCCTTCGCAGTCGACCTTTAAGGCCGAGCCCTCCTCCACGTCGTACTTGGAGACCAGCGTCCTCAGGGATAGGATTAGGACCTTGACCCCCTGCTCCGCCTGAATTAGCGGCGTCCAGCCGCTGCCGCTCGCCGCTACGCTGACCTCGCCGTCGGAGCTGCCGCAGCCGGCGTGCAGGAGGACCACGTTGTCCAGCATGTTGTTAACATAGATGTTCCTGTAGGCCACCTCGAACAGGTTGGGGTAGGGCTCGCAGGCTATCACCCTCTTGGCGCCCCTTAACACAAAGTATATTGCGGTGTCGCCTATCGCAGCGCCGACGTCAACAACTGTCCTGCCGCTAACGTCAAGCCAGGCGTAGTCCTGGTCAAGGAACACGTCATATATGCCTGTCAGCCACGCGCCCTCTAACACCACCGCGTCACCTACTGCCAAAGTCTGCCCCTGGAGCCTGCCCTCGCGCTGCGGGCTCAGGAGCAGGAGGTCCCTGCCGCAGCAACGTACAACAAAGCCGTCGTCAACCTTCCTCACCTTGCTTCTATAGTGGGGCACCCTGTCAAGCGCGTAGTATATGGCCTCAGAGGTGCTCCTGAGAAGCACGTCGCCGCGCTTGAGCTTAGCCTGAATTGGAAACCTGCCCCTTAGGACTCCCCTGATGACATCGAGCCCATTTCTGTAGGTCAGGGCCATGCCCAGAAAGACGCTTGCCCACCTTAGGTACCATCGCAGGGAGCCTATGCCCGACAAATAGCCGCTCACCTTTAGTTACTTGAGGGGTGGGCGCCGGGCCCTCCTGTGGCCATCAAAGAGCGAGGCCAAGGCCAGGGCCAACAGCACATAGACGGGCGCGTTGCCATAAGCTGGTACCAGGTACCATGGCACCTTTATGGGCGGGTACTCGCCCGGCACGTACGTGTTCACCCTTATCGTCAGGTTGCCAGGGACCACCTCACTTGCGTTCACCACAAGGGTCTCCCAGCTCATCCTCTGCGTTACGTTGGCCTCAAAGGTCAGGGCCTGCTGCGTTGGCCTCTGGGGGCTTATGGTTATGGTCCTGCCCAGCAACGATATCGTTATGTTCGAGCTAGCGTTGGTTAAGTTTGCGGGCCTGTTGGTGACCATTATCAGGTTCAATGTACAGTTAAGCTGCTTTATGAGAGTGGAGCCGTTGTAAACCAGGGCCTTAGGCGCCCCAGGTATGTATGTGCAGAGGGCCTGCCACGGCGTGGTGGGCATGTTAACTATAACATAATACGTGCCTGGCTCCAGCTTCGCCTTAGGGCTGGTGACTATCGGCGTCGCCCATGTGTGAGGCATGCACCACCACGGCTGTCCGAAGCTGGTGCTCCGCAGGTAGCTGCTCCTGTTCGTAGGGACGGGAGACCTTGAGATCACCAGCTGCCCATTCACCAGCCTATTGGTGGGCCCCGAGCCAAAGACTACGAGGCCCTCTATCGTGGCAGTCTCGTTGATTGTGACCGGCTGCACTAGGTACTCTGTGCCGTTCAGGAGAGCGAAGTAGCCTGGCAGGGTACCGCAAGCTATGCCCTGGGGCAGCTGGAGCACCTGAGGCAGGTCACTAGTGACGTACTCTATGGTCTGCAACGGAGTATAATTGACGCTTAGGCTGACCTTAACTGGCCCAGCAGGTAGTGGGATCAACGAGTACTGGTGGGAGCCTGGCGTTATGGGCATTAACATCTCAACGGCCGTGTAGTTGAGGCCATGAAGCCTTATGAGCGGTATCGGCGGGCTGTCGGCAGGTATGTAATTGCTTATCGTAACCGAGAGCTCGCCAGGCAGGGGCAGGCCCGTGCTCTGGTTGACACTCACTACAAGGGCCTCCTGGTAGGAGCTGCCCGTGAGGTTGGCCCAGTAGGTCAGCGGGAGCTCAAAGGGCTTCTGAGCAACTAACGTCACCGTCTTGTTCAGGGCTACGGTAGTGCTGTTCTGTACAACTAACGATATTGAGACGCTTGCGTTAGTGTTAGCGACCTCCGCTGGCCTGTTGGTGACCATTATCAGGTTCAATGTACAGTTAAGCTGCTTTATGAGAGTGGAGCCGTTGTAAACCAGGGCCTTAGGCGCCCCAGGTGTGTAAGTGCAGGCGGCCTGCCACGGCGTGGTAGGCATGTTAACTATGACATAGTAAGTGCCTGGCTTCAGGGTTACTTCAGGGCTTACAGTTATTGGCGTCGCCCATGTGTGAGGCATGCACCACCACGGCTGTCCGAAGCTGGTGCTCCGCAGGTAGCTGCTCCTGTTCGTAGGGACGGGAGACCTTGAGATCACCAGCTGCCCATTCACCAGCCCATTGGTGGGCCCCGAACCAAACACCGTAAGGGCCTCTATCCCCGTCGTCTCATTAATGGTTATTGGCTGTATTATATACTCACTGGAATTCAGCACTGCGAAGTAGCCTGGCAGGGTACCGCAAGCTATGCCCTGGGGCTGCTGGAGCAGCCATGATAAATTGCTGGTGACGTACTCTATGGCCTGCAGCGGCGTGTAATCGACGCTTAGGTTTACCGTCAAGGGCCCGCCCGGCAACGTGGCTACGCTGTACTGATGCTGGCCGGGCGTCAAAGGCGACAGCGTAATTGTCGTCGTGTAGTTAAAGCTATATGGCCTCTGGAAGGGCCCTATGAGCAGCCAAGCGCCGTCGTTGAAAACATAGGGCAGGTAGTTGTTGAAGTTGGGGCCGTATGGGTACCCAGTTGGCACAAACGGCGAGTACACCTCATATTTAGTGTAGCCGTTCGGCCCAAAGAACGGTACCCCGTGCTCATTCCAGCCATACCTCGTTGACGAGAACCAGGGCACGGCCGATGCCGGCACAGAGACGGAGGCGTTTGGCGGCACGTAGTCGTTCAGCTGAATGAGGGCCAGGTCATATGGCGTTGTAGCTGGCTGCAGTGGGTTCGGCAAGGGCTCGTGGAAGTAAAGGGCTGACAGGGGGGAGAGGACGTTAAGGAGTAGGGTTGAGATGGTCACTGCGATAAAGGCTGCGACCAGTAGCGCCCTCCTAATGCGCGGTCTGAACTTCCTCAGGGCCCATATGGTGGGCACTATGACGGCCGGCGCCACGAGGGCCGTGTAGTAGACCCAGATAACGTAGTAAAAGCCCCACGGAGTCTGCCACATCACGTAAAGCCACGGCAGCAGCAGGAGGCTCTGGGGCTCCACGAGGTTCAGGAAGAGGGTTGGCATCATTAGGAAGACAGTGCTCTGGACCTTCGTGTGGAGGCCCGTCTTTACGTTATTTACCAGGGACTCAAGGACGCTGGACAGGCTGAGCGCGGCTTGGTGACTTGACGAGGAGCTCGAGCCTGTGTGAGTAGTGAAGTGGAAGATGGCGTTGCCTATGGAGTCCGTTATCGATATCAGTGGGCCCGAGAGCGCCGAGCCCCATACGTTCTGGAATATGTTTATGGTCCCGTGACTGAAGTAGTAGACCATCAGGAAGTCCCCGAAGAGCCAGGCGAGCGAGAAGGCGAGGGTCTCAATGCCCAGGGCGACCCTCCCCTTGGCCTTAAGCCAGTCGAGCTTCGTGGCCAGTATGTAAAGCCCTATGAAGAAACCCAGTATAGGCGAGAACTCTATGGTCGTCATCATGAGGGTCAACGACAGCCAGTAGCCCAGCCTGTTCCCCATGTATAGGTTGTAGAGGGCGAGCGCGAAGAAGGGCGCCGTGAGGATCACGACCTCGAAGGGCCCGACCAGGTACGTGGTAATCCACGGGAACAGGAGGTAGGCCAAGGCGGTGAGCAGGGCGTACCTCCTGTCACCGAAGAGCCTCAGCCCGAGCTTGTAAAGAGGTATGGCTGGCAATGTCGCCAACGCCGTCTGTATCGTCATAAGTGTGGGTATCCCTGGGTATGTGAGGTAAAGGGGGTACACTAGGAAGAGTATAGGCGAAGCGTGGTTGTAGAAGATCGTTGGTTCTGCGAAGCTGTCAAAGAGCCTGTGGTACAGCGCTGCAGACACGAATGACTGCAGGTAAACGCTCGTGTCGAGGCTTGCCCCTATGCTCAGCTGATAGTACTTCATCATGACGCTGTAAACTACGTAATAAACGGCCGCAAAGTAAATTATCATGAGGGCCCTGAAGTACTTGTCCGCGGCCGCGCGCTTTGCTATGTCCTTTATGTAGCCGCTGAGCATCAGGAGCAGGCCGATCACTAATAGTATCGCTGACGCCCGCAGTACATCGAGGTTGTAGAGCTGAGGCGCGTAGTCGGCGAAGCCGAGGGCCCAGACAACGTAGAACTGGGCGAACAGTACGGCTCCTATCAGCTTCAGGTGCCTCTCCTTAACTTCCATAACTGGCTAGGCCTCGCCTCATCAGCGGTGTAAGGGCTTTAATTCTATTATCACGGTTAGCCTTCAGAATCCATGTAGAGTAGCAGGAGGATCAGGCTAAAGCCAGTGACAACCTCAACCGCAAGAGTAGCTGCAAGCATTCAGTAGCCAGACGCGCTAAAGGCCACAACCATGTCATGCCTAGCTTTCAGCTAACCCCCAAGAGTTGTGAGGTTTGTCAGATAGCAGGCGAGGTGCCTGGCCTTTGACTTTCCTTGTAGGGCTAGGGGTTTCAGCCAAGACTCAGGGGCTTGTGATCACACCTCCCCTAAACGTCTGTTAAGTTACTTTAGGCCTGATGTTCTTGCAGTGATATTTACTTTGGCTTAGCTTTGAACTATGTCTTAGAGGCCTACACTCGAAACCAAGCTCCTTAAGTGAGGTGAGAAGCTTGTCGTTACTGACGCTGGTAATGTGAGGGTGCGTCTCAAATATTATGTGCTCGAAAGCTCTAAGCCTCTCCCTCTCGGGGCCAAGTATTACTTGCGCCTCGCAGCCCTCGCAGTCCATCTTGAGCAGGTAGGGGTCGTCAACCATCTTGAGGAGGTCGCTGATAGTGACGCCAGGCACCTTACAGGGGCCGCCGCCCTTAAGCGTGGAGAAACTACCGGACAGCCGCACGTCATAGTCACATGGGATGCTCGCCGGCTCATCACTGAGGGCCGCGTTTAACACCTTTACCTTTTCAGCGGCGCCGCTCAACCTCACGTTCTCCTCTGCGCACTTGGCAACGTTGGGCAGGGGCTCAACGGCTATCACCCTCCTTGCCCCGTTGAGGATGAAGTAGAGAGCAGTGTCACCTACATTGACCCCAACGTCAATCACGTCCCTGCCCCTGAGGCCAGAAAGGACCTCAGGGACCTCGTAGCCACCCTCTGCGAAGGTCTCATTTATAGTAACGACATCCACGCAATGAGCATCAAAGACGGCAGAGACGCCGTTGACCTCTAGGCCTACCCTCTCCGGGCTCACGTCGATCGAGGCCTTGTTGCCTGAGGCCTGCAGCTTGCATGCATAGGAAGCCAAAGAGAGGGCTGTCACCAGCCAAAGGAAGGCCTCCTGAGGCTTAGGGAAGCGACCGGCGGCCCTAGCCAACTCGTCAGGCAGCCTTGGCTAGCACTTTGTGGCATAATACGTAGACATTGCCAAGGCCCCAAGCTCGTCCCTCTGCAGCCTTACATCACCTATGTACTTCAGCCTGACCTCTACCTCTTCCCTCTTAATTAAGTAGCCTAGGAGGGCGGTCAGCCAGCCCCTCTCTACAACCCTTCTCAAAGCAAGCGCCATTAAGGCCCTCTCCTTAGCTTCAGCTGAGCTCGGCAACTTAGCTTAACCTTAACATAGATGAAGCCAACTTAAATAAAAACAATAATGTCTGCAGGCCCTGTCAGGGCCCCACTTCCTGTAACATTGACTCGTGCTGTCGGCCCAGCAGGGCCGTGCTGAGCTCTCAGGCTGGCGGAGAGGTTGAAGAGTACGCAGGGTAGGAGGGGCAGGCCTAGGCGGTCCAGCAGACATGTCAGTGTCCGCTGTAATATCTACTCCGATTGAGCCAGTGCCGCTGAGCGCCCTGCAGACACCGATGACGGTGTCTCGAGACACCTAAGCGTCTAGTCAAGCGTCCGCAGGCACTCCTGGTAGCTGCATGGCCTTACAGGAGGGACAGGTCACAAGGACTGTCAGGCCCTTACGGCCTGAGGGGCGAGCGGCGGCCTGAAGACCGGGCCAGGACGTGGTCCTGAACGGTCGTGAGGCCTCCTCCCATTACCGCTGCCCTTTTCATGTAACCTTGTGTGGAAAAACGCTGAGGGCTGGCACTTACGGGAGGCTGTCCCCTGTGCCTGGGCAGGCCGAGCGCAGCTGGGCCCTGCGTCATAGTATGGCCCAGCTTGCAGCCTCACCTAGCGTACAGGGGCCTGACGCCTGCGTCCCTGGGACGCGTCTTGGGGACCCGCGCTCAACCTGGGCCAGGTGCTCAGGACGCGCCGTTGTCCCTGGGACAAACCTGGGGACGCGCCTCCAATGCGCCCATTTGGCCCTTGGGGCACACAAGCATAGGTCCGTATATCTAATTATTAGGACACACACGCACAGGTCCTAAGGGACACATAGAAAAATAGGAAAAGAATTATGGGATAAAACACAAAACCTGAAAGTTCATGGAGGGCCTAGGGGCTAGCGTCAGCAGCTTCTCCCCAGGCAGTACGGTCCTTGACCACTTTTCCCCAGAAGGTTCTGGGGAAAGGTGCTTAACCCCTGGCGGCCTCCCCAGGGCGTGGTGAGGGGCTTGGAGGGCCAGCCCAGGGTCATGACTTGCCCGAGGTGCGGGCAGCCCATAAGCTACATAGAGAGGCAGAGGCGCGGCAGCCAGGTCTACTACCTTGCCGTCCACTACCTTGGCTACGAGAGGGGGCCTGACGGCAGGGTCGTCAAGAGGCTCAGGAAGTGCTACCTTGGCCCTGCCGAGTACGTAGAGGTCAGCAAGCTACACAGCGACCTGGGCCTAACCCTTAAGGGCCTCATGGAGGAGGGGAGGGAGAGGGACTACATGGAGGCGCTCGTGAGGTCCGTGAGGGACAGGATCAGGGGCGGCAGGCTGACGGCAGGGGAGGCCAGGGAGCTCGCCGCCGTGCTCTCCCGCTTCAGTGAGGAGCTCAAGGAGCTCGCTAGGGAGCTGAGCGAGTACGCCTCAGGGGAGGCGGCCAAGGAGGCCGTTAACGAGACTGTAGCTAAGTCCCAGCCCCTCGAGGCGCCTCCCATGACCTCGCAGCCCCAGGCCACAGAGGCCAGGCAGGGCGAGGGGGAGGCATACAGGGCCGCCTCAGTGCTCGTGTGGCTGACGCCTGAGGAGGTTAAGAGGCAGATAAGGGGGCTCCTGGAGGCGATGAGGGAGTTCAAGAGGGCCCAGGCCTCACGTTAAGGCGCCTCGAGCCTGACCACCTTTCCCCAGAAGCTTCTGGGGAAAAGTGGTCAAGTGCTCCAGCGCTTCATGTCCTCCTGAGGCCAGCGAGGACCTCCTCAGCTACCTTCACCTCAGTGTAGTGAAGGATGTGGTCAAGGGAGCTGTGGCCCATAATCTTGGCAACGATTGAGGGCGAGTGGCTGAGCCTCAGCAGGTGCGTGATGAAGGCGTACCTGAGGCTGCGGGTGTTGAACTCGTATGTCATCCTACAGTACGTCTTGACTGCCTGCTTTGGGCTCCTGAGGGCTGAGAGTCTGGCGCAGGCGGCCTCAAGCAGCTGCCTCCCCTCCCTCAGCCCCTCAGGGAGCACCATGGTCTTCATGAGTGTGCGAGCGTCCTCTGGTACGTCTCCAGGAAGTCTAGGCCTGCGTCCCAGCCCTTCTCAGTGCGTAGCCCATAACCCCCTGCCGTTACCTTAGGCTACAGGCTGTACCCATAATGACGCGGCCTGCCGCCTCGGCTCCTGGGCGTGTCCCTTGGCCAAGGCTGAGACACTTGAGGGAGACACCTCTTCGGTGTCTCCGCGAACCCAGCACGTTATAGCCTTCGGACTCCCTACCGACGGAGGGCTCACGGTAGTACAGAGTGAGGAGGAGCTGAGGAGGAGGGTCCGGGAGGGCTGGAGGCTCACGAGGGACAGGAAGGGCTTCAAGATGAGGGGGCCGGGAGGGAGGTGGGAGAGGGTCTCAAGGGACCTTGGAGTCATGGCCGCTGAGCTCTACGAGGCGCAGAGGTCCGAGAGGGGTGGGAGGGCAAGGGGCTACGAGGGGCTGCTTAAGGAGAAGGAGCGGCAGTGCCTTGAGGAGCTTAGTAAGTGCTCTAACGCTTACAGGCCTCTGCTACTCAAGTCCCTGAAGCTCATCTTGGAACTTTGGCAGCTGGCCAAGGGTTATGAGAAGGGCTCGCCAGCTCTGCCCAAGGAGGCAAGGGACTCCCTCATGGCCTACGTGATCCCCAAGGCGCGGAGGCTTTTCATAGAGATCACCAATGTGCTGAAGGAGAAGGAGGGCTTCGACGAAGATCTCCTGGCGGAGGCCCTCGTGCGCACCGAGCTCTGAGCCCGCCAGCCGCAGTCAGCCCTGAGGCTGCACTCGTACGCAGACCTGTGGGGAAAGGCCATAGTTGCCCACATAGCGACGTGACTAGCGCTGTCCTGCCTCAGGCCCCTCGAGGTTGCGAACCTCAGGCCTAGGCCGTAAGTGGGCACCTACACGCCGCTCTCGAGACAAGGGATCAGAGCGCGCTAATGAGTGGCCTGAAGGAGGTTCTTAGCGTTATGACGTCAAGCCTTCACGGCGACCTTGGCCTGTTGGCCTCTCAGACCTTTAAATCTTAGAAGTTATTTGCGCCCCAGAGAAAACTCTATGAGAGTAGCTATAGTTCACGCTCTCTTCGAGGTGGTTGGGGGCGACGCCAGGCTAGCCCTTGACATGTACAGGGCCCTGAGGGAGCTGGGCCACGAGGTCGACCTCTACACGGCCCACGTGAATGAGGGCGCTTGGAGGGCGCTGACGGGCGACCTTAAGGAGGCCCCGAGGCCCATAACCATTAAGGAGCCCTTGGCCAGCAGGCTGGCGGGCAGGGCCCTGGCCCTCAGGTCGATCCTGGCTACCTCAGGCCTTGTGAGGGGGCTTAAGGGTTCTAACCTAGGCTACGACGTCGTTTTGGACACCTACTCCAACGTCCCAATGCGTTGGGTCAGCGCAGCCTACGTTCACTTCCCCACGGCGTTACTCCTTGACTTTCACAGGGCCCACCGCAGGCTTAGCCTTCACGAGAGGCTCTACTATGGGCTTGTGGACAGGGAGGCCAGGAGGCTTGCGTCCAGGCGCACCGCTGTCATGACGAACAGCGCCTGGACAGCCGAGCACGTGAAGAGGGCATATGGAAGCCAGAGGGTCTACGTTGTTCACCCCCCGGTTAACGTTGAGGAGCTGTCAACATTGGGAGGGGACAGGGGCAGGATAGTGCTTACGGTCAGCGGGATATATCCAGAGAAGAACGTTCTGGCCATAGCCGATGTTGCTAAGCTTGTTCCTGAGGCTGAGTTTTACCTTGTAGGAGCTACCGGCCCGGCCTCAGGGCCTGTAGTCAGGGAGCTGAAGAGGAGATCTGAGGGCCTCAGCAACTTCCACCTGGAGACGAACGTGTCAAGGAGGAGGATAATTGAGCTCATGTCGCAGGCCTCAATATACCTTCACCCTCCCTTCGCAGAGCACTTCGG
>WYEB01000475.1_pt1 | contig 14355 bp, 11 predicted proteins | sample 6343061 | NCBI WGS metagenome assembly WYEB01 (sample SAMN13812332, study PRJNA600296) | hot springs metagenome | biome: ENVO:00000051; feature: ENVO:00002007; isolation source: sediment sample from Evening Primrose shelf | place: USA: Yellowstone National Park, Evening Primrose Hot Spring ... | reverse complement strand
GTGAAGAGCATGAAGATACTGCGCAAGAGAGAACTCGACGAATACATAAAGTCTTTGACGCCGCCGCAGGACCTAGAAATCGGGGAGTTTCCCCCAGACGCGGTGGTGGTAGACTTAAGAGATGAGGAGTCCTACAGAAGGTGGCATCTCCCCGGCGCGGTGAGGGGCGATCCGGAGGACGTCCTTTCGCTCGTCGACAGAATGGGCCGCGACAAGACCTACGTCTTCTACTGCTACGGCGGGGGGCTCAGCCTCGACGTTGCGGAAAGACTCAGGAAACTCGGCATAAAGGCGTATTCGATCAGGCTGTGGCGTACTCTACCCCATGATCTAGGAGAAAAACGCAAAAAATTGACTGATAGCGGCTAGAGTATCTTCATGTATTCCCTCGTCGCCGTGGCGTAAGCCAATAGCCCCTTGGGGCGGTACACCTCTCTTATCTTGTCTTCGTATGTCTCGTATCGCTTAAATTCCAGCTCTAGCGTGACCTCCTTCATGGCTCCGTCCCGCGCGCAGAAGGCCTTGGGCGGGTTCAGCGAGAGGCAAACCTCCGACCCGTCCCTAGCCACGTAAACCTCCACCATGTAGGGGTGGAGGATGCCTACTGGTCTCTGCCTCACCACATCAACCATCCACGGGAATTTACGCAATACGCTGGCAATTTCGACCAGCCTCTCCCTAAGGTCCAGCCACTTCTTAACCCACTCCACGCCGAAGGCTTGCAACTCCGGCCACTCCCTCAGAAGCTCCTCCGCCGGGTCGGGCGGCCGGGGCTACTCACTAAGCCTCTCCATCGTCTCTCTTCTAATCTTCAGCTGTTTTCTTTTGCGTATAGTTGTTTTTAAACCGGCGCATGGAGATGTGGCGTAGACACGGAGAAGCCGCCTCAGCCGCGGCGTTGTATTCTGTGTATAGCGGCCTCTACTCAGAGGCCGTGGTTTCGTCTATGGCCTCCGCCGTGGCGCTGGCAGAGGTGGGCCGGTTTAGGGAGGCGGTGCAGTATGTGCAGAAAGCCGCCAAGGCGCTTTACGAGGCGGCGAGAGACGTCTTTGAGCGTGTTAAGGTGACGGTTCAGCGCCTCGTTGAGCTCTTCGTGGAAGCCATCACGAGGGTGTTGGCTTGGATCGACGAGCACAAAGCATATCTCTTCTTGATGGCCGCCGTGGCGGCTGGGGCGGTTGCGCTGGGCGGTGCGTTGAACCTGTGGGGTCTTGTGGAGCTGGAGAAGTTTACCACGTAACCGCGTCCGGCAAAGATGCCGCCAGGCTGGCCGGCCTATACTTCCTCTACGGGCCTCCTCTGCTTGAAGGAGACGATAGGCTTAAGAGCCACAAGCTGGCTGAAGCCGTGAAGCTGGGGGCCGAGGGGCTCAGCGTCGGCTGGGAGGAGCTGAGGAAGACTGAGGGCGGCCCCGTCGCCGCTGACTTGACCATATCGGTGGATGACGCCGCCGTCAAGTACAACGTCTATCTGCGCGGCGATGCGGTCGAGCTCCAATTCGCCTCGACGGACCGAAGCCGCGCCGAGCTCGCGGCGCGACTGCTGAGGCTTGCGGGCGTCACTGCAGAGGTGAATAAGGTGGGCGATAGAGACGTGTGGCGGGTCAGAGCCTACACCGACAGGCTTGCGGCTGGACATGAGAAACTCAGAAAAGCCCTCGCCGAGGTCGTAAGGGAGGCGGTTGCGAGGGGCTGGGTGGACGCTAATAAGGCTGAGGGCTGGCTGGAGAAGCTGGAGAAGGGCCGCGTGCTGATGGAGGGATGGCCGAAGTATAACATACAACTGACCAAAGGCGCGATGGTGGTCAGATATCACTCCACCGACCCCGACAGCATAGAGCAGGTGGCACAGCGGCTTGAGAAGATGGGCCTTAAGAGGGGCGTCCACTTCTCGGTGAAGATGCCGGAGGGCGGCAATAAGGCGGGCTACGTATCGATCTTAAAAGAGGGCTTGGCGCGCGCCGCGCGGCTCTCCGTACGCGGCAAGGATGAACAGCAAAGGGACCTGGCGGCGGAGTTTGTGGAGTACATACTCCGGAGGGCTTGGGAGGCTGGCAAAGAGGTTTACGAAAAAGCCAAAGAGGTCGTGAAGGAGGGCAAGGCGTGGGGCTCTCTAAAGCTGGAGGACTTTGAGAAGGAGGTCGAGGTGAACGGCAGAAAGTACGTGGTGAAGGTGATAGGCGGAGGAGCCGTTGAGGAGGGCAGAGGCGGCAGAAAGTTGCTAAGGATTAGGATCACGGCGGAGGTGGGCCGCGTGGAGGGCGAGCACATTGTAGACCCCGTGGTGCATGAGTACACAATCACCTACGGCAGATACGGAGACAGAAACGCAGCCTCGGGCTACGCCTATGCCAAGGCAGACGTTCCTGGCGGCAGAGAGGCAGACGCCGAGAGACTTGCCGCCGTGATAAAGGCGCTGACAGGCGTAAAGCCAAGGATACGTCACATGAAGGACGGTAGGATAGTGGTAGAATGCGGCAGGGAACACCTAGAGGGCTTCGCCAGCTACGCCGAGCTTGCAGACGCCATATAGAGGTGGCTGGAGGAGACAAGCCGCAGGCACGACACCGGCGTATATTGACAACTGATAATGGGACCCATGTCGACGTCTTTTATTGCAATCTCGGCGGGATCCTTGCCTTAAACTCGGCATAAAGGCGTATTCGATCAGGCTGTGGCGTGCTCCTCACAAGCTCAGCAAAGGGACACCACATCACGAGAAGAGATTGGTGGCGATGTATAAAAATTGTGTGTTGACGGGTTGCGATGAAGATTTTTTACGACAGGGGCATATACGTGGAGGGTTCTAGGGTTAGGTTTGTTGTAGATCCCACGGGCCCCATCAGGGGGTCTGTGGACTTTGTGCTTGTGACCCACGGACACAGCGACCACATGTCCCGTTATGTACTGCGGCATAGGGTAGTGGCGACTCGGGAGACGTTTACCGCCATGTCGATACGGCTGGGCGGCGTGCCGACGAGGCGGATGACGGTGGCCCCCGGCTACGTCGTGGAGGTGGACGGGACGCAGGTCGCCGTGTTTGAGGCGGGGCATATACTGGGCAGCGTGATGTACCTGGTGGAGGTCGACGGCTTGCAGATTTTGTTCACCGGCGACTTCAACACGGCAGGAACCATCTTGACCGACGCCGCCGAGCCCGTGGAGAAGCCCGACGTATTGGTCATGGAGGCCACCTACGGCGACCCGGCGTATGTCTTCCCCAACCGCGCCGAGCTCTACAACGAGCTCCTCGACGTGGTGGAGAGATACGCGGAGGACGGGGGCGTCGCCATCGCGGCGTATCCGTTGGGCAAGGCGCAGGAGGTGGCGAAGCTCCTCGGCGCCAAGGCGGGCGCACACGCCTCAGTGGCTAGGTACAACAGGGCATTCGGCATCTCCACCAGCGGAGGCGGCGACGTGATCATCGTCCCGAGTCTCCGGTCGGCGCCGCCTCGCCGCTTCAAGATAGAGGTGAGCGGGTGGTATGCAGAGGAGGGGCTTAGGAGGAGGGCGGCCGAGGAGGGCGTATACGGCATCCCGCTCAGCGACCACAGCGACTTCCCAAGCCTCGTGGAGTTCGTCAGAGAGACCTCCCCTAGGCTTGTATACACCGTGTACGGCTTCTCCGAGAGGTTGACGAGGCATCTTAGACGGCTTGGCTACAGGGCATACACCATACCTGGCGCGGCGGGACTCATAAAATTCTTTTGATAAAAATCAGTCTAGCACCAGAACCCTTAAGAAGTAGAGAGTTTATTATCGCTACCCCCCATCTGATAGCCATAAGCAAGGCTCATTGGAACAGTTTCTCGGCGCCCAATTAGCTAAGGCATTTCACAAATAGGGAGATATCTTTAAATAAATAATAAATAAGACTGTGGATTGTCCAGATGTACTTATATTACCAATACAGCACCGGTCACACTTTCTCGCCACTGAGAATTCTATCCAGGGAGTTCGGAGGAGGGAGTCAATTGTAGATGCGGGAGGCGTAGCACCTAAAGGCGCATGGTGGAGGCTATGCTGACTTGTGTGGACTTATGCTCGTCTGTGCAGGACGAAGCGGAGAGGTATAGGTGCGTTGAGAGGTGTGTTTCCATCGCCAAAGGTGGGCCTGCGCCGCCGCCTCCTCCCTCGTGTATGCCTGCCGAGGCTGTGTATGAGCTTAACGACTTCATAGCGGCCTATAGGAAGACCCCTAGAGGTTTTGAGGACTGGCAAATAGCGTCTCGCATAGCTGGCGTCATCGCGTCTGCGATCAAGAGATGCAAGATGGACAAAGTCGTCGAGTACATATCCGCCGCGCTGGACGCCAGCGGCATAGACAGATATGCGGTGTATAGCACATACATCCACGGCCTAAGCCCAAACGTTGTCGAGGCGCTCTACCACATATTCCCAAACATGATGCCACGCATAGGTGTCAACGCGCCGATCATCATCCCTACAACGGAGCCGCCTCCAGCAACCACAGAGATAACGCCGCCACCCGCCGCCACGGCAAGGGAGGAGATAAAAAGCATCCTCAAAGAGCCGCCTGTAGCCGGGCCAGGCGAGGTCGTCCTACGTGTGGGCGGATTGGCCGAGTACGAGACGCATCTCGGAGTGGTCAGACTTCCCCTCTCGGCAATGGAGAGACTAGGTCTAAAGCCGGGTGACTTCGTCGAGATAATAGGCGCCACGTCGACGTACGCCGTGGCCCAGCCTACTGAGGAGGAAGACGTAGTGAAGATGGACGAAGTCACTAGGTCTAACGTCGGCGCCGAATTGGACGATTATGTGCGCATAAAGAAAGCGGTGTTGCCGCCAGCCGAGAAAATCGTTCTCAGAACAAATCAACCCGTAGACGCCGAATACGTCAAAAGATACCTCCTCTTCAAACCACTTGCGAAAGGAAACATTACTGCTGTGCCCCAACAAGACAAAACTGTAACACTCAGAGTAGAGGACGTAGTCCCGGCCCCAGCCGCCTACGTTCAGCTATCCACCAAGATAGAAATACGACATGACAACACAGCGCACAGTAAACAGCAACAGCCAGAGGGACAGCTTATGTATAAATCATCAACACCTGAGGTACCATTGAGAGTCTTTGATGCAAATAAACAGGACTACGGTCGTAGTATTGTAAGGATCCCTGTGCGCATTATAAAGAAGCTTGGCGTTGAGCCTGGCGACTACGTGGAGATTGTGGGGAGGAAGACTGCATACGCCCAGGCGTGGCCCGCCTATCCCGAAGACGAGGATAAGGACATAGTGCGGATGGACGGCATAATTAGGCAAAGCGCTGGCGTGGGCATAGGCGACACCGTTAAGATAAAGAAGGCGGCTCTAAAGCCAGCCCAAAGAGTGATCCTCGCCCCCACCGAGCCCGTCAGAGTAGATCCTGAATACCTAAAGAAGCAGATACTCCTCGGCAAGCCCGTCGCAAGAGGACAAGCAATAGACGTGCCCTTCTACGGAGGCTCCATTAGGTTCGTGGTGGTGCAGGTAGAGCCAGAACCTGCGGCCTACGTCACGATAGACACCGACGTAATCATCAAAGGCGTAGAGAGGACGTCCTCTTCTGAGGGCTATTCCAAACCATCCGCCATCAGCTTGCCTAGCAGAGAACTGTCTGCAGGCAAAGAACTGTTGCTTGGAACTGCGGATTTGTTCAGGGCGTTTGGCTTCTTAATGTTGTTCATATCGTTTATCTATGTGGCCACCAACTACGACGCTGTAGGGTTTAACATGCCCATATTCATATCGACCGTAGGCTACATCGTATCCGCCCTTATTTCGCCTATTGTGTTCACTTCTGCGGATCGAAGAGCGTGGGCTTCTGCATTGATAGGCATTTTGGGCATTATTCCGCTTTTTGCCATTATGTGGAAAGTATCAAGTGTCGACTTGACTGATCTCTTCACCTTTGTAATATTATGGCTTAGCATCTCGGCGATCATACCTATGCAGGCATACCTAGAGGAGTGGGGTTCGGGACGGTTCTACGCGGCACTGGCCGGCGTAATCGGAGTGGGCTATATAGTACTTGCGATAGCCAAAACAATAGATGCAATAAGACGCTACGCAAGGGCGGTGTAGCCGGCTATGGATCCTATCCGTCGTTATTTCGCCACGGTGTATTCCATTATTCTGCATTTCCCAACCCTCGCGTGCCCCCACAGCGACAAGGGGCTCCACTTTAACCCTCTGAGGTCTTCGGCTACTATCATGAAGGTGTAGAGGCCGGGCCTGTCCAGAGCCGCCGGCATATCTATCTTTATGTGCCACTTGCCATCTTGCATTTTCTCTACGGTAAACGCGCCAGCCGGTTCTTGTGCGTCTTTGCATTTGGCGAAGGGCTCGTCCAACACTTTGCAGAAGTAGAGGTCGCCGACGTCGTAGCTGTGGCGGCTTGCCGGGTTGCTTTCATACTTGGCGTAGTAGACGGCGAAGAACTTAGGCTTCATCACTGGCGCGGCGTAGCCCTCCGCGGTGAACCTCCCGCCTTCGTAGCGGGGCGGGGAGACCCACTCCACCCACTTAGCCACCATATACACCACGTAGTACCTAGCCCCGTATGTGCCGTTCCAGAAGTAAGACGTCCCCATAGCCACGTAGTTGTTGCAAGGATCAAGCAGAGAATCTCTATGACCCCACCCAGAGAAGACATCGTTGAAAACTAAGTTGTGTATGGCATCGGTGTAGTTGGCCTCCGCAATGCTCATGGGAAGCCAGTTGGCTTTTACGTATCGCATCATTAAGTTCTCCTCCACCCCGTATAGCCCGCCGTCGAGCTGAGTGTACCAGTAGCCCGGGTGCCTCCCCTCTGCGTCGTAGTGGCTGAACAGGTTGGTGCGGGAGAGGTATTTCGCCCTGGCCTCGGCCACGTTGAAGTCGATGAGTTGAACAGGAGGGATTCCCTGTTCGCCTCTGATGCGGTTCAGATACTTCACCGCCTGTAGCTTAGAGGCGTCGTTTTCCGCCTCAGGCACCTTTTGGGCAACGGGCAGTCTAAGAGTCTCCGGGTTGCCTACGTAGAGGTAAACCAGCAGGAGCAGGAAAACGACAGCTCCCAGGGCCGCCAATGCCCTACCCACGATCCTCTTTACCCTCCTCCTGTGTGGGTAGCAGACGAGGTAACCGCTCCGCCTTTCGCACTTAAGCTTACTCACGTTATGGAAGCTTGGTTACGCCGTCTACGTAGATCACGTTAAACGGCGTCGTTGTGCTTAGCTGGCGGTCGACCGCCTCAACCACATTATAGGTGTCGATAACGACGTAGAAATAGTAGCCAACATAGGAAGACCTTGATAACGACATGACATTCACCCAGCCTTTTTTGATCTTATCGAACATGTCGTAGAAGGTGGCGTTGGGATCTCTGAGGGAGTTGAACTGCACCACGGGCATAATCGAGTCGGCATCGAATGGATCGCTCCAACTTGTACCTATTGCGGCGAAGGAGACGTCGAAGCCTGCGTTTTTAAGTAGGGCGGCTAGCGAGAGGGCGTAGAGCGTCTGTGTGTCTAACTGCAACTGCTGTTGTGGGGAGAAGGCCGTTACGCGGAGCTGGCGCATAACCGCATCGGCAAGTTGCCGCCGGTTTTCAAGCCAATAGTTGTATATGGCAAAAAGACGGAAGAAGTCGCGAGAAGGCGTGCCAGGAGTCCCCACGACGTAGGGCGTTACCGGATTCAGAGGAAAGCCATCGTAATAGTGCCAGGTCTCGAAGTATCGATATGTGATTTGAAACTCATCAACGTCACGCCCAAGATCGTTAGCGATAACTAATACATACGTTCCGTTGTTTGGCGGTGTAAATTTAACGTATCCGCGGCCAGACGCCAGCGGAGTCCCGCCGTACCCATTGCGCCACGCCTCGTATTGGTTAGGCGTGAAGAAGGCGATGTAAAGAGACTCAGAGGTCGAAACCTCTATGGTTTGGTAACTATACAGAGAAAGGTCAAGAGAGTAGAAGTAACCGGAAGGTAAGGGGTTATATGTGTAGGTGTATGTCCGTGTGAATGTCCATACGTCGTTGACTTGTGGCGCGTTTAGTGTGATTTTGTTTAAGAGAGCTTTTGCTTGCTGTACCATGTCATGACCAGCATATACCTTGTTCCTCAGCTGTTGGTAAGTGGCGTTAAGTTGCGTCAGCTGGTTAACCAGCTGGTTCTTCTGGGCCTCAAGTAGCGCAAGCTGGGACCTTGCTTGGCTTAACTGCGCCTGAGCGTCTCTTAGCTGTTTTTGAGTCTGCTCCAGCTGGTTCTGGGTCTCTTGTAGCTGTCTCTGGGTCTCAGCAAGCCGAGCCTGAGTTTCTCTTAGTTGATTCTGGGTATCTTGTAGCTGTTTCTTGGTGTCCTGTAATTGTTTCTGGGTCTCGGCTAGTTGTTGCGATGTTTTCTGAAGTAGTGATAAGTTGCCCTGCAGTTGCTGAGTGAGGTAGATCACCTGTCTCGTTAGTAGCTTGTTGTCCTCTTGGGCGCCGAACCACAGCACGGCGAAGACTGCCGCCAGTAGAATACTTATAACCAGCCCGACGATCAATCCAGTGTTTGTTCTCACGATTTATTAATAAAAGTAAGATTCTTAAATGTTACTCATTAATTACTCTGGAGTATAGCATGGCCTAAACAGAGAGACCGTGGGGGTTGCCGCTAGGGCGGGTGGAGCCGTGGTGGGAGTTTTGCCACATCTGGCTCGAGGAGATGGGGGTTGTCAGGGCATACACCATACCTGGGGTGGTGGGACTTGTGAAATTCTTTTGATAAATAGCTTGAATCAACCTATATATAGCTCTGGCTCATTTAACGTAATGTATATACCGCGGCTTATGTGCACACAGCATCCTGACTCCACTATCAAGGTAAGCACGGCAGAGGAGGTAGAGGAGGCCGCCGTGGCTTACTTGGCGTATGGATGTGATGAAGTAATGGTGGATTATGAAGGAAAGGCGACTCCCTATTCGCAGCCAAGAGACATAGCGGCTAAGGCGATAAGCCTAGGCATTCCGCTGGGGGAGAGGTACTTCATCACGCCGAGGATACCAAATCCTCGTTTAGAGGATTTTGAACGTAGCATGTTGGCGCTGGAGGCCTCTGTGCTTGCCAACAGCTACTCGCGGAAAGTCGCAGACGTAGACGCCGTTAGGTGGATAATTCTGCCGATGGTTGAGGATTTTGAGACGTTGGCGCTTGTGTACAGGGCGCTTGATCTAAAGACAAGAGATCTCGCGGAGCTCGGCGCGGTGCAGAGCAGGCCGACAATCCAGCTCATCCCCCTAGTGGAAGACGCAGAGAGACAGCTACGTATAGCTCACTTCGTAAAGATTCTCTTCCGCGTAGCCGCAACCAGCGGCCGCGTCTTAGAGAATATGCGTATCTTCCTCGGCATCTCAGACTCTGCGGTGAGACATGGACACGTGGCCTCGGCCTTAGCCCTCGCGTATGCGCTTCAACAGATAGATGCGGTAAACGAGGAGGGCGAATACAAGGTGTGGCCCGTCGTTGGGATGGGCTCTCCGCCGTTTAGAGGAGGGCTGAACAACCCGCATCTAGTCCAGGCCGAGGCTCTTCAGTACTCCGGGTACCGCACCGCCACAATACAGTCCGCCGTTAGATACGACGTCTCCTATGCAGAGTTTTTAAGAGTGAGGGAGATCCTATCTGCTCAGCTTCCTCCACGCCGCGTGGAGATTGGCGAGGAGTGGGTGAAGGCCGCATCTCGCATGTATAGAGACGCTGTTGCCGGCTATTTGCAGAAGATTGCGGAAATCTCGGCGGCCATCCCATCCACCAGAGAGAGAGTGAGCTGGAGGCAGTATGGAAGGGTCGTGGAAGGCGGAGTACAAGTGCCGAGGGCCATAGTGTATACAGCCGCGTGGTACATCGCGGGCCTGCCCCCGACGCTTCTAGATGCCCGCTTCATAATGTGGGCTTACAAAACCGATCTGCTCGATGCCGTGTTGAAAGCCTTGCCGGCGCTTGTAGACGAGTGGAAATACGACAGCTCATTCTACTGCAGAGAGAGGGCTGAGAGGCTCCTCGGCGGCAACCTGACGAAAGAGGTGGACGCGGCGCTAGACGTCATGGACATAAAACCTGAGCCTGACGAGACCTACGTGGCCCTCCTCCGCAACGCCGATGCACAAGCACACGCGCTGGCCCTCGGCAGGATGAGAGGTTTTTTAGGCTAAGAAGAAAATGTAAAATATAATAACAGACTTCTAGATAGGCGTGATGACAGTCATGCCCATGAGGTGAGGTGCTCGCTCCTAGGGTAACTGACGCCATGAGGTTTACGACTACTAAATAAAGCATTTAGAGTATCCTCACGTACTCCCTCGCCGCCGTGGTGTATGCCAGCAGGCCCTTTGGTCTGTATACTTCTCTAATTTTTTCCTCGTATACTTCATATCTGCTGAATGTCAGCTCTAGCCTGACCTTCTTCACAGCGCCGTTCTGGGCGCAAAAAGCCTTCGGTGAGGTTGGGGGGACCCGCCTCAGACCCGTCCTTTGCCACGTACACCTCTACCATGTAGGGGTGGAGGATGCTCACCGGCCTCTGCCTCACCACCTCTACCATCCGCGGAAACCTCCGCATAACCTTGGCAATCTCCACCAACCTATCCCTAAGGATCGCCCACTTCTTCATCCACTCTCCACCGAATGTCTACAGTAAGGATTTCCTCAAGCTATAGTTGTTTTTAAACTGGCGCATGTGGATGTGGCGTAGACGTAGAGAAGCCGCCTCAGCAAGTCTCTCGGCGGCTCTGTATTCGGTGTATCATGGGCTGTATTCAGAGGCCGTGGTTTCCTCCGTCGCCTCGGCTGTGGCGTTGGCGGAGGTGGATCGGTTTAGGGAGGCTGTTGAGTACGTGCAGAAGGCGGCTAAGACGCTGTACGAGGCAGTTAAGGAGGTGTTTGAGCGGGTTAAGGTGTCTCTGCAGAGGCTGGCGGAGCTCTTTGTCGAAGCGGTGGCGAGGGTGTTGGCTTTGGTGGATGAAAACAAGGCCTACCTCTTCTTGATGGCGGCCGTCTCGGCTGGGGCTGTTGCGCTGTCCGCCGCGTTGAATCTGTGGGGCCTGGTGGAGCTGGAGAAGTTGGCGTATGCGGCGGCTCTAACGCCGTTTGTAGCCGCTGGCGTCGAGAAGTACTCAAGGGAGGAGGTGTTCAACATTTTGAGGAGCGCCTCCGACCCCTACGAGAAGTTTAGGGAAATCGCCAAGGCGGCCAACGCCGGGGGGATAAAGCTGGCGGAGCCTTGGGAGTCGCTGAGGGTGCTGATTATGCCGAAGCCTTCTGAGGAGAGGAGGCTTATGAAGGGCAAGGCGTATAGAGAACTTGATGAAAAGAAGAAGAAGGCCCTAATCTACGTAACTCTCGCGCTGGAGGAGGCCTTCGGCGTCTACAAATCTGCGTTGAGAGAGTACGCGGTTAAGAAGGCGGTGGAGAAGAGAGAGGTTGGCGAAGGGCCGTTTAAGAGAGTTATGTACATGCCCGACCTCCGCCTGCTAACACAGCTGGCCGAGAAAGAGGAAGCGGCCTTTGAAAAGGCCTTGAGTACTCTCAGGAAGAGGCTGAACGAATACGCGGTCAAGTACGACCTTAGAGACCTCCTAAACGTCGAGGAGGGCAAGGCGAGGGAGCTGGCGGAGGCGGAGAACAAGGAGCTCTCTGAGTTCAGCGGCGTGAATTTCGGAGTTAAGGCTTTGGCGGCTTTAATAGCGTATAGGGAATACGCGCTGGGGAGGAGGGGTGCCTTCGGCGTGGCGGCTTGGCATTGGCTTGAGGTGGACGGCTCTGTTTGGCTCCTCTACTATGCGCCAAGTACGGCGCACCGCGAAGCCGAGAAGACGGGGGTGGAAAGACCCGTAACGGTGGAGGAGATGGTGGCGGAGGCCTTCCGCCGCCTCTTCCTAAAGCCCGGCGCCGACCACTATAGCCACTTCATCGAGGAACTCACAAAAGGCGGCAAGCCGGCGCTGATGCCTGAGGGGGAAAACGAGTCGTCTTACGTGTTTAAGCTCTACAACATGAAGGAAAGCGGCAGACTCGTGGATCTGGGCATAGAGATGAGGATTTCAAAGGTGAAGAAGAGTATAGTCTACATCTTGGAGTTCAACGTGGAGAGGTGGCGGGGGTTCTTCGAGCAGTGGCTTGAGGTGGTGGAGAAGGCAGCGGAGGAGGTTAAGGGGCGTCTGCCCGTGGAGGACAGCCTCCTCTACATGCTGGGCTGGGTTGACTCAGACGTGGCGATAACCAGAAAAAAGGAGGGCGAGAGGGTGTTGCGGATGACCACCTCCTACCTGTGGCAGTTTGCTGAGACTCACGCCTTGTTCGACTGGTCTAGAGTAGTAGAGTTTCGCATGTCCTTGACTCTTGAGGGGCCGAAGTTGCAGGTTGTGGTTGGGGCCCCCCTTAAGAACCTCGACGACGCGATCAGAAGAAGCGCGGAGAGCGGGTGGCTTAAGATATTGGGCGTCAAGGCAGGGCTGGAGGACCTTATGCACGTGAAGAGCTGGGACGGGCTGAAGCAGTGGGTTGCTGGCCGCTGGGACGTCGTGGTGGACGCCGCCGTGAGTCGGCTGGGCGAGGAGATCTGGAGCGTGCTAGAGGCGCTGAGGGACAGGCTAAACAACGACAAGGTGGCAAGGGAGGTCGGCGCGCCGGCCCTTCTGCTTATCCAGGCGGAGAAGCTTGGCGTAAACGAGACGACGCTGAGATACTTCGCCGCTGTTATCTCCGGGGCCATAGGCGGAGACGGATATATGTCTTCGAAGAGGAGGGTGGTCGGCTTGACCAGCGGCGAGCGCGAAATCGCCTTGCTCTGGGTAGCCGCCCTCGCGGCGTACGGCATTAAGGCGGAGGTGAGGAGAGTAGGGAGTGTATTTCACGTGGTCGTGTCTGGCGGCGATGCCGCCAGGCTGGCCAGTCTTTACTTCCGCTACGGGTCTCCACTGCTTGAGGGAGGGGACGATAGGCTTAAGAGCCACAAGCTGGCTGAAGCCGTGAAGCTTGGGGCCGAGAGGCTCAGCGTCAGCTGGGAGGGGCTGAGGAGAACTCCAAGCGGCTTCGTCGCCGCCGATTTGACCATTTCGGAGGGTGGCGCCGCCGTGAAGTACAACGTCTATCTGCGCAATGACAAGTTCGAGCTCAAATTCGGATCGTCGGACCGGGGCCGCGTGGAGCTTGCGGCGCGCCTCTTGAGGCTTGCGGGCGTCGGCGCGGAGGTGGAAAATGAGGGTAGCAAAGACATATGGCGCATCGTAGCCACTACCGACAAGCTGGCGGCTGGACATGAGAAGCTCAGAGGAGCTCTTGTCGAGATCGTTAGGGAGGCAATTGCGAGGGGCTGGGTAGACGCCGGCAGGGCTGAGGGCTGGCTTAAGAAGCTGAAGGAGGGCCTCACGCTGAAGGAGGGATGGCCGAAGTACGGCATACGGCTAACGCGTAGCGGCACTCTGGAAGTCAAATACACGTCCACCAATCTTGAGAGCATAGAGCAGGGGGCGCGGCGGTTTAGGGAAATGGGCCTGGTGGAGGACGTCCACTTCTCGGTGAAGATGCCGAAGGGCGGCAAGAATGGCTACGTGTATATCCTTAGAAAGGGTTTGGCGTACGCCGCCTGGCTCTCCGTCTACGGCTCTGGGAGGCAACGGGAGCTCGCAGATGAGTTCATAAGCTATATATTGGAGAGAGCTCAGAAGGAGGGCAACGACGTCTATGAAAAGATTAAGGAGGTGGTGGATGAGGGCAGGGCGAGGGGCTCTTTGAGGCTGGAGGGCTTTGAGAAGAATGTTGAGGTGAACGGCAAGACATATGTCGTGAAGGTCATGGGCGGAGGGGCCGAGCTTGAGGAGGTCGGGGGCGGCAAAAAGTTGCTGAGGATCAGGATCACGGCCGAGGTCAACGGCGTAAGGCGCGAGTACACAATCACCTTCGGCAGATACGGCAAAAACAGGGCCATAGGTCAGGCCGCCGCCAGGGCCGACGCGCCGGGAGGCAGGGAGGCAGACGTCAAGAGGTTCTCGGCGCTTGTGGAGGCCCTGACGGGGAAGAGGCCGAGGATACGCCGGAGGAGCGACGGTAAGATATATATCGTGTGCGGCAGGGAACATCTGAAGGGCTTCATGCGCTATACAGAACTCGCAGAGACCATCACGAGGTGGCTCGAGGAGACGGGACGGAGAACCTGATCATAGTCCCGAGTCTCCGGTGGGCATGTCCTACAGTGGCCGTGAGTCGTCGGTGGTTTGGCTGGGGGGTTACTGCTCTAAGCAACTGTCTCCGCGGAGAGAGGTGTAGAGCCTCGATTTGGCAGACAGCGGTGTTTGCTAATTTAACTTCTTGTTTAAAAAATACCGATTAGC
>WYEB01000473.1_pt1 | contig 14372 bp, 3 predicted proteins | sample 6343061 | NCBI WGS metagenome assembly WYEB01 (sample SAMN13812332, study PRJNA600296) | hot springs metagenome | biome: ENVO:00000051; feature: ENVO:00002007; isolation source: sediment sample from Evening Primrose shelf | place: USA: Yellowstone National Park, Evening Primrose Hot Spring ... | reverse complement strand
AGATGTCTAAGTCTCTCGGCAACGTCATAACGCTTAACGAGGTCCTCTCTAAATACAGCGGAGAGGTGCTGAGGCTGGCCTACGCCATGAGCCACTACAGAAAGCCCATGGAGTTCAGCTTTGAGCTGTTGGAGCAAGCCGAGGACATGGTCAAGACTTTGTATACGGCCTACGACGAGCTGAGCCAAGCAATAGCCGACGCGGGGGAGGAGGACAGAGAGAGGCTTGAGGTGGATAGGTACACAGAGGCCTTCTACGCTGCGTTGGAAGACGACCTCTCGACGCCGGAGGCGGTGCAACAGCTCTACGGATTGGCGCGGTATATAATCTCCACTGTGTTGCACAAGGTGGACAAGACATCCCGCGAGACGGCCCTGGCGACGCTTAAGAAATATACAGAGATGGCCGACGTGTTGGGCGTGTTGGAGAGACGCCAAATCCCCAAAGAGCTTGAGGAGGCGGTCAAGTCGCTGGTGGAGGTCAGGGCGAGGTTGCGCCAAGAGAAGCAGTACGCGCTGGCCGACTACATAAGGCAGAGGCTCGCCCAAATCGGCGTGGAGCTCCACGACTTCGGGCCCAGGACGTACTACACCTACAGGCGGCGTCAAAGTTTTTAAGCAGAAGGGCGGACAATACGTGGCGCTGACGCCGGAGGAGAAGAGGCGTTTTCTCAAAGCGCTGGAGGAAGACGAGGAGTTTAGAATGGCGGTAGCCGGCACGATAGGCCTAGGCGAAATACTGGGGAGCTGAAGAGGCTCAGAGAGGACTTCGAGAAATGGATTAAGATAGAAAAGAGAAGATGGGAAGCCGCAAATCTCCTAGCTGAAAACGCAAGGGCCAAGTGGGAAGGACAGCCTCCAACACTAACCACATTGGTGTTGCAACTATACAATTACTACTAATGGTCGTACCAACGTCTTTCAGTTCAGCTCAGGAATACGGGTTAAACGCAACTAAGCTACCCAGTAAGTGGGCTCGCCATCTTGAGCTAGGCATGGCTTACAAAACAAGGTCACACGATATGATACTGCCGGCGGGCTTCGGCTAAATACCTCTTCTGAGGACTGCTAGGAAGAGGCCTCCGAGGGCGCCGAGAACTACAGGCTCCAAGCGGCGGAGCGCCTCAGCGGCGTCTACGTTCGGCTCCTTGCCAGATGCGAGGGCTCTCTCCACCAAGAACCGCGCCGCAAGCGTAAAAGGAGTGGGGAACTCCGAGTATAGTCTAGAGATTTTATCCACGAGGGCCCAGTCGCCGGTTGCTACGGCCCTCTCCACTAAGTAGCGGAAGTAGGGCCTTGCGTCGGCTGGAAGCAAGTTCATGGTGTGGTTAGCCGCCGAGTAGCTGTCCGGCGACGCGGCGAACCCCACAAAAGAGGTCTTGTTCAGAACGCCCATGTACTCTACATATATAGTGAAGTTCACGAGGCCCAGTCTGTCAAAATCGCCTACGATACGTACTTGTCCCTCTACCGGCGTGTCGCCTAGAAGGACGCGGGCGGAGACGCCCCTGGCGGGGAATATGGGCAAGCCTCTTAGCCTCCCCAGCTCGACGTATCTTACCTCAGCCCTCAGAGAGGCCCACTCTACCTCGGCTACGGCGCGGCTCGCATTGGTATGGGCCACGATTTTCAGGACGCAAGTTTTATTCGACGTAAATGTCAGAGACTGGTTAAGCCTAAGGAGGTAGTTGCCAACGACGCATCCAGAGACATCCACCGCCACGCCCACGTCTAGAGGAGGCTCCACACGACTTACGACGCGTATAGAGACCGGCACTCTCACAGGCACCCGCGGTGGGGCGAGGACGGTGAGATTAACAATGCGGTACGCCACGGCAGTAGTGTAGTTGACGTAAGGCCCAAAAGCGATAGACAAGTTGAAAAATCCAGGCTCGACAAACCCGGGCAAAGCCACATGCACAACAGAGACCCCAGGCCTCACATATATAGGCCTAGAGGATGGGCCAATCTGCAACGTGCTGTTCACATAGAGGCCGGGAGGCGCCGTGATTTTAACCTCTAGAGACGTAGGCACCCCCACCTCCACCGCCAGAGGCCTAGCCTCGAGAAGCAGACGTGGCCTCTCCAGCTTCACCCTGCCGAACCCGTAATCCACCACGGCGGCCCCCTCCTTAGCCTCCACCTCCAAGTCTAGAGAGGCCTCTCCTGTAACTTCATGTCCAAATATTACGTAGGTGTAGTTAGGCGGGGTCTTCACAACAAGCGCCACGTCCGCCACCTCCTTGCTCCCTTGGATGAGCCACCTCTTAAGCCTAGGCTCCACCTGGGGCGGGGGGATAGACAAGCGGAGGGTCTTTTCTCCAAACGACGTGTTCACCTTAAACGTAAGCGTCTGGTTCAGCGGAGCGTCCCACCTGATCTGGGTGCTGTTAGAGGCGCATCTGCCTCTCGCCGCGTAGAGATACAACGCGCCGGAGCCGACGTCAACTACATACTGGGCATCTACAGAGGGGTTGCAAACCTTAACTGTGACGTTGAACAAGCCGTAGAACCAAGCCGGCGTGACGACGCCTTTCACCATCGCTATAGATACTTCAGGCCGCGGTAGAGAAACGTTGACGCTGTATCTCTCGCCTAGCGAAGAATACCTAATGATATAGACGTCGTGGTAGGAGTATGTCAACACGACAAAACCTCCCGGTAGACGGTCCGCCTTCGCGTTTTCAAATGTTATCTCCACGTTGTCGTCGACCTTGAGGTTGTACTCGACCTTTGCAAACAGTTTGACGACGCCCTCCTCAACTACAGCCCTTATGGGGGTCACGTACGTCTTTACAAAGGGCGCATTGACGTCGACTGCGGTATATAGTCTGCCTACCCGCACCTCTACGCGGCGAGACTCGCCCGGACGTAGAGAAATATTTACGTAATATACGCTACCCGTGTAGACGCCTTCGTACCTGTCGACTTTAACTGTGCCGCGTAGTTTAGCCCAGCTGGGCATTCCTGCTATAGATATAGACAAGGTGTAGACTACGCCGCCTCCCTTGAGCCGCGGCTCTGATGTCATTACTTCAAGTGTGGGTTTTTGTATAGACACGACGCCTGCGACGTAGCCGCCGTAGTGAAGAGAGATGTTGGCAGGTAGGTCGGTCACTGTGTAGTTGAGGACGTCGGAGCCGAAACTCGCCGTCAAGACCCCCCTCCACTCGTCTAGGTCGAAGTAGAGGGAATACGAGGGCCTATATACGTCTAAGGCGGCTGACAGCGGGCCGCACGTCACTACGACCTTCTCCGGCGGTTTGTCTACGGCTTGGAACTCTAGTCTAAAGGTGGAGTTGCCCCGGGGAATAAACACCTCGACCGGTCTAAACGCCAAGCCGGTGCCGTTCAACACACAGCGGACGGCCACGGGGTTTTGGTTGTTGATCGTGACGTTGAGCACGCCTCTGCCGCCTCTGTCTAAGTAGAGCGTTGCGGGTCTCACGACGATAACTGGGCGCGACAGGTTGAGATACAAGTAGGTCTGCGAGTCGCCGTACTCCAAAACCAAGACGTACGGCCTGAGGCCGCCGGTGAAGTTGTAGACCCCCACGCCGTCTACAAACTGCACAGAGGTGTCGTTTACCTTAACCACGCCGTTGACGCGGACGAAGTTGTACTCGGCGTAGAGCCGCACAGAGATTCTGCCCCCCTCAAACACTCCGTCGAGTACTTTGACTTGCAGAGCGCTGAAGTAGAAGATTAAAGTGAGTTGTAAAGTTTGGCTAGAGTTATTCACAACGGCGACGAGGAGCGTGCCGTTGTTCACCACGATGTCTCTATTCAACGCGACGTTAGACACAACGCGGCTTGCGCCACCCCCCTCCACAGAGATCCTCAAGACGCCGCCCCGCGGCACAGACACGTTGTAGTAAACAGCCGCGTAGCCGGGCAGATCCGGGTACTTACGGACGGCGCCAGGCGCCACTTCCACCACCTCTACGTCCGGCCTATACGTCACGCCGCCCAGCGAAACGCCCTTGGCTAGCTCCAACAAAAACTTTACATAAAGCGACGCGGCGCCTTGACGCGTCGAAAACGCCGTCAAAACATCACTCCAGTTGCTACTCCTCTCGAGATACCACGCAACCACGGCGCTGTATTTATACCAGTCGTACAACCGGTCGCTACCAAGCGCAAAGGGATTTACCCCATACAGCCTCTCTTGGAAGTACTTCTTAGGGAACTCGTACACCCCAGTGGCCACCGACGCCATGGCCTCAGGCACAGCCTCGTCAACCCAGAAATCTTGTGTATAGTGTTTGTAGTGTTCAAAAAACACATGAGCAACCTCGTGAAACACGAGCCTACGCGTATAATCCTTAAACACGATTCTCATTATACATCTGTCGCCGATTTCAGTATCGCCAGCATAGGGGTTAGACGCATCAACATACACCGGGTACTTCGACCCCTGGCATGGCGGGGCCGGCTTAAGCCCCTTGCCGACGTAGAGAGTGTATGCCTCCTCTAGATAGTTTGCCAAGTTTGTTGCTAAGTTTGAGTCGTCGGAATACACGATAAAATGATCGGTCTCCAAGGCGTAGGCCGTTGCTGCCGCTAGAAGCGCCACCACAAGAAGCCAACGCACGTCTAGACGGCTTCGGGAAGATATAAATATAAAAACGCAAAACGCCGCCATGCACAAGTCAGCAGTAGCCTTATTAGCTGCCGGCCTTTTCTTCATAGCCCTCTACCTGGCACTACAGCCGCCCCCCAGCAACACCATAACCACAACTCCCCCAGCCGCGGCGACGACGCCCACAGAGAAAACAACAACGCCTCAGACGAATGCTAGGCAGACGACCACCACGTCTCAGAAGCCTCCGGGGACTCAGACGACCACTACGTCCACTGCGCAACCGCCGCGGGTGGTATACGTCCCGGCCATCGAGGTGGAGATTGAGGCGCCCACGGCGGTAAACACGACAAAGTTGCCCATCTACCTCAATTACACTATAGTGATTAGAAATAGGGGCAACGGCACCGGCGTAGTTCTGCGGGGCGACGAGACGTATGTAATCGCCCCCGGCCAAGAGGTGAGGATAGCCGCGAACAAGACGGCTAAGTGGGCCGGCGAGCACTCTGTGGAGGCCGTGGTCAACGGGACCAGGTACGCGAAGGCGGTTAGGGTGTACTACTACGCGCCCCGCCTCCAGGCGGAGCCCGTGTATATAAACGCGACGAAGCTCCCGGCAAACCTCACCGTGACGGTGAGGATCAGCAACCTGGGCAACTTAACGGCGTGGGTGGGAGGAGTGGCCGTGGCGCCGGGCGAGACCAAGGCAATAAACACGACAATTACGGTGGAGGCGGCAGGCTCCTACGTCGTGAAGATGGGCGGCGTGGAGGTGCCAGTTACTGTACGCTACTACGCGGCGGGCTTCGACTGGAGGATGGGAGGCCCCTCTGAGGTGGAGGCGCTACCCGGCGAGACCTACGCCGCGTGGCTCTGGATAAAAAACACCGGAAACGCCACAGCCAACCTATTCATAGACGGCAGGACCTTCGCGCTGGCACCTGGCAATGAGCTCAACACCACCAAGACCATCACGGTAGGCGCCGCGGGCACATATAACGTGGAGTTCAGAGTCACGGGGAGCCTCAACGCCACTCTGCGCCACACAATACAGGTGAAGGTGGTGGCGCCCAAGGTTCAGATCGTGCTGTGGAGCCCCGAGGTTAGGCGGAGCTGGCCGCCTCCCAACGGGACAGATTCCACATCGCTCTCAGCTGTGAGCAAGACGGTGGCTTTGACGTGGGGCTATGTAATCACTACAAACGCCACCAGGAGGACCGTGGCGCTTGCCGTCGAGGGCCCGGGCGGCGTTGACTACTACAGGGTGGCGCCGGGCGGCGCCGCCTCCAAGAACTACACAGAGACCGTGCAGGTCCCAGGGGAGAAGACGCTGGAGGTAAGAGTCAACTCAACCACATACAAGCTGAAGATCTACCTAACGCTGACGCCGCCCAGAATAACGGTAAGAGACATCTCTAGAATTGAGTTCACAGACAGTAGAAGGCTACTAGGCCTGAAGCTAAGTTGCAGGTCGGGGAGCGTGGCGGCCAGCGTCACACTCGACATAGTAAGGGTGACAGGCACCCTTACCTACACCCCCACGGGCAGAGCCGTCTCGGGGCAGATAACGGTGAACACGGCGAATGGCACACGCACAGGCGACTACCGCGGAAAAACCGAAGGCGGGAGCGGCTCGCTGTCTCTCAACGTGGCGGGCCGCAACATATACGTGGAGTTCACCACCTCGCCGCTGACGATAACAAAGGTGCTTGTGGACGGCACTCCATATAGTTGCGACGTCCCCACGGCGCTCATACCGCCTATACTCTACAGAGAGAAGCCGACAGCCACAGACGAGCCAGCCACGCAGTACGTCTTCCGCCTCCTCTCCGCCTTCGCCAGAGGAGACAGCGACAAGCCCCAGTCCGTTGAGTGGAACGGGGAATACGTCGAGGCCGTCGACAGAGGGGGAAACACCCTCAAGGTATACCTCGGGGGAGGGCAGATAAGGATCGAGGGGCCCCTAACCGCCGCCATCGTTATATCTCAATAGAAGAGAAAACTTTTTAAACGATCTGCATCCAACGAGTTATGCACAACCAAACAAAAACAATCCTGGCACTCCTAGCACTAACGGTCCTAGCGGCGGTGGCCTACGCCCAATCCGAGCGCGGGCCTGGGCAGGCCCTGCCCTCCGCCTTCGACGTAATAATGCAGATAAACGACGCAAGGGCGGCGGCCGGCTTCGGAGCCGACTACGCTCTGTGTCCGGAGGTATGGCCCAAGAGCTTGGCAAACTTCCCGCCTTATAAATTCGCCGCAGGCAAGAACTTCACGTTGATTATTCGCGAGATCGCGTCTAGCCCCCAGTACCCGAATGTGTTCCGTGACTATAGAGTCTCCGCAGTGGCGAACTCCACGGGCTTCGTCACCTTCAACATAAACGTCCCTGCCGGCGTGGACGTAACTAAGCAGACCGACTGGTATGTGGCCATTGTGGTTGAGTGGCCCAGGCCGGGCTACTACTTCCTCGTCTACAGCCAGACCTTCAAGGGCGCCAGGTTTATAGATGTTATAGGCAACCTCAGCGGCAGGCCGGAGCTCACCGGCACCGATTTCAACCCCAAGTTCAAGCCGGGTCCCTGGGGCGTGATAAAGATCACTAACGGTGCCGGCAGATTCGGTAACCTATCCTCCAGCGTGATCCACACATTCTACGTGGGCGTAAACACGCTGGGCAAGTCCTTCTCGCTTACATTTACGAGAACTATCACCATCGGCGGCACTACTATAACTCTTGACGACAACATAGGCCCTGCAAGCGGACCTACGAACTACGTAAGAATGTACAATCCTGACATCACCGCAGTGTTTGGACCCTTCACGTATTTAGCCACATACATAACATCGTTTGGCACTCCCGGAAAGGATGACCTAAAGGTGGACCCCACGCAGGTTTATTTCAACCACTACGTCTACATCACAATTGACGGCTCCAGGGGCTTAGCCATACAGAGCAAGAACGACAAGTTTTACACGGTCTTGTATAACATCTCAGGAGTTATCTATGGTCCCTTGAGTTACGTGACGATAACGACAGGTGATCAGGTGATGTCCTGCGGCTGGCCTGTGATATGGGACATGCCTATGTACACGGTGACCATCAAGGGCCTGCTCGACCTCAAGGGCAACCCCATCTTCAACCCTGAGAACTTCAGGTTCAAGATCCAGATGAAACTGGGCGACAACTGGGTCACCGTCGACAGGGCGCAGGGATCTTGGAGGCTTGATCTAGCAGACGTCAAGGCCGTTCTAAACCAAGTATGCGGCACCATCAGCTCCATCTCCGATATAATGAACTGCTACAGGACGCTCGGGCCAGACCGCTTCAGAGAGGCGGTGTTGAATCTATACGAAACAGTCAAGTTGGTAAGGCTCGCAGGTCAGCTCAAGCTGACGAACGACAAAGCAGAGTTGTCTACGGCGGACTTAACAACGAAGCTTGTGGTTGAGTATTCCTACACGGCTGGGCAAGACAGCATAAAGGCCACAGTGCTTGAGGTCGCTTTGGCGGAGCCCGCTAACTTCCAGGGCGTGTTAAATGTATCGGTGTTGCCCGTTCAGATTAGGCTCTGGAGGTGGAGCAACTATTCTCTGCCGCCCTCCGTGACCAATCCGAGGGAGTACTTCTACACAGATCCACTCGACTTAGCCTCGTTGAGGTTCGAGGTGGTTGGCGGCCCTATGTATGTAAACAGGATGGCCTACGACGGCGCCATCTCCTACGACCCCTGGCTGGGCCAAGTCGTCTGGACTCTGCCGCCATATCAGCCGGTGCCCGGCTTAGTAGGCAACGTCAAGGCCTCCTTCTTGACGCTGTTTAACGCCAGCGGCTATCTGCCGATGCCGACTCTCGTCGGCAACCTCACACGTCCCGTTAACCGCACTGCCAACGGCAAGGTACAGTATCTTAACTATACCAAGATACAATACTTCAACTACACCGACATTGCCACCAATGCTAACTATGCTAACTTCTTCAAGCAGTTCATGATTGAGCTCGTCGGAAGCTACTCTTACAAGTTCAGAATATACAGCGGCGACGCGCTGGTCGGCACTGCCAACATAGTGGCATACTACCCGGTGATCAACGCAAGCGGCTTTGTGCAGAATGTCTATAAACCATCTTCCGAAGTTCGTAAGAGCACCGGCCAGGTTACTGCTAAGTATAGTCAGACGTGGAGTATCGAAGGGGCTAGCTATGCATTGACACAGTCTAACGGTATATGCCAAGTGGTGATTTGGGGTCCTGGGAAAATCATTAATAAAACAGATCCTGGCCGTAAGGCGATATTGTCTACGAATTACGCTATAGTGTTGCGGGTTAACGCCACTACGGCCTGTAGCGGTAATGAGGTCAATATAGCTCTAGGCGCTGGCGAGCGGGCGATTGCAAACTACACCGTGTTTGAGTCGTTGCGCGACGTCTTAAGGCCGGAATATGGTGATCCTGTACATGACGACATGTATGCGGTTCAGGTCGTTCAGCCGGGCAGGTTCTACGATAGAGAGCATGTGATTCACATTGCGATTGCTAGGGTGTTCCAGAATATCTTGATGAGAGACGCCTGTGGGAAACCGGTAATGGGCGTCAGCGCCGGGTTTGGCGGCGCCAGTATTTCACTTGTGGCGGACATAGAGGGCAGGAATGTTACAATCGCCAAGTTGCCTGTAGGTAGCGAGGTCCCCGTGGACATAATAGTGCCTATCGATGAGTGGGGTGAGCCTAAATTTAATCTAGAGCGCGGCTACATAAGGGTCTACGCGGTCCTTAACTACTTCGGCCATACGCTCTACCCGGTAGACAACTTGACAAAGATACCGGCCTCCTCGCCGGTGTGGCTCAAAATACCGGTTAAGTTCGACGTAGTGCGCAAGCCTGTGCTGTATCTACCCATTGCGCCGCTGAACTTCAGAGTCTGGAGCCAAGCCGTATCCGTAGACTACGACCCGTTGAAGGAGCCGCTGGCCGGCTTCGTGGTTAGGGTGTTCAACGCTACTGGTAGCGTAGAGATTGCGCGTAGTATCTCTAACAAAGACGGATATGCGTACACGCCGAATGTGCCTATCGGTGTTCCGATAAAAGTGCAGGTGAGGACTATTGTGCCCCGCTCTGACAAGCGGTGGTCTTACACCTATGACCAGATGGAGAGGAACAACGACTACGCTTCCTATGCTGAGTTCTTGGGCTTCGTGCCCTCTGACGACGTCTACACCTTGGGCACCCGCGGCGCTATAGACAGTGGGCTGGTGGTGTACGACTCTAAGTTGTTGCTGGACGCCTCCAACGCCACGAAGTACATCTGCGCCAAGAACGCCATAGATCTGCCGGTTGAGGTCTACGACCTAGTGGTTAGGGTCTTCGACAGGACCGGCAAGTATCTGCTGAGGAGCCAGCCGGTGTTCTTTGGGCCTTATCCGCAGGCCACTAGGCCGTTCTTGTTAAACGTGACGCTTGTGCTTGCGGATGACTACAGCCCGTATGACAGAGCATCGATTTGGAAAGATTACACTGCTGGCGACTTCAAGATATTAACCGACTTCCGCGCCATAGGCATAACCGGTATGCGTAGCATCTACCTCGGTCTCGCCTCGAAGTACCTCGACGACGCTAGGAAGGCTCTTGGCTGTCCGCAGTATACTGTTGCCAACTACTCACGTGCTGTCAACGCCTATGCGCTCGCCGCGATGGCTGGCTTCGTGGCCAACGCCTCGACGGATAGATACGCCGCCGTATATCTGCTGAGCTCCCAGCAGCCGAAGGATATTATTGATTTGTGTAAGATGAAGCCGTCACAAGCAGGCGCGGCCGAGATTGCAAGGCTGTTTATGAAGGGTCAGAGGTTTAGGTTCGTGGTGTGGTACATGGGCCAGAAGGTGTTTGACGACTACGTGACCATCGCTGGACCACTCGTCGACATCAAGGCCGACGTGTACCCGATTAACGTCACTACATACACCAAGAGTATGAGGTTGCCGGTTGACACCTTCGTCGGCTTCACGCTGACCGACGTCTACGTAGGCCTTGCTTTGAGCAGGACCGACGGGATGTTTGCCAACAAGACGCTTGTGCCGCAGATGATCTCGCCATTTACATCTGTATACGGCACATACTCGCTGGCTTATCTACTGGATAACGAGACGGCCAAGTATGCGGGTATTCTGTACAACGACAAAGTTACTGCTATTGTCGGCAATAGGAAGTACGAGACGCTATATGGTCTATACAAGCCCGCTAGTTTCGGCGGCGACTTTGTATATCTGCCCAACATAGTTGTCCTCCGCAACGCCACGACTCCGAAGTACCAGTTCACTATCCTCAACAACCGCATCACATTTAACAAGACGGATAGAGTGCCTAATGATACCAGCATCAGCGGCTCTCTACAAGTGCTGGCGGGCCAAGAGTTGCGCATCACTCTTAGAGGCGCACTGATTAAGCCGGATCCGGCCAACAATGCCACTTATCTAAAACTGACGGCTTACAACGGCACCGAGAATAACGTCCTTGTCCAGCCGCAGTTAGTCATTTCTGGCGACCTAGTGGTCGTCGATGGCATGTACGTTAAGAACTATTTAACCACCATTGACGCAAACTATACAATAATGGTAAGTGTTAACGCAAAATGCGGCTCGGTAACGGTTGCCCCGGGCGCGGGCGACATCACCATTGACATCACCGTAAGGGCCGGCAGTTGTCCAGCGACCGTCAGCTACGTTGCTACAAACAGGACTTACTTCAACAGAACGATCCCTGTGACTGTTGTGCCAGGTAGAGAATTCGCGGTGAGCTTCGACAGATGGTTCCTCGTGCCTTATGACGGGGACTTGGGGCAGTACAACGTGCTGTACCGCACTGCGAATATTGTTGAGAGAAATGACGTGCTGTGGGCGCTGAGCTACAGCGGTGCAACTGCGATATGTGCCGTACCGACTGCCGTGGCGCAGGCCGGCGAAGATGATAAGTATACTTACGAGCTCACGCTGAGAGGCATGGAGGTCGTTAACTACCGCACGTTGAAGGTGGTTCTGCCGTGGAAGATTGCTGGCGGCGGCAAGGCTGTTGTGAACATAACAGCATATAATGTAACAGAGAGCGGTAAACTCAAGCTACTAGACTTCCAGGTTTACAACCTAACAAACATGCTCGCTGGCTCAAGAGGCACTATGGTAGTTGTTACGTTGCCGCTGAACTTCGGCAAAGTGGCCGCCAACGCCTACAACATAACGACGAAGAAGTGGACAATTAAGTACGTGATAGAGTTCCAAATGTACGACCCGAAGAGCAGTCCCTATAGCGTCTGTGCCACTAAGCTGGTGCCTCTTGTAGCCAACTACACGACCGTTTCGATGTACGAGTGCCAGGTGCCGCCTGCCCCCGGCCTGCCTGAGCGCATAGATCCGACGACAGTCGTATATGCCATCAACAGGACGGCGTCAATTCAAAACGGCTTCGGCTGGTCGTACGACGCCTATGGTGGCTTCGGCACCCCGATTACCTACGTGGTGAAGTCCGGCGAGGTGGCGCTTCTGCCGTCGTGGTACTACAAGACCTCGGTCGCCGGCTCCCGCATCGCCAGGATATGGATAATTGCGGCTAGCGACGACCCGTCCAAGGGCCCGGCTCTCGGCACTAAGTACTCCTCGTGGACTGTCAAGGATGATAAGGTCAGCATCAACGTATACAAGTTCGAGAAGTACCTGGTGGTGAACTACGTGCCTAACGTCTGCCCGGCCGGCTGGACGACGCAGACGTTCCTAGACGAGTTCGACGGCTCCGGCAGAATTATCGGCCTTGGCTTCGGCACCTCCGGTACCAGTGCGCTGGTGCTGAGCAACTACACCAAGGTGCAGATGTGGAACTCCACCGCCATGTGGCTCGCAGGCGGGGTGTTCAAACTGCCGACTGTCGCCCTCGACGCCTTGACTGTGCAGAACACCGCCGACTTCCCGATCGTGGTTGGCTCGCTGAATATCAAGTACGGCGACTACAAGTACTCCGTATCCATGTCGCCGCTACGTGTCGACTCCGGCAAGACTGGCACTGCGTTGCTCAACGGCTACGGCTTCGGCAGAACCTACATGTTCAGCATCACGGACGTGTGGGCGTTTAAGCTGGTGCAACCCAACTACCAGTACAACGTAGGAGCGTACCACGCCGGTCTCTACGACACTGCTAAGTACTTCGGCCTAGGTGAGGTTGATGTGTCTAAGTACCTGAGGCCGCTTGACTCCAAGTACTTCGTGCAGAACGTGCTGTACGCCAGCCACGCCGAGACCTCCGACTGGACTTTCAACATACTAGAGGTCAAGCTAAACGGCAAGATTACGGAGATCACCAGAGGCACGTGGGGCGACTTGACTGTGAGGAGCAACGACACCGACTACAAGTACGTGTTCAGCTTCCCGACTCTGCCGCTGAGGGAGATACGTGACTGGAACGACAGGCCGCTGGCAAACCAGACCGTGGCTCTGTTTGACAGAAGCGGGAGGCTGTACGCCGTGGTGTACAGCGACAGCCGCGGTAGGCTGGTGTATCCGTTGCCAGACATATCTGCCATAGGCCAGAGCAACGTGGTGAGGGTGGCTTGGTACAACGGCTACTTGATGGAGTTGCTGAGAGGCAAGCCTGAGTTCACTATATGGATCTACGACCAGCTGATCTCCAGAGACGTGACCGAGCTGGGCGACGCCTCGACTAACAGCAAGATAAGAACCTATGTCTATCCGTTGACTGTGACGGTGAAGGACGACGCAGGTAGGCCGTTGACCAACATGTATGTGAAGGTGGTAGACACGTCGACAGTTGGACAGCTTGTGAATGCCATGAACAAGACTGGCGCCGACGGCGGTGCGCAGGTGGTTGACCTGCGGATATCTAAGTACTCCAGCGGCGTGTTGTCGCAGGTCCCCGGCACAAGCTACTACTACTACGTCTACGACCCGTCTGGAGCCTTGGTGGCTACTGGGAGGTTTGAGATACAGCGCGGCGCCTCGGTGCCTGCGACAGGCTGGAACGTCATAGCCACCGTCAGATACGCCACTGAGATACCTGTGAAGAACAGCGCCACCCGCGGCTTTATACTTGTAAAGGGCGTTCAGTTCCTCAACGGCACTACGGCAAATTTGAGGATTCCGTTTACTGTGTCTGGCGGCGTCATGACGCTTGGAGGCAAGGTGCCGGTGTCTGTGGAGTATCCGGTGGAGATTTACGTGACTCATGTGACGCTTGGCGGCCAGGAGGTTCCGGTGAAGGGCGGTCAGTACCTAGTGTTTAGCGGTAAGACGACCGACCTGCTGTCCGGCTTGGACTTCGCCGAGCTTGGGCTAACTGGCCTGGTGACGATCCAAGCCGTCGACGCCTCCGGCGCTCCGAGATCTGACTGGACCGTCCAGGTATTATACGGCGGCATCACTGCGGCTCAGGGCCAGGGCCAGTTGCAGGCGGTGTTGCCTAGGACGGATGTGTTGGGCAACAACTATACGATCAAAGTGATCACCAACGCCGTTACTCCCGACGGCAAAGCCTTAGTCAAGGAGCAGAGGCTTGCGCTAAACCAGAAGGCCCTTGCTCTGCAGATACCTGTCTCCACCGTCAAGGTGACTGTCCAGGCTGTGGACGGCTTTGGCGCAGTCCGCAACGACTGGCCGGTGGTGATTAAGAATGTGACGACAGGCATGGGTCAGATCACCACTGAGCTCGTTGAGGGCCAGCAGTATGTAGCTAACGTGACAGCCCTTGGCTACACCAACAGCACCCCCTTTGTGGCCAAGGGTCCGCAGATGGTGAT